>JAABUK010003663.1_pt1 | contig 25742 bp, 26 predicted proteins | sample 5559141 | NCBI WGS metagenome assembly JAABUK01 (sample SAMN10711869, study PRJNA513367) | rock metagenome | isolation source: Antarctica rocks | place: Antarctica: Victoria Land, Pudding Butte nord | collected 2016-01-03 | reverse complement strand
GGGTGTTAGTTGGGTTTGGGGGGGAGGGGACGGGGGGAGGGTTAGTGGTTTTGGGGGGAGGGGAGGGGAGGGGTGGAGAGGGAAGGGGGGAAGGGGAGGGGGGTGGGAGGGTACCTTGAGAGGGATAGGAGTGTTGTGTTCAGGGAGAGGGTGTTGTTGATTGTGAGTAGGGAGAGGGAGGATGAGGGTGGGAGGGTTGCTGTTAGGGATAGGGTGCTGAGGTGGAGGGAGAGGAGGATGTGGGATGGGGTGGGTTTCATTATTGGAGGTATCGACTGGCTTGGTTTTCTTTGGTCTTTTGAAAGAAGTCTGTTGTTGGATATTGCTATGGTGTAAGGTTTCTGTATATCGATGAGGCGTTCGGCGCATGGTAGGATATTGTTCGTTGTTCTTTGCGCGTGTAGCATGTCGCCTCTATGCCTGAGAATTCCAGATTCATTATTTGTCGGAGAATTCTCGTGACGGGAACTAGCCGAAAACATTCAGCTCACGGACCTGCTACGAGACGCAGTCTCTGACTGCTCTTTGATAGCCTGTATAGGCGCTTCAGCAATTCAAACAGAGCCGTCGGGTAATGCTCATAGAGCACCACCACAGTACTAGCGGCTATCAGCCCTTCGCTATCCTAGCTATTGGCGCTTGCGAGCTTTCATGTTTTTCTCCATCCATGACTGCTGCATGCCGTAGCAATCCCTCAGCCTCAACATGTTTCTTCGTTCCCTCTGCATCAAAACTTTGCTGTTGTTCTTCTTGAGCTCTGTTGTCGGCCTCACAACAGGTTCAATTCTAATCCCGAATCTGCCACCCGTGCTGTCCCAAACAAGCAGGCCTTCGACAGTCCTAGCATCATCGGGGTTACCGTCACGCAATTTCTGGATCAATAACGACAATAGCCTAATGAACAGCACCAATCATTTACCCAGCCCCCTTTGCCAAGGCCGGGAATATGGAAGGAACTTGAACGTGGCGAGCTGCCTCAACGTGTTGGCGAGCATACCTTCAGACGATATTGTACGGACCTACGGACCGCGTACTCTGGTAACCTATGAGGTCCCACTACCTCATCGTTGGCTCAGCGACGACGGTCTTTGCGCTATTGATGTTGATCGCAGCAAGAGTGGATTCGAGGATCGAGCGTCCGGTGCCGATATCTATGATGCTGCAAAGCTTCTCGTAGACCGCTGTGTGATAAATCGGAGTTACACCACAAGTGCCATTGGTGGAATCCTGAATCAAGTAGGTAGGTACAGGATAAAATTGGCAGGCAATCAAAGCAGGCAGGCGGCTAGTCCATGATTTCTTTTTCTCTGGTGACATTTTGGAGCATAAAAAACTTCGCTAATCCAAACATTCGAGAATACTCAGGCCATAACAAGAAACTCAACGTGATCCTGAAATCCTATGATCCACAAGTGCATTGCTTTACTAAGCCAACTTTCAACGACCGCGGGCAATGTTCTACAATATTAGCCATCTTACCAACTGTTCGAGCCACGCAAGATTTCGGTCGAGATGGAGGGTTACCCAATCACATCCCCCATAACGGGAAAATCTTCGCGGAACGTACGTATCGTATTACTTTTGCCAATGCCTCTCTCAATTCATACATCCAACCTATCACGCATTCCCTATCAAGTCTTGGTATCTAAGAGTAACGGTGACATAGCTTCAAGAAGCTGTATTGCGGAGGTTCAGCTGGTCGAAACGGATAAGGTGAAGTGCTCATGGTATGAGCTCTGGGCAGGAGCAGTGGCGGTCAATAAGTTGTGTGTCGAGGTTGGAGAATCGGGCATTTCGTATGGTCATGGTAAGCCGATTACGTCCCGCAACTCGCTTTCGGGTTATTAAGAAACCGTAGGTGACAGCACGGTTGCTGGTGGTGTGATGATCGCATTGGGCCAACCTATGGATTTGCCGGTTGAGATTGCCCTTGTGTCATAAATAGAACGTCACCAACAAATTAATCGAAAGATCATGGGCCCTTTCGTCCACAACACCTCACGCTGATTCTTCACCCAACAACCAATTTCTTGATGACAGCTCCTAAGTCATGTCTTAGGACTCCAATCTCCCAATTCCGGGCACTTGTCGCTGAACAACGCCTTCTTCAAGATCACCCCCATCCAACCAGACGATCCTGATACGGAAAGCACACACCATTCTGACCCCGCTCAACTTCGTGTACGCTGAGGATATGAATCAATGACCATGCCAGCCGTCACGTAACGGACCCCCTAAGAAACGGCGCCATTGGATCCTCTTTCCTCCAAACTCCGGCGATGCTCGACACGCAAGCCCATCTGTCACAGCCGGGTCGTTACATCTGAAGTGGTGTAGTCGCACTCGCCCACATCGGCGACACGATCCTCGACGACGTGTCTGGCGCAACATAGTGCCGAGGAAGCTTAGGTCCACTATTCGCTACGCTCTTGGGCTTCGCCCTCGGCCTTGGTGGAGGCGGTGGTGACGGGTCTCTCGAATACTGCGTCATCGTCCGCGGTGTTATTCTCTTTTGATGATTGACTCGTTCACGATCGACTCTGGGCGCTGGTGGGTGTTTTGGCGCGATGGGCACCAGTCTGTCGCGTGAGAAAGAGAATGCATGAGCATCCGCATCCAGTTCTTGGTGATGATTCTCGGGTACCTCATGGTAGTGCCTCGAGGACCTCTCTTCATCATAGTCGTGCTCATGGTGGGTTCTTGAAGGCTTTGGTTCGACGTAGTCGTTTGGGATTGGCAGCGGCGGCTTGTGTAAGGTCTGAGTGATTGATTTGGGCGGAGGACGACCGCTGAGGAAGAGGAGGAGAGACCGGGTGGATTCGATGGCTTCTGCTGGATCTTTCCGCTTCGGCTTGGTGTTCTTCTGATGCACCCAGGCCATTTTGCGGAGGTTTGGAGGATAAGATGGACAAAGCGTATTGTGATTCCTATGAGCCGTGGAAAAGTGATATGATAGAAGTCTCGAGTAGGAAATCCACAGCAGCTCGACGCTGTACTTGCCTCCAACCTCTCCGTTTCCTTTTGGCGTGGCTGGGACGAATTAGAGGCTGGTAGCGGAATTGTTCCGCCATGCTTGGCAGTAGTTTTAGGCCGGCCGTGCCGGCTTGGCGGGCAGACTCTTGCTGAGTCGCCCGTCGACGGCAACTGTACTTTAATCACCACACACAGAATACTTTCCTGCAGTCATTGCGCCTAGACTAGCTAAAGCAATGGATACGGCTTAGAAGACTACGCTCGTCGCTGCCGAACTGGTAAATGTCTCGATCTTCGGCTCCACTTTAGCAATCCCGTCGCAAATCAAGTCTCATACGATCCGTTGTTCCTTCAACCAGAGATATCCTCGTCAGTGCCCAATCAGCGTCGGCTAGAATCAATGGTTCGAAACTTCTTGCTTGTACAGCATGGAACAAGTGCGTATCGTGCCCCTTCGTCTATGGCCACGGTGAAGTACGTTAACAAGAGGCGACAAACGTATGTGGACGATTTTGCACAAGCCTATGCGACCTTACAAGCCAATGGATTCGGGGAGAAATATCTGTACTGCGATTGTTTGATGTACGAAACCCTGTGATGAAGCTCTGAGCTCGATACTCGGAGCTGCTGTTCTTGCTGTTGCCAGAAGCTCTCAGTCATCTAACGTGCACCTACACGTTATCGATTCCTGCCTTTACAAACTGAGCAATCTTACGACTCGGCCGTGACTCCATGTTATTCGCTATCAAGGGACGCGTTCCTCGGCCCGCAAGCAGAAGCCATGTGGCCCCCCACCGGCATTGGGTTTGCCCCAAATTCGACCTCTCCGATCTCATAAACGATGTCCGGCAATTGGTCCCCCTCCTTCCATACCGCAATCTTGGTCACAGTCTTTCTGCCTAGCGCCGCTTTATGCTGCATCAATAGATGCACCCCTCCAGCCCCATTCGGCGATGCCAACAATGCATAAAACCCCAGTGCGAGATCCCCATCTGGAGTCAATATAAACATACCAGAGTGTTGCGGTATCGCTTGGTTCACTATTTTTAAGGTGATGCCGTTTGACACATATGCTTGAACTAGATACTTGAGGTTGGCTGGCTGAATTCTTGTAAAGTCACATAGGTGTGTCCACAATGCAAAGGCAACATCAGACCAGAAGACAGGGTCGTTGGGCGAGTGCCTTGAGTCTACGGCGCCTATCATCCCGTTCACGGGGCTATACGAACTGCGGTAGCTTGATCGAGTTTCTGGCGAATCCCGCGCAGTAAGTGGTGAGAACTGTGCAGCCAAATAAATTGAAATTGCACGCACGTTCATTTATTGCACTCATGAAGAAATAATCTTCACCCTTTCCAGCTCCTATGGCGTCGAGAACGTCTGCTAGCAGGCCACTAAAGGAACGGTTCATCGACCTCACAGGGAGAGGGGAGATGTCCCAGTTGGCGTGCATGAGATCTGTCACAGTGGGTGGCTTCTCTTTATCTGGCATGCAACCGCTTTGTAGTTGTTTGTAGAGCTTGATGCCTTTTTGAATGTATATTCTATAGGTAGCAGCGTTCCAGACGAGAGTCTGTGTCGTTACATTGACTGACAACGAAAGTGCTGTTGTATCACTTGGCAAAATCTCATTTCTTGCGTCTGGTGATCTCTTCTGCGTGGAGATTTTCGCATCTCGGTCTGCGGGATTGATCGATTGCGCTGACGGCGAGGCTTGAGCTTCGCTACTGAACCAAAAATATGAAAGGAAAAGAGGGATGATTAACATAATTGTATTAGAAGATGAGGAGGGGACAGCCGAATCAGAACAATACGTGGCGGGTGGGAATGTCGCCACAAGGCATTCTATTGAAGAAAATATGAATCCATACAAGGGAGCGCGAGGGCGCGAATACGATACTGGTCTTCCGCGGAACGCGAAATTGGAGGCGGAATCTTGAAGCAGGAAGTCGTACTCACACAGTCTCCTATCTCCAGCGGCAGTAGCAAAAGGTTCATTTGCCGACCCAGATAATCGCAAGCGATGTCCAGAGCGTGTCTCAGAAGTTTTCGTTGAAATTAGAAGGTAGGTGGCGAAGAAAGCAGAGGTAGGGAAACTTTGCTTCAAGACCTAATATTTGCATTAGAAACCATCATGAGCTGCGAATCGTCCACAAGAACCATTCACCACTCGTTTGAGACTACTGGTTCTGCTTAGGTACTCACTGTAAGCCGATACCCTTCTAGCTTCAGCGATGATTGCAAAAGTGAAACATTTCGACAACGCATGAAGCCACATTTCCACAGCAGTCGATACTATGTTCCAAACCAAAAATATCTTCTTCCGACAAGTTTGCCTTCGGAACAGCGCTTAGCTACTCTAATTTTCAAGTGCTCTAACTGTCGGACAAACATTTCTTCATACGAGAAGTATCTACCCTTCGTCAGCCGACGCCTCACACACACTTCTCACTATCCAATGGGTTCAGATCCCGGTAATTTCAATCCTATCGGAACACACATGACAGGATTTGATATCCCAAAAGAATTTCAAGCATGACAGGTTTGTTTCGCTAGCACATCGCAGGTTTGCTGCCAACAAAGCGGAGCAAACATTGTCCAGTGTACTCACAGATACGTCAGTATCCCCAGCATCCTTTCTTTTTATCCAAGCCCTCACTGCGAGGTGTAGACTCTTACATTGGGGGGGAAGTCATCATCGTCGATAAGGGGGGGATCAGAGCAGGCCTGACTGCGTGATCTCTACTGTAATCTGTTCTCTGACATCGATCTGATAGCCTGTTCCCCTGTGCTCACAAGCAGCCAAACCCAGCATTTTGAAAGACGGTACGGATTAGGATTGCTTGATGCTATATTGTTATTGACGAGAGGAACAGGTGAAAAGACGTCAGATGCATCCATTCGCAGCGTGCGTCTTGAAGGCCATCATGACCAATGCACAGCACGACAAGCTTCTCAAATTCCATTCACACCGCGATACCAGGCTCTCACAATTGATCCATTGGGGGCTCCAAACCTTGGGACAGTGCTACATCTCAGCTATCAGAAAAAGCCTGCTACGATTCTTGGGCGACATTGCCACGACTGGCTCGTGACAATGGCTCCAATACCTTGTATTTTGGAATCAGACGATTGCGACATCGATCGTCGTACCACTTCGGAATCGCCGTAGACTTCTATTCTTCTTGCCGCTCTCCACGCTCTCATCACGATCTTACTCTGGAGAGGTGAGGCTTGAGATACTAGACCTTGTTGCATTTCCCGACCTACATGCACAGTGTCTACAGATCCCAGCTGGGAACGAAGCCTGCATTGGGACCGCGGTCCCAATAAAGATGATACAGCGGCCAGCAGTTGTCGTCTACACCATGCCAACCCATGGAACGAAGAGCGGCGCCACCAATGGGGGCGAATCCATGGATCCGTGGTAACACAGCAATCTGAGGCAATCCGTCAACTCTCGGCAGTAGCGTTGCCCCAATGGGCGGTATCACAACCGAACAAAGGATCCGAGTTGCTGGTAATGCGCCACCAGTCAGCAGGGGCAGCACACATAGATAACCCACCACTTGCACGCAACATATTCCGCTGGGCTCAGATCCGTTTGTCGTCAACAAAGCGTACCAAAATCTTCAACGCTGCTCAGGCATCAAGACCTCCCAAAGCGTGCCACCATGTCCAGATCGGACTTGCCCATCTTCCAGGCCAGATACGCTCGATTGAGCCCGTTTGTGGGAAAGAAAACGGGTGTGGCATTCTGCCGTCTTGGCCGTGTGGGTCGTTGTGGGTCGTTGTGGGTCTTGCAGTATCAAAAGTTCCGGATTCTTTGCCTCATTTGCCCTGAATGATTTTGTTTCCCGGATTACCTCTTTCATATCAACATTGATTCGACATAATGGGTGTTCATATATCTCAGCGTTGACCGTGGCCCATAACACAGACATTGGTGTCTCATTGTCATGAACAAGGGTGTCAACCACATCGCGTCCAGGGCCATACAATGGCTCTGCTGTAGGCGCCAACTCTTTGGGTGACTTGGCTACGCTTTCGACACCAACTCGCATGACACTCCTCCATATATATATATTCTCTCAGTCTTCATCTTCTGCTTCAAACAAGATCGAACACCACCATCCACTTTCACGATAACAACTTCTCTTCACAAGACCACGTTCATCCTCGATCTTTCTGAGAACAGACGTGTAAGTCGAACTCACCTCCACCTTCTATCTCTACCTTTTACCAATCATCACGACAGCATGACGGTCCGAGACAAAGTTGAAGAGCAGAGCCCTGATGGGAATGTCTTGTTTCTTGAGGACCTCCGAAGATGTCTCGGCATGGGTGTCGACACCGACGACACCGTCCACTTAACAGAGGCCGAGAAGGGGCCCTTGAAGGTCATCCTGATGGGGCATGACATGCGGGGGGATTTCCCCAACATGAAAAAAGCTGGCATCGATATCAGCCAGCACCTTAACTATGCCGGCTGTGGTGACACCCACATCTGGATCGAAGACACGGGAAGATCCCTGCCTAAGGGTCTCAGTGGCTTGATCGACCATTATGGGCTCGCTCAATGCCACTATACGAAGCCGTTGAGGAATGGTCAGAAGTGGGTGTTCATCGGAGCACACAACGCCGGGAATGACGCTGTGATGACAATAAAGCTGGCCCTTGCACAAGCTCTTGATCGAGGACTGATTTCCAGAGGAGGCACGGCGTTCACCGTTGAGGACCCTGAGTGGATTAATAAACCACTGCAAGGCATGGATGCGGGCATGATATTGCTCGCATACGACACCGAATCTGCCACGAATGCCAACTATGCGACAAAGGTTCTCAACCGCACGACAGAGCACGGCTTCGCCTGGTTGCGCTTTGCTGATGTTATTGGCATTGCTCCCGGTCCCAACGGCGCCAATTGGTACCCTTATATTCAAGCTGGACATTGGATCAATAAGGATCTCAAGAGGTATAAGAATCAAGACTATTGTGTCGGCAACCCTCATGGCTTTTGGGAGCAATACGGCAAGTCGCTGTATTACACGGACAAGGAGGGGCCAGCTCCTTTCCAGGCGCTCTTCAAGGAGCTTGCAAGTTACCGAGAGGTCGAAGAGGCTGCTGCAGCAGTGGAGAGCCTCACCCTATAGCCTCCAGCTTTCCCATCTTTGTCTGATACCATCCCCACCGCGCCGATGAAAGTTTCCGGTCATATCCATTCACCGGAGCAGAGGAACAACACCAACGATATGAAGAAACCAGTTGCAAGCAACAATTGGATAGGAGGCAACCTCTGGGCTAGAGGCCCACCCGGTGGAGGTGCTCAAGGCGTTCGGGCGGTTTCATCTCAAGTCGGCGCAGGCGGTGGCAGTGTATTGGCCGCGGAGAATCGTCTCCTAAACGGTGGCCCAGTTGAGAACGGGAGCATGTCTTTCAAGAGCAGTGCCGCCATCATCGCGAACACAACACCTCCGAACAAGGTCAACACCACAGCGAGTGGCGACAAAACTACAAACCCCAGGACAACGGCACCCACAAGGGTCACATCCAGCTGGGCTCAGCTCGCTCGAGGAAGGTGAGAGGCTGGATCCTTGGTGCATCGTCGGCATTGGATACGCCGGGGTCGCCGTCTGTACAACTGTTGTGTACACAGAGCCTGAAATCTGAGCAAAGAAAACCTTGAACTTGCCATGATGCTACCAACTGTCTTAGGAAATGACCGACGCGCCTCCGAGATACAGCAAGTATACGAGGCCTTCCTTCTAGAGCCCTCCACCCTAGATGAAGAAACCAGCGCTTTCGTCGGTACGCGTCTCCATACACAGAACAACGAGCCAGTCCTGATCCCCGAGCTCCTATGTCACATCCAAAGCCTCCTAGAAGCGAGCGAGTTCCAGTACGCAACAGTGGCAGACCCCGACTTCCTCGAAACATACAACTTCAAAGTCCCCCAACAAATCGAGCTCCAAGAATACTAGACACGCTGGTAAATATCCAGCTCCACAGTCAAATAACACCCAGCTTCACTATCAAATTACCCAGATCCAGACGGTAGCAGATACAGTTTCCGAAACACGCTCACAGTACACATAGCCTGGAAGCCTGACAATCTATCGAGGCTAGCCTCGAACTATGTCCTGTGGAGCTGAAAGTCGAAACCAAATACTGACAAGGCCGGGTAGTGCAAATGTTCCCAATTCGCGAGGATGCGGAGCTCGAATTTACCAAGGCCGAGCCGGAGTCCGCGAAGGAGCAGTCCGCAGTTACTCGCGCGACATTGGAGAAGCAAGTTGCTGGCTGGAGGGCTCAAAATCTGCCTTCGCACGAGGAGATGGATCAAATCATCGATGAACGTTCTACTCTGGGCGTTCTTGCTAAGTCAAACATGATCCTGAGTATATAGCTGCGAGCGGGGCTGGGAAAAGATAGTTAGGAAGATGATAGTGATCCGCTTTTAGAAGCTAATATTACTGATTATCATGACAAACACGCGAGGATACCTGATGATTTCGAACTACCAGGATGCTAGGCGATATCGTTGCACGGCTCATGAATTGCCCCTGGGAGGGTGGTTGGTGAAGCTCAGGGTAAAAGGGGCTCACGAACCGCCCTATGGAGGGTGGTTGGCAGGGGTTGATCAAAGAGCTGAGGCGGAAGTCAAAGGTATCCCCGGTACTTATTCTCCCACCAATGGTTATCATGTAACGAGGTATAACTGACTCGTGCGGTAGCTCACCCACATCCTCCGTGATTATATCCTAGAAGTACCTAGAATCCCCGTTCTGGCAACTGCTAACTCACACGCAGGGATTGAATATAGGGATAGGATCGGATAGACGTTCACCTTCATCGGATAGACGTTCACCTTCGTATGTAAGGTAAGTCTCTCCACACGGCACCTTTTCGTGGCTTATACCTGGCATAGATCTGAGACCCTACTTCGCATTCCACTAAAACTGATATGGCCAAGCGTTAGCCGAATAGAAACTCCAGAAATAGCGAAATGCCCGCGGTGGGCAATTCGCTTGGGCAATTGACGAAATATCCACGGTGGGCAATTGGCGAAATACCCACGGTGGGTAATTCGCTTTGGCAATTGGCGAAATTGCCCACGGTGAGTAATTGGCTTGGGCAATTGACGAAATGCCCACGGTGGGTGATTGGCGAAATACTCACGGTGGGCAATTGACGTTGACGGAATACCCACGGTGGGCATCTAACACCGCACAAGCATGAATGGGGACCTGCGGACACTTCCCACCCACCATCATGAACCGCCCCCTAGAGGGTGGTTGGTGAAATAGGTAGTATTGGTATTAGCTCAACCAGAGGTCTTGGTGAGCTGCACTCTTGACAAACCAACCCTGACACAGGTATCAAGGCCTGTGTCTTTGATGTATCCTTTTTATCCAACATAAATAATGTTATATCCAGATTTACATCATCGTCACCCGACACTGACAATGCGGGCCAGCGCGATTGTTTTCAGGGAAGAAGTGTTATACCAGTTGCACGAGGTTAGCAGCATTGAAAGCTAATGTACACCTTGACGTATGGATATCCTACCACACCTAGTTCTACTGAGATTGTGTATGCGAATGAAGTACATATCATGAAATACATATTGCTGGCACAAGCCATGAAAGGTCCGCTGATACTACCTTCGTGGTCGTTTTCCCGTTGTAGAACGGGTGACTTCAGGGATGACTTCCTTCAGTGAGATCTGGCATAGTCTTCAAAACTGATGTACTTGGTTCTTCACTCGACATAGAAACCAAGCATACTATGAAATAAACAGCGTGTACCAAAACTTGCTACAGTGGTAATATAATCAGAGTAGAACCATTGGTTGCCCTAGCAATCTCACCTCCATAAGGGATGTTGGGCGGCAGATCAAGGCAGTGTAGACAACAGTATCTCCCCGGACATCATCGATCAATGTCTCGGAAGACTCTTCCGAGAGATGGGGTATCATTTCAAAAGGTCGAGATCATGTCTCGTCATCCCCTTTGCCTTATTGCCATGTGCCCCTTTTCCTTTTGCCTTCTTCCGCCGAATGCTGCGATCCCGATCTGTGATGGTATGATACAGCACAAAGGGCATTTGAGGATCGACCGGCACGAAGTGCTTCTGAGGGTATTTCTTGCCTTTGATGAAGCAGCATTCCTTACAAACATGAGGCCGTGCGACGTGTTTGCTAGTCGCAACCTCATACCTACAAGTAAGGTTCGTGCGTATGGTTTTGTCTGATTTACAACCTTGACAACAAACTTCCACCTGCAGAGTCTCACCTCTTTTAGCGATAGGCTTTCTGTGCACATCGCGAAGGAGGGCATTCTCGTGCCGTCGCATTTGCGCCTCTGGTGTCTCTTGTGCTGCTCTTCCAAGGTAGGAAAATCTGCCGGAGTATAATGCTACGAATCCTTTTACTAGGGGAGGTTCTTAGTGTGTTCAGAGATTCTTCGTTGCCTAGATCCTCTATTCCCGAGCTATACCTCTTGCTAATAGCCTTTCGCTCTTGAAAGTTAGACTGTTCGGTCTCTAGGTGTGTTCGGAATCTAGGTTAACGCGAGCATGCAAGTAAATTGAAGAACATAATTATATAAATATAAGAACAAGACAAAAAGGAAAAGGAGAGGGAAAGGGAAAAAGGAGGTAAAAAAAGACCTCCGAAACGGGGAATCAGACCCCGGTCTCCCGCGGCTTGTCTTTGGCATATGCAAATTATCTAAGAATCCTTGGCACAGGTAGTCAGCACCCTATCCCCGCGGATTTATATAGGGGTTATATATAAATATTTAGAGATATAGTACTAACGCGCTATTAACATCTACATTATCAATTTGTTAAGGATCTATTATTTAGTAGTATAGTATACTTGATTATCTAGCTAATATAGACGAGATCCATGATATCTATAGTATTTACGGGATCTACAGGGTCCACGGGTAGGGCTTAGCGTTCCCGAGGACGAATATTTAAACATGATATACCTAGTAAATCTATACCTATAATAAAATTAGCCTAATTAAGTAATTATAAGATTATTAGTAATAGTCTTATAGCTTCTTATTACTAAGTCTAGGATAGATATACCTCTTCTCCCTCCTTTTTTTATTATATTACTATTTAAGGATCTTTTTATCTATTAATAAATAAGATTATTACTTAAATTATATTAATAATCTAATATAGTTAGTTTAGATACCTAATATAATATAGTTATAATATATAAATAGGAGTATAATATTATTATTTAGAATAATATCCTTATACCGCGTTATTTATATAAGCTAGGATATTATTATTACCTCTTACCTATTATTTGTAAAGCTCTCCTTTCTTATTAAGTTAAAAAGTTATAACTTTATTAAGATAAGCTTAGTATTCCTAAAAGAAGAGTAAGATATATATTACTCTTAATTAATTATATTAAGAATTTTAAAGCTGATTTATATTAATTATAAGAAGGCTAAATATATAGGCCCTTAAAGTTAATAATTTTATATTATATAATAAGTATTTATAAGCTAGGTAAAGGCTAAGTAGCTTATCTTTATTAATAAGTTACTATTTAAGTTATAAACAATATAGTAGTTAATAGTATATACTTTATTTAATAATCCTACTTATTATTATAATAATATAAGAAGAGGTAAGACTTATAATATCTTATTAATATATACTATTAAGGGCTATTTACTATATATTAGAATTAAGAAAGGATATTATAATAAAGATAAGATTATTAAATAATTATTTCCATAATTATTTTTATTATATAATAAGTATTTATAAGAGAGGAGTATTATTATCTTAGATAATATTAATATTTATATTAACCCTTAAATTATAGAAGTTATTAAGTAGAAGGGCTATCTTGTTAAATACCTCCTATTATATTTATTAGATTATAACTTAATTAAGCTAATATTTAATATAAATAAGATATAAATAAGATACTATTTTAAGGCCTTTTATCCGATCTTTTAAGGTGATTTTAAAGGTTTCTTATAATATATAATATTGAATAGTAGTTATAATAGTTATATAAGGAGTATTTTAGTTATAATATTACTAGTTATATATTTAATAGTAATATTAAGGTATATAAGTAAGAGCTAGATAATTAGTTTTATAAAGTAGACTAGAGTATAATTATATTATATAAAAATACCTCCTTATTATTTATAATTATAATTATATGAAATTACCTTATTATTTATTATTACCTATTCTAACTAACTTAATAGTAGGCTTATATACCTCCTTTTATATTAATTTAAATTCTCTTAAGTCTATTTTTAAGCCTTATATAAGACCTTTTAATAGGTCCTTTATAATAGTATACTTATAAGTATTAAATATAATATTACTTATAACTTTAAAATTATTTAAATATTAATCCTCTTATTCTATAATTACTTAGGTATTATAATATATTTACTTTTTTAAAGGTTAAATAATACCTATTTCTTTTATTATTAAAAGCTCTTAATAATATTATCTTCTTATAATTATTTATTAATTAGATTAAAATATTATTTATTTATTAATACTCTAAGATAACCGCGAGTAGTTAATACAAATAAAGGAGGATAAAGAGGAGGAGGAGGAGAAGGAGAGAGCTATTAAAGTTAATAAGTATATAATCTAATTAATTAATAATTTAATATTATTAAATGAAAAGGAGGAGGAGGTAAAGAAGTATCTTATTATTTATTTAAAGTTATAAATTTAATATCTTTTAATAAGTCTTATTTTATTTTTTACTTTATTTTATTTTAATATTATTAAATAATCTTATTAATACCTTTATATTTATTAATCTTTTCTTACTTTAAGGTAATAAGCTTATAATATAATTTAAAAGATAGATTATACTTAATAGCCTAGCTACTTATACTAGCCGGAAAGATATAGGATATCCCACGGGATATCCCACGTGGGATAGTATAAGATCGTAGTATAGTATAGGTAAATAAGGGACTAATCCTATATCTTTATAATAGTATAGGACGGGTATAGGATAGGATAATTAAGTAGGATAAGATATCCGTAGGATTACTTTATAAGATAGGATATTTATAGGATATCCTATAATTAGTAAGTATATAACGTAATTTTCTATTAAAAAATATTCAAGAAATCTTTATTATATAAAAAGTTATAATTAGAAAGGTAATTAGAAAGGTTAAAATTAAGGTAGTTCTTAAGATATCTTATTAATTTATAAAGGTATTAGGCTATGATAAATAAATATTATTAATAAGGGTCTAAAATACTATAATCTTTAAAAATTAAATATCTAGGGATATATTTAGGACTAGAGAATAGTAATTAGAAAGGTAATTAGAAAGGTAAATGATAAGATATTTCTTAAAATATCCTATTAATCTATTAAGGTACTAAGTTAAAATTAATATATATTATTATGTTTTATTTAAATTTTATACCTAGGGATATATTTAAGACTGGAGGAATAGTAATTAGAAAGATAACTAGAAAGGTAAATAATACCTTTTTAATTATAACTATTTATATAGTAAAAATTTCTAGAATATTTTTTTGTAGAAAACTACGTTATATGCTTATTAATTATAGGATATCCCACGAATATCTTATCCTATAAAGTAGTCCTATAAATATCCTATAATAAATTAGGGTTAAACCCCCTAAACCCATCCCCTTTTATAGGATAGCTAAGAAGGCTTATATCCTATACCATCCTATATCTTTCCGGCTAGTACCTATAAGATAGGATAGGTTTAGGGGTTTTAGTCCTATCCTGTTGTAAGATAGTATAGGTTTTCGTAGGATAATTATTAAGGATCTATAGTATAGTTATCTATTTATTAAACATCTAGGAGTATAAATCTATGATATTCATAGTGTTTATAGGATCTACAGGGTCCACGGGTAGGGCTTAGCGTACCTGAGGATGAATATTATAATCCTAAGTACTATAATAAATCTATACCTATAATAATTACCACGTTTTTCAAAGAAAGATAGCGTCCTCGCTATTATAACGCTAATAAGGTACTTTAGCTACGTAGGTAGCTAATTAGAAGTCCTTATATATATATCTATCTATCCTTATATATACAAGAATAAAGGAAAGAAAGGATTATAAGAAAATAAGCCTTCTACTAGTTAAGCTTCTCCAGGAGCGACGGCAAGGTAACGACAGTAGTAATTAGGCTACAAAGTAGTTCTAATAGTAAGTAAGAAAGATATCTTAAAGCCTATAAAGAAATAAATATAATTAAATCCAGTCTAGTTAAGAAATAAGTATCTAAGTAATAATAATATTTCATTCAATAGGATTTTAAACTAATTTCAGCTAGACTATTTTAGCAAATTTCTTAGAAGGCCTATTAGAGTTAATTAATAATATCTTTGCTTTTATAATACTTCTTACTACTATACTACTTATAGACTAGCCTCTTAGTAATTATCCTACTATTATTACTAGAAATAGTCTTATAAATATTAATTTATAAATTTTTACATATAAGTTATAGATTAATATAGTAGGAAGGATATTAGGATGAATAAGGTAAGCTAATTAGATAGCCTTTAATAGTATATGTCTTATGAATAGATTATCTATTATTATATATATACTAGGCTAGTAGGTTAATAGTATTATTTAATACGGGGGTAATAGTATTATAAGAGGCGATAAGTCTTAATCTACTAATAATAGTATTACTACTACTATCTTTATTATCTCTTTCTTATCCTTATTAATATCTTACTCCTTTTACTTATATTTAACCTTATTTATATCTTCTAACTCTTTCTAGAGTACTTTATAAAGTACTTAAATATATATTTTCTAAGAACGGATTATAAAGAGTAGTAGTAATATAAGAGGCTAAGTCTTTATTATAAGGAGCGTAGTAAGCTAAATAGCGTCTAGTTTTTCCTTAAATTCATCTAACTAGGTAGTATAATTAAATAGTAGGTTAGCCTTAGCGTCTTATTTTTAATATTATAACTTAGAAATATAAGGTCTTCTTTAAGGTAGTATAAAAGGACGAGGAGGTAATAAATTAGGATAATTCCTAGGTAAATAAGGCTTTCAGGGTATCTAATTTAAGCGGTAGTATTACTTTAATATAGAGGGACGTAGTTAATATATTAAATAGTTTATTATAAAGGTTCTTAAGGGAGGTTTAATATTATCTTTCTAAAGTAGCATAGAATAATAAGGAGGTAAGGGATAAAGGTAGATTGTTTATAGATAGGACTTTTAGATCTACTCTTTCAAATAAGCTTACTAGTTTAGTATATAGGTACGTAGTTAAGATGCTAAATAGTTAATTGTAAGGGAGGTCTAAATAGAGGTTCTTAGTATTATTTTTACTTTATACGGCGCTTAGCTACTAGCAATAGGACGGCGCTTAGCAGCTAGTCAGGGGTAGCGCACTATACAGCTATAGTGTCGGCGCTTAGTAGCTATGATTAAACATCTAGTGTTACTACTATTATTAAGGATCTAGGATATAGTTATCTATTTATTAAATATCTAGGAGTGTAAATCCATGATATTCATAGTATTTACAGGATCTACAGAGTCCACGGGTAGGACTTAGCGTACCCGAGGACGAATATTATAATCCTGAGTACTATAGTAAATCTATACCTATAACAATAATCCTACGGGATAGGATATTCGTGGGACCACTTTATGAGATAGGATATTTCTAGGATATCCTATAATTACTAAGTATATGACGTAATTTTCTATAAAAAATTTTTTAAGAAATCTTTACTATATAGAAAGTTATAACTAGAAAGGTAATTAAAAAGATAAAAATCGAGATAGTTCTTAAAATATCCTACTAGTCTATAAAGGTACTAGGCTAAAATAAATATATATTATTAAATATAATACTAACTACTATATTTTATTTAAATTTAATACCTGGGGATTTATTTAGGACTAGAGAATAGTGACTAGAAAGGTAACTAGAAAGGTGAATAATAAGGAATTTCTTAAAATATCCTACTAGTCTATAGAGGTACTAAGCTAAAATAAATATATATTACTATATTTTATTTAAATTTAGTACCTAGGTATATATTCAAGACCGGAGGAATAGTGACTAGAAAGATGACTAGAAAGGTAAATAATACCTTTTTAGTTATAACTTTTTATATAGTAAAACATTTTAGAATATTTTTTCATAGAAAATTACGTTATATACTTACTAATTATAGGATATCCTATAAATATCCTATCCTATTAATTAGTCCTATGAATATCTTATTCTACTTAATTATCCTATCCTATACCCGTCTTATACCGTTATAAAGATATAGGATTTAGACTTAATTTACCTATACTATATCGTAGTCCTATACTATCCTACGTGGGATATCCCGTAGGATATCCTATATCTTTCCGGCTAGTAGTTTTAATTCTAACTTTTAGAATTAACTAAATACTTAGGTTAGGTACCTAGAATTAACCTAAATACTTAAGTTAGGTCCTTAGAATTAACTAAATACTTAGTACTAGGTAAAGTCCTAATCTTAAATTATTAAGGCCTACTAAGCCGCTAAGCCTTATTAAGGGGTCTTAAAAATATTTAAAAATAGATTAACTATCAATTTAGATTTCGATTCTACCTTTTGAAATCGAATCGCTAAGCCTTTTAGCGCGTTACTATTAATAGTATACTAGTATACTATTAATAGTATGTTTTATAATACTTGATTCTAACTTTTAGAATCCAATCGCTAAGAATTAGTGGCTTGGCGCTAAATTCGATTCCTCGCGGTTAGTCTACTTAAAAAGGACTAGTTTTTTAATAATAGATTTATTTTTAACTATTTTTAATTATTTATCTTAATATACCTTTTATTCTAGCTAGAATATATTACTAATTTATATTACCTATAGAATTAGGGGGGTATTATTAAAAATATTATTAAAAATCCTAAATATACTACTAAATATACTATTATATATACTAGAGTTTAGCGCCTTAGCGTCTTAGTAATTCTACTTAATACCTACTTTAAACTTAATTTAAATACTTAATCTTACTATTAGGAATTAACTTAAATACTTAGTTCTACTTTTAGGAATTAAATTACTAAGACTTAAGTTAGATATCTAACTTATGTTTGAAGTACTAATCTAATATAGTTAGTTTAAATTTTATTAATATTAAGGTTAAGAATATTAATATTAAAACTACCTATTTATTAAATATTATTAATATTATTGATATTATTTAATTATAATTATAGTCTTATTAATTTAGACCTTTAAGGTAATATTAATAATATATTTAAATAATCCTTCTTAAAACTTTTGATATTACCTAATTCTTTTAAATAATTATAAAGTTATTAACTTAACTATAAAGTTTCTAATAATATTATCTTCTTTAAATACTTTATTTATAATTTATTAAACTTATTTCTTATAATTTATATACTCTACCTTATCTTAATAATATTACTTTACCTATTAGATATCTTCTTTATAATATTATATTACCTCTTACTTATAACCTTATAATTCCTCTTTATAATATTTTAAATTTATTTTAAAAAGATTTATTACCTTTTCATAGCTCTCTTTATAACTTATTTTACTTCTTTAATAACTCTTTTTATAATTATTACTCTTTAAAAGTAGCTCTCTTTATAGTCTATTACTTCTCTTAAATAGTTCTTCTTATAACTTAAGTAATAATTACTTCCTTAACCTTCCTCCTCTTAGCCTCCTTAGCTCTCTACTTAACTTATTTAATAATAGTATTACCTTACTCCTTTATGAAAGTAAGATAGTAATATAATATATAGGAGGTCTTAATAATAGTAATATAATTATTTATTATACTATCTTAAGTTAGTTATCCTATTATAATAATTAATATTAACTACTAATAGCCTTATAGTTACCTAATTAGGTTAAATAATAATATAACTAATAATATAGATATTAATAGCGCGTTAGTATTATATCTCTAGATATTCATATATAACCTTTATATAAATCCGCGGGGATAGGGTACTAACTACCTGTACCAAGGATTCTTAGATAATTTGTATATGCCAACTGCGGAAATCATGACCACTAGACCATTTCGGATGTGACTATATTTTTGCCGCTCATAAAACAATATCTAAATTTATTCAGATATCAGGGTATTACAACCGCGATTTGAGAACCGGAAATTGCATATGTTCTTAGAAAAAAAAAATAACAGGAGGAGACATCAAGAGCAGAAGATTCGACACGCAAAGCAGGCTTTGTGATTAGGTTTGGCGAAAACATTGGCAGCCATCCCTAATTAAGCGGAAGGCCAAATAGGATGGTAGACATGATTGAACAGCTATTGAGCCGGCTGGACTCGGATGGGACTTGAGAAAAACTAGAAGGGTAGGAATTGCATGTTAATTCTGAGCTTATATTATTTCATGAACTCTCCTAATCTGAGGGAGCTTCCAATCCTAAGGTATGACTGCTATCTTATGGGACTAAAACGAAGGCGAACGTGCAGAGCTTCTGTCTTTGTAGAATTCTTTACCTCTTTCCCCTTTGGCTTTCCTCCCCTCGCCCTTCTCCGTTCTCCAATCCAGCGAGAGTGCCTTATATTGATGTTTGGGATCGGCGCGATACTGCGTTCAACATGGCACACTCAAAATCTCTCGTCGACGTTTCAAGATGACTTTCACCTGCGGAACTTTCAAGTCGTTTAGGTGCCTTTCCAAAGGAAGGATTTGAACTCTTGAGCAACGTCTCGAGTCTTCGCTCGGTGCCTGGCATTTGGCTAGCTCCATCTTGCACGACGTGTTTGTCTTGATGTGGCAGCATGGTAAGGAACGGACGAGAGAGGAACAAGTATCGTCTGAGGACGAGACTTCAGGGATAATTTAAGACGTATACATGAAAAAGGAATACCGCAATAGAATATGACCGCGACACAAAAGATCACCAGTCTGCCACTGGTTGCTAGCCGCGGGAGAGCAGGCAACCACATAGAAATCCTGCTATGAGGGAGGGCCATTCGAAACTTGCATGTTCTGAAGAGCCTCTCGGAGTAAAGGCGCCACCTGCTTCCGGCTTTTACTCACGTCCTTTTGCACCCATATCTTTCGCCAGACCGTACCCAAGTCTGAGCATTGTTTCATGGGAGTATTCGCAGCCAACATCTCTTCAAGCTGGAATGCTGGTGTGGCTCGGTCTGCAAAAGCGCTCAGCGCTGATGAAAGCTTAGGCGTGTTTGTTTGTACGAGCAGTTCTCTCTTGAACTGGCCATCTTCGGACGACGATGCGGTCATGATAGCGAAGACCTCCAGCTTTCGCTCACTCATAAAATGTTCCAGCTCGTCTTCAACGTTGGATCCCCTCTGAGCTTCATTTGCCTTATTAGCAAGGAACTCCAGTGGCTTCACGACCGAGCTGACTCCAAGATTAATTCCATTCTCGGCCCACTGTTTGTAGTCCTTATTCAATATCTCATTGAAGGTCAAGTCACCAATGTTTCTCTTGGCTTCGCTGATCTCTTGATAGTATCTATCGCGATTCCACGATTTGGCGTCTTTCGAACACATTTTGATCTTTGCCTCCAAATATTCCACGGCCTCTATGTCCACCTTTTCTGTCTTACCGGGTGCTGTTAGATTAGTAGTATCAATGAGTATGCTCGCCAGAGCCATCTTTGCAATTTGGGCGTCCCAACCTTGAGTCACTACGCTGTCGTCAATGGGAGCTTCACCCTGGCCATGTGCGGCGCCGGAAGAGAGCGAGGAGTTCGAGATACTATTCCATGAGTCCCTGCAGTAGCGAACGACGAGACTAGTACAGGACCCACATTTTTCAATAATCCGGGGCTCTGGCTCCGTCCCTTGTAGGACCGCATATTCTTCCTCGTGATGATCAAGCACCCCGTGTACATATCCAGAAAATCTCTTCTCGAGGTCTCCCTGTAACTTATTGTGATCCACCAATATCCAGGACGTGCTCGCTAATGGACTGCGTGTATCAGGCAGATCGTCGAGTGTGATCAGGCTGGAGGGAGGAATGTTTGCATGTTCACAAACGGCGGTAAATTCGGGGCGTAGCCGGAGACCAGAGAATGGTATATTTAGCAATGGTATGTAAAGAGGAGCGAATGCACCTGGAGGTGGTGTGACAGATCTAATGTAGGCGTAGAGCACGGATGAGGTGAAAGAATCAAGGTCTGAAGGATGTCAGCAACCAGCGGAGCGATTGAAGCAGCTGACAGGGAGCATCGCGACCTGCGGATTCATTGCCAACAACGATATTCAATTTTAGATTCCCATTGACCGCTTGGGCCAGGCTTCTCTTAGCATGCTGTAGGAAAGCACGAAGAGAGTTGCGTGGAAAAGCCATTAGGGCTGTCCTGGCGGCCTCTGTCGGGTCCACTCAGCATGTGAAGGTTCTTACTAGCATAGCAAGCATTGGTATCCTGACGCCAATTGGCCTGTTGTGTAGGCCATTGGACATCAAAAACCCTGAGTCATTCAAATGCCAAGAGGCTAGGCCACGCTAGTCAGGTCCTTCGTCCACTACCTACCTTGAACATTGCCAACCTCGCCACGTCCTTACTCACAAATTCCGCCCTCCTGCCCAGAGCTATCATTCCACTCGTCCATCGAGACAGGACACCACCTTCAAAACCATGGACGCACTTGTCGCTGCCACCATTCTTTGAACAATCGGTGGATTCCTCGGAGAGCTCTTCAAATTCGTTTCTCCATTCTTTCTTCATACCGAATATGAATGAGGCTATACAGGGTCTTCTAGATCCTTTCATACTTGGCTTAGAAGTAGCTACGGGTGGTCATCTTATATTGCTACTGCCATCGTAATAGATGACGCTATGTCATTGTGTGTAGCTTTACGCAATACCGCACGAGGATCATTGTCTGCTGATGGTCCGAGAGCACCAATCTTCAATTTTAACAATCAAAAACACGAGCCCCACCAGAAGTTTTGGCAGGATTAGAATGGCCTAAAGATTATCGAGTTGCTCTACATGACATCGGAAATTTGCTGTTCATGCTGAGCAGAAGTGGTGGTCATGATAATATGGCGAGCACACCAATGCATCCATTTCCGAAGAGCAGAGCCCTAAGAACTCGCCGCTATTCATCTTCCTTCTCTAACATCTTCGGCGAGTGTCCCTCTCACTGATCCTAGAAGCGAGGAAAAGAAACTGTCAGTCAGCTGGAGCCTAGATGATCGCTACGCTACCTTTTCGAAAACCCAGATGATATTATTGTGGAGGCAAACCCAAAACGTGCAGCTGGAGAGGGCGCAACGTTCTGCTACGCCAATCCAAACTCCGACCGCCTACTGCGCGTAAACCTAGGAACTCACATGACAATACGCTTTTCTACCAGGCATCACATGTCGACGATTGTGCAAGGAACCTCACAATGACCAAACAGCGTACGTGCTGCAAGAAAACCTGAATACAAGTGCTCTACCTTGCATTATGGATTCGTGCAGGACCGAGTATCTCTGGAAACAGGTAATGTCATTGGCGGTTGCAATCTCCCTAGTCCTATCACATGTTTGAATCTTCGAGTTCATTTTTGGGGACTTTTTACCAGTCAAGGATAATGTATTAAGCATGATCTACTCAAGCAACGAACGCGAACAGTATGCGACACAATTTGCTTTCGGAGACTACGCCGACACAGTCACTTTGCGAAGATCCTTTATGGCTTATTCGTGAGCCTTCTGGTAAAGCTTCTTGCTATGATAATTGCGAGTTAAGAAACAAACCCATAGGAAATTCTGGTCTTGATAATGGCAATCATTATTGTCATCGGGAAGAGCTGTTTCCCTATTGCGACCGAGATGTTCACTAAAGTACTCTATGAATGTCTTCACCTGCTCAATCCCGTTCGCCTTCCAGACTAGGACCTCACTAAGACAAAATGAGAGTAGCTCATACGGACGGATAAGACCGATAAGGAATTCAATTATACGCAGCGTTACCGCACTTTCAGTATCCCACCTACGTTGCTGACCAATTTGGCTTCGTTCATCTAAGTACAGTTCCTCCTGCTTGCTCATATTTCTAGTCCACATTGGAGAATCCTAACTCAAGCTGATTTTCCCACATCAACAATGGATGATTATGATCTCCTAATCATCAATGGCCTTGTCGTGACAGCAGCCGATACTGGCCACTATGATATCGCTGTCAAAGACGGGAAGATCGCCCTACTAGCAACGACTGGATCACTATCCAAGGCCAAAGCTAAGAGGACAATTGATGCTGAAGGTGGTTATGTCATGGTATGGAGAGACTCCACTCTTCTTGCCCGATACAGGCCATTGACTTGCTGGTTACCAGCCAGGAGGCGTCGACGCCCACGTCCATCTTGACGAGCCGCCCCTGTTCGGTAAAGGCCGCACCGCAGATAATTACGAAACAGGTACTTCATCAAGCTCATGGCCCAAACCCAGCCAGCTTAATGCAACCCATAGGAACCCGCTCCGCTATCTGCGGCGGCACTACGACTGTCATAACATTCGCACCCCAAAGCAAAGCTGACCATTCGCTGCTGAAAGTGTTAGAAGACACTCATGCCAAAGCCAAGAATAATTGCTATACAGATTACTCCTTCCACCTCCTCGTAGGGAACCCCACTCCACTCGCTTTGAGCGAATTCGCAGCTCTCCGCGCGAAAGGTATTTCCTCATTGAAGATATACATGACCTACGAGGCCCTCCAGCTACGAGACAACGAGATCCTCGACGTACTCCTTGAAGCCCGCAGACAAGGCATAACAACAATGATCCACGCCGAGAACGGCGACGTACTGGCCTGGATGACCGATCAACTCGAAAAGAAAGGACTATACTCCCCAAAATACCACGCCACATCCCGCCCACAGCTCTTAGAAACCGAAGCCACAAACCGCGCCATAACCCTCTCCACCCTCATCTCCACCCCCATCCTAATCGTACATGTATCCTCCCCCACAGCCGCCCAGCACATCCGCACCGCCCAAACAAAAGGCCTCCCCATCTACGCCGAAACCTGCCCCCAATACCTCTTCCTCACGCGCCACGACCTCGACAAACCCGGCTTCGAAGGCGCCAAATGCGTCTGTTCGCCTCCCCCGCGAGACGGCCCAGAAGACCACGACGCCATCTGGCTCGGCCTCCAGAACGGCACCTTCACAATCCTCTCCTCGGACCATTGCCCTTTCGTCTACGATGACGCTGAGAGCGGGAAGAAAAGCAGCATCACGCCTACGTTTCCGGAGGGAAGGTTCAAGTATATACCCAACGGGTGTCCGGGCATCGAAACGCGGCTTCCGCTCGTGCTGAACGCTGAACGTCTCTCCCTGTGCAAATTCGTAGAAGTAACATCTACGAATGCTGCGAAGTTGTATGGGTTGTATCCGCGCAAGGGTGCGCTGTTGCCGGGGATCAGCGATGCGGATCTGGTGGTTTGGTATCCGCGTGGGGGGATGGGAGAGGTGGCGGTGAGGAATGAGATTTTACATCATAATGTTGATTATACGCCGTTTGAGGGGTGGAAGGTGGGGAATTGGCCGCGGTGGACTATTTTGAGGGGGGAGGTTGTTTGGGATCGGGAGGGTGGGGGGTGTGTGGGGGGAAAGGGGGGGAGGTTTGTAGAGAGGGGGGAGAGTGAGATGGGTGTGAGGAGGGATGAGAAGGTTGAGTGGGATGTTGCAGCTTTTTGAGTTGGGGGTGGCTGAGAGTGAGTCATGTCGGTGAGTGAGTACATACGAGAACTGCTTTCCATCGCGGGTGACGAAGAATGCACATGAAACGGTAAGAATGTTTTTTCGCTATCCCAAATTCCTACATCCACCGAAACCGCATCTACCACCCGTCCCTTCTCTAAATGATCTATATACCAAAAACCCTCATCTACAATATAGTTACTAAACCCTCGCATCAGCTCAACATCTATGCCGCAACCCCTCACGCATCCCCTTCTCCGCACCTAAAATCATTCACTTTACAATTAGTAGAACAGCACGCAGAACCATATCTAACAAATCTTAATCCCTACCTTACACTCTTCTATATCTACATCATCCTATACCATCCACACCACAATCGTATCTGATTCCCTCCCTACCTTGCCCACCCTCTATACCCCCTTTCCTTCCCATCACCCTTCCTACCCCTCAATCACCCTTCCCTCCCTCTACCCTTCCTGCCCTTCCACCCTTCCTACTCCTCTAGCACAACCCTCTACCACAACTCTCTCCCTATCCAGAGCGGATAAGTAGCTTACTCTATCTCTGTCTCTAGGTAGGGCTATATATAGAGATTGGGATAGAGTATGTTGTATAAATGGTGAGATACAATGTATATAGATGAGCTGATACACTTATTTGCAGTTTCATTCCTTGGGTGGAGGTGGTGGATGGGGAGGATATATTATATGGGGGGTATTTGGTATCTTGCGCAAGATCGGGGTGTTGTTTTTGGAATACAGCGCTCCTGCTGGTGTGATTTATTTCGACTATTCTGAGGGTTGTGGGGTTGCCGGCTTAATATTGTGAATGCGTTTTTGGGGGAGCCTGGGTGTGTTTGTGTTGGGATGCGATGTATGGGGCTACTGCTGAGATTGTTGTTGTGAGGCCTGATCGCTCACTGGGTTGATAGAATTCGGGGTATCCCTGTCTGTCAATGGGGATTGAAGGAAGGTGGTACATACTCCCGCTAAAGACATAAGGTAAAAAATATAACAATACAATCTCATCAG
>JAABUK010003662.1_pt1 | contig 25747 bp, 25 predicted proteins | sample 5559141 | NCBI WGS metagenome assembly JAABUK01 (sample SAMN10711869, study PRJNA513367) | rock metagenome | isolation source: Antarctica rocks | place: Antarctica: Victoria Land, Pudding Butte nord | collected 2016-01-03 | reverse complement strand
CACCTCGCCCACCAAACGTTCAAAGACACCGACAACCTCACCTGCGCCATCCACGCCGCCGTCAAGCGGCTCAACAAGGAACGCATGAAGGCCCACCCGTGTGACAACCTAAAAAAAGCTGCTTAGAGCGCCGACCACGATCTCGTCGCTCGGACCTTCTACTAGCAAAACCGTTGAAGCAAAAAAGGCCGTGCGATGACTTTCGCCTAAACGAGCCACCAGCGCTACTAAGCCACGTCGCTTAAGCTCGCCGGCTTCAGGTGAAACCTGTCGTGGAAATGTGTGGACATCGCTGAAGAACACAAGATTAAGTAATTCGGAGATCCGCCGAAGTGGCAACATCGCCTGCGCATGGGTTGACAAGACAACCAGCTTTTTGCTTGGTTCACGGGCGGGATCGCCGGCAACACGGCGTGCCTCATCTAATAGAAAAGTTTGTAGCTGTGGATGGAGTGAGATCTCCGGCTCATCAATTAGAATGGCACCGACCTCATCGTCATACAAAGCGGCCAGTAGACCAATCAAATGTAGAATCCCGCTCGCCTCAGTCGTGACTGTATACTCACCCTGGCTTGATATGAACGACACTTCAAGTCCCTGCTGTGCCCATTGCAGGCGCAAGCGGCGCCGGAATAGCGCCTGTAACCGCGCTTCAACCTTCACTCGCAGATCGGCCCGCTCCTGTAAGGCAAACATATCGCCTGTTAAACTCTCAAATTTATGCCGCTGACTACGATAACCGGAGTGTCCGACAGCCCCTGCTTGACCGCCGGAGTTATTAGGGTCATCAGATGGGCCACGGAAACGCTCGAAGGGAGCGCTTCGGCCGGCTGCCACAAAACGAGCGACTAGACTACGGCTAGTTTGCTGAGCAGAGCGATCCAAAACTTGCTGTAATAGCGGCTTCAAGGCGCGTAAAATGTGTGTCTTTCCCGCCCCATTGGGGCCAAGTAGCACGGTGAGGCCAGCGTGCAGGGTCAGAGGAAAAACTTTACCGCCAAAGAGGTGTGATGGAACAGGTACTTGCATTGCAAGAGGCAACATAGATGCAGGTTCGCTGTACGGCTCAGGCGTATGAGCAGTTCCGAGACCGAGAACGTGACTCATTAAACAGATTACTCCCTCAAACGACTATTCCGTGTTGATGAAAGGATGTCTGTATCGCACGGACACAATAAGTCCGCCAGCCACTTCTAGCCAAAATCGTAGCAGAAACGCCTTACCTGCCCACCCTGCTTGACCCCCAACCCCCACCCGCCGATGATCCCCCCACCCAAGGAGGCCCCGCCATGAACGTCGCCACCACCCCCGCCCAGCGCGCCGGCGTCTCTGCCGAGGAGTGGCGCATCCGCTGCGACCTCGCCGCCCTCTACCGCCTGGTCGCGCACCACCGCATGACCGACCTGATCTACACCCACATCAGCGCCCGCCTGCCGGGGCCGGACAACCACTTCCTCATCAACCAGTACGGCGTGATGTTCCACGAAATGCGGGCGTCCGACCTGGTGCGGATAGACATGGACGGCAACACCGTCGAGACCCTCACGGGCAACAGCCGCGTCAACGCCGCCGGGTTCACCATCCACTCCGCCATACACATGGCCCGGCACGACCTGATGTGCGTCATCCACACCCACACCGCCGCCGGCATGGGCGTCGCCGCACAGCGCCACGGGCTGCTGCCGCTCAGCCAGCACGCGCTGAAGTTCTACGGCCACATCGGCTACCACGGCTACGAAGGCATCGCGCTGGACCTGGACGAGCGGGTGCGGCTGGTCCGCGACCTCGGCCCGCACAACGCCATGATCCTGCAGAACCACGGCCTGCTCGCCGCCGGGCGCACGATCCCCGAGGCGTTCAACACGATCTATTACCTGGAGCGCGCCTGTCAGGCCCAGGTCGCCGCCCTGGCCGGCGGGGCCGAGCTGGTGACGCCGCCCGAGGCGGTGCGGCTGCACACCGCCGAGCAGTTCCGCGGGGTGGGCCGGCTGGAGCACTACGAGATGATGTGGGAGTCCTGCCTGCGCCTGGTGGAGCACGACCAGCCGGACTACCGAAGCTGACGAGGCGCGCGTGACCGCGCCGCTGCTGCGGATAGACGGCCTGCGGACGGTGTTCCCCGGCGCGAAGGGGGGCGCCGCGGGCGATGTGCCGGCGGTGGACGGCGTGTCGCTGTCGGTGCCGCGCGGCAAGACGCTGGGCATCGTCGGCGAGAGCGGCTGCGGCAAGTCCATGCTGTCGCTGTCCATCATGCGCCTGGTGCCGCCGCCCGGGCGGATCGCGGCGGGGCAGGTGGTGTTCGACGGGCAGGATCTGCTGGCGCTGGACGCCGCCGCGCTGCGGTCGTTGCGCGGCAACCGCATCGCCATGATCTTCCAGGAGCCGATGACCAGCCTGAACCCGGTGTTCACCGTCGGCGACCAGATCACCGAGGCGATGCGCGCCCATGACCGCCGGGCCAGCGCCGCCGATCTGCGCGCCCGCGCCACGGCGGCGCTGGACCGCGTCCGCATCCCTGCAGCGGCCCGGCGACTGGACGACTACCCGCACCAGATGAGCGGCGGCATGAGGCAGCGCGTGATGATCGCCATGGCGCTGTCCTGCGGCCCCGACCTGCTGATCGCCGACGAGCCGACGACGGCGCTGGACGTGACGGTGCAGGCGCAGATCCTCGACCTGCTGCGCGACTTGCAGGCGCAGTCCGGCATGGCGATCATCCTCATCACCCACGACCTCGGCGTGGTGGCGGAGATGGCAGACGAAGTTGCCGTCATGTATGCCGGCCGCGTGGTGGAGCGTGCGTCGGGCACCGCCATCTTCGACGACCCGCAGCACCCCTACACGCTGGGCCTGCTCGGCAGCATCCCGCGGGTGGAGGAGACGCGGGACCGGCTGCTCGCCATCGAGGGGTCGGTTCCGGCGCCGTTCGCGCTGCCGGACGGCTGCCGGTTCAACCCGCGCTGCGTGTTCCGCGCCCCGCGCTGCACGGAGGTGGACCCTGCGCTGCTGCCGCTCGGCCCGGACCACGCCGCCGCCTGCATACGCGCCCCGGTCGAGGAGCTGGCGGCATGAAGGGCAGCCTGCTCCTGCTCCCTCTCCCTCCGGGAGAGGATCGGGGTGAGGGAGGCCACCAGCGCCGCATTCGGTTCCTGGCGAACCAGGTCTTGCGTCGGGAAAACTGGTGCTTGCCGCTTCCCTCACCCCGGCCCTCTCCCGGAGGGAGAGGGAGCAGGAGCAGTGGCGCCCGGGGAGGAGCGGCATGACCCCGCTGCTGGAAGTGGTGGGCCTGGCCAAGCACTACCCGATCCGCGCCGGCCTGCTGTCCCGCGCCACCGGCGCCGTGCGCGCGGTGGACGGCGTGGGCTTCCACGTCCACCCCGGCGAGACTCTCGCCCTGGTCGGCGAAAGCGGCTGCGGCAAGAGCACGACCGCGCGGCTGGCCCTGCGGCTGATAGACCCCACCGCCGGCACCGTCCGCTTCGAGGGCGCCGACATCACCGCCCTGCACGGCGCCCCGCTGCGGGCGCTGCGCCGCCGGATGCAGATCGTGTTCCAGGACCCCTACGCCTCGCTCAACCCACGCATGACGGTGGGCGCCATCCTGGAGGAACCGCTGGTCGTTCACGGCATCGGCGACCGCCCGGCGCGTCAGGCGCGGGTCGCGGAGCTGCTTGGCTTGGTCGGCCTGGCGCCCTACCACGCCGCCCGCTACCCGCACGAGTTCAGCGGCGGCCAGCGCCAGCGCATCGGCATCGCCCGCGCCCTGGCGGTGGAGCCGGCGCTGGTGGTGCTGGACGAACCCGTCAGCGCGCTGGACGTGTCCATCCAGGCGCAGGTGGTGAACCTGCTCGGCGACCTGCAGGCGCGGCTGGGCCTGTCCTACCTGTTCATCGCGCACGACCTGGCGGTGGTGAAGCACGTCGCCGACCGCGTGGCCGTCATGTACCTGGGCCGCATCGTCGAGACCGGCCCCAAGGCGCAGGTGTTCGCCGACCCGCGCCACCCCTATACGCGGCTGCTGCTGTCGGCGATCCCGCGCCCGGACCCGCACCGCCGCCTGGCCCGGCAGGCGGCGCAGGGCGACCTGCCCAGCCCGGCCAACATCCCTGCAGGCTGCCGCTTCCACACGCGCTGCCCCTACGTCATCCCCGTTTGCCGAACCGAGGACCCCGCCCTGCTGCCGATCAGCCCCGCCCACCTGTCCGCCTGCCACCGCTCCGCCGAGCTGCCGCCCGCCGATGCCGTTGAAGCCCATGCCGCGCCGCCCAACGCAGCCCGGCGCCTGGCGCTCTATGCCGAACGCCGCGCCGTGCAGGCGGAAGCTGCGCCGTGACCGCCGCTCCCATGCCTGCCACCCCCATGATCGCAACCCCATGATCGCAAACCTCGTCCATCCCCGCATCATGCTGGTTGGTGGCGGTGCAGTCGCAGAGCTGCCGGGCGTGCTGGCGAAGCTCGGGCTGTCCCGGCCGCTGGTGGTGACGGACCCCTACATGGTCAGCAGCGGCCTGGTCCGCCGCTGCCTGGCGCCGCTGGAAGCTGCCGGGCTGGCGCCCGCGGTGTTCAGCGACACGGTGCCGGAGCCGACGGACACGGTGGTTGACGCCGGGGCGGCGCTGCTGGCGGCGGGGTCGTACGACTGCCTCATCGGCTTCGGCGGCGGCTCGCCGATGGACACTGCGAAGGCGATGTCCATCATGGCGGCGGGCCGCGCGTCCGGGGCGGGCCGGCACATGCGGGACTTCAAGGTGCCGGTGCAGGCGGATGCGCCGGGCCTGCCGGTGATCGCCGTGCCGACCACGGCGGGGACGGGCAGCGAGGCCACCCGCTTCACCGTCATCACCGACACGGAGCGCGGCGAGAAGATGCTGATCGCCGGCCTGGCCGCGCTGCCGCTGGCGGCGGTGGTGGACTACGAGCTGACCTTCACCGTGCCGCGCCGCATCACCGCCGACACCGGCGTGGACAGCCTGACGCACGCGCTGGAGGCGTACGTGTCGCGCCGGGCCAACCCGTATTCGGACATGCAGGCCCTGGCCGCCATGCGGCTGATCGGCGCCAACCTACGCACCGCCTATGCCGAGCCGGACAACGCCCCGGCGCGCGAGGCGATGATGCTGGGCGCCATGCAGGCCGGCATCGCCTTCACCAACAGCAGCGTCGCCCTGGTGCATGGCATGAGCCGTCCCATCGGCGCGCACTTCCATGTGCCGCACGGGCTGAGCAACGCCATGTTGCTGCCGGCCATCACGCGGTTCGGGCTGGAAGCGGCGGAGGCGCGCTATGCCACGGCTGCGTGCACGGCCGGCTTTGCCGGGGATGGGGACGGCGACGCCACGGCGGCCGGCAAGCTGGCGGAAGGGCTGGCGCAGCTCAACCGCGACTTGGACGTGCCGACGCCTGGGGCCTTCGGCATCGGCAAGGCGGATTGGGACGCACGGCTGGACCTGATGGCCGATCAGGCGCTGGCCTCCGGCAGCCCCGGCAACAACCCGCGCGTGCCGACCAAGGCGGAGATCGTGGCGCTGTATGGGGTGGTGTGGTCGGGGAACTCATAGTCCTTGCGCCGTCTCGGATGAATGCCCAGGCTACCGGCTTGGAGGATCAAGCATGAGCGATCTTTACGGCACTGACGTGGTGGAGTGGTCCGAGCGCCAAGCGCGACTCTTGCGCGGCCTCGCCGCTCGGCAACCCAGCAACGAGCTGCCGGACTGGGACAATATCATCGAGGAAGTAGAAAGCGTGGGCCGGAGCCAGGTGGATGCAGTGGAGAGCCTGCTTACCCAAGCGTTCCTGCACGAGTTGACGGTTGCTGCATGGCCCACGTCCCGGGACGTGCTGCACTGGAAGGCCGAGGCGCGGCTGTTTCGCCGGCTAGCGCGGCGTAAGTACACTCCGTCCATGCACCAGAAACTGAACGTGACCACCCTGTATGGCGACGCCCTGACCGGTTTGCCCGACGCGATGGACGACCAGCCTGGCCTACCCGTCCCGCAGTCCTGCCCGGTGACGTTGGACGAGTTGCTGAGAGAATAGTTGCCCGTACCGTATTCAGTATGGGATCATGCTCGGTGACGGGCTGAGCCAGCTCATTCAACCGGCCGCATCTGGTTGGGTCCGCAGCAACTCCGCCAAGTCCAGCCGCCGCGTGAACATCGCCAATGATCCGTCCGTCGCACGCGGCCACTGCCCCGCCGGGCGGTCCCAATACAGTTCCACCCCGTTCCGGTCGGGGTCCGTCAGGTAGAGCGCCTCGCTCACCCCATGGTCGGACGCTCCGTCCAGCGCGATCCCGGCCTCGACCAGCCGCCGCAGCGCGTCCGCCAGGTCGGCCCGCGCCGGATACAGGATCGCCAGGTGGAACAGCCCCGTCGTGCCCGGCGCGGGCGGGGAGCCGCCCAGGCTCTCCCAGGTGTTCAGCCCGATGTGGTGATGGTAGCCGCCGGCCGAGATGAACGCGGCCTGGGTGCCGAAGCGCTGCATCAGCGAGAAGCCGAGCACGCCGACATAGAAGCCGAGCGCGCGGTCCAGGTCGGCGACCTTCAGGTGCCCGTGCCCGATCCGGGTGCCGGCGGCAATGGGGCGCGGCTGGGCCTGGATGGCGGGCAGCGTGGTGTCGGACATGGACGGCGCTCCTATGGCATCGAGCAGTCTAGCCCACCGGCTTCCGCGCCGCCGCAGGCACCGCCTGCGCGTCCCGCCGCAGCCGGTTCTCCCCCAGCAGCAGCAGGATCGGCGCTGCGATGAAGATGCTGCTGCTAGTGCCCACCACGATGCCGAACAGCATCATCAGCGCGAACCCCGACAGCGACGGCCCACCGAACAGCGCCAGCGGCAGGCTCGCCAGGAACACCGTCATGCTGGTGCCGAGCGTGCGGTTCAGCGTCTCGTTGATGGACATGTCAATCAGCTTGCGCAGCGGCATCGTCTTGAACTTCCGCAGGTTCTCCCGCATCCGGTCATAGACGACGACCTTGTCGTTGATGGAGTAGCCGATCACCGTCAGGATCGCCGCGACCATCACCAGGTCGAACTCGATCCGGGTGACGACCAGGAAGCCGATGGCCTTCGTCACGTCGAGGATCAGCGTCACCACCGCGCCCACGGCGAACTGCCATTCGAAGCGGAACCAGATATACACCAGGATCATCAGCAGGCTGATGCCCAGCGCCAGCATCCCGTTCTGGAACAGCTCCTCCGATACCGACGCGCCAACGGCATCGGTGCGTACCAGGCGTGTGCCGGGCTGCGCCGCCTCCAGCGCGCCGCGCACGCGGGACACCAGCGCCTCGGTTGCGTTCTGGCCGCCCTGCGGGTCCAGGCGGATCATCACGCTGTCCTCCCCGCCGAACCGCTGCACCCCGGCGCCGGGCAGCCCGGCCGCAGTCAGCGCGTCCCGCAGCTTGCCGAAGTCGGCCGGGCCGGGGGTGCGGACCTCCATCACGACGCCGCCGCGGAAGTCTATGCCCAGGTTCAGCCCGGGATGGAAGAACAGGAACAGGGACGCGAGCGACAGCACCGCCGAGGTCGCCAGGCCCAGAAAGCGGCCCCGCATGAACTGGATGTTGGTGTCGTCCCGCACCAGGCGGAACAGGGGGCGCATGAACATGGGGCGTTACACCGGCAGCAGCGCAGGGCGGCGGGACACGAACCAGCGCACCATCAGCAGCCGCGCCACCACGGTCGCCGTGAACATGGTGGTGACGATGCCGACCGTGATGGTGACGGCGAAGCCGCGCACGGGTCCGGAGCCGAACACGAACAGCATGACATGCGCCAGGAACGCCGTCGCGTTGCTGTCTATGATCGTGCCGTAGGCCCGGCGGAACCCGGTCTCCAGCGCGTTCATCGGCGTGCGCCCGGCCTGCACCTCTTCCCGGATGCGCTCGTTGATGAGGATGTTGGCGTCCACCGCGACGCCCAGGGTCAGCAGGATGCCGGCCATGCCCGGCAGGGTCAGCGTCGCCCCCAGCAGGGAAAGGATCGCCACCTGCAGGATCAGGTTCACCAGCAGGGCGAGGTTGGCGAACCAGCCGAACAGGCCATAGAACAGCGCCATGTAGATCACGACGAACAGCAGCCCCACGCCAAGCGCTATGGCGCCGCGCAGGATGCTGTCCGCGCCGAGTTCCGGCCCGACGCTGCGCTCCTCGATGACGGACAGCGGCGCGGGCAGGGCACCGGCGCTCAGCACCGTGGCGAGGTCGCGGGCCTCGGCGCGGGTGAAGCTGCCGCTGATCTCGCCCTTGCCGGCCAGGATCGCGCTGCGGATCACCGGGGCGCTGATCACCTTGTCGTCCAGCACGACGGCGAAGCGGCGGCCGATGTTGGCGCTGCTCACGTCGGCGAAGCGGCGGGTGCCCACGCTGTCGAAGGTGAAGAAGATCTTCCAGCCGCCGCTTTGCTGGTCCTGCTCGGCGGTGGCGGAGGTCAGGCTGGCGCCGTCCACCTCGACCCGGCGGCGCACCGGCTCCCGCACGTTGGGCTGCTTGTCCACCGGCAGGTAGTCCACGCCGGGCGGCGGCGTGCCGGCGAGGTTCGCGGTCTCGTCCAGCAGGCGGAAGGTCATGCGGGCGGTGCGGCCGATCAGCTCCTTGATGCGGTTCGGGTCCTCGACGCCGGGGAGCTGCACGACGATGCGGTTGTCGCCCTGCTTGGTGATGACCGGGTCCAGCACGCCGGTCTGGTCTATGCGGCGGCGGACGATCTCGATGCTCTGTGCGATGGCGCGCTCGGAGCGGTCGCGCAGCATGGCGGGGGACAGCGACATGACGACAGCGCCGGGTTCGGTCGTGACCTGGTACTCCGCCGTGCCGGCGCCGCCCGCGGCGTCGCGCAGGAGCCGGGCGGCGTCTTCCAACTGCGCCGGGTTGGAGACGCGGATCAGCACGCGGTTCTGCGCGGCCTGCACGATGGGCGGCTGGTTCGCCAGCCGGGCGGGGCGCAGGGTGGTGCGGGCGCTGTCGGCGAGGCTCTCCAGCCGTTCCTTCACGACCGCCGCCATGTCCACCTCCAGCAGCAGGTAGCTGCCGCCGCGCAGGTCCAGGCCCAGCCGTATCTGCGGCCAGGGCAGCCAAGCGGCGGGCGCAGGCATGAAGTTCGGCAGGCATAGCAGCGCGCCGAGCAGGCAGACGCCGGCGATCAGCGCGATCTTGAGGCGGCTGAAATAGATCATGGCAGGCGCGCGGGTCCGATCACAGGTTCGCGCGCGGGTATGCCGACCCGGACGGGCCGGCGCAAGCCTGCTCCCTCCTCCTTCGGGAGAGGGCCGGGGTGAGGGAGGCGGCAAGGGCCGGACAGGGCGGCCTTGGCGCGAACCAGACCGTCATCGGAACGCGACGCGCTTGCGGCTTCCCTCACCCCGGCCCTTTCCCGGAGGGAGAGGGAGCAGGCAGGCAGGCAGGCGGCCTTGGCGTTGCTGCACCCGCGGGCTACAGGGGCGCATGGGCAAGGGACCGCTGCGGATCGGCGTCATCGGGGCGGGGCACTTCGGGCGCTTCCATGCCCTGAAGGTCGCCGGCAGCCGGCGCGCGACGCTGGCCGGGCTGCACGACCTCGATCCCATGCGCGCCGCCGCGGTCGGGCGGGAGGCGCGCGCGGCGGCCCTGCCGCTCGCCGACCTGCTGGCGGCCAGCGATGCCGTCATCATCGCCGCCCCGGCCGACGCCCATCACGCCCTAGCCACCCAGGCCATGCGCGCCGGCCGCCACGTCCTGGTGGAGAAGCCGGTCGCCGCGACGCTAGCGGAGGCGGACGAGCTGGCCGCCCAAGCGGCCCATGCCGGCGTCGTGCTGCAAGTCGGCCACCTGCTGCGCTACTCCGCCGAGCATCGCGCCATATCCGCCCGCATCACCCGGCCGCTGTATATCGAGTGCGCCCGCATCGCCCCGTTCAAGCCGCGCGGCACCGACGTGTCCGTCATCCTCGACCTGATGATCCACGACCTCGACCTCGTGCTGGCGCTGGTGGACAGCCCGATCAGCAGCGTGGACGCCCTGGGCGCCGCGGTGTCCAGCGCGCACGAGGACATCGCCAACGCCCGCGTACGCTTCGAGAACGGCTGCGTCGCCGCCATCACCGCCAGCCGCATCTCGCTCAAGACCGAGCGGCGGATGCGGCTGTTCTCCGAGGAGGGCTACCTGTCCGCCGACTTCGTCGCCCGCAAGCTGGTGATGATCGGGCGCGAGCGCGGCCTGCCGCTGCACGGCACCGGCGGCTTCCGGCGCGAGGAGACAAGCTGGACCGAGGGCGACGCCATGGCCGCCGAGCACGAGGCGTTCATAGCGTCCTGCCTGGACGGGGCGCCGGTGGTGGTGGACGCCGCCGCCGGACGCCGGGCGCTTGCGGCGGCGCTGGCCGTGACGGACGGGATGGCGGAGTCACGCCGCCTGGCGATGGCGTCCGGCCTGATCCAGGACATCCAGCACCTCGCGCGCGGCAGCCTCTGACGGCAGGCCGTCCGGCGGACGCAGGCTGTCCATGATGGCGCGGAAGTCGCCCCGCTGCGCCTCGGCCTGCGCCGGGTCCTGCAACAAGGCGAGCGCCATCCGGCTGAGGGTCTCGGCCGTGCAGTCCTCTTGCAGCAGCTCCGGCACCAGCGCCCGGCCGGCGAGCAGGTTGACCATCGCGACATGCGGCACCCGGATCATCCGCCGGGCCATGAACGCGGTCAGGGCGTTCAGCCGGTAGGCCACGGCCATCGGCACCCCGGCCAGGGCCAGTTCCAGCGTCGAGGTGCCGGACTTCGTGAGCGCGGCCCCGGCGGCGGCATAGGCGTCGTGCTTGTCGGCCAGGTCCGTCACGATGATCGGCTGCACCGGCCACTCCGCGGCGCTGCGGCGGGCCACGTCGGCCACGGCGGCGGACACCGGCAGCACCGGGCGCAGCGACGGCGCCTGCGACGCCAGCAGGTGCAGGGCGCGGCCGAACACCGGCAGCAGCCGCGGCGCCTCCGACCGGCGGCTGCCGGGCATCATCACCAGCACGGGCTGCACTGGCGCCAGGCCGTGCGCGTTGCGGAAGCGGGCGGCGTCGCCCCGGTCCGCACCGGACTCCAGCACGGGATGGCCGACGAAGGTGGCGGGCAGCCCGTGCCGCGCGAACCATGCAGGCTCGAACGGCAGCAGGCACAGCAGCCGGTCCCACAGGCCGGGGTAGCGCTTCACGCGATGCGCCCGCCAGGCCCAGACCTGGGGGGCGACGTAGTGGACGCGCGGGATGCCCAGCCGGGCCACGTCGGCCAGGACGTGGTGCATGAAGCCGGGGCTGTCTATCGTCACCACCACGTCGGGCCGGCGCCGCGCGATGTCGGCCAGGGTCTCGGCGTGGCGGCGGCGCAGCAGGCGGATGCGGGGCAGCACCTCGACGATGCCCATGACGGACAGGTCGGACATCGGATACAGGCTGGCGATGCCCTGCTCCGCCATGCGCGGGCCGCCGACGCCGGTGAACTCGACGCCGGGCCGCTGCGCGCGCAGGGCGGCCATGAGGCGCGCGCCCAGCACGTCGCCGCTGGCCTCCCCGGCCATCAGGTAGATCAGCGGCACGGGAGTGGATTGCCAGGGGCCATGCCCGGCTGCATAGGGGGCGGGAACGGCGGGTGCAACATGGCGGACTGGACGGAGGCGCTGGGATTGCTGGCGGGCGTGCTGACCACGGTCGCTTTCGTGCCGCAGGTGCTGCACACCTGGCGCACCGGCAGCGCGCGGGACTTCAGCCTGAAGATGCTGCTGCTGTTCGTGGCTGGGGTCGTGCTGTGGCTGGCCTATGGGCTGCTCACCCGGTCCGCGCCGATGGTGCTGGCCAACACCGCGACGCTACTGCTTGCGTCCTATATCCTATCCGTGAAGCTGCGCCGGGGATGACCGCGCCCACGACCCTGCTGCACGTCACGACGGCGGCGGCCTGGGCCGCCGGGCCGCCCTCGCCGCCGCCGGACGGCTTCCTGCACCTATGCACCCCGGCGCAACTGGCCTTCGTGCTGGAGCGGCACTTCGCCGGGCAGTCCGGGCTGGTGGTGCTGCACGTGGACGCTGCGTCGCTTGCGGACGTGCGTTGGGAGGCCAGCGAGCCGGGGATGGACCCGTTCCCGCACCTCTACGGCCCGTTGCCGGAAGGCGCGATCAGGTGGGTGATGCGCCTGCCGCCGGGTAAAGCGACGCAGGCTCCACCAGCGGCTGGCTGATCTCGACCAGCGCGCCGTCCCGCGCCGCCTGGTAGAAGCAGGACCGCCGCCCGGTGTGGCAGGCGACGCCATGCTGGTCCACCAGCAGCAGCAGCGCGTCGCCGTCGCAGTCCACGCGCAGCTCGACCAGCCGTTGCACCTGGCCCGAGGTCTCGCCCTTGCGCCACAGGGCGCCGCGGCTGCGGCTCCAGTAGCAGGCGCGGCCGGTCGCCAGCGTCTCCGCCACGGCGTCCCGGTTCATCCAGGCCAGCATCAGCACCTCGCCGGTATCGTGCTGCTGCGCCACCGCCGCCACCAGCCCGTCCCCGTTGAAGCAGAGGGCCGGCAGGATCGCGTCAGCCTTCATGCGCCCGCAGCACCGCCATGCCGCGGTCCAGGTCGGCGGTCAGGTCCGCCACGTCCTCCAGCCCGATGTGGAACCGCGCCACCGGCCCGGCGAACGCGCCGCTGCCCGCCGTCCGCGTCACGTATCCCGTGGTCGGCAGCGCCAGGCTTTCGTAACCTCCCCAGCTTGCGCCGATGCCGAACAGCTCCAGGCTGTCTATCATCGCGTGGGTGGCCTCCACGCTGTACTCCGGCTGGAACACCACGCCGAACAGGCTGCAAGCGCCGGTGAAGTCCCGCTTCCACAGGTCATGCCCGGGTGCGCCGGGCAGGGCAGGGTGCAGCACCTGCGCGATCTCCGGCCGGGCGGCGAACCATTCGGCCACCTCGATCCCGGCCTGCATCTGCTGGCGCAGCCGCACGCCCATCGTGCGGACGCCACGCAGCGCCAGCCAGCAATCGTCCGGGCTGGCATACTGGCCCAGCGCCAGCGCCGCCATCCGCACCCGCTCCCAGTCGTCGTCCGCCGCGGTGGTGACGCTGCCCAGAAGCACGTCGGAGTGCCCGACGACATACTTGGTCAGCGCCTGGATGGACACGTCCACCCCATGCCGGAACGGCTGGAAGAAGTGGATGCCCCAGGTGTTGTCCATCAGCACCTTCGCCCCGTGGGCGTGCGCGACGGCGGCCAGCGCCGGGATGTCCTGCACCTCGAAGGTGTGGCTGCCGGGGGACTCGGTATAGACGACCTTCGTGTTAGGCCGCATCAGCGCCTGCAGGCCGTCGCCGCCGATGTCCGGCGCGTAGTAGGTCGTGCTGACGCCCATGCGGGCCAGCATCCCGTCACAGAAGCCGCGTGCCGGGCCATAGGCGCTGTCCGGCATCAGCAGGTGGTCGCCGGCGCCCAGGTAGGCCAGCAGCGGCGTCGTGACGGCGGCCAGGCCAGACGACACGATCTGGCAGCGCGTGCCGCCCTCGATCTCGGCCACCACGTCCTCCAGCGCATGGTGCGTCGGGTTGCCCAGCACGCCGTAGATCAGCGCCTGCTCCAGCCGCTTGGCGCCCAGCGCCTTGCGGTCGGCGCAGGACGGATACAGAACGGTGGAGCCGCGCACGACGGGGGGGTTGACGAAGCCGTGGACGCGCGTCCCGGCCCGCCCGGCATGGGACAGGCGGGTGTTGAGGCCGTGCCTGGTGGCCTTGCCAAGTCCGGATTGGTCGTCGGGCATCACGTCGTCTCCTTGGGGGTATCGGGCCGGCTGGCCCATTCGGTCCATGATCCATCGTACACCGCGCCCTCCGGCAGCCCGGCGCGGCGCAGGCCGAGCGTCAGGATGGTCGCGGTGACGCCGGTGCCGCAGCTTGTCACCACCGGCCGCGTCCCGTCCGCGCCCAGGGCGGCGAAGGTGGCGCGCAGGCGGTCCGGGTCCTGCATGGTGCCGTCCGGGTTCAGCAGGGCGGGGAAGGGCAGGCTGCGGCTGCCGGGCATGTGGCCGCTGGGCAGGCCGGGCCGCGGCTCCGGCGCGGTGCCGTCGAAGCGCCCGGCGGGCCTGGCGTCCAGCACGAGCAGGTCCGGCGATGGGGCGAGCATGTCGCCGATGCCGCGCAGGCGGGCGGCGCGGAGGCTGGCGCGGAACGGCGCGGGCGCCGCCGGCACGGGCGCCCCGGCTTCGGTGGCGCGGTTCTCCCGCAGCCACTTCGGCAGCCCGCCATCCAGCACGAAGGCGTTGTCGTGCCCGAACAGCCCCATCATCCACCAGCCCCGCGGGGCGGAGGCGATGCCCTTCTGGTCGTAGAACACCACGCGGCTGGCGTTGGACACGCCAAGCTGGCCCATCATGCGCTCGAACCGCCCGGACGCCGGGACCATGTGCGGCAGCGCCGTATCCTGGTCCGCCACGTCGTCCATGTCGAAGAAGCGGGCGCCGGGGACGTGCGCCCGGGTGAACTCGGCCAGGCCGTCCTTGCCGTCCGTGGGCAAGTACTTGGTAGCGTCAAGCACGATCAGGTCAGAATCGGCCAAGTGCTGCGCCAGCCAGTCCGTCGAGACGAGCGGGTCCGTCATGCCGCGCCCCACTGCGCCCGCAGCCAGTCCCGCCGCGCGGCGAGCCACAGCAGGGCGATGGTGGTGACGGAGTTGGGGTATCGCCCGGCCACCGCCTGCGCGATGGCCGCCTGCGCGGGGAGCAAGCGGACCCGTATGTCCTCCTGCTCGGTCCCCAGGCCGCCATGACCGACGATCCCGTCCGGCCCGGCCGCAGGCGCCCTGACACGGCCGGCGAACATCGTGCAGCGCTCGTCCGATCCGCCAGGGGTCAGCACGAAGTCGCCAATCGGCTCCAGCAGGTCGGCCCCAAGGCCCATCTCCTCGACCGCCTCGCGCCGGACCGTAGCGGCGGGGTCCTCGCCATCGTCGCATAGCCCTGCGGGGATTTCGGTCATCACCGGCGGGACGCCAGCAGCCAGGGCGGGCAGGCGGAACTGCTCGATCAGCACGACCTGGTCGGTCCAGGGATCATAGGGCAGCATCGCGGCAGCCCGGCCGCGCACGAACAGCTCCCAGGTTCGTATGCCGGACATGGAGCCGTCGAAGCGGCGGTGGCGGAACCGCACGACCTCCACCGCAAAGCGGCCGGACCAGACGGTTTCGTTCGATAGCAGCTCGACATCGGGGTGCCCGGGGATCACGGCCATCTTGTTCATGTAGCCCGGCGGAGGCTGGCGGGCCACCCTGCAAGGTCATCAACCGCCGTCGTGGAACCGGAAACTGCTCCAGCCTCGCTGATGTGCGGGCAGGTGCTTGCAGCCGGGTCCGTCCGCTTCACGCCTGGACCCGGCTGCATCCCAGCCCTAGCGCGCGAGGTATCGTGCGCGCATCGGCTTCAGCAGCAGGATCGCCAGCGCCGCCGTGAGCAGGTCCGCGCCGATGGCCAGGCCGAACACCGGGGACCAGCTTCCGGCGTAGTCGTGCAGCAGCGACGCCAGCGGGCCGCCGAAGATCGCGCCGATGCCCTGCGCGATATACAGGCAACCGTAGTTCTTGGTGGCGTGCTCCGCGCCAAACGTGTCGGTCAGGGTGGAGTGGAACAGCGAGAAGATCTCGCCCCAGCCGAAGAACACCACGCCCGACATCAGCACGAACAGCACCGGGTTGCTCATGGTGGCCAGCCACACCGCCATTGCGACGCCCTCCAGCCCGAAGGCCAGGACCATGGTGTTCTCCCGCCCGATGCGGTCGGACACCCAGCCGAAGAACGGCCGGGTTAGGCCGTTGCAGACGCGGTCCACCGTCAGGATCAGCGGGATGGCGGCGAAGCCCCAGATGACCAGCTTGCCGATGCCGAGATCGTTGGCGAAGGGCACGATCTGCGCCGTGACCATCAGCCCGGAGGTGGACATCATGGTCATCATGGCGAACATCAGCCAGAAGATCGGGTTCCGCAGCATGGTCCCGGTGTCCACGTCCGGCACGCTGGACTGCGCCCGTGTTTGGGCCGCCAGCGCCGCCGGAGGGGCGCGCAGGCCCAGCGCCGCCAGGGCCCCGACCACGCCGAAGATCAGGCCGAACCGCATCAGCGTCGGGCCGTATCCGTTGTCGACCAGGCTGCTGTTGACCGGGAAGTTGGTCAGCACCGCGCCGATGCCATAGCCCGCGGCGGCGACGCCCACGGCGAAGCCGCGCCGGTCCGGGAACCAGCCGACCATCTGCCCGACGACGCCGATATAGACGATGCCGGTGCCCAGCCCGCCCAGCAGGCCATAGGTGGCATACAGCCCGTAGAGCGACGTGACCTGCGACGCCAGCACCCAGCTCAGCCCCGTCAGGGCGCCGCCGGCCGCGATGAGCAGGCGCGGCCCGAACCGCTCGACCAGCCAGCCCTGGAACGGGCTGAAGAAGGTCTGCAGCACGATCAAGATGCTGAACGTCACCTGGATCGCGGCGGCCGAGGCGTTCAGCGACGTGCCGAGCGGCTTGGTGAACAGGGTCCACACATATTGCGGGCTGCTGATCGCCATCATACAGACCAGGCCGAGGCCAAGCTGCACCCATCGCGCGCTGGCGACGGGCAGGACGGCGGCGGGTTGCAAGGTGGTGCTCATGTCTGCTTCGGGATCGCGTTCGCCAATTCACTAGCAAGTGCCGGGCCAGGGCAAGTGCCGGGCCAGAACAAGCGCAGTCCGGGCAAGCGCTGCGCCAGCTTGGCTGGCCGCCTTGTGGGCCGGACGGCGCCGGCCTAGCGTCCGGCGCACCAACGCGGGACGGGCCATGATCGAGCTGCACACCTACAACACCCCGAACGGCCGCAAGATCAGCGTCGCGCTGGAGGAGATGGGCGTGCCCTATGCCGTGAAGGTCGTGGACATCACCAAGGACCAGCAGTTCGCGCCGGCCTTCCTGCGGATCAGCCCCAACAACCGCATCCCCGCCATCATTGACCCCGACGGCCCCGGCGGCACGCCCATCTCGGTGTTCGAGTCCGGCGCGATCCTGCTCTACCTCGGCGAGAAAACCGGCCAGTTCCTGCCGCAGGACCTGCGCGCGCGCGTGCCGGTGCTGGAATGGCTGATGTGGCAGATGGGCGGCTTCGGTCCGATGCCGGGGCAGGTGCATCACTTCCTGACCGTGAACGGGGACGACCAGCGCTATGGCTTGGCCCGCTACGTGAAGGAGACCCGGCGCCTGTACGGCGTGCTGGACCGCCGGCTGGCGGAGGCCGAGTTCGTGGCCGGGCCGCTGTCGGTGGCGGACTTCGCCATACTCGGCTGGGCATGGCGGCACGAGCGGCACAAGGTGGACCTGGCGGAGTTCCCCAGCGTCCGCCGCTGGTTCGACCTGCTGATGGCGCGGCCCGGCGTGCAGCGCGGCTTCGCGGTCGCGCTGTCCTAGCGGCCCCGCGGCAGGCCGCGCCAACCTATTTGACGCGGGCTGTTCGACGCGGGCCATTTGACGCGGGCGTGCCGACAGCCTAAACCGGACCGGCAAACGACGTGCGATTGACGACCCCGGCGGAGGGGTGGCCGAGTGGCTGAAGGCGTCGGTTTGCTAAACCGAAGTAGGGCGTCAAGCCCTACCGTGAGTTCGAATCTCATCCCCTCCGCCAATGCTTCCCCATACGATTCACAGTCCTATGCGATCCACAGTCAGTTCATTGCATAAACGTGTTATGCACGGCTTTGTCATCGTGTGGATCGGCATCCGGCCTCCCGCAAGCGTCCTCAATGGCCTATTCAGAGGACGCACACGCAGCCGAGCGTGTTTCTGGCCGATTCCCGGCCGGCTGGCGCATAAGGCCGCAGATAAGGGGAGGGGCATCTGGCCTCGAAATCAACGATGATCCTTCTAGTTGATGACGACGACAGCGTGCGGGAAACGTCGGCCGACATGCTGCAAGAGCTTGGATACACCGTCATGCAAGCTGCCAGCGGCACCCAGGCGCTGGACATGCTGGACAGCCATCCCGGCTTCGATGTCATGGTGACGGACATACGAATGCCGGGCATGTCGGGGCTGGAGCTGTCCGACGTCGCCGCCGACCGCCATGCCGCGCTGAAGATCATACTCATCTCCGGATACTTCCTGCCTCAGGCCATCAACCGCCGCTTCCTGCAAAAACCGTTCCGCACCTACGAGCTGGACGAGGCTATCAGGGCGGAGATGACGGCGTAATGGCCATGGCTTGCTGGCCCCCAACACCGGGTTGTGAACTGGCTTAAAAAACAGGACCGTCCAATTTACGTTCCAGTGCTGCAAGCAGGCATGGAGCGCAACTTGGACCAGACTGACAACCGGGACTGCCCGACCTCCCGCCTGGCCGTCGCGGTTCCGGTCCGCAACGAGGAGGCACTGATCGCCGCGTGCGTCGGTGCCCTGGGCCGTCAAGCCGGGGCGCCGGTGTTCGATCTTGTCCTGCTCATCAACAGCACGACCGACCGCAGCGCCGCGGAGGCGCGGGCCGCCGCCGCCGGGCTGCCGTTGCGGCTGACCGTCCGGGAACATGACCTTCCGCGTGCGGAGCAGACCGCCGGCCATGCCCGGCGGCTGGCGATGCAGGCCGCCGCGGGGTTGTGCGCCTCCGACGGCGTGCTGCTCTGCACCGATGCGGATGGCCGGGTCGCGCCCGACTGGATCGCAGCCAACCTGCACCACATCCGGAACGGCGCCGACGCCGTGGCCGGACGGGCGTTATTGGACCCGGCGGACGCGGCAGCGATCCCGGCGGCCCTGCACGCCGCCGATGCGCGCGAGTGCGCCTATGGCGCCGTCCTGGACAGGATCGCAAGCCTGGTTGACCCGGACCCGGCGGACCCCTGGCCGCGCCACACCGAGCATTCCGGCGCCAGCATCTGTGTCACGCGGTCCGCCTGGCACCGGGTGGGCGGCATACCGGCGGTCAGCCTTGGCGAGGACCGCGCCTTCTACCAGGCGCTGCGCCGGGTGGACGCCAGCATCCGTCATGCGCCGGAGGTCTGCGTCACGGTGTCCGGCCGTGTGGCCGGCCGTGCCTGCGGGGGCATGGCGGACACGATCCGCCGGCGGATGATCGCGCCGGACCCCTTCCTGGACGACGCATTGGAGCCTGCGCTCGACCGTGTCCGCCGGCTGCGGCTGCGGAACCGCCTGCGCCGGGCGCAGTCGGATGCCGGGCTGCTGCCTGGCTTGGCCGCCGAACTCGGCTGGCCGCTGCGCCGCGTGCATGGCGCCCTGGAGTTGCCGACGTTCGGCGCCGCCTGGGAGAGCCTGGAGCTGGGGTGCGCCGCCCTCGCTCCGCGGCCGGTGCCGGCAACCGACCTGGAGCCGGAACTGGCCCGGGCCGAGCGGGTGCTTGATGGACTGCTCCGCGCTGCCGCCCCCGACACGATGCTGGAGGCCGCCGACTGAGCAAGGTCGTGCAGCCGGGCGCACGGACGCCGCCGCACCTGGCCAGGCCGTGCCGACCCGCTTCGCCTGCACGCAGGTTTCAGAAGTTTGCCCGGGACGGTGCCCACCTGCCCGCAGGCTTGGCCGTAGCCACGCGGCGTTGTCCGCGGTTCTTCAGGAATGCCAGGCTTCCGGCACCAAGAACGTCTCATAGGGCGCGGCGAACGCCCGCAACAGGTTTGCGGGCAGGATGAAGCCGGTGGGGTCGTCGGTGATCAACCCGCCGTACTGAGAGCGGTGGGCCATGATGGCGCGCTGCTTCGCCGCCATGTCGGGGGTGATGTCCAGGCGGAATCCGGTGGGCAGCGCCGGCAGCGGATGGTCCGCCGGCAGCGTCCAGCCCCAGACGGGGTAGGACAGGTGCCAAAGGCCAGACCGGCTGGCCACGGCACGGGCGAGCAGGTCCGCCGCTTCGTGATCGCAATGGGGGTCGTGGTACCAGGGCGCCAGGATGGTGCCGATGGCCCCGGCGGCGCATAGCGCCGCAACCGACTCCACCGCCGCGTCGAACGCCGGGCCGCTAGCGGGTGCCGCCGTATCAGGCTGACCGGCAAAATGGATGCGGCCCTCCGGCAGGCCGAGCAGGCGGACAGCCTCGCGGGCCTCATTCTGCCGCACCCGGGCGAGCCTGGCCGCAGGATACGCCTGCGAGCCTGGATGGGAGCCGGCGCCGTCCGTCAGCACGAGGACGAGCGGCGGATTGCCGGCCCGGCACAATGCGGCGATCAGTCCGCCGCAGCCAAGGCTCTCGTCATCGGCGTGCGGGGCAAGGATCAGCACCGGACGGCCCTGCGCAACATCCTCCAAGGTGCCGAACGGCAGCGACCGCATGGCGCGCAGCACTTCCCCGGCAGGAAACATGGGGATCACCGGGGCGCCAGCCGGTGCTGCGCCGCCTCGGTCAGCACCGCGTCGGGGGCGGGCTGGCGAAGGTAGGTCGCGAGGTCGCGCAGGAGGCGCTCCAGCGGGTTGGTGGTCAGGAAGGTGCCGAAGCCGATGCACCGCTGCGCCAGGCGCATCGCATCGAGGCAGGCGTGTTCGACCGCGATGCGGGCCAGGTTGACGTAGGCGACCTGGTCGGCGGCCGGTTGCACCCCGTCCTCGGCGCAGCCGGCGGCCGACACCGTCCACAGCCGCGCCGTCTCCTGGGCGATCAGCATCATGCCGAAGCGGTCCTGCTGCTGCAGGCTGCCCGCGTGGCCGCGCCCTTGCAGTTGCGCGCTTACCGCCGCCACGAGCGCATCCAGCCCGCCGAGCGTGACCGCGCTGGTGCGCCAGGCGCCGGTCGAGAGCTGCGGCTCCCGCAGGTAGTCTCCGGGCTGGCCGATGAGGTCCGCCTCCGAAAGCCGGATGCCGTCGAGGCCGACCCAGCCGTTGACGCTGGCCCGCATCCCGTGGAGCAGGCCGCGCATCGGCCGCACCTGCTCCTGCCCGTCCAGGCGGAGCGCCGCCATGCGCACGCCGTTCCGGGTTTCCACGGTGACCAGGACGCACGGCACATGCCCGGCGCCGGAGCATGGCCCCTTGCCGCCGTGCAGCGTCCCGTCCCGCAGCGTCAGCCCGCCGCCGGGCGGGTCCGTGACCCAGACGCCATGCATCCGTCCCGCCCGGACGTTCCCGGCCGCGGCCTGCACCTGCCCGGCGTCGCCGTAGTCCACGATCAGCTTGATCGCGTTGACGTGGGCCTCGTACAGCCTGCCGACCGCCAGGTTGCCCTGCCCGATGGTGCGGAGGATGTCGAACAGGACCATGCCGCCCTCCCGCTCGGTCCCGGCGCCCAGCCCGCCCAACCGCCGGGGCAGCGGCGCGGCCAGCAGGCCGAGGCTCCGCAGCAGGGTGATGTCCTCCTCCGGAAACGCCTCCTCCCGGTCGAGGGCGGCGGCGCGCGCCTGAATGGCCGGCACGGCGGCGGCCAAGAACGGCAAGGGATCGGGCGGCAAGGGATCGGATGGCAAGGCGGGGAGGTCCATGACGCATCCAACGCGGCGCGGACCCGGCTGTTGCCCTCCGCAGCGGGATCAGTCGGCGGTCGCCCCCAGCTTGCCGGCCAGGGTCGGCATGCGGGCGCCGCGCCGCGGGCTGAGCCACCCCTGCAACCGGTCCAGGTACAGATAGACGACCGGCGTGGTGTAGAGCGTCAGCAACTGGCTCAGGATCAGGCCACCCACCATCGCAAAGCCCAGCGGCTTCCGCAACTCCGACCCGGCGCCCTCGGCGATCATCAGCGGCAGGCCGCTCAGCAGCGCCGCCATGGTCGTCATCAGGATCGGGCGGAACCGCAGCAGGCACGCCTCGCGGATCGCGTCGTGCGCGGTGGCGCCGTCCTGCCGCTCCCGGCTGATGGCGAAGTCCACCATCATGATGCCGTTCTTCTTCACGATGCCGATAAGCAGGATCACGCCGATCAAGGCGATCACCGACAGCTCGTAGCCGTTCAGCATCAGCATCAGCAGCGCCCCCACGCCGGCGGAGGGCAAGGTGGACAGGATGGTGATCGGCAGGACGAAGCTCTCGTAGAGGATGCCCAGGATGATATAGACCGCGATCAGCGCCGCCGCGATCAGGTAGGGCTGGGTGCTGAGCGACGCCTGGAACGCTTGCGCCGTGCCCTGGAACGTGCCGCGCAGGGTCGCAGGCGTGCCCATGCCGTCCAGCGCAGCCTTGATGGCGTCCACCGCCTCGCCCAGCGCCGCGTTGGCCGCGAGATTGAACGAGATCGTCACCGCAGGGAACTGCGTCTGGTGGCTGATCGCCAGCGGCGCGACCGCGTTGGTGTCCACCTTGACGAAGGTGGACAGCGGCACCGCCGTGCCGTCCCGCGCCCTGACATACAGCTTGTCCAGGGTCGCCAGGTCGCCTTGCAGCGCGGGCGGCACTTCCAGGACGACCTTGTAGGAGTTGAGCTGCGTGAAATATTGCGCCACCTGCCGCTGGCCGAAGGCGTCGTAGAGCGTGTCGTCTATCACCTGCGGCTGGATGCCGAACCGGGCGGCGCGGTCGCGGTCTATCGTGAGCGTCGCCGTCGTGCCGGCCACCTGCTGGTCCGTCGCCAGGTCGCGCAACATAGGCAGGCCGCGCATCTTGTTCAGGATGCGCGGCGACCAATCGTAAAGCTCGGCTAGGTCGGCGTCCTGCAAGGTATACTGATACTGCGTGCGCGCCAGCCGCCCGCCCACGTTGATGTCCTGCGCGGCCTGCATGAAGACGTTCATGCCCTCGACCTGCTGCAACTTCCCGCGCAGCCGGGCGATCACGGCCTGGGCGGTCACGTCGCGCGCGTCGAACGGCTTGAGGTTGATCCACATGCGGCCGTTGTTGCCGGTCTGCCCGCCTAAGCCTGCGCCGATGCTGGACGACACCGACGCCACCGCCGGGTCAGCCGACACGATGGCCGCTGCCGCCTGCTGCCGGCGGGCCATCTCGGTGAACGACACGTCCTGCCCGGCTTCCGTCAGGCCGACCAGCACGCCCGTGTCCTGGTTGGGGAAGAAGCCCTTGGGTATTTTCACGTAGAGGTGGGCCGTGCAGCCCAGGGTGGCGAAGAACACCATCAGCGTCACGAACTGGAACCGCAGCGCGATGTCCAGCGTGCGCCGGTAGCCGCCCAGCAGCAGGTCGAAGAACCGCTCGATCACGCGATACGTCCAGCCATGCTGCTTCGTCTGGTGCTTGAGGAAGCGGGCGCACATCATCGGCGTGAGCGTCAGCGACACCACGGCCGAGACCATCACGGTCAGCGCCACCGTCATCGCGAACTCGCGGAACAGCCGCCCGACGATGCCGCCCATCAGCAGCAGCGGGATGAACACGGCGATCAGCGACAGGCTGATGGAGATGATGGTGAACCCGATCTCCCCGGCGCCCTTCAGCGCGGCCTCGCGCGGGTTCATGCCGGCCTCGATGTGCCGGTAGATATTCTCCAGCATGACGATGGCGTCGTCCACGACGAAGCCCACGGCGATGGTCAGCGCCATCAGCGTCAGGTTGTTCAGGCTGTAGCCGCACAGGTACATCAGCGCGAAGGTGCCGACCAAAGCGAGCGGCACCGTGACGCTGGGAATGATCGTCGCCCACAGGTTCCGCAGGAACAGGAAGATCACCATCACGACCAGCGCGATGGACAGCAGCAGGGTGAACTGCACCTCATGCAGCGAAGCCCGTATGGTCACGGTGCGGTCCACGATGGTCTGCACCGTGACGGCGGGCGGGATCGCCGCTTGCAGCTTGGGCAGCGCGGCCTTGATGCGCTCGACGGTGGCGATGACGTTGGCGCCGGGCTGCTTGAAGATCAGGAGCTGGATGCCGCGCTTGCCGTTCTGCCAGCCGGCCAGGCGCGCGTTCTCCGGCCCGTCCACCGCCAGGCCGATGTCGCGCACGCGCACGGGCGCCCCGTTGCGGTAGGCGAGGATCACGTCGTTGTACTCGGCCGCCTTGGTCAACTGGTCGTTGGCGTAGATCGCGAACGCGCGCTGGGCGCCGTCCACCGTGCCCTTGGGCGCGTCCACCGTCGCCGTGACCAGCAGGTTGCGAACGTCCTCCAGGGTCATGCCCATGGCCGCCAGGCGAGCCGGGTCCACCTGCACGCGGATGGCGCGCTTCTGCTCGCCGCCGATGCTGACCTGCGACACGCCGCTGATCTGGCTGATCTGCTGGCTCAGGATGTTGTCGGCGAAGTCGTTGACCTCGATCAGCGGCAGGGTGTCGGACTGCACGGCGAGGATCAGGATCGGGCTGTCGGCCGGGTTCACCTTGCGGAACAGCGGCGGGTTCGGCAGGCTCTTGGGCAGTTGCCCGCCGGCGTTGTTGATGGCGGCCTGCACGTCCAGCGCAGCGGCGTCTATGTTGCGGTCCAGGTCGAACTGCACCACCACCTGGGTCGAGCCGCCGACGCTGATGCTGGTCATCTGCGCCACGCCGGAGATTTGCGCGAACTGCCGCTCCAACGGCTGCGCGACGGTGGAGGCCATGGTTTCGGGGCTGGCGCCGGGCAGGGCGGCCGTGACCTGGATGGTCGGGAACTCGACGCGCGGCAGCGGCGCCACCGGCAGCAGGGGGTAGGCTGCGATCCCGACCAGCATGATGGCCGCCATCAGCAGCGAGGTCGCAACGGGCCGGTTGATGAACGGGGTCGAGATGCTCATGGCATGGACTCCGCGCTGTGTCTCGGAAGGACGCCTAGATCATGCCGGGACCGGACGGCTTCGTCCGGGCCAGGCAGACGCTCGCTGGACGCGGTGACTGGGGAAACAGTGGCTGGGGAAACAGTAACTGGGGAAGCAATAGCTGGGAGAACGATGGCTGAAGCATGTCCGAGGCGTTTGGTTGCGCTGAACATGCCCTAGCTGGCCGGCTTCGCGTCGGTCGCGGTCACGCGGGTGCCGTTGGACAGCCGGGACTGCCCGGCCAGCACCACGCGCTCCCCGCCGGCCAGGCCCTTCGCCACCACGGCGACCTGACCGTCGTCCTGGTCCACCTCGACCGGCTGCACAGCCGCCGTGCCGTCCGGCTTGATCACATAGACATACATCCCGGTAGCACCACGCTGGATCGCCGGGGACGGCAGGGTCAGCACGTCCCCGCGCATGTCCAGGCGCATGCGCACGTTCACGAACTGGCCGGGCCATAGGCTGTCGTCCGCGTTGGCGAACACGGCCTTCAGCTTGATCGTGCCGGTGGTGGCGTCAATGCTGCTGTCCAGGGTCAGCAGCTCGCCCTCGCTCAGCTTGGTGCGGTCGTCGCTGCTGTAGGCCATCACCGGCAGCTTGCCCCGGCGCATCGCCGCCTGCACGCGCGGCAGCGTATCCTGTGGCAGCGTGAACAGCAGCGAGATCGGGTGTATCTGCGCGATGGCCACGATCCCCGTCGTGCTGGGGTCGGCGGCGCGTATGAAATTGCCGGCGTCCACCAGGCGCAGCCCGACCCGGCCCTCAATCGGCGAGGTGATCCGGGTGAAGCCGAGGTTGAGCTGCGCGGCGGCGATGGCGGCGTCGTCCCCACGCACCGCGGCGTCCGCCTGCGCCAGGCCGGCGCGTATCTGCTCCAGCTTCTGGCGCGACGCGACCTGGCTGGACGCCAGCTCGGCATAGCGCGATGAGTCGCCGCGGGCGTTGAGGGCAACGGCTTCGTCGGCGGCCTTGCGGGCCATCGCCTGGTCCAGGATCGCCTGGTAGGGGCGGGGGTCAAGCTGGGCGAGAACAGCAGTTCTAAGTCGGCTACGGACGGTGAGATCATCACCTGGCGACCTGGGCTTCGATGTCGGGTGGGGGTTTCGAGTCGATCAGGGTTTGCATGAGGGTGGCCCAGTCTGGGAAGACCAGGTA
>JAABUK010003660.1_pt1 | contig 25759 bp, 29 predicted proteins | sample 5559141 | NCBI WGS metagenome assembly JAABUK01 (sample SAMN10711869, study PRJNA513367) | rock metagenome | isolation source: Antarctica rocks | place: Antarctica: Victoria Land, Pudding Butte nord | collected 2016-01-03 | reverse complement strand
CCGAGACGTTATGGCTCTTGCGAATAAAGGTACTCATGCTCTACGATAACACGAAAGCAACGCCGAAGCAACAGGAAGCTCCCAGCGGAGCAAGCTCCGGGGCATTAAACCCCAAAAGAGTAAACGTCGTGGATGGGGGCATGAAACCAGGCGCGGGCCATCTCCGAAAACAGCGGATTGCCCAGCCAGCGGTGCAGAATTGGCATCGCGCCGGGAAGCACCCGCCCGCCGCCGGAGGGCAGGCGGCAGCCCTGCACGAGAGCCGCCCCGCCCCGCAGGCCCTCCACAAAACGGGGAATGTCGCCGAAATCGTAGCTGTCGTCGGCATCGCCCATCACGATGAACCGCCCGCGCGCTGCTTCAATCCCTCCCATCAGGGCGCTGCCGTAGCCGAGTTCGGCCACCGGCACGACCCGCGCCCCGAGGCCGGCGGCGAGAGCCTGCGAGCCGTCGGTGCTGCCGTTGTCGGCCACCACAATCTCCCCTATAATCCCACTCTCGTCCAATGCCCGCCGCGCCTTGCCGATGCACACGGCCAGCGTGTCGGCTTCATTGAGGCAAGGCATGACGACCGAGACTTCAGGCAGGGCGTTGTTTTGTTCCTCCATGACGCTTACCCGTGCCCAAACTTCGGGTCCGAGTAGTACAAAAAGACGCTGTACCACCAGTTCAGGTCAAACAAAATCAGCAGCACCGGGGCCAGCCAGGCCAGCAGCGATGGGCGCACGCTCGGCTTTCCCGAATGCCGGAGCAGGCCAAAACTCGCACTCAGCAGGGTCAGCACCCAAGGGATGCCGTTCAGCAGGTAGCGCCCACCGATCTGCACCCGCCAGTCGCTGAACGCCGCGTATTGCAGCAGGGCGGCGACCAGCGTGAGGAGCGCGGCCATCGACATCCCCCGCAGGCGGCGGGCGACGGGATCGGAGTGGTCCCGCAGGCCGACCACAAAACACGCGATCAGCGCGACCGCGAGTGACACAGACACGATCACTGCCAGCACCGGCGGCAGGAGCAGATCGGCCCAGTCCGGTAGAAAGCCGGTTTGCAGCATCAGCTTGGTCCACGAAAGCAGCGTCAGAGGGTTGGCAAGCACCCCCGCCGTGACTTCGGCCTGATGCTGCACGGCGGCATAGTGGGGGAACCACTGCCCGGTGATGGCATGATTGCGGAGCGGCCAGCCGCAGCCTGCCAGCAGTCCGGCCAGCGCGAACGCGCCGAGCCGGGGCAGCCTTTGTTTCGGCTCCCCTATCGCCCAGACGGTCCACACAGCGACGGGAACCACAAACAGCGTCGTCTGCTTGACCCACACGCCCACGCCTATCAGAATGCCTAGCAAGGCCGCCTGCCGGAGCGTACAGGTTCCAACCCGGACACGGGAGACGAGGACCAGCGCGGCCACGGCGCTGTAGAGTATCGCCAAGTTTTCGTTATTGACCACGCCGCTCATGTATTCAAACATGGGCCAGCCCGCAACCATCAGCAGCAGGTACATCTGCCAGCCGGGGGGCGCTCCGGCCACGGCAATCAGCCGTGCCAGCACCAGCAGGGTCAGGCAGGCCAGAATCGTGGAAAACACCCGCAGGAGGTGACGGCCCCGGACAGCCTCCGGGGTCATCTGCGCCAGCGCGTCCGGGCCGGGCGTCAGCGCGAGTGGCGACTGCTGCACTCCGGCCAGCCGCCAGACGGGGGCCAGCAGGGCGTAGAACGGCGGTGGGTGCTGCACCATGATAGACTCGGCGGGCGTCGGCAGCCGCCCCTCTGTTGCCAGCACATGAACATACGCCACATGATCAGGTTCATCTGGCCCATAGTCAGGCCGCACACTGAAATTGACCAGCAGCCCGGTCAGCAGCATGAACAGAATGACAAGTCCAAGTGCTAATGGGCGCGGCCCACCGGTGGAGCTATCACCGGGGGGGGGTAGATTAGGCGTCATACATAAAGTATTCTACACTTTTGTTCGGCATTCCTTCTGGCGTATTGCGCCCTGCGCCGAACTTTGGTACAATGGGCCATGCGTATTGTTTCCATTCGGGCCGAAGCGTGGACCCTGCCGCTGGCTGCACCGTTTGTAATTGCGGCGCGGACGGCCACCGAAGCTCGCAATGTCCGGGTGACGGTGACGACGAACACAGGGGTTGTCGGCCTCGGAGCGAGTGCCCCGGTGGGGTATGTGACTGGGGAAAGCGTCGAGACGGTATTAACGGCGCTGGCACAGGCTAGACCATCTCTGGAAGGCCAATCGGCGGACGATTTGGAGCCGCTGCTGAGGCTGGCTGCCGCGCTGCTGACAGACGCCCCGGCGGCACGGGCGGGGCTGGAAATGGCGATTTTAGATGCCTGGGCGCGGGGGCAGGGCCGTTCGCTGTGGGCGCACTTTGGCGGGGCATTCTCGCGGCTGACCACGGATGTGACTATTCCCTTAGTCAGCCCGGAAGAAGCGGCGCGGCTGGCGCGGGAAGCGTGGGCGGATGGCTTCCGGGCATTGAAGTTAAAGGTCGGCGACCCGGACGGGCCGGACGCGGATTTAGCGCGGCTGGCGGCGGTGGCGGCGGCTTTGCCGGATGTGCGTCTTCGGGTGGACGCCAATCAGGCATTCGCGCCCGAGGCCGCCGTGACGTTCACGCGCAAACTCTTGGCGATGGGCGCGTCGGTGGAGTTGTTAGAGCAGCCGGTTGCCAAAGAGGACGTGGACGGGCTAAAATTCGTGCGCCGCGAGGTCAACCCGCTCGGCGTGCCGGTGTTCGCCGACGAGGCGGCCCGGAGCGTCGCCGAGGTGCGGCAGTTAATTGAGAGAAACGTCGTGGACGGCATGAACGTCAAGCTGATGAAGTCCGGCATTGGCGGGGCGTTAGAGATTATCGCGCTTTGCCGGGCGGCGGGCAAGAAACTGATGCTGGGCTGTATGCTGGAAACGGGGCTAGGGATCGCGGCAGCGGCACAAATCGCGGCGGGGACGGGGGCGTTTGATTACCTAGATTTAGACTCGCACCGGCTCCTGCGCCCTGTGCCGGGCCTATCCGGCGGCTTCGCTGTAGACGGCGAAGAGTTAGTCACTGACGACGGCCCCGGCTGGAATGTGATTTTTTTGTGAACGCCGGGAACAAATAGCCCGCAACTGCCGACTAACTAGGTGTCTACTTAGGAAACCAACACCATGAACGATACATTGCACACGAAAACTACCTGGCGCGGCAGGCTGACACTGGGCATGGCGGCGCTGGCCCTGCTGGGCACACTGACCGGGCCGCAGACTGCGTGGGCGGACAAGACCGACAAGGGCAAGGACGGCAAAGGCCCGATTGTCGGCCCGATTGTTATCAAGCCGGACCCGCCGAAAAAGAAGTAACGCCTCGCAGCCGAACCGCTAAACGCCCAGAAACCGCTGGCGCAGGGCGAGCAGGGCGAAGCGCGGCAGGGTCATCACCTTGCCGATTTTTCTGGGGTTTTTGGACAGCCGGTACAGCCATTCCAGACTGCTCCGCTGCATCCATATCGGGGCGCGGGAAACGCGGCCTGAATGGACGTCAAACGACCCGCCAATCCCAATCAGCACCGGTACGCCGAGGGCGGCCTTGTGCTGCTGTATCCACTTTTCCTGCTTCGGGATGCCGAACGCCACGAGCAGAACGTCCGGGCGTGCCGCTCGGATTTCTTCAATAATCTGCGGCTCGTCGATAGGCTGGAAGAACCCGTCGCGGGTGCCGACAATGTGCGTCCCCGGAAACCGCTCCCGCATCTTGTCCGCCGCCTCAGCGGCGACGCCCGGCGCAGCCCCGAAAAAGAAAATTCGCGTGCTGGTTTTCGCCGAATGCCGGCACAGGGTCGCCACCAAGTCTACGCCCGAAACTTTGTGCTGAAGCGGCGTTCCGAGCAGCCGTCCGGCCCACAAAATCCCCGCCCCGTCCGGCGTCACGAGCGCCGCCCCGTCCACAATCGCCCGCAGGTCCGCATCGCCCCGCGCCAGCACCGCCATTGACGCATCTGCCGTGACAATATGCGATGGCTCACCCGCCGCGACGAAGCCGTGGATTGCCGCCAGCGTCTCGTCCGCCGAGACTCGGTCCACGCGAAGCCCTAAAATCCGCACACTGTTTTGCCCCGGCTGCTTTGTTTCCGCCATGCGTTCATTCTAGCCGCGAAGAGGGGAGCGTGTCAAGAGGGGAGCGTGTCAAGAGGAACGCGCACAGGGAGGTATACTCTCCCTATGCTCCGCCGCGTTTCTGCCCTCGTTTCTACCCGTAGCCTTGCCCTCGGCATCCTTGTTTTGCTGCCTCTGATTCCGCTGGCCCTGCTCTGCCTGGGGCGGTCACCGTCGCGCTTTGACACGGTGAACCTGCCCGCGTGGGAGCGTCACGCGCCGACCCCGACCCCGCGCCGGTTTCAATATGCCCTGCCGCCCGCCGCCCCCGGCGCGATTGTATTTGCCCCTAATCCGTGGACCGCCGCGCTTCGCAAATCGCCGGACCCAAAAAGCGTGGGGGACGAGGGCGCATGGCTGGAAGCCGCCTGCGTCTGGGGGCGCACCGACCCGGCCCTCGCGGCCAAGCAGGACCGAATAGCGACGCGCCTGCTGGCCTCGCAGAATGACGCGGGCTGGCTCGGTAGCGGCGACAAGGACAGGCCGCTGACACCGACGCAGTGGAACGCGCAGGGGCCGGGCCTGCGCGGCCTGCTGGCATGGTACGCGCTGACCCGAAACACGCCGGCGATTTACGCCGCCCTGAGTCTGGGCAGCCGGGCGCTGACCCGGCTAGATACACGCCCCGACCCCGCGTGGGCCGCGCCGCTGGCCCGACTGTCTGCCGAAACCGGCGACACGCGCTTTCTGCACGCCGCCCGGCGGCTGGTATCTGCCCAAGACGGTCTGGCATGGTGTGCGCTGTTCGAGGCTACCGGCGACACTGATTCTCTGAGCACCGCCGAACGCGCCTGGGCCGCTGCGCCGTCTGCCCCGAACTCCCCTGCCCCCGCGTCCCCTGCCCTTGCCGCCGAGCTGCTGCTGCTGACGGGGCGGCCCGGCTACGCCCGCGCTTTGGCCGCCGCGCCGCCATCCGGCCCGGCGCTGGCCCGGATGGCCTGGACCCGCGCCCCGCAGGGGATGGCGGTGCAGACCGCGCTGCCGTGTGCGGCGAGCTTCCGGGCGGTGCATCTGGCGCAGACCGCTGACAAGACGGGGACGCGGACAATCACAGTCAGCGTTTCTCAGCCCACCGCGTTCAAGCTGCGCGTTTTCCTGCCACCCGGCCCGCCCGTGCACGTGCTGCTAAACGGCAAGCCGCAAATCGTCGCCGCCCCGCCCGGCGGCTACATGGTCCTGCTGCGCCGGTGGCGGAATGGGGATGCGGTGACGGTGATACCTGGCACTGGAAGTGCCGATCTACTTGTAAACGGAAAAAGTCGCTCCGCGACTCAAGATCAGGGACACGAGTGCTGTTCCTGCTTCCTGAGTCGCGGAGCGACTTTCTCGGTTTGCTAATAGACCGGCACTTTTAGTGCCGGTTTCTATCTTATGTGCCTTCCTGCCAGGAGGCCAGGTACCGCTGCTGTTCGGCGGTGAGCGTGTCAATCTTCACACCCAGCGATTCCAACTTCAGGCGGGCGATTTCGAGGTCAATCGCTTCGGGGACGCCGTAGACGCTCTTTTCGAGAGTTTTGGCGTTCTGGTTCATGTACTCGGCGCTCAGGGCCTGATTGGCGAACGACATATCCATGACGCTGGCCGGGTGGCCTTCGGCAGAGGACAGGTTAATCAGACGGCCTTCGCCCAGGATGAACACATTGCGGCCGTCCTCCAGCGTGTACTCTTCTACGAAGTCGCGCACTTCGCGCTTGCCGGTAGACATCTCTTCCAGGGCGGGGATGTCGATCTCGACATTGAAGTGGCCGGAGTTGCAGACAATCGCGCCGTCTTTCATGGCCGCGAAATGCTCGCCGCGCACCACGTCTTTGTCGCCGGTGACGGTGCAGAAGAAGTCGCCGACTTTGGCGGCATCGGCCATCGGCATGACGTGGAAGCCGTCCATTGTCGCCTCTAAAGCGCGGAGCGGGTCGATTTCGGTGACAATCACCTGTGCGCCCATGCCCTTCGCCCGCATCGCCAGGCCCTTGCCGCACCAGCCGTAACCGGCGACGACGAAGAACTTTCCGGCCAGCAGGACATTGGTGGCCCGGATGATGCCGTCAATGGTCGACTGCCCCGTGCCGTACCGGTTGTCAAAGAAGTGCTTGGTCTGGGCATCGTTGACGGCCACGATGGGATAAGCCAGAACACCCTCGGCAGCCATCGCCCGCAGGCGGATGACGCCGGTGGTGGTTTCTTCCGTGCCGCCGATGATGTTTTCAATCAGCTCGCGCTTCTCGGTGTGGATGATGCCGACGGTGTCCGCTCCGTCGTCCATCGTGAAGTTCGGCTTGTGCTCCAATGCACTCAGAATGTGCTGGTAATAAGTGTCGTTGTCCTCGCCCTTGATGGCGAAGGTGGCGACGCCGTAGTGCTGCACAAGCGCGGCGGCGACATCATCCTGCGTGGACAGGGGATTAGAAGCGCACAGGACGACCTTCATGCCGCCTGCTTTGAGTGTCCGCATTAAATTAGCGGTCTCGGCGGTGACATGGAGGCAGGCCACAGCGGTCAGCCCTTCAAGCGGCTTTTCTTTTTCAAAGCGCTCGCGGATGGAGCGCAGGACGGGCATTTCGCGGTCGGCCCACTCAATGCGGCGCCTGCCGGCATCGGCGAGACTTAAATCTTTGACATCATAGGCGGGCGGGGCCACCGGCATCGGCGAAAGTGTTTCGGTCGAGGCAGTGGTACTTGAAAGAGTGGCTGTCGGAGCATCAATAACGGGCATGGAAGGTCCTTTCCAGGGATGGGCACAAAACAAAAACCTCCCTAGTATACCCGCCCGCCGCCCGAAATTGGCCTCTCTATGCCAAACTTATCCCATGAGCGCCCCCCAAATCTGTGAGCAAACGGTCAGGCCGGCGTCTACAGAAATTGTCCCGGTCGCAGACACGCCCCAGATAGAAACAGGCTTTGCCGCATTGAAGCGCCTCCTGCCGCGAGTTGAGCGTATCACTGTGACTGATGAGGACCTTGCGGCGTTGTTCTCAAGGCATAGAAGATACTTGGAGCCGAAGGGTTCGAGGGGCTGAACCCCCTCGCTGGGGGGCGCAGACGCCGTGAACCCGCCTGCGCGGGTAAGGAGCAGAGCAGGAGAGGAACAACTACACGCGCTCGTCTTGTCTTAATCTTTGTCTTTATCTTCTCTTTATCTCCACCCGCGCAGGCGGGTTCACGGCGTCTGCGCCCCCCAGCGAGGGGGTTCAGCCCCTCGAACCCTTCGGCCCCCGGTCTACCACAGGCTTTGACTCATGGCGATTCTATCCCGTCACGCCAGGAACTCCCCCGCCCTCCCCTCCTGTTGACAGAGCATGACAGACCTGCCTGAACTTCCCCCTTTGCCCGAGCTGCTGACCGAGCGCTACGGCGCACACGCCCCTGCTCTTCCCGCTGATGCCGACAGCCCGGTGCTTCGCACTTTGCTGGCGCACAAATCTGTTCGGCACTATGCCGCCGCCCCCCTGCCGCCGGGGACGCTGGAAGCCCTCGGGGCGGCGGCGCAGAGCGCGGCCTCGTCGTCGAACCTGCAAACGTGGAGCGTGGTGGCGGTGCAAGACCCGGAGCGCAAGGCGGAAGCCGCCCGTCTGTCTGGGAACCAGGATTTTATTCGGCAGGCTCCCCTCTTTCTGGTCTTCTGCGCGGACTTGGCCCGTCTGTCTGCCGTCTCCGAGCGCGAAGGGCTGCCGGGCGCGGGATTGGACTATTTGGAGCTGTATCAAACCGCCGTGATTGATGCCGCGCTGGCCGCACAGAACGCCGCCGTCGCCGCTGAAAGCATGGGCTTAGGCATTTGCTATGTCGGCGGGGCCAGAAACCACCCGCAGGAGTTGGCTGCGCTGCTGCATCTGCCCCGGCGCGTCGTCGCCCTGTTCGGGCTGACCGTGGGCGTACCTGCCAAAGACGACACGGCGCAAATCAAGCCGCGCCTGCCGCAGTGGGGCCTCATCCACACCGAAGTCTACGACGCCGGGGAACGAGACGAGGCCGTAGCCGAGTACAATGAGACAGCCCGCCACTTTTACGAGTCGCAGGGGATGAACGTGGAGGGAACCTGGGCGCGGCATTCGGCCAAGCGGGTGGCCGGTCCCGAAGCGCTGTCAGGCCGCGACATCTGGCATTCGATGCTTGAGGAGCGCGGGTTTGGATTGAAGTAGGTGAAGCCGCTTCATTTTAGGAGAACGTACATGGTTTGTTTTCGTTCTAACAGCTTGTTGATGCTTCTGGGTGCTCTGCTCTTTTTGATCACTTGCGGGACACACGGGCAGTCGGCCCCACGGCTTGCGAACACTCCGGGATGGCAGCAGACGCCCTATGAGCGTAACCCTCTGCTCTTTGCAAGCGAGCAGGAAGCGGTGCAGGCTCTTGGCAGCCCCGACATACTCATGCGGCGCTCCGGCGTACAATGGCTGGGCCAATGGACGGGCACCATTTATGGCGCAGCTCCCAACCAAGCGCATGACACGGTCCTTCGAAGCCAGACTTCGCTGGTTCCGCACCTTATACGCGCCGTCCGGGAGATGCCTGATGCCGATAGTCAGCAGGCGGCGCGGCTGATGGCCGTTATGGGGGAGACCGCGCAACTCGGTATCCCTGCCATCTGCGCTGAGATTGTAAGTTCTGATTATGGCGATGGCACGCCCGAGGGCGTCAAAGACCTTTCGGCTTGCGCTGATCTGACGACGAGTTTGGCTCTGCTCTGTGGTGGCCCGGACGGTGTTTCCGCGCATCTGACACCGCTTCTCCAAAGTTCAAGCCCCGACACGCGCCGTGTCGTGGCCGGCACATTGGGCTTTCGGAACTCCCTCCTTGCCAATCGACGGTTATGGGACCTTAATAGCTATTCTTTGCCACCCGAGGTGTGGCGGCGGCGAAATCTCGCGTTTGACCGCCAAGCCATTCCCGCACTTGCTCTGGGTTTGGATGATCCGGTCCTCGCCGTCCGCTTGGCGGCGGCACACTCACTGGAGACTTTGACTTATGGTTCCAGCCAGGCTCCCTGGCAAGAAGCGCTGCCGCCGCTGACCCGCGCCCTGTCCTCCCCTGATCCCGTCCTTCGCCGGACGGCGGCGCGGACCCTGGCGCTCGTGCCGACAGACACTTCACCAGTCGCGGCGGCCCTGCGGGATGCACTGCATGGGCGCGATAAGGCTGTTGTTTCGTATATGATTACGGCTCTTTCACACGCCGCCTAGTCTGATCCCGCTAAGACCCTGGACGCCTTCCTGCCGGACCTGAAATCCACAAATCTGGAGCGGCGGCGTCAGGCGGCGGCGGACGTTCACCGTGCGGAGGGCGCATTGTGGGGCACCCGTTTTCAGGCAGGTTATGAGCCTATGCCGGATGAACACGGCAACATCAACACCGCATACAACTCCCGTCAGATGTCGTGGTCTTTGGAAGTAGACGACGGCATTCCGCCAGCGCAAAGCGTGGCAAGGGCAGGCTGGCGACGCACGGCTGTCGCCACAGCGGAGAGTCGCCTCTTAGCGGCGTTGGTTCAGGCGACGTCCGACCCCGATCATGCTGTCCGCACTGATGCAGCCCGCAGCCTGGAAAAGATAGGCCAGTGGACATATAGCGGACTGCAAAGCGGGTCCATTCCCAACCCGGCGGTGGAAGCGAGACCAGAAGTGATCACGGCGCTTGGTCAGGCATCGGAGGCACTCCGCACAAACGAGCCGCTGCTGTCGAGTGGCCTCCGCGATTTACAATCGCGTGTCACCCGTGGACCGGGCGGGACGATCTAAATAAGCCGACAAAAAAGGAGAACACACATGACTGAAATTACGCGGCGCGATTTTGTGAGGGCGACGGTGCAGACGACGCTGGCGGCGGGGTTTGCCCTGGCGGTGCAGCCGGTGTCGGCGCAGACCATTCATACCCCGGACACGGGGCTGACCGATGGGGAAATCCAAATCTCGACGGCGGACGGGAAAATCCCCGGCTATTATGCGATGCCCGCCGGGGGGAAGAACCTGCCGACAATTTTAGTGGTGCAGGAGATTTTCGGTGTCCATGAGCATATCAAAGACGTCTGCCGCCGGTTTGCCAAGCATGGCTATCTGGCCGTCGCCCCCGCATTGTATGCGCGGCAGGGGGACGTGTCGCAGATGGACAGCATCGACAAGATTTTGACGGTGGTTCGTAAAGTCCCCGACGCGCAGGTGATGTCGGATTTGGACTCCACGCTCGCCTGGGCCAAACAATCGGGCCATGCCAACACGGCAAAGCTCGGCATTACCGGCTTCTGCTGGGGCGGGCGGATTGTGTGGCTCTATGCCGAGCATAACCCGAACGTCAAGGCGGCGGTGGCGTGGTACGGCCATGTGACCGGGGACACGGACCCGCTGCACCCGAAAAACCCGATTGATCTGGCCGGGGAGCTTCATGCCCCCGTGCTGGGGTTATACGGCGGGCAGGATACGGGGATCACGCAGGAGTCGCTGACGCAGATGCAGGCGGCGCTGAAAGCGGCCCACAAGACGGCGCAGATTGTGGTCTACCCGGATGCCGGGCACGGCTTCCACGCCGACTACCGGCCCTCGTATAACAAGAAAGACGCCGCCGATGGCGACGCCAAGATGTACGCCTGGCTGAAAAGCCACGGCGTTTAACCCCTCCCGGCGGGCAAGCCCGCCACCCTCCCCTGTTAGGGTAGGGTAAAGAGAGGCGACCTTTTCCGGCTCCCAAAATCCCTTCCCTGACAGGGGAGGGAGCGAGGAACGAGCGGGAGGGGTTCTTTATTACACAGGAGACACACACCATGCCCACACGCAATGCAGACGCCCAATGGTCGGGCGGACTTAAAGACGGTTCCGGGACGATGAAACTGGGAAGCGGGGCGTTTGAAGGCCCGTTTTCGTTCAAAACCCGTATGGAAGACGGCACAGGGACGAACCCCGAGGAGCTGATTGGAGCCGCCCACGCGGGCTGCTACTCGATGCAGTTCTCGGCCATCCTGGAACACGCGGGCTTTCCGCCGGAGCGCATCCACACGGCGGCGAAAGTCCACTTCGGCCCGGGCGGCGGCGGCTTCGCCATCACGAGTATTGACCTGACCGTCGAAGGGAACGTGCCCGGCATCAGCGCCGATCAGTTTCAGGAGCTGGCACAGGCCGCCAAAACAAGCTGCCCCGTGTCCAAAGCCCTCGCGGGCACGGAGATTACGCTGAACGCCAAGCTGGTTTAGGAACGCGGCCCCTCCCCAATCCGGGGGAGGGGCTTTTCTGGGTATCCTCACTTCATGCAAGACCCCAGCAACCCGCCCCCAACCCATTCGCCCCTGACCGACGGCCAGTTTGCGCGGATTGCCCGCGCTTTGGCGGAGCCGCGCCGCTGCCAGATACTGCACCAAATCGGCGCGTGCCAGGACGCGCTGCCGTGCAGCGTTCTTCCGCAGACCCATTCCGTCAGCGCCGCAACGCTCTCACACCATGTCAAAGAACTGGAAGCGGCAGGGCTGATTGAGATCATTCGAGAAGGCAAGTTTGCGACGCTTATGCTTCAGCGGGATGTCCTGCGGGCATATCTGGAGCGGCTTGCGGAAATTTAGCATAGATTCGCGGGAACTTCTGTCGGCCTGTCTTGGTTTGGTCAATTAGACGAGCATCTAACCGAGGCGCGTCATTACCCAAATGATTGGCAGGAGAGAACACCCATGACAGATTTAACCGGCAAAGTCGCGGTCGTGACCGGCGCTTCCAAAGGCATCGGGGCGGGCATCGCTAAAGCACTGGCGGCGGCGGGAGCCGCCGTGGTCGTCAACTATTCGTCCGACAAACAGGGCGCGGACGCCGCAGTCGCCGCCATTGAGCAGGCAGGCGGCAAGGCGGTCGCCGTGCAGGCAAACGTCTCTCAGGCCGCCGACGTGGACCGTCTGTTCATGGAAGCTCTGAACGCCTATGGGCAGGTGGACATCCTGGTCAACAACGCAGGCGTCTTTTCGTTCGCCCCGCTCGAAGCCATCACCGAAGACGAGTTTCACCGGCAGTTTAACACCAATGTCCTCGGCACGATTTTGACGACGCAGGCCGCCACCAAGCATTTCGGCCCGAATGGCGGCAGCATTGTCAACTTGACTTCCGTTGCCAGCGTCGGCGCGATGCTGGCAAGCGGAGTCTACTCGGCCTCTAAAAGCGCCGTTGACACGCTCACCCGGATTTTCGCAATGGAGCTGGCCCCGAAGAAAATTCGGGTCAACGCCGTCGCGCCGGGCATGACTCAGACGGAAGGATTCGAGGCAATGGGTATGCCGGACGAGATGGTCGCTGCGATGTCGGCCAGCATTCCGCTGGGGCGCGTTGGGCAGCCCGCTGACATCGCGCAGTCGGTGCTGTTTCTGGCTTCCGACGATGCGGCCTGGGTCACCGGCGAGCGCCTCACCGCCTCGGGCGGCCAGCGCTGACGCCTGGCGTTCTGGAGTTGGTTGTTTCTGGAGTTGGTTGTGGTTAGGCTTGACTTGGTTAGGCTTGACTATTGATGAGCGATGCCAGTGACAGCTTCAGGCTTTCCAGTCGCTCCGGGCCGAGCAGTGCCAGGGCCTCTGATTCCAGCTCCATTTTGATCTGGTCAGCGTCTGCCAGCAGACGCTGGCCTTCTTCAGTGAAGGTCACAATCGCCGCCCGCCGGTCGCTGGGGTCAGCAGCCCGCGACACATAGCCTTTGTCTTCCAGGTCCAACACAAGCTGACGCCTGGACTGCTTGGTCATGCCGATCCGCTCGGCCAGTACCGTGACCGACAGGCCCTGCCGATCCAAATAATGCAGCAGAACGAGATGCGCCAGGGTCAGCCGGTCATGCCCGTGCTCACGCAGCTTGGCGATGCCGCGCCGGGTCAGCGCCCACTGGCCTTGCAGAAACAAGCGCCCGAGAGGGATGTCACGGCGTATTCCACGCTGAAAGGCGCTCAAATCGCGCAGGGCACGGCGCTATGGAACCTTTCCTTGCAGCTTGGCGGCAGCCTAGGCATTGCGTTCTTGAACACGTATATCGTCAACATGACGCAGTTCCACCGGGCGATGCTGACAAGTAACTTCACAGCACGCAGCCTGCCCTTTTCCGAGCGGCAGGCGGGGCTTGCTCAATCGCTGATGGCGCACGGCTACGCCCCCGAGAAGGCCCACACAACGGCGATGAGCATTCTGGACAACCTGGTGCAGTCGCAAGCGGCGACGCTTGCCTACAACAACGCCTTCGTGCTCATCGGCGTCCTGTTCGCCTTCGCCTTCCCCATTATTCTGATCCTAAAGCGCCCCGCCCCCAGGCGCAACCCCGCCGCCGATGCATTAGCCGTCTGCGTTTAGACGCCCGGCCAGTTTTGCAGAGCAATTTCGGCGACTGCCCGCAGCTCGTCTCGGGTTGCCCCGCCGAGGGCGCTGATGCCCAGACCTCGGGCAATCGTGACGAAGTAGCGGGTTAGCGCGGCCGCGTCGGTTTGCGGCGGAAGCTCGCCGTCGCGGACAGCGCGTTCCAGCCGCGCCCACAGGGCCGCTTCGCCGCGCTGCCGACGCGCATTGACTTCCTGACGAACGGCGTCCGCTTCTTTCCCAGACACCAGGGTTCCCTGTGCGATCAGGCACATCGCCGGGTTCTCCGGCTGGGTCACCAGATCAATCGCCCCAAACAAAATCCCTTCCACGGCGGCACGCGCCGTCGGAGCCACCATGGCCGCCTGGAGATAAGCTGACGGGCCAGCGGTGTAGCAGTCCAGAACCCGGCGGAACAGAGTTTCTTTGTCGCCGAACGCCGCATACAGGCTAGGGCGGTTGATTTGCATGGCTGCCGTCAAATCCGACAACGACGTTCCCTCATAGCCTTTGCGCCAAAACACGCGCATCGCAGCGTCGAGGGCCTTCTCAGTATCAAACGCCCGTGGACGCCCACGGGCGGGCTTTTCCTCTTCGTTCACTTGCATGGGTATCAGTATACCTTAATATATACTTCCTGGTACACAAATAACAAAAGAAGTTTATATTTATGTATCTAACGGTATACAATTTTGGGAACTTAATTCTTACTTGCATTCAGAAGGAAAACACCATGAAAATCCTCGTTACCGGCGGGACCGGCAAAGTCGGCAGCCAACTGCTTCAAGAACTCAGCAAACGCGGCGCAGATGTCCGCGCTCTGGTCCGCAAACAAGAAGACGGCGCGAAGCTGCCAGCAGGCGTGCAAGCCATCACCGGCGATCTGCTGGACCCAGTTTCGGTAGAAAAAGCTCTGGACGGCATAGACGCGCTGTACCTGCTGAACGGCGTTGTTTCCGATGAGCTGACACAGGGGCTGATTGCCTATGACCTTGCCAAGAAGCACAACCTGGGTCATATCGTGTACCATTCCGTGTTTCAGGCGGAAAAGTTCAAAGACGTTCCCCACTTCGCTTCCAAGATTGTGATTGAAAGCGCGTTGAAGCAGTTTGACGTTCCCTACACCATTCTGCGTCCCAATTACTTCTTTCAGAACGACGCCGCGTTTAAAGAGCCGCTGACCGGTGCAGGCATTTACCCGGTTCCGCTCGGGACACCCGGTATTTCGGCGGTGGATGTGCGCGACATCGCCGAAGCCGCCGCCCTTGTGCTGACAGCAGATGGACACGCGGGCAAGACATACAATCTGGTCGGGCCGGAGCCGGTCAGCGGGCCGGGCGCGGCGGCGCTGTGGGGCAAACTGCTCGGCCATCCGGTGCAGTACGGCGGGGAGGACATGGACAAGTACGAGGAGCAATTACGCAGAATGCTTCCGTCCTGGTCGGCGTTTGATTTCCGCATGATGTTTCAGGGCTATCTGGAGCGCGGCTTTGTCGCCGAACCCGGCGACATTGAGACGCTGACGGCACTGCTGGGCCACGCACCGCGCCGCTACGAAGATTTCGCGCAGGAGACAGCCGCCGAGTGGGCCAAAGCCAGATGAAACCGGGGGCCAATGCCTCCGGCGGAAAGGACAGGTTCATGGAAAACACGGCAGCAGCGATACTACCGGGTACCACAAATCAGACGGCGACCGTCGGCGGCGTCCGCCTGCACTACCGGTTGGGGGGCAACCCGGACGGCCCGCCGGTCCTCCTGTGGCACGGCTTTCTCGGCACGAGCTATTCCTGGCGTGAGGTCATGCCGGCGCTGGCGGAGGAAGGCTATGCCGTCCTAGCCGCCGATATGCGCGGCTTCGGCGATTCGGACAAGCCGGGCGGCATGGAAGGCTATGATGGGCGGGCACTGGCAGAGGAGTTTCGGGCGCTCGTGCGGCAGATCAATTTCGGCAGCGGCAAGCCGCTCACATTGGTCGCGCATGATATGGGAGCGCCCCCGGCTTTGCTCTGGGCCGCTGACCACCCGGAGGAAATCGCGGGGCTGCTTTATGTGGAAGGTCCGGTGATGCTTTCCGAGGTATTGACCCGGATCATTGCGTACACGCCGGAAGCGATGGCGCAGGGGTCAATGTGGTGGTGGGTACTGCCGCTTGCACCCGGCGTCCCCGAGCGGCTGATTGTCGGTCAGGAACGCGCGTTCCTGACCTGGTTTTACGAAGGCTCTGCGAACGCAAAACCCGAGGTGTTTGATCCGGCGACGGTAGACGAGTACCTGCGTACATTTTCCGGGCGCGAGGGAGTGCTGGGCGCTCTGGGTGTCTATCGGGCCGCCTTCACCACGATAGAACAAACCGCGCCGCTGGCACAACACAAAGTGTCCGTGCCCATCGTCACCCTGGGCGGCGCACAGGGCCTCGGCGCTCAGGTGAGCGCGATGGTGGAACAGGTCGCCATCGTGACTGGGAGCGCCGTGATCGCGGGCTGCGGTCATTTTCTGCCTGAAGAGTGCCCGGAAGAGATCGTGCGGCAAGTCCGCACCTTGACTACGCGGACACGTTAAGACAGACAAGCAAGACACAAACAGGAGAAATCACAATGACCGACAGCACAGCTCCCCAGACCATTCCGCCCGATGACCCGCAGCGTTCTCTCACCCTCGCCCGCCCCGAGACGGACCAAAGCCTGCCCCATATCGGGGTCGTAGGCGACACCTACACCATTCTGCTTTCAGGCGCAGACACCGCAGGCCGCTTCTGCCTGATTGATATGCACATCCCGCCCGGCGGCGGCCCCGGCTCGCACCGGCACAATTTTGAGGAGTCGTTCATTCTGCAAGAAGGTGAGCTTGAAGCGACGTTCCGGGGCGAGAAGTCAACTATCCGTGCCAGGGAGACACTCAATATCCCGGCCAACGCCCCGCATCAATTCCACAACGCCAGCGACCAGCCCGTGCGCCTGCTGTGCTTCTGCTCCCCCGCCGGGCAGGAAGACTTCTTCCACGAAATCGGCGTCCCGGTCGCCACCCGCACCACCCCGCCCCCGCCGCTCGACGCCGACGGGCAGGCAGCGTTCATGGCAAAGGCGGAGGCACTTGCCCCGCAATACCACACAGAGCTGCTGCCGCACGCATAACAACCGGTCGGTGTCCGTTTGTCGCGGCTGAAAACAGCCCACTACCATTCAAGATTAGTCAAGGAGTCATCAATGTCCATTCTCGTAATTGGCAGCACTGGGACCGTTGGAACCCAGGTGGTGCAGGAGATCGCCAGGCGCGGCGTGCAAGTCCATGCGCTCGTTCACAAGACACCAGCCAGCCACATGAACAACGTCGTCCCTGTCAAGGGTGACACGACCGACATGGAGTCCATGCGAAAGGCCATGAGCGGAATGAGTACGCTGTTCCTACTCAACCCCGTCGTCGCCGACGAACTCAATCGTGCGTTGCTCATGCTCGATCTTGCGATAGAGGCAGGCATCCAGCGGGTCGTCTATTTCTCGATGTTCAATGCCGACAGCTTCTTCGATTGTCCGCATGCCTGCGCCAAATATGGTGCCGAGCTAATGATCGATAAGTTTAAAATCCCGGCCACGGTTCTGCGTCCGAACTACTTCTTTCAGAACGACGCCCCGGCCGCGAAGACACATCAATACCCAATGCCAATCGGGAGCCTGGGCACGTCGATGGTAGACGCCCGTGATATTGGTGAGGTGGCCGCAATGGAGTTGATCAAACGCGATCAGTCATCCGTTCCGCTTCCGACCGAAATCATCGAAATTCATGGACCCGACGTGATCACCGCGCAGTCGGCGGCCCGGACTTGGACCGAAGTGTTGGGAAAAGAGGTGACCTATCCAGGCGACGATCTGCGCGTCTTTGAGCAGAAGACTGAGAAGATGTTGTCAAGCGCCCTCGCCTACGACGTGGCCGGGATGTTCCGCGGCTTTCAGCGGGAGGGCATGGTTGCGCCCGATGGAGCGTCGGAGAAGATCGCCGCGATGCTTGGGCGGCCGCTTCGCACCTACCGGGCCTATGCAGAGGAGACGGCGGCCAATGCCTAGTTGCAAAGCGTCCACGCCAAGCTAACAGAGCAGCAAGCCCTAAGAACAGGGTACTGAAGACGGAAAAACGATGTACTGAAGATGTACTAAACGAGACGGCAGCGGTTGACGGCGTCCGTCTTCACTGCTGGATTGGCGGCAACCCGGATGGCCAGTCGGTACTGCTCCGGCATGGCTTTCTTGGCAAAGGCGGAGGCACTTGCCCCGGAGTACCACACGGAGCGGCTGCCGCACACTTAGGAGGGGACAATCATGTCAGCAAATACGTCTTTCACAATCCTTGCCGTCGGTGCGGCGGGTCCTTTCGCCGGTCTTGTCGTTCCCGCGCTCGCCGAACGGGGCGTCAACGTCCGTGGGCTGATTCGGAATGCCGGTCAGAGCGACACGGTGCTGAAAAACGGCGCGTCCGAGGCTGCCGTGGGCGACCTGGCCGACCGGGCGAGCCTGGATGCAGCCCTGAAGGGCGTGGACGCGGTTTTCTATGTCGCACCGGCCTTCATTGCGAACGAGGCCGAGGTGGGTCGGAACATGGTGGACGCGGCGAGGCAGGCTGGGGTGCGGCGATTCGTCTTCTCGTCTGTCATTGACCCCGTCATTGGCAGGCTCATCAACCATAGCGCCAAAGGGCCGGTGGAGGAAGCGATCATCGAATCCGGCATGGAGTATGCGCTGCTGCAGCCGACCCTGTTCTTCCAGAACTTTGCACAGGGCTGGCCCGATGTGGTTAAGACTGGCACCTACGGCGAACCCTGGTCGGCGGAGACGCGCTTTTCCCGCGTGGACTACCGCGATGTGGCGGAGGTCGCTGCAATCGCGCTGACAGAGGACCGGCTGCTCTACGGAACGTACCAGCTCTGCGCCGAGGGCCTCCTGAACCGCACAGAGGTTGCCGCCCTGATGGGCGAAGTGCTGGGCAGGGAGATCAAGGCGGTCAGACCCGCCCCGCCCGCCGCCCCGGCCCAAGCTGGGAACCAGCCGTCGCCGATGCAGCTCATGTTCGAGTGGTACGACAAACGCGGACTGCTGGGAAATGCCCTTACCCTCCGGGCCATCCTCGGCCGAGAGCCGCGCACGCTCCGGGCCTATTTTGAAGAACTGGCCGCACGAAGTCGCTGAGTAGAGCCGAAGCCCCGGCCAGATGGCCGGGGCTTTATCGGGAGCAGGCGCGTGCGGCGTTCAGGACGGCGTCGAGCAGGCCGGGGAAGCGGGAGTCGAGGTCGTCGCGGCGCAGGGAGTTGATGGAATAAGTGCCCTCCGTGCGGGTCGTAACAATGCCGTTATCGCGCAGAACTCTGAAGTGATGCGACAGGGTTGACTTAGGCGCAAGGCTGCCGCAGTCAGGGGAATAAGAGCGCCTGACGTTTGCTATGTCACTATACTGGGTATCGCACAACTGTTCTAATTTTTAGAGCAGTTGGAACGTCTGACCTATAACTGAAGAGGTGTGTCCGAAATGCCCTACGACAACTATTCCGCACTGCGCGTTAAGATTGACGCAGGCGTGGCCCTCGTTACTATTGATCACCCGCCGCTTAATGTATACGATGCTGCGCTGATCACTGATCTACATCATTTCGCCGCCGCCGTTAGCGACGATAAGCAAGTGCGCGTCATTGTCCTCCAGAGTGCCGACCCGGAGTTTTTCATCTGCCACGGGGACATGAATTTTGTCACCAACCCCGACTCTCTTATGTCTTTGGCTGATGCCGATGGTGACCCGCAGATGAACCCGATGGAGCAGCTTCACGAACGCTTCCGCAGGCTGCCGCAGATAACGATTGCCAAGGTTGCCGGGTTAGTACGCGGCGGCGGCAACGAGCTAACGATGTCGCTGGATATGCGGTTCGCCGCTCAGGGGCAAGCAGGGTTCGCGCACCCCGAAGTGCTGGGGGGAATTATCCCTGGCGGCGGCGGAACCCAATACCTGCCACGGCTCGTGGGCCGGGCGCGATCGCTGGAAGCGATCCTGGGCGCAGGACTCTATGACGCCGAACTTGCGGAGCGTTACGGCTGGATTAATCGTGCGTTGCCAGCCAAGGAATTGGATGGGTTCGTAGATGTGCTGGCCCGGCGCATCGCCGCTCTGCCGCCGGCAGTAATAGCCGCAGCTAAAGCCGCCGTGGACGCGACAGCCGAGCCGCTGACGAACGGCCTGCGCGAAGAAAACACGCTGCTGGGAGAGGTCTTTCAAGCACCAGCGGTGGAGCGAACGCTCGCTATCTTGAAGGCAGGAGGGCAGACCCGCGAAAGAGAGCGCAACTTGGAGGGGCTGTTGAACAGCTTGTAGTGCCATTTTGGAAGTCACAAAAAGCCCCGGCCGGATGGCCGGGGCTTTCGTGGTTTCAGCCAAGCCCGTCTTTTCCAGCAGCAACTTCATCAGCGGCAGGCGCGGGCGGCGTTTAGTACGGCATCAAGCAGACCGGGAAAGCGGGAGTCGAGGTCGTCGCGGCGCAGGGAGTTGAACGACTGCGTGCCTTCGGCGCGGGAAGCGACGATGCCGGTCTCGCGCAGCACCTTGAAGTGGTGGGCCAGCGTGGATTTGGGAATGGCGGCGCAAGCGCCGACGCCGCAGGGCTTATACTCGCTATCCGATTGGCCGCCCGGCGCGAAGCGCCTTCCAGTGAGGGGTTTTAACCCCTCGCCCGCCCGCCCCCACCACTGTTCATGGGTGAGGAGCAGGAGACCTACCTTCCTTGCTTCGCAGGGTCCTTCCTAAAGGAAGGATTAAGACAAGACGCACCACAGGAGCTGTCGCGATGAACCCTGCCCTTCTTTACAGCCTCCCAAAAACAAAAACCGCTCTGGCTTCTTGAGAAGCCGGGGCGGTTTTGCTTGTATTTGTTTAGTCTTTGACAAACGGCAGCAGGGCGATTTCGCGGGCGCGTTTGATGGCGACGGCGATCATGCGCTGCTCTTTGGCGGTCGCGCCGGAGCGGCGGCGGGGAGTAATTTTGCCCCGGTCGTCGGTAAAGGTGCGAAGCAGGGCAACATTTTTGTAGTCGACCGTTTTAATTTTGTTGATGGTCAGCGTGCTGACCTTGCGGCGCTTGAAGCGGTTGTTCTTAGCGCCGGGGCCGCCGGGGCGACCACCGGGTCCGGGACGGCCGCCGGGGCCACGCGAGGGGCCGCCGCCGGGAGAGCCGTAAGCCATGGTGTAATCCTTGTGCTGCGATCCTCACGGCCCGAAATCAGGGCCGTGCGACTTGCGGGGTGTGTATTTTCGGCAAAGCGAATTGGGCCAAGTATAGCACAGAGAACGCGGGGAAGTCAAGTCAGGGGAACGGTTTTGGACAGGCGGGCCACCATGCCGTCGCCGCCGTAGTGCAGGTCTACCTCGTCCATCAGCGCCCGCATCAGGCGAATGCCGCGCCCGCCGAGGGCGTCGTGGTCTTCTTCCCTGCGGACATGGGCGGGGTCAAAGCCATGGCCCTGGTCATGGACTTCCACGAAAAATGCGGTCTGAGACAGGCCGCAGACAATCTGCACCAAGCTGGCCGCATCGGGCGAGCCGTACAAAATAGCATTGGTGACAGCCTCGCCGACGGCAATTTCAATATCGGCCAGGTCCATACCCGTAAAACCGGCACGCTCCGCCAGGGCCTGAACCCGCTCGCGGGCCTCATGCACGTTGCGGGGATGTGCGGTAATTTCGAATTGTTCGCGGAACTTGTTCACCCTTATCCTCGTTGTTAAAATGATGAAATACCCCGCCGCCATCGACACCAAACGTGCCGGGTCGGTTGACACCATGCGGCCCGCCGCAGTATAATAGGGCATTGGCAACTCGTTTACTAGGAAATCACAGGCGCAGCACGCCTGAATAGTCAGGGATAACACGTTATGAGTGACAGCACGCAGACCAAAGAAATCAAGCAGACGAAAGAAGAGCGGCTGAAAAAAGAAAAGGCCGGGCTGGACGTTCTGGCCGACATCTACCGCTACGCCGAAGCGGGCTTTGACAGCATTGACCCCGGCGACTTCATGCGCTTCAAGTGGTACGGCGTCTATCAGCAGCGGCCCAACGACGGTCACTTTATGATGCGGATTAAAGTGCCCGGCGGGCGGATGACAAGCGATCAGCTTCGCACCGTCGCGGATTTGACCAAGCAATATGCGCGGGGCATCGGGGACATCACCACGCGGCAGACCATTCAGCTTCACTGGCTGACGATTGCCGATATGCCGGATATCTTTGCGCGGCTTGAGGCCGTCGGCATCACCTCGGCGGGCGCGTGCGGGGATATCACCCGGAACATCACGTCGTCCCCCGCCGCCGGGTTTGACCCGCAGGAGATTGTGGACGCCCGGCCTGCCGTGAACGCCATTCAGGATTTTTTCCACCTGAACCGCGACTTCGGCGACCTGCCGCGCAAGTTCAAGATTGCTGTGGAAGGCTCGCCCGTCCAAAGCACCCTGCCGCAGATCAACGACGCCTCGCTGATTGCCTACACGCGCCCGTCCGACGGCGTGGCAGGCTACCATTTCTTTGTCGGCGGCGGCCTGTCCTTGCAGCCGTTCTTCGGCCAGCAGATTGATATTTTCGTGCCCGCCAACGAGCTGGACAAGATTGTGGATGTGATGCGGGCCATCGCCACCTGCTACCGCGATGCCGAGCAGCTTCGCGCCAAGCGCACCCGCGCCCGCCTCAAGTACCTGATGGCCGAATGGGGACCGGAGAAGTTCACCGAAGAAGTCCGGGCCAAGCTCGACTGGACCCCCGACCCCGCCGCGCCGGGCTTCGCGTTCTCGGATGAAACGTACCGCGACCATGTGGGCGTTCACGAACAGTCGCAGCCGGGGTTGCACTGGATTGGCCTGTGCGTTCTGGCAGGGCGGATCACCGACACGCAGATGCATCAGGCCGCCGATGTCGCCGACAAGTATGGCGGCGGCGAAGTCCGCACCACCAACGGCCAGAACCTGCTCATCCCGCACGTCTTGGCCGAGAACCTGGACGCCGCCAAAGCCGATTTGGAAGCGGCAGGCTTCGCCTGGGACGTGCCCAATATCCGGCGCGGCGCGATTGCCTGCACCGGCATTGAGTTCTGCAACCTGGCGATTACCGAGACCAAGCTTCGGATCAAAGAAGTCGTCGGCCACCTGGAGACCGTCGTACCAAACCCGTATGAGCGGGGCCTGAAAATCAATATGAACGGCTGCCCGAATGCCTGCGCCCAGCACCATGTCGGCGACATCGGGCTTCAGGGCTGCCTCGCCCGGCAGGACGACGGCACGCAGGTGGAAGCCTACGACCTGCACCTCGGCGGCGATTTGGGTGAGCATCCGTCGTTCACCCGCGCCATCCACCGCAAGGTCCCCGCCGAGCAGGTCAAGTACGCCCTCGCCAACGTCCTCCAGCGTTTCCAGGAGACCCGCGAGAATGAGGAGCGGTTCGCGCAGTGGGCGCACCGGCACACCAACGAAGAACTCGATGCGTTTTTGGGCGTAGACACCATCATCGGCGTCCCCGACCTCCCTGCCTCCGCCCAGGGCGCAGGCGAGACCAAGTGGCGTTAGCTGACAGATGAAAAGGGCGGGCCGTGAGGCCCGCCCTTTTTTGTTGTCTGCTTGCGGGTAGAATAAGCGCAAGACAAGAGGCCCCCATCCCCTAAGAGGGTGTTGAAAAAGTCGGCTTTCTGGTGTCTAACGACGTTTTTTTGTATCAATGGAGGCTGGCGTTTTAGAAGCCATACCCGATTTCAGACGAGCAAATTCCAGCCCAGCATTGGAAATTTCGACTTTTTCAACACGCTCTAATTCTGGGGGAACCAGATAATTAGGAAGAGGCCAATCCTAATTCTGGCCCCCTCTCCTTGCTGAAGGAGAGGGCGGGGGTGAGGTTCTTCCGGGGCCTATTCACACAGTTTTTAAGACGAGAACGGGAGGCTTCTCTATGGGACTCGACAAGCTGACGGTGCGAGGCTATAAATCTATCCGGGAGTTAGAAGACTTCAAGTTCCGCAATCTAAACATTCTCATCGGCGCGAACGGCGCGGGCAAGAGTAATCTTTTGAGTCTCTTTCGCCTGCTGAGGGCGCTTGCCGACGGCAATCTACAAAGCTATGTTCAAAAACAAGGCGGACCTGATGCCCTGCTGTTTGGCGGTCGCAAGGGCACGCCACAGATGGACGCCATTTTTCATTTTGGTGACAGAGGCTACTGGGTCAAACTTATACCTACTATTGATAATCGTTTGATCTTCGAGCGTGAAGAAACTTTATTTGAAGACAAGTTGACTCAGACGCATAACTTGACTTGGTATCCCGAAACATGGGTTCTTTACGGTAAGAACCCAGAAAGCCAGATTGCCTCTGCGGCTCTGCAAAGTTTGCAGTTATACCACTTTCAGGATACCAGCGACACGGCGGCGGTCAAAGGGCTACATCCGAGCAACGATAACCTGCGTCTTAAGCCCGATGCCGCTAATCTTGCTGCATTTCTGGCGCGTCTGCACACAGAGTTTCCCAGCGAGTATCAGCGCATTGTAGACACAATCCGATTGGCCGCGCCGTTCTTCGACGACTTTGTTATTCGTGGTCCATTGCCCCGCGATGTTGAGTTGGAATGGACGCAGCAGGGCGACCCCGATACCCCCTACCGCGCCCATGTTCTTTCCGACGGCACGCTGCGCTTTATCTGCCTGACGACACTGCTGCTTCAGCCTTCTCATTTGCAACCTCACACTATTTTGATAGACGAGCCGGAATTGGGCTTGCATCCCTACGCGATTAACTTGCTTGCCGAAATGCTAAAGCAGGTAAGCGAAGTTCGTCAGGTCATTGTCTCCACACAGTCCGTGGAACTGCTTAATCACTTTGCGCCGGAAGATGTGATTGTCGTGGGCCGTGAGGAAGGGGCTTCTACGTTTAGGCGATTAGACAATAATGCACTTGCGGATTGGCTGGAAGACTACACGCTGGGCGAGTTGTGGAAGAAAAACGTGCTGGGTGGGAGGCCCTCTAAGTGACGCTGCTTCATATCGTGTGCGAGGGGCAGACCGAGGAAACGTTTGTCCGGGACGTTCTCATTCCTGCGCTCTGCCCGCCCCTGATTGTGGATTACAGCCTGATTGAAACTTCGCCGGGGCACAAAGGCGGCGGGTTGTCGTACCCCCGCGTCCAGAAGCACCTGCGGAATATGTTGCGTGACTCACGAGCGCCAATCATAACAACGCTATTTGACTTGTATCGCCTTGATAGCGGCTTTCCCGGATACGCCGAAGCAGCAGGCAAGCCGTTGGAGCAGCGGCTCGCGGTCTTGAACAAAGCCTTTCATGCTGACATGGTTGGTTTTGCAGGCTGCCGCCCGGAGCGGTTCCTGCCCTACTTTCAGCCCTACGAATTCGAGGCTCTGCTGTTCAGCGATGTCTCCCGCCTCGTTAGGCTGAGAACAGGCTGGGCCACCGCTGAGACAACGCTTCAAGCGGTGCGTGATACGGCGGATTCGCCGGAACACATCAACGACAGCCCGGAAACAAAACCCGCCGCCCATCTAAAGCGGCACCTGAAAGAGCCAAAGTACCGGAAGGTTCTAGACGGACCCAAAGCGGTCGAGATGATCGGCTTAGCCAAGATTGAGCAGGAGTGCCACTGCTTCTCGGCATGGCTAGATTCACTGCGGGCGCTCTCTAATTAAGCAAGCAAAAGCCCCCCGGCACTGCCGGGGGGCTTTCTTTGTGTGGGCAAGATGGCTGTCCAGTGGCATCCGTCTACTTTGGATATAAATCGCCAACGTCTGATACCTCATGGCTGCCCGGCAGCGGGGTGAAGGTGAAGTCTTTCGCATCTTCCTGCGGGTTGACCACCATCGCGTAAATCAACTCCTTTCGCCGAACGGTTTGAGTTCGGCTGCGGGGGTCCTCATCCAAGAGTTCATAGAGCAGATGATCTTTCTGGCCGATATAATAGGTAATGGTCTCCGCCGCTCCCGGCCAATCCAAACCGGGCGTTTTGGGCTGATAAGGAATACGGGCAATCACTACATCCACCGCCACTGGTAGAACAATGTTAGGAAATCTGATTACGGCAGGCTGTCCGAGCGAGTATTCCGGCGGGAGCTTATTTACCCATTGCTCCTCTCCTAACCGCTGACCGAACAAAATTGCAGGCATTCCGCTATCTCCGCCAAAACTGGCAAGTCCGCCAAATTCGTGACAATTCCCCAGTGCTAAAGCACGGGGCTTCTAGCCTGTCAATGCAGGCAGGCTTTGTTGTCCCAAAGCCATAATGTTCACGGCGGCGTTCATGTCGCGGTCAAGCGAGAGGCCGCACTTC
>JAABUK010003659.1_pt1 | contig 25760 bp, 24 predicted proteins | sample 5559141 | NCBI WGS metagenome assembly JAABUK01 (sample SAMN10711869, study PRJNA513367) | rock metagenome | isolation source: Antarctica rocks | place: Antarctica: Victoria Land, Pudding Butte nord | collected 2016-01-03 | reverse complement strand
CTCTTTGTATTGGTCATGCAGTTTTTTTGGCTCTATATTGATGACCTTGTTGGCAAAGGGCTTGATCTCGGCACGCTTGCACACTTAACCGGCCTGGTGGCTGTTAACTGGGTTCCGCTTGCATTGCCGCTGGCTTTATTGCTTTCTTCTATTATGACTTTCGGCAATCTTGGAGAAAGCTTTGAATTGGTTGCCATTAAATCAGCAGGAATTCCCCTGCTTCGTTTTATGCGGCCATTGTTTATTGTGGCTGTGTTGATTGCAGGAATTTCATTTTTGTTTGCCAATAACATTATGCCGGTTGCCATATTAAAATTAAATACACTGAAGTATGATATAATAGTATCAAAACCTGCATTTGACATTAAAGAAGGCGTATTTTATGATAAAATAGAAGGATATGTAATAAAAATAGGGCAAAAGTCAAAAGATGGAAATACGATAAAAAACGTAATTATCTACGAAAAAAATTATGGCCTGCAAGATTACAGCCTCATTGCGGAAAGCGGCACGATGAAGGTGGCACCGGGCAATAAGCTGGAGTTCGATTTGAAAAACGGCTGGCGCTACCAAGAGAAGGGAAGCAGGCTTACTACCAATACAGAATTTATAAGATTAGGCTTTAAAGAGTATAAAAAAATACTTGATCTCAGCAGCTTTAAAATGAATAAAACCTCGGACAGCGCATTCAGCGATAATTACAAAATGCTTAGCGTAAGACAATTAAGCAAAACAATTGACTCCCTTAAAGACTTCGGAAGCTACTACCAAAAAAGATCGCAGGAAGAAATATCTCCATACTTATCTTTTACTAAATATGCTGATACCGGCCTCACAGCTGTCAACCAAAAAAATACGGGTAACATAAAAAACATGAGCCGGATTATACCGGACTCGGCAGCAGTTGCTATAAAAGATAAATTACAGATACAACTGAATGCTGTGAAATCAAATGTTGAATTATTGGCAGGAGACTACTCGGAAAAACAAAAAAACCTCAGGTACCATCAGATAGAGTGGCACCGCAAATTTACATTAGCAACAGCCTGTATCGTATTGTTTTTAATAGGCGCACCATTAGGATCTATTATAAGAAAGGGTGGCCTTGGTACGCCTTTGGTTTTTGCGGTCATCTTCTTTGTAACTTTTCACCTGCTAAATACTTTTGGTGAAAAATTTGTAAAAAGCGGGGTTTTGTCTCCACTTATTGGTATGTGGCTTTCCACCGCTATTTTAATTCCAATAGGTTTTTTTCTTACTTATAAAGCAATGAAAGACTCCCAGTTATTTAACCAGGAGTATTACTACAGGTCACTTAAAAAACTTCGTATTTTTTTAGCTGCTTTTAAAAATAGAAGAATTTATAACACAAAACTTACTGCATGAAAAAAGAACAGTTTTCAAGGAGAGATTTCATTGGGCAAACAGGAAAAGCAAGTTTTGCACTTGGTCTTTCCGCAACGGTTTTGCCATCTGTCATTGCCTGCGGCGCTCCTAAAGTCCTGACGACCGCCAACGCCTCTCCCACTCCATATACCCAGCAACCCTTGCCATATATTTATAATGCCCTTGACCGGGCTGTTGATCCGCAAACTATGGAGATACATTTTACAAAACATGCCGCAACTTATGCTAAGAATCTGGCAGAAGCGACTGTTGCAGAAGGTGTAAATACAAACAGCACAAGCCTTGAAAGCTTGTTAAGCAATATTTCTAAATACTCAATAAAAATGCGAAATAATGGCGGAGGACACTATAACCACGAACTGTTTTGGAAGGTAATGACGCCAAATGCAAATGAAAAGCCTGAAGGTACTTTAATGAATGCCATTCAAAAATCTTTTGGGTCTTATGAAGCTTTTACAACGCAGTTTAGTGATGCCGCTAAAAACCGTTTTGGCAGCGGATGGGCCTGGCTTGTACTGACAAATGATAAACAACTGACTATTGGTTCTACACCAAACCAGGATAATCCGTTGATGAATGTAAGTGATCTCAAGGGTTTTCCTATAATGGGCTTAGATGTTTGGGAACACGCTTATTACCTGCGATATCAAAATAAAAGACCTGATTATATAAAGAATTGGTGGAATGTTGTTAACTGGAAATTTATAAGCGACAGGTATGATACTGCAATGAAATAGTTGTTCTTTCAGTAATAAACAAAATTAAGAAAGTACTTAATTTTTGGAGTGCTTTCTTAATTAACCAAGGAATTATGAAAACAGGAAAGAAAGCACTTAAAGTTTGATAAAAACGTAAAGAGAAATTCTATAATTGGCTCAGCCTTCGCAGAATTTTCTCAATTTTTTACAAAGAAAAAACTACAAAGGCTGATGGATGGCATTAAGCACAATCGTAGAACAAAATTAGTAAAATTCGCTTAATTATTAAGCAGTTTCTAATAATTTTTTTATTTATACTGTTATATTTTCAGATTTTTTATTTGACCAGATCTTCCAAAATTAATACAATACAAAATCAACCGATAATCTGCTAAAACAGTAAAAAATTACTTAATCTGATGAGCAGTCAACTGCTCCGTTGATGTAAAAGTCTGGCCTAAAGCTCCAACTGATATGCTGTTTTCAATTAATCCTATATCTTTTGCATAATAAAAATCGCCGCCGCCGATATTACTATTACCAATAATTGGTAACATAACACTTATATCAAGCCTGATGTGAATTACATCATTATATGCCGTTCCATTGACAGTATGACTCACCCCTTTTTCTTTTACTGTATAAATAAGATTAGCAGGAATAGCCGAACCTGAATAATTAAATGTCTGTGCGGACGTCCAGGTACTATTTACGTCGCGGTTATCTTTGAGGTATAATTCTTCAAAACTTCCTATATCTGCAAATGAGGCAAAGCGATAATAATTACTGTCACTCTTCGCAAGGTATTTGTTTTCTGTATCGTCAGAACTAGTCAAAACCTTATAAGTTCTTCCGTTTACAACTGTGTCTTTACCGGTGACTGTAAGCGTAAATGGTTGCTTTGCAGATGCATTTTCTGTATAATCATAAGTCCAGCTGCTGCCGGTAGTTAAAGGGCTGTAGTTGACAGTTGCAGTTGTTGGCGAAGCATCATCCTTTTTGCATTTTACAAATAAAAAAAGAGAGGACGCAATTAAGCACACAGACAGAAAAGAGGTTTTCATTGTTCGTTTTTTTAAAATAATTGTTTAATTATAAAACTGAGCTTCAGAACATATTTAGTATAATCTGCAGTATAATGCTGCTGTATAAAAATAGGAATGATTTTAAAGATAATAACATTCGGGAAATGTAAAACGATTATTTATCCCGCGCAATTATAGTGCAAAATAGTCAATTTTTAAAATAATCACTATTTACATTTCTGCATATATTCGCCAGGCATTCAAATACTTTCAATAATTAAATTTTGCAGCTATGGAGGCGTGGAAAGATTTTCAAACAGAAAATAAAGACCGTTTTTTACAGGAGCTTTTAGAATTGCTCCGCATACCCAGCATAAGTGCACGCAGCGAGCATAAAGGTGATATGACAAAATGTGCCGAAGCTGTGAAAGAAAAACTTTTGCAGGCAGGCGCAGATAAAGCAGAGATTTTCCCAACTTCAGGTTACCCGGTTGTTTACGCAGAAAAAATAACCGACCCTGCAAAGCCTGCCGTTTTAGTTTACGGGCATTACGATGTGCAGCCGCCCGACCCGTTAGAGCTGTGGCACAGCGGCCCTTTTGAACCCGTTATAAAAGACGGGAAAATTTTTGCAAGAGGCGCTTGCGACGATAAAGGACAGTTTTATATGCACATAAAAGCATTCGAAACAATGGTTCGCACCAACAGCCTTCCGGCAAATATAAAATTTATTATAGAAGGTGAAGAAGAAGTGGGAAGCCCTAATCTTGGCAATTTTATAAAAGAGAAAAAAGAGATGCTGAAAGCAGATGTTATATTAATAAGCGACACTGCCATGCTCAGTTTACAAACTCCCAGTATTGATGTGGGCGTTCGTGGGCTTAGCTACATAGAAGTAGAAGTAACCGGTCCAAAACGCGATCTGCACAGCGGTGTATATGGTGGCGCAGTGGCCAACCCTGTTACCATACTGGCGAAGATGATTGCAAGCTTCCACGATGAAAACAACCATGTAACTATTCCGGGTTTTTATGATGATGTGATTGAGTCAAGTGACGCAGAAAGAGCAGAAATGGCAAAAGCGCCCTATAATGAAGAAGCGTATAAGCAGGATTTGGGCGTGAAGGAATTATGGGGTGAAAAAGGTTATACTACAAACGAAAGAACAGGAATCAGGCCGACCCTCGAAGTGAATGGAATCTGGGGCGGATATACAGGAGAAGGCGCAAAAACAGTATTGCCATCGAAAGCTTTTGCAAAAATAAGCTGTCGCCTCGTGCCTGACCAAACCAGTGCAAAAATGACAAAATTGTTAATTGATCATATTGAAAAAATAGCTCCGCCTTACGTCACTGTTAAAGCCTGGGAACATCATGGCGGCGATCCTTACTTAACGCCGGTTGACAGTATTGAATACCAAGCTGCGTCTAAAGCTATTGAAGCAACTTTTGGCAAAATTCCCATTCCCGTTCGCGGTGGCGGCAGCATTCCTATAACTTCATTGTTTGAAAGTGTGCTGGGATTAAAAACAGTGTTTCTTGGTTTTGGTTTAGACAGTGATAACCTTCACAGTCCTAACGAAAAATTTGATCTCGCCAATTTTTATAAAGGCATAGAAACCATTCCTTATTTCTATAAGTATTATGCAGAGTTAAAAGGATAAGTTAATTCTTTAAATATTTTTTTAAAAAATTTGTTTCTTTTTTCTGAAAATTTTGTTGTTTTAATATTTAGCTTACCGGGCAGCAATGATTGAGAAACTCTTTCCTTAATGGTAATTCTAATAATCTTTTATAGAAATTGAGTAAATTGCAACAAAGAAAGGTTATGAAACTACTTTCAAATAAACATCTCTTTTGGGATACTGATGTCAATACTATAAATCCTGAAAAACATAAACAGGCAATAATAGAACGTGTTGTAGAAAGAGGCTCATGGAATGAATTTAAGGAACTTATAAATTATTATGGCAAAAACACTGTAATTGAATGCGTGAAAAAAACAAGATGGTTCAGTGAAAAAACAATGCATTTTGTAAGTGCCTACTTTGATATACCCTTAGATGATTTAAGATGCTATACACAGAAACAGTTGAACCAAATACCTTATCTCTGATTAAATCACTGCAAACCAAATCTTACACACAGGAATTTTTATTGGTAGGCGGTACAGCTTTAGCATTACAATTAGGACACAGAACATCAACAGATATTGATTTATTTTCTACAGTAAGATTCAATCCAGAGTCTTTACTTAACATAATCAGAATTGACTATGATATATCTATCCGGCATCAAATGAGTCATGCAGTTTTGGTTGATATTAGAGAAGTAAAAACAGATTTTGTATTTCAGCAATCTAAAATAATTGGTGAAATAATAGAAGAGGATAGTATAAAAATGGCGTCATTAAAAGACATAGCTGCTATGAAAGTTTCAGCTATAACTGCCAGAGGAAGAAAAAGAGACTTTATTGATTTATATTGTCTGATGCAACATTATTCATTAGACAATATAATTAATTTTTTTTTAGATAAATACAAAGATGCCACCGCAATGCTTGCAGTAAGAAGCTTATTTTATTTTAAAGATGCAGAAAATGATTTTGATCCAAAATGTTTTTTTAAATACAATTGGAACAAAGTGAAACAAACAATAACAACAGCAGCTAAAAAGCTATAAGTAATGCCGGAACCAAAAGAAAAATTACGGATAGATAAATACCTGTGGTCAATACGGTTATTTAAAACCCGCAGCCTTGCTGCAGAAGCGTGTGAAAAAGGTAAAGTAAAGCTTCACGTAGATTCGGTAAAAGCCTCGAAGCAAGTGAATGTCGGAGACGAATACGAGGTAAGGACAGAGGCAAAAAAATGGATAATAAAGGTTGCAGGATTACTTGCAAACAGGGTACAATATTCTGATGCAATAAAATATTATATTGATCTGACCCCTGAAGAAGACCCGGAGCTTATCAAAACACAAGCGGCCTCTTTTCATACGGGTAAAAGACTTAGCAAAATCGGGCGGCCAACAAAAAAAGAAAGAAGAGATTTAGACGATTTTACAGAAGATACTTAAATATAAACATCGGACATGAAAGAATGAAGAGTACTAATTTTGCCTGATGAAAATTGATATTCTAAGCGTTGTTCCGGCTTTGCTCGAAAGCCCTTTCTCTCATTCTATCTTAAAACGGGCCAGGGAAAAAGGATTGTTAGAAATTAATGTTATTAATCTTAGAGACTACAGCACAAGCAAACAAAAACAGGTGGATGATTATCAGTTTGGCGGAGGCGCGGGGATGGTAATTATGTGCCAGCCACTGGCAGATGCAATTGAAGAATTGCAAAAGAATCAAAAATACGACGAGATTATTTATATGACACCTGATGGAGTTCGGTTTAACCAGAAAATTGCTAACAGGTTATCTTTAAAAGAAAATTTATTAATTATCTGCGGACATTATAAAGGAATTGATGAACGGATTCGTCAGCATTACATAACTATGGAAATTTCTATAGGAGATTATGTTTTAAGCGGCGGCGAACTTGCAGCGGCAGTTGTTGCTGATGCAATCGGCAGATTAATACCTGGTGTGCTGAACAATGAGACATCTGCTCTTTTTGATTCTTTCCAGGATGATTTACTTGCACCTCCTGTTTACACACGCCCCGCAGATTTTAAAGGTTTTAAAGTGCCTGAAGTGCTGATGCAGGGCGACCCGAAAAAGGTAGATGAATGGCGCTATGAGCAATCTGTGCAGCGTACAAGGGAAAGAAGACCGGATCTCTTAAACGACTAATCAGATAACAAAATGCAGTTTATGTCTGATCCGGTTATAGTAAAACCTAAAGAAATTTAACACATAGCAATATAGGACATACATTTGTCTTGTCAAATATAAAGTACTCAAAGATATTTGAAATAAAAGTCCCGTTTTATCCAAATTCTACCTTGAAAGATCAGATTGAACCAAAAGCAAAAATAGTTAACCCCGCAAAAACGGGGTTAACTATTTAGAAACTTTTTGGATGTTTTACAATACTTAATAAGTAAATGCTTTATAGTGAAAGATGTTTACTTCCTTTCTTTTATACGTTTAATCTATCATTATTAATAACCCTCGTTCTGAACGAGATTGCCATTTGCCAAAATTTCTCTTTTGGGAATGGGGAAAATAAGTTTAGGTGAATTCCACGGAAGACTTGCAACACTTTCCTGCAATCTTTTTATATCATCGAGTGCAAATCCTTCAAACGCTAATTCAAATCTGCGCTCTTTTAAAATATCATCAAGCGTTAATTCTGCAGCAGTATAAGGAGTTAACAAAGCTCTTTCCCTTATGGCATTAATATCATCAACAGGCGCTGCGCCTACCGCTGTATTCAGTCTGAAATTTGATTCTGCGCGTACCAGTAACATTTCTGCAAGACGAATAGTATGAACATTTCCATACAATTCCGAAAATTTTAATGAATAACCATCAGAAAAAAGATTCGCTCTGTCATCTCCTGTTTCAAACGAACTGATATAATCATCATTAATGGTAATATCACCCCGCTGGTTGGCATCATAAAATTCATTGAACCCCTGAGTTCCTGAAGTTGCTGTAACCTGTATAGCAAAAATATCTTCACTGGTATTTGCAGCCCCAAAAGCTTCCGCATAAGTGGGAGTTAGTTTAGCGCCGCTTTCAGTAATCGCTCTTTCAGCAGCCTGAACTGCAAGAGTATAATCGCCTTGTTGCAAATATACTCTTGCAAGTATAGCAGCGGCGGCTGCCGGGTTATCAGATGAAGCTTCTGCATCAGTAAGGTCTTTGATCGCCTGCTGATAAACTTCTGCAACTGTATTTCTTTTTACTTTGTTTTCTTCCGTAATAAGGGTAGTAGGAGTTAATACAATCGGCACTCCTAAATTTGCAGCAGGATCTCCATCATTCCATGCTTTTGCAAACCTTTTTACCAATTCAAAATAAGATGCTCCTCTTATAAATTTAGCCTGACCTGCCACACTTGCTGCATCTTTTGCGTCAACCACGCTTATACTGTTCAAAACATTATTAGCATCATTAATAGCTCTGTAGCCGGCTAACCAGGCATTTGCAACGAAACTGTTATCCACCGGTATTGCCTTGTTGCTTATCTGTGTCAATTGCTGGTACGTTCCTCCCCAGCTAAAGTCGCTTACGTTGGCCAGTAAATCTGCTTCGAGAAATATTCTGCCGCCGAAAAAATCAGCATTACCAAGATCCGAATAAGCACCTACGAGTGCACCCTTTACATCGTCACTTGTTTTAAGCGCTATATTTGCATCTACGCTTTCCGTCGGAATAGTATTTAATTCTTTACTGCACGACGAAAGTAAAATAGTGGCATATAAAATGCCTGTTATTAAATTATTTTTCATTGTAGTATTCTAAAGTGTTATTTAATAATTACAACCCGATATTTACACCAAAAACAATACTTTTTATTTGTGGTGCGGAGTAAAAATCCACGCCCTGGTTGATATTGCCGGCCTGGTAATCTGCATTCACTTCAGGATCCCAACCTTTATATTTTGTAACAGTAAAAAGATTTAGCGCCCTTGCATACACTCTTATTCTTTCTATTTTGAATTTTCTAACCGCAGAGGCAGGAATTGTATAGCCTAAGGAAACTGATTTTACCCGCATATATGAGCCACTGGAAATATAGCGGCTTGAAGGGTCTACTCCGTTAGCATAAAATGTTCTTGCCTCCGGAACGTCCGTAATATCTCCCGGGTTTTTCCAGGCTCTAAGCTGATCTGTAGTTTGATTATCATATCCATTGCTGCCGCTTGCTGACATGTATTGTCCGCCTCCGTTGTATATTTTACTTCCATAAACTCCCTGTAATAATACATCCAGGTCAATACCTTTATAGGTCAGGCTGTTGCTAAAACCATAAAAGAACTTTGGATTAGGATTACCTATTACCACGTCTTCAGCTTCATTGACATCGTTGGTTGTAGTGCGGTCGCCTTTGGTTTTATTTATATAATATAAAGCATCCCCATTTGCCGGATCTGCACCTGCAAATTCCTTTGCAAAAAATATCCCTAACGGCTGGCCTTCCATAGCCTTATTCACGCTTGATCCTAATACTTGTCCGCCTAAATTCGTGATCTTGTTTTTATTTGCGCTGAAGTTTACATTAGTAGTCCATCTGAAGTTTTTGCTTGCTACATTAGTTGTGTTTAAACTAATCTCGATTCCTTTATTATTAAGGCTGCCTATATTCCTGAAAAGAGTTCTGAAACCAGAAGTACCCGGTACTTCCTGGCTTAGCAATAAATCTTTTGTATCTCTTTTGTAAACATCAATTTCGATGCTTATCCTGTTTTTGAAAAAACCTGCTTCAAGTCCGATATCTGTACCTTTTGTAGTTTCCCATTTCAAATCAGGATTAGGAAGCTGTAAGGGCTTCTGACCTGGCTGACCTCCGTATGATCCTCTGCCTGAAAATAATCCTCTTGATGCAAAGTCTGCAATCCGGTCGTTTCCATTCAATCCATAACTTGCTTTTAATTTCAAAAAGCTTAACCCATCAGCATTCTCCAGGAAACCTTCTTTGCTAATTATCCATCCGGCAGAGACAGCCGGGAAAAAACCATAACGATTGTTTGCACCAAATCTTGATGAGCCGTCTGCCCTGCCGCTTATAGTCAACAGATACCTGTCATTATATTTATAGTTTGCCCTTACAAAATAAGATAATAATGTATTGACGGTAGAAAAAGAAGTTGCTTCTGTCTTGGTAGCGCCGCTGGATAATTTTGTGTAGGCATCGCTTGGGAAACCTTCAGCTGTCGCTCCGGATGTTGCTGTAGACCCTTTTTGAAAAGCCATACCCCCAGTTAAATCAATATTATGCAGATCGTTTAAAGTGGCAACATAATGTAAATAGTTGTTGGTGGTTATATTTAGAACCTGTGCCGTATAATAAGATCCTCTTCCGTTTGGAATACCCGCATTTCTTGCGGTTAACCTGCCGGTATAGCTTTCTTCTGTCTGGTTCAATTGATCTATACCGAGCTCAGTTCTGTATGTTAACCCTTTCGTTATATTTATATTACCATATACATTTCCAAGGGTGCGGTTAACAAGGGTTTTAAAAAAAGCATTTTTTGAGCTTAATAAAGGATTATAATACACCGGATAGTTAGTATTCGGGCTAAAGGTAGCAGTATCTAACTGGCCGCTTAATAGACCGCTACGCGGATCAATAAGAGGCGTGATTGGCGATAAAGCAACGATTTGCAGAGGAGTGTTAAATGCATCGTCATTAGATATACGGTCGTTTTGAGAACGTGCAAAACTCATGTTCATGCCAAATGAAAGCCAGTTATTTACCTGGTTATCTAAATTTACCCTGCCGTTGAAACGTTTGTATGCATTGCCGATAATTATTCCCTTCTGATCTAAATACTGGCCTGAGGCAAAATATCGTGTCTTTTCATTTCCTCCTGAAATATTTAAATCATACTGAGAAATAGGTGCGCTCTGAAAAGCCTTGTCCTGCCAGTTGGTATTAACACTTGCCGTCTTCCAGTCTTGTGTACCGGCAGAATACCTGGTTAATCTTCTGGTAACCCGTCCTTCATAATCTTCTAAAGCCTCCTGCAATGAAGTATCGTATCCTGCTGCAAAATCCTGCTTGGCAGCACCTACACCAGCCTGCTGAAAATAATCAACATATTGCTGTGCATTTAAAAATTCTCTTTTCCCCGTCGGCTTTTGAAAACCTGTATAATAACCCAAATCAATCTTAGAAGTTCCTGTTCTTCCTTTTTTTGTGGTAATTAATACAACCCCATTTGAACCTTGTGAGCCGTATATTGCTGTCGCAGAAGCATCTTTTAATATGTCTATTGATTCTATATCATTCATATTTATGTCTGCCAAAGGATTCGTTGGTGCATCAGTAGATGACTGACTCGCCGATATAACAGGTATACCATCTACAACGTATAACGGCTCATTACCTGCAGATACTGATGAAGCACCTCTTATACGAATGTTTATTCCCTGCCCTAATTTACCGTTTTGTTGTTGTACCAATACACCTGAAGCACGACCCTGGATAGCGCTTTCAAAACTGGTAGCAGGTGTGTTGTTAACCTCTCTTGCAGTCACTTTTGTTATAGAACCAGTAATGTCTTGTTTTAATTTAGTACCGTATCCAACCACTACTACCTCATTTAAAGTAGCTTCACCCGGCGACAACTTTATAGGCGCAGATGCCGCTGATGCTGCAATTTCAACAGGTCTGTAGCCGACATAGCTGATAACGAGCCTTGATTTTGCAGGAGCATTAATGGTAAATGAACCGTTTTCAGCGGTAGCTGTGGAAATATTTGCATTATTTTTTACCGAAACGGTAGCGCCGCTGACAGGTGCATTTGTTTTAGCATCAATCACTTTCCCTGAGATTCCTGCTTGCGCATGAATCATCTGCTTCGAAAAAATTCCTAAAAATAAAAGGAGTAAGTAAACTTTTCTCATGCTTTAATTGCTTTATGTTAATGATATTTTCAAAAATACCGTATTTCTACTAAAATTACTTAAAAAAAATAAATATTAGTATCTGTAATTTAAACACAAAGAAAAACAAATTGAAAAAATTTTGTTAAGATTTATAGGCTGATGTTAGATGAGATGAAGCAATTTATGTGAAGGTAATTAGGAGAAATCTTATAAATTCACTTTAGCACAAAAAGTATAAAAATCCTAAGCACGAGCAATATAAGTCCAATTTCATTTTAATCCAATGATCATCCTAACAATCGTGGTTCTGAAGCTGATAATTGTCGTTCTATTTGAAACTCCACCTTCCGTTGCGGATACTTTGTGGCATATTGATAAACCAATCCGCGGATGTATTCACTTTCCGGGTATTGCGTTACGTGCTTTTTATAATCATCAATATGAGTAAATGAAGCATTTGAAGGAATGTATCCCATTCCGTAAAAACGACCTTTTTCCATTAATATAATACCTTGTTCGTCTTCTTTTTTGGGCAATACTACCTCTTCGACCACCGCAAAGCTCGGAAGCGAAGAGGTTGCATATTTAACAGCCTTATTTACCCGCTCATTATATTCATTCGCGGGCAATTGTTCGGCTAAAGTAGGGCCAGGACTTACATCAACATAACACAATTTTGAACACAAATGATAATCTTCAATCAGTTTTTTCAGAAGATTGAGACCGTCGGTCAAAAGATTGAACGTGTATAAAGGCTGAAGATGCTTCTTCATTTTTTCTATTACCAGCCTGTGGTAGCCTCGGCTGTCTTCATACATGTACAGGCCATACGTTTGTTGAAAGCCTTTTAAGCTGCGGTTGTATAAGGGCCACAAACGTTTTATTTCTATGCTTTCCAAAATAAAAGCCATTAACTCTGAACCGCAAACCTGGAAGGAAACATTATAAATTTCCCGCAGGAAATCCTGCTTTTGCTTTCCCGGCTTATTGTTGGAAAAATGACCGTTTACCCTTTTTTTCAGGTCTTTTGCTTTGCCTACGTATACTATTTTTCCTTTCTGGTTATGAAAATAATAAACACCTGGAAAAGGCGGTAACTGGGCAACTTTCTCAACCGGCAGATGCGGCGGCAGAAATTGCTCTTTAGACTTTCCTTTGAGCATTGCTTTTATTTCATCGTGGCAGTCATTTTTTAAGATGCATTCAAACAGCTTTACCGTTGCCAAAGCATCTCCGCCTGCACGATGCCGTTTTTCAATCTCTATATTGAGACTGCGGCAAAGATTGCCAAGGCTATAACTTTGATGGCCAGGCAACACTTTTCTGCCAAGACGCACCGTGCATAGTTTTTTACAATCAAGATCATACCCGAATTGCGCTAACTGGTGCCTGATAAAAGAATAATCGAAATTGACATTATGTGCTACAAAAACTTTATTATGCAATAGTCCATAAATTTTAGGGGCCACTTCTTCAAACAAAGGCGCCTGGCTAATCATTGCATTGGTAATCCCTGTCAGAGCCTGGATATACCGGGGAATCGGAACCTGGGGATTTATAAGCGTTTCAAAATAATCAATCATTCGCTCACCATCATGTATTGCAATAGCAATTTCTGTAATGGAATTTCCACTTGCATACCCGCCTGTCGTCTCTATATCTACAATTGCAAACATTAAATAATTTTGAAGGATAAAGATACACGTAAGATAATTTGTTAGAAAAAAAAGGAAATGATCAGAAAAAATATTTTTAAGAAAAACAGTAAAAATTATGTAACTAAGTCTGGAGTTGAACGTTTAAACCAAACCAAACAAATTACTATTTCATTAACACTAATTAATGTACAAGGTTTTGGAATTATATTAATTTAGCTACATCAACCAAGGCTTATGAAAAAGCTTCTTTACATGTTGTTTTTAACCGACACTTTATTTATTGGTGCATGCGAAACAAACAATGTTTCAAAAATAAGCAAAGGAGCAAAAGTAATTGGCCGATGTTGTAAAGAATTATCCGCCGCTGGTCGTAAATCAGGCATATTGCCAAAGGAGGAAAACGAAACAGCAAAATCTCATGATAATTTATCTCCTGTTCTTCCTGCTTACTTTTGGGATACAAAAAGTACGATCTGGTAGCTTCACCAATTTTGATTTTATAAACGGCCTTTTAAGGTCTTTTTTTATGCCTTCAAACGTTTAAGAAACAGTCTTTCGTTTTTGTACATTTGCACTCCGGTTTTAAAAGTTAAAAAATTTACTCTGGTTGCATTTGAATGCACATTTAACCCAAATTATGGAACTTAGTAAGAATTATATTCCCGCTGCTATAGAAGACAAATGGTATAAACACTGGATCGAAAAAGGATATTTTAAAAGTACTCCTGACGAAAGGCCGTCTTTTAGCGTGGTTATTCCGCCGCCAAATGTTACCGGTGTACTGCACATGGGTCACACATTAAATGAAACCGTGCAGGACATTTTGGTTAGAAAAGCACGAATGAGCGGATTTAATGCATGCTGGGTTCCCGGAAGCGATCATGCAAGTATTGCTACTGAAGCAAAGGTGGTACAGATGCTGAAAGAAAAAGGCATTGATAAAAACAACCTGAGCCGTGAGGAATTTTTAAAACATGCCTTTGAATGGAAAGAAAAATATGGCAGCATTATTTACAACCAGATAGCAAAGCTTGGCTGCAGTGTAGATTGGGATCGTGTTACATTTACTATGGATGACCATTATTACAAAGCTGTAATTAAAGTTTTTGTTGATTTGTATAATAAAGGATTAATCTACCGTGGTGCACGTATGATTAACTGGGATCCTGCTGCCAAAACCGCTTTAAGTGACGAAGAGGTTGAGTTTAAAGATATTACAGGAAAGCTGTATTATATAAAATATTACCTCACCCCGCCCCTCTCCAAAGGAGAGGGGGGAAAAGCAGAAGGTGAAAACCTTCCCCCTTCGGGGGAATTAGAAGGGGGTTTCATCACCATCGCTACGCAACGCCCTGAAACAATTATGGGAGATACTGCCGTTTGTGTCAATCCCGGTGACGAACGGTATAAACACCTGAAGGGCAGATATGCTTTGGTTCCTTTAATTAACCGTCGCATACCTATAATATTTGACGATTATGTAGACCCTGCCTTTGGTACAGGCGCACTGAAGGTTACTCCGGCTCACGACATTAATGACTATAATCTTAGCTTAAAACATAACCTTGGGGTAATTGACACTTTAAACGAAGACGGAACCCTTAGCGATGCTGCACAAATATATGTAGGTGAAGACCGGTTTGCTGCCCGCAAAAAAATTGCAGCCGAACTGCAGGAAAAAGGATTTTTAATAAAAGAAGAAGAATATGCAAGCAGGCTTGGCTACAGTCAGCGCAGCGGAGCCGTAGTTGAGCCACGCATCAGCACACAGTGGTTTGTAAAAATGAAAGAAATGACCGGACCGGCTTTACGGGCGGTCGCTGCGGGAGACATAAAAATTCATCCCGGAGATAAGTTTTTGGCAACTTATAAATATTGGCTCGAAAATGTAAAAGACTGGTGCATCAGTCGCCAGCTTTGGTGGGGACAGCAAATACCTGCATGGTACGATGAGCAGGGAAATATATTTGTTGCTGAAACTGAGGAGGAAGCAGGGAAGATAGCGGCAAGCTGTAAGCTGCCAGCCACAAGCTATGAGCCTCAAGCGGCAAGCGATAAACCAAACGAAAGCTTACAGCTTGCAGCTAACAGCTTAAAGCTGACAAGAGATTCTGATGTACTGGACACCTGGTTCTCTTCATGGTTGTGGCCGATGGAAGTATTTAAAGGCATTTCAGATCCTGGAAATAAAGAGATCAATTATTATTATCCGACTGCTGTATTGGTTACCGGACACGATATTATTTTCTTTTGGGTGGCAAGAATGATTATGGCAGGAATGTTTTACCGGAATGAAAAGCCTTTCAATGATGTATATTTTACCGGCATGGTTCGTGACAAGCTCGGCAGAAGAATGAGTAAGAGCCTTGGCAACAGTCCTGACCTTTTATATCTCATAGACAAATACGGCGCTGATGCTGTCCGCTTCGGTATCATGATTTCTTCACCTGCCGGTAATGACCTGTTGTTTGACGAAGCAAGCCTCGAGCAGGGACGCAACTTTAATAACAAGTTATGGAACGCTTTAAAACTGGTTAAAATGTGGCAACAAAGAACAGCGACAGATGATACAGCCGGAGAAATAGATGATATGTGGCAATTGACTGATGAAAGTAAACTGGCAAGCGGCGAGATAGAAAATTTGGCTGAAGCAGAAAAAACAAGGAAGCATAATTTTGCTGTTGACTGGTTTGAAAGCCGGTTAAACCAGGTACGCGCAGAAGTAGAAGTTATGTACGCACAGTTTAAATTAAGCGAAGCATTAAAAACGATTTACTCGCTCATCTGGGATGATTTCTGCAGTTGGTATCTCGAATGGGTAAAACCTGGTTTTGAACAATTGATTGAAGAAGAAATTTATAATAAAACTGTATGGTTCTTCGAAGAGCTTACACAGCTTCTGCACCCGTTCATGCCGTTTATTACAGAAGAAATGTACTATTTATTAAGCAAAAAAGAAAATGATCTCTGTGTAAAGCAATTTGACATTATAAATGAACCTGACAAAGAAATTTTGGCCGAAGGCGAATTATTAAAGAAAATAATTTCTGCTTTACGTGATGCAAGAAGTAAGAACCAGCTAAAGCCTAAGGAAACGATTAAGCTTCACATACAATCTGATAACGGCAAAATGTATAAAAATATAGAAAGCATTTTAGCTAAACAGGTAAATGCTGAAAGTATTTTTTATACAAATGATACCATTGCTGATGCAATAGTAGTTGCAGTAGAAAAAGAAAAATTTTACATTGAAAGTAAAAACCTCATAGATAAAGAGTTTTTAAAAGCACAACTGCTGAAAGACCTTGAGCACCAAAGAAATTTTCTGCAAAGTGTATTGAAAAAGCTTGACAACGAACGGTTTGTGGCCAATGCCCAAGCCGGCGCAGTAGAACACGAAAAGAAGAAGCAGGCTGATGCTGCAGAAAGGATTAAAACAATTGAAGAGAGTCTGGCTTCTTTATAAACTATTAAATGAGCATGTTTTACTCTTTATTTGTGATCTTGTACTTTACCTTTTCCTGCAAGTATTCTTACTACTTTATCTATATTTAACACCTTTAATTTTTTAAATGTTTTAAACTCTTTGTATTTATTCATATCCAAAGTCAAAATGACGATCTGTTCTTTTCTTAATATTATTAATGAAATATCTGCTAAAATAATTATTATATTAATAACGTGCAACCTGCAGAGGAATATTAAAGTCATTACAATAGTATAAACAACAATTAAAATTTAAAATATTCACTGTAAAATTTTTCAATTATGACCAACTACAACCAAAATGATGTGTTACAAAATGTTCAACAATTAATAGACAAATCCCGTTGCGGCATTGACGGATTTTTTACCGACAGCAGAACGGCAGCAAGAGATATTTTAAAGTATCTTGAACGCGAGAACCTAATAAATAATAGTGAGCCTGCTGTTGAGATAAGATTTAGTGAACAAAGCAAAGCTGCATAAATCTTAAATAAAGAATAGGAAGACATAATAAATATTAGCCCTTTTCCAGGGCTTTTTTTATCACTCTCCTTTCAACGGGTTAAGGCTTTCTGCCATGACTTACACGTGTATTCTAAATAAAAAAACAGCTATAAAAGCTGCTTTTTTATTTAGAATTTTAAAATGAATAAAGTTAAGAAGAATTAAACCCGCTGTCTATCCTTTATATTTAAATCAATCTTTCGCCGGTTCCTCTTTAGCCTCATAATTGACATGATCTTCTGCAATATCAGTCAGCAGCAAATCTGCCTCTTTTTCTTCCTCCAGTGTTGCTGCTAATATTTGTGAAATTTCGTAAAGCCCCAAAGTTTTTGCCAATTGCACTAATCCTCCGTAGGTAGAAATTTCATAATGCTCTACTTTTTGCCCTGCCATTATCAGACCTACGTCTCTTGTAGCTGTACCTTTTTCTGTGTCAAATATTCACTGTAAAATTTTTCAATTATGACCAACTACAACCAAAATGATGTGTTACAAAATGTTCAACAATTAATAGACAAATCCCGTTGCGGCATTGACGGATTTTTTACCGACAGCAGAACGGCAGCAAGAGATATTTTAAAGTATCTTGAACGCGAGAACCTAATAAATAATAGTGAGCCTGCTGTTGAGATAAGATTTAGTGAACAAAGCAAAGCTGCATAAATCTTAAATAAAGAATAGGAAGACATAATAAATATTAGCCCTTTTCCAGGGCTTTTTTTATCACTCTCCTTTCAACGGGTTAAGGCTTTCTGCCATGACTTACACGTGTATTCTAAATAAAAAAACAGCTATAAAAGCTGCTTTTTTATTTAGAATTTTAAAATGAATAAAGTTAAGAAGAATTAAACCCGCTGTCTATCCTTTATATTTAAATCAATCTTTCGCCGGTTCCTCTTTAGCCTCATAATTGACATGATCTTCTGCAATATCAGTCAGCAGCAAATCTGCCTCTTTTTCTTCCTCCAGTGTTGCTGCTAATATTTGTGAAATTTCGTAAAGCCCCAAAGTTTTTGCCAATTGCACTAATCCTCCGTAGGTAGAAATTTCATAATGCTCTACTTTTTGCCCTGCCATTATCAGACCTACGTCTCTTGTAGCTGTACCTTTTTCTGTGTCTGCAATTATTCCCTCTCCCTCTTCTGTTATTCCGGCCATTGCATCACATTTTTTTGCTTCAGCTTTTTTTCCTAAAATCTCAAAGACTTGTTCCAGTCTTGATACATGTATCTTTGTAGCTTCGAGATGATCCTCAAATGCTTTTTGTAATTCTTCAGATGTGGCTGCTTTTTTCATTTTAGGCAGCGTTTTTACAAGTTGCTTTTCAGCCCAGTAAATATCTTTTAATTCATCTATGAAGAACTCTTTTAACCGGGAATCAGTTGATTTTGGAGAAGCAGAAGTAAAACTTTTGGTGCTTTCCTGATTAGAAACATCACTGTTGCTTGTTATTGATTTTGACATAAGTTTTATTTATTTATTTTATTTAATAATTTAATTATCATTTAAGGCAAAGCGTTATAAAAAGTAATAAAAGGAGCATCTTCTATAGAAATTGTAATACAAACCATTGCTTCATTGATTAACGCTTAATAGAAAAAAGCAGCAACTTTATATGTTGCTGCTTTTAAAGAAATAATATTCTTTGTTTTAACTATTGCTGCTATACCTGTCTTTTAAGTCTTTTTTATCGAGATCTTCAACATCTACCTCTGTTTTACGTACTGTATCGCTGATAGTCTCACTTCTTTCCTCCACTTCTTTACCGATGCTTACTTCTTCTACCACACGGGCTTCTTTACTTACTACCGGAACTTCTGCACGTTCTACCATTTCCACATCTCTCTCTTTAAAGTTTTCAAAATCCGCTGCGGTAGCAGCCCTGTCAACTGTAGTTCTTTCTACATTTACACGTTCTTCTCTTAACCGCACTGACTCTTCTACAGGGCGCTCTACAATTCTGCTTCGAAGGCGAACACCGCCTGTCTCAACCTCACGTTTTCCAACTGCAAGATTTTCTTCGATTATCGGTATTTTGCTTGTTTGATCTGTGGTAGTATCGTCTGTAAGATTTGTACCTGTATAACCAGTTGTACCGCTATAATCTGTTGCTGTACCAGCGGTTGCGGCTCCGGCTATGTAGTCAGTACCAGAAGTTTTTGTTCCGGTGCCGTATCCCATTTTTGATGCATGTTCGTCTACGTCTACTGCGCCATTGTCGTCAAGTATATCAGCAACTCTTTCTGCTTCATCACCAGATTGTGCGTGGACTGTTACAATTGATTGTGACCGTGATCCGACATGAGTGTATTTGTCAGCATCATCGTTGTCTCCAAACAATGATTTAAAAAACTTAGAAATACCACTCTCATTATCATCATTATCAGACATATTGGAAGAGGAATAGGATGAGCCGGTATTGTTACTTCCCGATACATCAATTCTGTCTCTTTGTATACCTGCTTGTACGAGTTCCTGTACAGCTTCCTGAGCTTTTGAAGAACTTTCAAACATACCTATCACTGTTTGTGCCATAATAGCCTCCGTTTTTGTTTATTGTTGATTAAGAATAAAAAAGTTATAAATGAATTTAGAGAGGATTTGCTTGTAAGTCAGTACGTGTAATGTTTACCTCTTCTTTTCTGACGACCACTTCCTGTGTTTCAGTTTTTTCACTCTTGATTTTTGAAATGTGTATTTCTTCTACTAAAATCATACGTTTTTCAACCACTGCAACTTCTTTGAGTACCGGGATAATCATTACATCTCCCTCGTATCTTGAAGCCGCAGGCATTGTATCTATTAATTCGTTTTTCGGAACCCGGTTAACAATAATTTCTTCACTGGAAAGAGGAATATCAATATGTTCCGTACTTTCCTTTATTGTTTTTGAAATATTTACAACTCCGGTATCTATTACCTTTTTGGTTACTTTAATCTCTTCTTCGAGAACGGGAATAATAGTTTTAGCATTCTCAGTGCTGAGCTCTTCAGATTGGCTTGAGATTTCAAATTCTTCTTTTCCGTTATTCATACTTTTACATCTTATATAAGTATGCCAGCATACAATACTTACGTATTCTGATGCTTATATTTCCATTATAAAAGAACAAAAATCAGAAGTGTAGATAAATTAAGACAGAAATGTTGTCAAACTATATAATGGTGGAACATTAAAACAAAGAATTATTATTATTTCATTAATAATTCTTATACTACCATTAAGCCTTAATGCTTATTTTGTTATTAATACAAACTAATTATAAGTGAGATGAAAAGGAAAGAGAGCCACAGAAGAAATATTTTATAATTATTACTTGCTAAAATATTAAAAACAACTTTTTTAACATCCGGAACAAAATTAGTATAGAAGAAAAATTCATTTCTTTTTCCATTAAACAGAAATTTTAAGCCATTACAAACTTCAGCAATCGTTTAAATGCTGCGTAGGCAGGTTTTTGGTCGGGAGTAATCTTTTTAACCATCCGGCCTTTAATGCACCAGTTTTCATTAATTTGGATGAGTGTAATACCGACGTGGGTTTTTTCCCATTTCCCCAATAATTTAACCACCGGAATATTGATAGGTTTACTAATGTTGTAAACCTGAAGAACACCTTCGCTGTTCAATCTTTTGTCATCTCCGTTTTTAAGGGTGTAAGTAAATTTTATTTTTTTGCGTTCTTGCTCCATCCGGTTATCAAACATATCAATAACGATAGCTTTTTCTTCATTATATTTAAAATCACTCTTAATTGTTTTCTTTTCACGGAGACCTATTGTCTCCGGTGCAACAGATGCTTTAATGCTAATGCAATGTTTAACAGGTGATTTTTTTAAAAGAATAGAAGCAGTATCCATAGTTATTTTTTTCTTTTCTACTATTAACCACATTGATGCCAACTTATAACTGCTTAGTAATCAATTCTTTTACTTTTCTAAAAACCTCGTTTTATTCTTAATAGTGGAATTTTTTTCCGTTATGGAAAAATTACCTGGAGAAAAGCACCTATTTCTATTGACATTATACTATTTGTTTAAACTTTTGAAACGAACGTCTTTTAGTACCAGGTTGATAATTAGGATGATTTATACTTCTGCTGCAGTCAATCCAGTGTGGCTGCATGCGAATACTTACACATAAAGAAAGATTTTATGGCAAAAAAAGAAAAGATTACAGCCACTATACTTTATAGTTTCAACATAGAACAAATAAAAATGCTATAGCTTTATTATTTTTATAGTTTTATAAATTCTTTTAACCTGTCAAACGATTGCCTGTACATGCAAAGAAGAAATTTTCTGCACAAAAGTTTTTTAGGAAGCGCTGCTGCTTTAGCCGGCACTCAGCCAATATTAGCTCACACTGCCGGCAAATCAGATAACAAAGCTGGCAAAACTTTTACGTGTGATTATGCACCTCATTTTGGTATGTTTGAAAATACTGCCGGTAAAGATCTTATGGACCAGCTAAAGTATATGCACGACCAGGGTTTCAGAAGTCTGGAAGATAATGGGATGATGGCAAGACCTGCGGATGAACAGGAAAAAATTGGTAAAGAACTAAACAGGCTCGGTATGAGAATGGGTGTATTTGTAATAGATGGAGGAGACAACTGGAAGGTTTCACTCGCTACGGGCAAGCAGGAGTTTTCAGATGCTTTCGTAGCAACGTGCCGCAAAGCGGTTGAAACAGGTAAAAGGTGCAATGCAAAATGGGCGACAGTGGTTCCGGGTTACTTTGAAAGAAAACTGCCTGCTGATATACAATTGGCGCATGTTATTGAAGCTTTACGCCTCGGAGCTAAAATACTTGAGCCTGCAGGACTAACAATGGTGCTCGAACCATTAAGTGATAATCCTGATCTTTTTTTACGAACTTCAAACCAGGCTTATATGGTTTGTAAGGCAGTCAGCAGTCCTTCATGTAAAATTCTTTTCGACATTTATCATATGCAGCGCAATGAAGGAGATCTGATTATGAATATAGATACCTGTTATGATGAATTAGGCTATGTGCAGATTGGCGACAACCCCGGAAGAAAAGAGCCTGGAACAGGAGAAGTAAACTTTAAAAACATTTTTCAGCATCTTTATAAAAAAGGTTATAAAGGAGTCCTGGGGATGGAGCACGGCAAATCTAAGGAAGGAAAAGAAGGTGAAGCAGCGCTTGTACAGGCCTACAGGGAAGCAGATAGTTTTGCAGTATAATTAAAAATTGTTTTTTTAAATACCAATATTTAATTAGTAATATGCCGCAATATTTATAACAATTGCAGAAATTATCATCAGAAAAATTATTCTAAAACTTTTACACCATCTTGTCCGGCAATGATAGCTTTATGAGCCATATTGTAAAATAAAGATGTCTCAACAACGCCCGAAACAGTCTTTAAAATAGGATTAATGGTTGCAAGATCAGGCCAATCCTGAAACCACAGGTCTAAAAGATAATTACCATTGTCCGTAACAATAAGCCCGTCTTTTTTATCGCTGGTTCTGAAGTTACTTTTTATACCGGAAAAAAGATTCTGAATTTTAGCAGGCGCAAAGTTGCACGCTTCAGGAAGAAGTTCAATAACTACGGGGAAACGATTATCAAAACTGTCGACCAGCTTTGTTTCATCTCCCAATAATACAAACTGATCTGCCATAGAAGCCAGTAATTTTTCTTGTGTGTGAATACCGCCTCCGCTTTTCAATGCATTCAACTCTTTATCAAGTTGGTCGCATCCGTCAAAATAAATATCAATTTTACTGAATGAAGCTATAGGCAAAACATCAAATTCATTCTTCAATAATAACTGCCGCGTGGAAAAAGAAGAAGTACCAAGCTTTACCTGTAAACCATTTTCCCTTTCTTTTTTTAAAAAATCAATTAAATATGCTATAGTTGATCCGGCGCCTAAACCGATTGTATCTTTTTCGCTTATTAGTGTAATTGCTTTTTGCGCAGCCTCTTTTTTAAAGTCCATCTTTTCAACTTTGATTGTATATTATTAGAAGAAAGAAAAATGATAAGATTTTGTCAGTTATTGCTGATTAAAGGAATAAAAATAGTTAATATCGAGCAATGAAATAATTGAAACTTTTTCGAATGCTCATGTTTTTCTCTCCCGGTGCAATACTTTCTTTTATTGAAAATATTTATTTTTAAACGGAAAAGATGACTTTATAATAAAGAACCTGAATAGACTGCAGCAGAACATGTAAGTAATGATAAAATAAAAGAAACGGAGTCACGTTGTTAAGAAAATAACTCTTGTGAAAATATTAGTATGCGAAGATGACCCTGTTATGCTTCTGGTTCTTAACAGAATGCTGGAAAAAATGCAATATGAAGTTATTAACGCAAAAGATGGTAAAGAAGCTATTGATATGATAAACACCGCCCGGCCAGACATAGTAATTACTGATATGAGCCTTCCTGTATTTTCAGGTCTTGATATTATATCCTTTTTAAAAAACTTGCCTGGCAAAAAAACTCCTGCTATATTAATATCTGCATTGCCAATGAATGCTTTTAAAACCAGTGATGGTAATTTTGGAGCAGATGGGTATTTTATGAAACCGGTCAGCGCTGAGCAACTTAAAATCAAGATAGAAGAATTAAGGAAAGAGTTTAGTTTTTAAAACGATACTCCGTTCCGCCTTTATCTTAAATATTTATGTTTCAGTCTTAATTGACCAGCTTATACAACTTCTTTAACACCCTTGCGAGATACTATCTTCGTATATTTATAAAAAAGGAATTATATGAAGAATATTATAAGTTTGCTTTTTACTTTATTGATAATAACAATAACATCATGCGCTCAAAAAACCAGGAAGCAAATAATAGAACCACATTTAACTGCAAAACAACTTTCAGGATATAGCCAGGCAACTTTCGCCGCAGGATGTTTCTGGCACGAAGAAGCGCTTTTTGAAAGCATAAAAGGTGTAAAGGAAGCAGTATCAGGCTATGCGGGCGGTACAACTAACAATCCTACATATGAAGGAATAGAAACCGGCATAACAGGTCACGCAGAAACTGTGAATGTTTACTATGACTCAAGCATTATTACTTATCCTGCATTATTGAAAATTTATTTTTCAGGCCAAAATCCGACACAAATAAATGGCCAGGGCCCCGACAATGGCACTCAATACCGATCAATTGTTTTTTACCGGAATGATAAAGAAAAGCAATTGACTCAAGATTACATAAAAAACATGCAGGCTTCCGGTAAATATGATGCCCCTATCGCCGCCCAGCTAATGCCTTACACAAAGTTTTGGCAGGCCGAAGATTATCATCAGAATTATATAGATCAAAACCCCGGCAGCGGTTATGTGCAGATGGTAAGTATTCCCGAGATTAAAAAACTGCAAAAAGAATATCCTGAGTTAGTTAAGACCGATCATATTTATTAAGCAAAAATGATTTTTATCCCTTTTATTAAGATAAAAATTTCCATATTAATGCACTAAGACCGTAAATGCAGGTTGAGATAAAAACTCCTTTTGCAGTGCGGTCTTTTCGTTTGTTGACGTACCATGTAAAAACTCCTGCATTGGCAACCAGCAAAACACTTATCATTGCCGTCAGTAATGCTTTTTCTGTCAGTATAAAATGAAAAAAACCGGGCAATGTAGTCACATTTTTAAATTGAACAAGATAGTAAACCAGCAGGCCTGCCAAAGGAGCCAGAAAACCTAACAGCAAGCCAAATCTGAGGCTGTCTTTTGCAAACATTATTTAAAAATTAAAAAAGTTTTCCAGCTTTTCCTTTAGTTTGTAGTTAGTAAGATCAAACTGCACCGGCACTACACTTACAAAATTATGATTGAGCGCCCAAACGTCTGTGTCTTCGCCTTTATCAAAATTTACAAATTCGCCGGTTAGCCAATAATATTTTTTGCCCGTTGGGTCTGTCCGCTCATCAAAGTCTTCTTCGTATTTGGCGTACGCCTGGCGGCAAATTTTTAAGCCCTTCAGCTCATCTGCACTTACAGCCGGAAAATTTACGTTTAAACAAAGATGCCTGTCAACCGGCTTTTCAAGTATTTGCTGCACAATTAACCGGGCATATTTTTTAGGCCCTGAAAAATCAGCTTCCAGACTGTAGTCGAGCAGAGAAAAACCAACACTGGGAATGCTTTCTATAGCGGCTTCCAAAGCCGCAGACATAGTGCCGGAGTAAATGACATTTATAGAATGATTAGCACCGTGATTGACCCCGCTCAGGCAAATATCCGGCTTGCGGTGAAGTATTTTATCTACTGCCAGCTTCACGCAATCTACCGGTGTTCCACTGCAGGAGTACGCTTCTATATTATCACCAAAATAATTAACCTGCACCATTCGCAACGGAGTACCGATAGTAATAGCATGCCCCATTCCGCTTTGTGCTTTGTCAGGCGCTATCACCACTATCTTTCCCAGGTCTCTCACTGCATCTACCAATGCTGTAATACCCGGAGCGGTAA
>JAABUK010003658.1_pt1 | contig 25762 bp, 24 predicted proteins | sample 5559141 | NCBI WGS metagenome assembly JAABUK01 (sample SAMN10711869, study PRJNA513367) | rock metagenome | isolation source: Antarctica rocks | place: Antarctica: Victoria Land, Pudding Butte nord | collected 2016-01-03 | reverse complement strand
CGAGGTCACATACAACCCTACGGCCGTGGACCGCGCCCGCTCCGCCGCCAAGGCCACATAGCCGATGGAGAGCGTCTGCTCGGTGAACACCCCCATCGCTACCACGGCAAGCCCCAGGATCACCACCAGCAAGGCAGGCGCCAAGGTCAGCAGCAGCCCGGCGCCGACCGCCGCCCCCGCCAGCGCCATCGTTCGCCGGCGCCCCAACGCCACGACCAGCCGGCCCGCCAGCGGCGTCGCCACCGCGCCCAGCAGATAGACCACGAACACCGAGCCGAGCTGCGCCGGGCCCAGCCCATACGGCGGGGCGGCGAGCAGGAAGCTCGCATAGGTGAAGGCCGCGATGATGGAGAACAGCACCGCGAAGCCCACCCCGCAGGTCGCCATCACCTGCCGGCTGCGGAAATGGTGCGCGAACCCCGCCAGCGACCCCCGCCAGCCCCGCACCGGCCGGAACCGCCGCTCCCGCGGCAACAGCGCCAGGATCAGCAAGGCGGCCGCCAACGTCACCACCGCCAGCACCAGGAAGGCAGCCCGCCAGCCCAGGAACTGCCCGGTCCACCCCGCGATTAACCGGCCGCCGAAGCCGCCGAAGATGGTGCCGATGGCATAGGTGCCCGTGGCCCGCACCGCCTCTGGCCCCGGGCACTCGTCGGCGATATAGGCGATGGTGATGGCAAAGATGAACGGCAGCAGCAGCCCCTGCGCGAAGCGGCACAGGATCAGCAGGTCGAGGCTGGGCGCCGCCGCGGCCAGCAGCGTCGGCACCACCAGCCCCAGGCTGGCGCCCACGATGAGCCGTCGCCGCCCCAGCGCATCGGAGACGCTGCCCACGAACGGCGCCACCAGCGCGACCGCGATCAGCGACGCCGTGACCGTCAGCCCCGTATGGGTCTGGCTCGCCCCGAACACGTCCGCCAAGGTGGGCAGCAGCGATTGCGTCGCATACAGGTTGACGAACGTGCAGAACCCGGCGGCGGCGACGCCGATCCCGCGGCGGTCCAAGACCTAGCCCGGTCCCCGCGCCAGGATCGCCGCACAGGCCGGCGGCAGCACCGGCGGCCGCGGCGGTGCCGACGGCTGCGGCGGCGCGTCCAGTTGCGCGAACCACCAGTCGAGCGAGGCGTCGCAGCCGTCGCCGGGCGGGGGAGGCGCCTGGTCCCGGCACTCCGCCTGCCCCGGCGGGCAACGGAAATGGATGTGCATGTGCGCCCCGTGCCCATACCACGGCCGGATCAGCCGCAGCCAGGCGCGGTCGCCCGTCACCTCCTGGCAGAGCTGCCGCTTGATGGCCGGGTTCACCAGCACGCGGTCCACGCCGGGCAGCCCAGCCGCCAATCGGAGCAGCGTCGCATGCGCCGTGCTCCAGCGCCCCGGCTCCACCCCGCGCCCGCCAGCCGCCACCAGCGACTCGACCTCGACCGCATCCCGCTGCGCCGGCGTGAGCCGCGGCTTCGGCCGGAGGTCGAGCCAGACGTCGGCATCGAGGCCCAGCATGTGGCTCGCGTGCAGCCCGGCCATCGGCCCGCCGCGCGGGCGGGAGATGTCGTTCATGTACAGCGTCGCCAGCCCGGCCGCCTGCGCCCGCACCGCCAGCACCTGCAGCGCGGCGATGGTCGCCGGGTGGCCCCAATACCAGCTGCGGCTGGCGCGGATGGTCTGGTAGCCCGGGCCGTCGGACGGCAGCTCGACCGCGCCGGCGATGCAGCCTGCGCCGGGTCCGCCCACGATCCGCGGCGGCTCCTGCGCCGAGGCGGTGCCAAAGGCCAGGAGGGCGCCAGAGGCCAGGAGGGCGCCAGAGGCCAGGAGGAAGGCAAGGACCGCGCGGCGCATGGCCCAACTATGGCCTGGGTTGAGAGGCTGTGCCAGCCTGGGTGGGGGATCAAACGCCGGGGGAGTCAACAGGGCATGCAGGGCCGTTACCTTGTCACCGGCGGCGCCGGCTACGTCGGCAGCCACTGCGTGGCGCTGCTGGCCCGCGGCGGCGCCGAGGTCGTCGTGCTCGACAACCTAAGGCAGGGGCACCGCGCCGCCGTGCCCGCTGGCGTCCGCCTGGTCGAGGCCGACGTGGCCGAGGCCGGCGCCGTGCTGGCCGAAGGGCGCTGGGACGCCGTGCTGCACTTCGCCGCCCTCTCTTTGGTCGGCGAGAGCATGCAGCGCCCGCTGCACTACCTGCTGGAGAACGCCGGCGCCGGCATCCGCCTGATCGACGCCTGCGTGCGCCACGGCGTCCCCAAGTTCGTGCTCTCATCCACCGCCAACCTGTTCGGCACCCCCGAGGAGGTGCCGATCGGTGAGGCCGCGCGGATCGACCCGGGCTCCCCCTACGGCGAAAGCAAGCTGATGCTGGAACGCGCGCTCTACTGGGCCGGCAGGGTCCACGGCCTCCGCAGCGCCTGCCTGCGCTACTTCAACGCCGCCGGGGCGGACCCGGACGGCGTCCTCGGCGAGGACCACGATCCCGAGACCCACCTGATCCCGCTGGCGATCGACGCCGCGCTGGGCCGCCGCCCCAAGCTCATCGTGTTCGGCACCGACTACCCCACGCCGGACGGCACCGCGGTCCGCGACTACGTCCACGTCGCCGACTTGGCGGCCGCGCATGTGCTGGCCATGGGACGGCTAGACCAAGGCAGCGTGACCTACAACCTGGGCAACGGCGCCGGGCATTCGGTGCGCGACGTGATCGCCGCCGTCGAGCGCGTGCTGGGCCGGCCGGTGCCGCGCGAATACGGCCCCCGGCGGCCCGGCGACCCGGCCGCCCTGGTCGCCGCCTCGGCGCTGATCCGCCAGCAGACCGGCTGGGCGCCGCTTCATGCCGACCTCGACAGCATCGTCCGCACCGCAGCCGACTGGCGGCTGCGCCATCCCGACGGCTACGGCCCGGCGGCTACAGCCCGTCCGCCCGCGGGAAGGCAGGCGTGGCCAAATAGCGCAAGCGCTTGAACTCCTTGCGGCCGCGCGACACGGAATCCAGGATCAGCCCGCAGGCCGTGGAGAGGAAGGCGAGCAGCACGAGGCCGGTGGCCAGCACCGCCGTCGGCAGGCGAGGCACCAGCCCGGTCCGCATATAGTCCATCACCACCGGGATGCCGGCGATCACGGCCAGCCCGATCAGCATGGCGGCCGCAGCCATGAAAAACTGGAACGGCCGCTCCTCCTTCACCAGCAGCATGATCGTGCGCAGGATCCGCCAGCCGTCCCGCCAGGTGTTCAGCTTGGACTGCGACCCGGCCGGACGCTCCTTGTACTGCGTCGGCACCTCGCCGATCGGCATCCACAGCTCGAGCGCATGGACCGTGAACTCCGTCTCCGTCTCGAAGCCGCTGGACAGCGCCGGGAACGACTTGACGAAGCGGCGGGAGAACACGCGGTAGCCCGAAAGCATGTCCGACACCCGGTCCCCGAAGATGGCGCGCACGATGCCGGTCAGCAGCCGGTTGCCGAACCTGTGGCCAGGCCGGTAGCTCGCCGCCGTGGCGGACACGCGGGCGCCGTTCACCATGTCCAGCCCGTCCTCGAGCAGCAGGCGGACCATGGCGGGGGCCGCGGCGGCTTCGTACGTCGCATCGCCATCGACCAGCACGTACGCATCCGCCTCGATGTCGGCGAACATGCGCCGGATCACGTGGCCCTTCCCTTGCAGCGTCTCCGTCCGCACGATCGCCCCCGCCGCCCGGGCCGCCGCAGCCGTGCCGTCGCTGGAGTTGTTGTCGTACACGAACACCGCCGCCTCCGGCAGTGCGGCCCGGAAATCCCGCACCACAGCCGGGATCGCCACCTGCTCGTTGTAGCAGGGCACCAGCACGACGATGCGCGGGCTCAGCGGAACACCAGGCGGCGGGAAAGGTTGAAGTTGGCGACCAGGCCGGCCGCCACCCCGGCGGCGATGGCGAACACCGGTTGCTCGCGGCACAGCGGCACGAACGCCACCAGCAGCAAGAACGTGCCGCGGTTCAGCACGAAGCCCAGCCCGTTGGCGGCCAGGAACAACAGCCATTGCCGCACCAGGCCGCCCCGCGCCGCGGCCCGGAACGTCCAGGCGCGGTTCAGCGCCCAGTTGCAGGTCGCCGCTGCCAGGTAGGCGACCAGCCCGGCCCAGACCAGCCCCACCGCCCCGCGCAGCAGATAGACGCACAGCACGTCCACGCCGAACCCGGCCAGGCCCACGGTGCCGAACTGCAGGAACTGCCGGAGGAGAAGCACGGTCCCCGGCGGCAGCCGGGATTGCAGGGCGGAGAGCATGCGCAGCCTCTAGCCGATTTCACGCCCCCATCAAACCGCAGGAACGTTAATGCTTCGTTGTGCTAGCCTGGCGCCGAGCCGGCCAGCATGGTTTGCTGCGCCGCGCCGCGCCGCGCCGGGTCGGGAGAAAGCAACAATGAAGCGTCGGACATTCATCGCAGCCGCGGCCGCCTCGCTCGCCGCCCCGGCCATCGCCCAGCCCGCCAACAGCCGCCTGCTCCGCTTCATCCCGCAGGCGGACCTGACGGTGCTGGACCCCATGTGGACCACCGCCTATGTCACCCGCAACCACGCCTTCATGGTGTTCGACACCCTGTTCGGCCAGGACAGCCAATACCGGCCCTCGCCGCAGATGCTGGCCGGATTCAACACCGACGACGACGGCAAGACCTGGACCCTCGCTTTGCGCTCCGGCCTCAAGTTCCACGACGGCGAGCCGGTCCGCGCCCGCGACTGCGTGGCCAGCCTGCAGCGCTGGGGCAAGCGGGACGCCTTCGGCGGCGCGCTGATGGCCGCCACCGACGAGCTGCTGGCCAAGGACGACCGCAACATCGTCTTCCGGCTCAAGCGCCCCTTCGCCCTGCTGCCCGCCGCTTTGGCCAAGACCCCCGGCTACAACCCGGTGATGATGCCCGAACGCCTCGCCATGACCGACCCCTTCACCCAGGTCACCGAGATGGTCGGCAGCGGCCCCTACCGGTTCAAGGCCGACGAGCGCGTGCCCGGCGCCCGCGCGGTCTACGAACGCTTCGCCGACTACCGCCCGCGCGAAGGGGGTGCCGCGGACTGGACCAGCGGCCCCAAGGTGGTGAACTTCGACCGCGTGGAATGGACCACCATCCCCGACCCGACCACCGCCGCCCAGGCCCTCATCAACGGCGAGCAGGACTGGTGGGACTACGCCACCGCCGACCTCATGCCCCTGCTCCAGCGCAGCCGCGGCGTGAAGGTCGTGGTGCAGGAACCCTCCGGCCAGATCAGCATCCTCCGTCTCAACCACCTGCAGCCGCCGTTCAACAACCCCGCCATCCGCCGCGCCCTGCTCGGCGCCGTCAGCCAGGAAGACGTCGTCACCGCCGTCGTCGGCACCGACAAGAAGATGTGGAACACCGGCGTCGGCTTCTTCTGCCCCGACACCCCCATGGCCAGCAACGTCGGCATGGAGGCCCTGACCAGCCCGCGCGACATGGACAAGGTCAAGCGCGACCTCAAAACCGCCGGCTACAACGGCGAACGCGTGGTCCTGCTGGCCGCAACCGACTTCCCCGTCCTCAAAGCCATGGCCGACGTGACCGCCGACATGTTCAAGCGCGCCGGTATGAACATCGACTACCAGGCGACCGATTGGGGTAGCGTCGTGACCCGGCGCGCCAAGAAGGACCCGGTGGAGCAGGGCGGCTGGAGCGCCTTCTGCACCGCCTGGGCCGGCACCGACCACCTCAACCCGGCCGGCCACCTCAGCCTGCGCACCAACGGCGACCAGGCCTGGTTCGGCTGGCCCTCCGACCCCAAGATCGAGGCCTTGCGCGACCAGTGGTTTCTCGCCGCCGACGTGCCCGCCCAGGCCGCCATCTGCGCCGAAATCCAGAAGCAGGCGTTCGAGACCGTGCCCTACATCCCCATGGGCCAATACCTGCAGCCGACCGCTTACCGCAGCAACCTCGAAGGCGTGCTGACCGGCTTCGCCCTGTTCTGGAACGTGAAGAAGGTATGATCTCCCGCCGGGCCGCGCTGGCCGGTGCGCTCGCCCTGCCGGCCGCAGCCCAAAGCCAGGGCGCGCGCGTGCTGCGCATGGTGCCGCAGGCCAACCTCGGCTCCATCGACCCGATCTATTCCACCGCCAACATCACCCGCAACCACGGCTTCATGATCTACGACACGCTATACGGCATGTCGGCCGCGCTCGAGCCCTCGCCGCAGATGGCCGCGGGCCATATCGTGGACGAGGGCGGCCGCCGGGTCGTCATCGCGCTGCGGGACGGGCTCAGCTTCCACGACGGCGCCCCGGTGCTGGCCCGCGACGTCACGGCCAGCCTCAACCGCTGGATGGCGCGCAACCCCTTCGGCCAGAAGCTGGCGACCGTGCTGGCCAGCATCGCCGCCGCCGGCGACCGCCGGGTCGAGCTGGTGCTCAAGCGGCCGTTCCCGCTGCTGTTCCACGCCCTCGCCGGCCTTAGCCAGCCGCCCTTCATCATGCCGGAGCGCGTGGCCAAGACCGACCCCTTCAAGCAGATCGAGGACGCCACCGGCTCCGGCCCCTTCCGCTTCAAGCCGGACGAGTTCAACTCCGGCAGCCTGGTCGTCTACGAGCGCAACCCCAATTACGTGCCGATCGGCGCCCCGCCCAGCCTGACCGCCGGCGGCAAGGTGGCTCACTTCGACCGCGTGGAATGGCGCATCATCACCGACGCCGGCACCGCCTCGGCCGCCCTGCAGCAAGGCGAGATCGACTGGTACGAGCAGCCGCCGCCCGAGCTGCAGGCCTTGCTGAAGCGGCAGCGCAACGTCGCCGTAACGCCGATCGACCCGCTGCCGAACGTCGCCATCCTGCGGCTGAACCACCTGCAGCCGCCGTTCGACAACCCGGCGCTCCGCCGCGCCCTGCTGCCTTCCATCGAGCAGCAGGACTTCATGACCGCCATCGTCGGCGACGAGCCCGGCCTCTCGATGACCGGCGTCGGCGCCTTCACGCCCGGCACCCCGAACGCGAACCCCGCCGGCATGGCGCCCCTGCTGGGCCCCCGCAGCCTCGAGCGCGCCCGCCAGGCCATGCGCGAGGCCGGCTACACCGGCCAGCCCATGCGGTTGATCGGCCCCACCGACATCCTCGCGCCGGCCGCGCTGACCCAGGTGGCGGCCGACCTGTTCCGCCGGCTCGGCTTCAACCTGGACTTCGCCCTCTCCGATTGGGGCACGGTGGTCCAGCGCCGCGCCAGCCGCGAGCCGCTCGACCGCGGCGGCTGGTCGGCGCTGCTGACCAGCTTCTCCAGCTTCGACTTCGCCGACCCGGCGCTGCATCCGCTGCTGCGCGGCAACGGCCTGCAAGGCTGGCCCGGCTGGCCCGACATTCCGCGCCTCGAGGCGCTGCGGGACCAGTGGTTCGATGCCGCCGACGCCGAAACGCGCCTCCGGCTCTGCGCCGAGCTGCAGGCCGTGGCGCTCGACGAGGTCGCCTTCATCCCCGTGGGCGCCTACCTGCAGCAGACGGCGCTGCGCCGAAGCCTGCTCGGCCGCGTGCCGGGCTTCGCAATTTTCTGGGGATTGCGGCCATCGTAAGGCAGGATGCTGGCCCGATACGTGCTACGCCTGCCCGTGCTACGCCTGCCAGTGCTACGCCTGCACGTGATCGAGCTGAAGGACAGCCATTGATGAAGCGTCGCGACCTCCTCGCCGCCGGAACTGCCGCCGCGGTAGGCATCTTGGCCGCGCCCCGCCTCTCGGTCGCGCAGAATGCCCGCGTGCTGCGCTTCGTGCCGCAAGCCAACCTCTCCAGCCTCGACGCGGTCGCCGGCACCCAATACGTGGTCCGCAACGCCAGCTTGCTGGTCTGGGACACGCTGTACGGCATCGACAGCAACATCGTGCCCAAGCCGCAAATGGCCGAGGGGCACGAAGCCTCGCCCGACTTCAAGACCTGGACCTTCAAGCTCCGCCCCGGGCTGCGCTTCCACGACGGCGAGCCGGTGCTGGCGCGCGACGTCATCGCCAGCCTGAACCGCTGGATGGCGCGCGACACCATGGGCCAGCGCATCAAGGCGACCATGGACGCCATGGAGGCGCCGGACGACCGCACGGTGCGCCTGCGCCTGAACAAGCCCTTCCCCAAGATGCTGTTCGCGCTCGGCAAGAACAACGCGCCCGTGGCCGAGATCATGCCCGAACGCATCGCCAAGACCGACCCGTTCCAGCTCATTACCGAATACGTCGGCTCCGGCCCGATGGTGTTCAAGAAGGACGAATGGGTGCCCGGCAGCAAGGCCGTCTTCGAGCGCTTCGCCGGCTACGAGCCCCGCTCCGAGGCGGCCGACTGGCTCTCCGGCGGCAAGCGCATGCTGTTCGACCGCATCGAATGGCTGATCCTGCCGGACGACGCCACCAAGGCTGCCGCGCTGCAGAACGGCGAGGTGGACTGGTGGGAGAACCCTATCCCCGACCTGGTGCCGCTGCTCAAGCGCAACCGCAACCTCAACGTCGACATCGCCGACCCCCTCGGCAACATCGGCTCCTTCCGCATCAACCACCTGCACCCGCCCTTCAACGACCCGCGCGTGCGCCGCGCCGTGATGATGGCGCTCAGCCAGGAAGACTACATGCGCGCCGTCGTCGGCGACGACGAAACCCTCTGGAAGCCGCTGCCCAGCTTCTTCACGCCGGGCACCGCCACCTATTCCGAGGAAGGCGGCGACCTCCTCCGCGGACCCCGCCGCTACGACGAGGCCAAGAAGCTGCTCGCCGAAGCCGGCTACAAGGGCGACAAGATCATCCTCTGCGTCGCCACCGACGTGCAGATCACCAAGGCCCAAGGCGACGTGACCGCCGACCTGCTGCAGAAAATCGGCATGAACGTGGACTACCAGGCGCTGGACTGGGGCACCGTCGGCGCGCGCCGGGCCAAGAAGGAGCCGCCCTCCCAGGGCGGCTGGCACATCTTCCACACCTGGCACGCCGGCGCCGACTGCATCAACCCCGCCCCCTACCCCCCCTTTGACGCCGGCGGCGACAAGGCCTGGTTCGGCTGGCCGAAATCCGAGAAAATCCAGGCCGGCATCGCCACCTGGTACGACGCGCCCGACCTCGCGGCCGAAAAAAAGGCCATCGCCGACCTCAACCGCGACGCGATGGAGTTCGTGACCTACATCCCGACCGGGTTCTTCCTGCAATACCAGGCCTGGCGCAAGAACGTCAGCGGCGTGGTCAAGGCGCCGTTCCCGGTGTTCTGGGGCGTGCAGAAGACATGAGCGAACCCTGATGCTGGCCTACCTCACCCGCCGTGTCGCCGCCACCATCCCCGTCATGGGGATCGTGGCGCTGTTCGTGTTCAGCCTGCTCTACATCGCCCCCGGCGACCCCGCCGCCATCATCGCCGGCGACCAGGCGAGCCCGGCCGACGTGGAACGCATCCGCGCCGGACTCGGGCTGGACCGGCCCTTCCTCATCCGCTTCGGCGAATGGCTCTGGAACGTGCTGAACGGCAACCTCGGCGTCTCCATCTTCACCAACCTGCCGGTCACCCGCATGATCCAGCAGCGGCTCGAACCCACCATCTCGCTCATGCTGCTGACCCTGTGCCTCTCCGTCAGCATCGCGGTCCCCATGGGCGTGCTCGCGGCCTGGAACCACGGCACCTGGATCGACCGCATCATCATGGTGTTTGCCGTGCTCGGCTTCTCGGTGCCGGTGTTCGTGGTCGGATACATCCTGGCCTACGTCTTCGCGCTGGAGCTCGACTGGTTCCCGGTGCAGGGCTACACCCCCATCGCCAACGGCTTCCGCCCCTGGCTGCTGAACCTCGTGCTGCCGGCCATCGCCCTCGGCGGCGTCTATATCGCGCTGATCGCCCGCATCACCCGGGCGACGATGCTGGAGGTGCTCAGCCAGGACTACGTGCGCACCGCCAAAGCCAAGGGCGTCGGCAGCCGGACCATCCTGTTCCTGCATGCGCTCAAGAACGCGGCCGTGCCGATCGTGACCGTGATCGGCATCGGCGTCGCCCTGCTGATCGGCGGCGCGGTGGTCACCGAAAGCGTCTTCGCCATCCCCGGCCTCGGCCGCCTGGTGGTGGACGCCATCCTGCGGCGGGACTACCCGGTGATCCAGGGCGTCGTCCTGCTGTTCAGCTTCGTGTACGTGCTGGTCAACCTAGGCGTAGACTTGCTCTACACCGTCTTCGATCCGAGGATACGCTATTGAGCATCACCTTCGACGCGCCGGTCGCCGCATCGCCGGTACCGCATGTGACCCCCGCCGCCGCCATGCCGGACGTGCTGCCGGCGGTGAAGCCGCGCGGCCGCATCCGCACCTTCATCCGCCGCTACCCGACCATGGCCATCGGCGGCGCCCTGCTGTTCCTCGTCCTGTTCGTGGCCGTCGCCGCCCCGCTGCTCTGGACCGCCGACCCCACCGCACTCGCCCCGGCCCGCCGCACCCGCGAACCCTCCGCCACCTACTGGTTCGGCACCGACATGCTGGGGCGCGACGTCTATTCCCGCGTGCTCTACGGCGCCCGCGTCTCCCTGGTGGTCGGCTTCTCGGTTGCCGCCCTGGCCAGCGTCATCGGCATGACCATCGGCCTGGTCTCCGGCTTCATCCGCTGGGCCGACAGCATCATCATGCGGGTGATGGATGGGCTGATGTCCATACCGCCCATCCTGCTCGCCATCGCGCTGATGGCGCTCACCCGCGGCAGCGTCGGCAACGTCATCACCGCCATCACCATCGCCGAAATCCCGCGCGTCTCCCGCCTGGTCCGCGGCGTCGTGCTGTCGCTGCGCGAACAGCCCTATGTCGAAGCGGCCATCGCCAGCGGCACCCGGGTCCCGCTGATCATCTGGCGCCACATCGTGCCCAACACCCTGGCGCCGATCACGGTGCAGGCGACCTACATCTGCGCCTCCGCCATGATCACCGAAGCCATCCTGTCCTTCATCGGCGCCGGCACGCCGCCGATCATCCCGTCCTGGGGCAACATCATGGCCGAGGGCCGCGCGCTCTGGCAGGTCAAGCCCTACATCGTCTTCTTCCCCGCCGTGTTCCTGTCCATCACCGTGCTGGCCGTCAACCTGCTCGGCGACGGACTGCGCGACGCGCTCGATCCCCGCATGGCCAAGAAGCTCTGATGGCCGAGCCCCTGCTGCAGGTGGACGACCTGCAAACCCACTTCGGCACCCTCGATGGCGTCGTCCGCGCCGTCGATGGCCTCTCCTTCCACATCGACCCCGGCGAGACGCTGGCCGTGGTCGGCGAGAGCGGCTGCGGCAAGTCCGTCACCAGCATGTCCATCCTGCGGCTGATCGCCGAACCTCCCGGCCGCATCGCCGGGCAGATCAAGTTCCTCGGCCGCGACCTGCTGCAACTGCCGGAAGCCGAGATGCGCAAGCTGCGCGGCAACGACATCAGCATGATCTTCCAGGAGCCGATGACCAGCCTCAACCCGGTGCTGACCATCGGCCGTCAGATCGGCGAGACGCTGCGCCTGCACCAGGGCCTGAACGCCCGCCAGGCCGAGGCGCGGGCCGTCGAGATGCTCACCCTCGTCGGCATCCCCGCGCCCGGCCGCCGCGTGCGCGAATACCCGCACCAGCTCTCGGGCGGCATGCGCCAGCGCGTGATGATCGCCATGGCGCTGGCCTGCAATCCCAAGCTGCTGATCGCCGACGAGCCCACCACCGCGCTCGACGTGACCATCCAGGCGCAAATCCTCGACCTCATGCGCGACCTCAAAACCCGCCTCGGCTCGGCCATCATGCTGATCACCCACGACCTCGGCGTCGTCGCCGAAATGGCGCAGCGCGTCGTCGTCATGTACGCCGGCCGCAAGGTGGAGGAGGCGCCCGTCCTCGAAATCTTCGCCAACCCCCAGCATCCCTACACCCGCGGCCTGCTCGGCGCCGTGCCGAAGCTCGGCTCGTCGCTGTCGCTCGAAGGCCGCAGCAAGCTCGCCGAAATCCCCGGGCTCGTCCCCAGCCTGCGCCAGCGCATCGTCGGCTGCCCCTTCGCCAGCCGCTGCCTCAGCGTCACCGACCTCTGCCGCGAGGTCTCCCCGGCGGTGGAGGAAAAACGGCCCGGCCACCGCGTCGCCTGCCACTACGCCGAATACGCCATGCCACGGGGGCTCGCCGCATGAGCCGCGAAACCCCCTTGCTGGAAGTCAACGCCCTCAAGAAGCACTTCCCCATCCGCGGCGGCATCCTCGGCGGCGTCACCGCGCAGGTCTACGCCGTCGATGGCGTGACCTTCTCCATCGCCAAGGGCGAGACCCTCTCCCTCGTCGGCGAGAGCGGCTGCGGCAAGAGCACCGTCGGCAAGGCCATCCTGCGCCTGGTCGAGCCGACCGACGGCGAGGTGTTCCTCGACGGCGCCCGCATCGACAACATCCCGCTCAGCCAGCTGCGCCCGCTCCGCCGCCGCGTGCAGGTCGTCTTCCAGGACCCCTTCAGCAGCCTCAACCCGCGCATGCGCGTGCGCGACGTGATCGCCGAACCCATCCGCAACTTCGGCATGGCGCAAACCTCGTCCGAGCTGGACGACCGCGTGGCCAAGCTCATGGACACCGTGCGCCTGCCGCGGGACGCCATGCGCCGCTTCCCGCACGAGTTCAGCGGCGGCCAGCGCCAGCGCATCGGCATCGCCCGCGCCCTCGCCCCCGGTGCCGACCTGATCATCTGCGACGAAGCCGTCTCCGCCCTCGACGTCTCCGTCAAGGCGCAGATCGTGAACCTGCTGTCCGACCTGCAGGACGAGCTGGGCCTGGCCCTGCTGTTCATCAGCCACGACCTCGCCATCGTCGAGCACCTGACCCACCGGGTCGCGGTGATGTACCTCGGCAAGATCGTCGAGGTCGCCGACCGCCGCACCTTGTTCGCCAGCCCCCGCCATCCCTACACGCGCGCCCTGCTCTCCGCCGTGCCGGTGCCCGACCCCTTGGCCAAGCGCGACCGCATCATCCTGCGCGGCGACGTGCCGAGCCCGATCAACCCGCCCAGCGGCTGCCGCTTCCACACCCGCTGCCCCTACGTGTTCGACCGCTGCCGGGTCGAGGAACCCATCCTGCGCGAGATGCCCGCCGGCGGACCCGGCCAGCGCGCCGCCTGCCACCTCGACGAGCTGCCGGAACTGCACGCGGTGCCGATCGCGGCGTGATGAGCGGCCTCTACGAAACCGACGTGCTGGAGTGGTCGGAGCACCAGGGCCGCCTCTTGCGCCAACACGTCGCCGGGGCCCAGGGCAACGAGGCCCCGGATTGGGCTAACATCATCGAGGAAGTCGAGAGCGTGGGACGGGAGCAGCTGCATGCCGTCGAGGGGCTGCTGACCCAGGCCTTGATCCACATGCTCAAGGCCGAGGCATGGCCGTTGCTGGCCGACGCGCCCAACTGGCGGGCCGACGCGCGCACCTTCCGGCGCCAGGCGCGGCGCCGGTACACCGCTTCCATGCGCCAGAAGCTCGACCTCGCCGGCCTCTACGACGACGCCCTGGCCGGCTTGCCCGAGACCATGGACGGCCAGCCGCCACTGCCCGTGCCGCCCACCTGTCCAGTATCCCTGGATGAATTGCTGAGCCAGGCCTAACCCCGGCCCGGCCGCATCTTGACCCGCGCACCCCCTGCCGCCCACACTGACCCACCATCCAAACAGGGGAGACACGATGCCACAGGTATCGTTGACGGTTAACGGCAAGCCGCACAGCGCCGAGGTCGAGGGGCGTACGCTCCTGGTCGAGCTGCTGCGCGAAGGCATGCACCTCACCGGCACGCATGTCGGCTGCGACACCAGCCAGTGCGGCGCCTGCGTGGTGCACGTGGACGGCAAGTCGGTCAAAAGCTGCACCATGCTCGCCATGCAGGCGAACGGCACCCAGGTCATCACCATCGAGGGCCTGGCCGCGCCCGACGGCACCCTGCACCCCATGCAGGAGATGTTCCGCGAACACCACGCGCTGCAATGCGGCTTCTGCACGCCGGGCATGGTGATGAGCGCCATCGACCTCGTGACCCTGCACCCGCAGGGGCTGACCGAGGACGAAATCCGCCACGGGCTCGAGGGCAACCTCTGCCGCTGCACCGGCTACCACAACATCGTCAAGGCCGTCGCGGCCGCCTGGCCGCTGATGCACAACAAGGTTCCGCAAGCCGCATAACCGGCACAAGCCGGACGTCCCCGGGGGGAAGCGCAGCATGGGTTTCGAAGGGATCGGCGCCTCCGTGCGCCGCAAGGAAGACCACCGCTTCCTGAGCGGGCACGGCAACTACACCGACGACATCAACCGGCCGGGCCAGCTCTACGCCGTCATGCGCCGCTCGGACCGGCCGCACGCGAAGCTGCTGTCGATCGATGCCGCCGCCGCCCGCGCCGCCGCCGGCGTGGTCGCGGTGTTCACCGGCGCCGACCTCGAGGCGGACGGCGTCGGCGGCGTGCCCTGCGGCTGGCAAATCCACAGCAAGGACGGCTCGCCCATGGCGGAGCCGAAGCACCCCGTGCTCGCCGTGGGCAAGGTTCGCCACGTCGGCGACCCGGTGGCCGTCGTCATCGCCGACACCCGCCAGCATGCCAAGAACGCCGCCGAGCTGCTCGCCATCCAATACGACGACCTGCCCCCCATCGCCGCCGTGCGGGACGCCGTGGCCCCCGGCGCCGCCCTCGTGCACGACGACGCGCCGGGCAACCAATGCTACGACTGGCATATCGGCGAAAAGGCGGTGGTGGACCAGGCCTTCGCCCAGGCGGCGCACCGGGTCAAGCTCGACCTGCTGAACAACCGCCTCGTGCCCAACGCCCTGGAAACCCGCGCCGCCATCGGCGACTTCGACACCTCCTCCGACGAATACACCCTCTACACCACCAGCCAGAACCCGCACGTTATTCGTCTGCTGATGGGCGCCTTCGTGCTGCACATCCCCGAGCACAAGCTGCGCGTGGTCGCCCCCGACGTGGGCGGCGGCTTCGGCTCCAAGATCTACCACTACGCCGAGGAGGCCATCGTCACCTGGGCCGCCGGCAAGCTGCGCCGGCCGGTGAAATGGACCTGCGACCGCAGCGAAGCCTTCATGTCAGACGCCCATGGCCGCGACCACGACAGCACCGCCGAAATGGCGCTGGACGCCGAAGGCAAGTTCCTCGCCCTCCGCGTCCGCACCCTCTGCAACATGGGCGCCTACCTCTCCACCTTCGGCCCGGCGGTGCCCACCTATCTCTACGCCACCCTGCTCGCCGGCTGCTACAGCACGCCCGCCATCTATGCCGAGGTGAAGGCGGTGTTCACCAACACCGTCCCCGTGGACGCCTATCGCGGCGCCGGGCGGCCGGAGGCGACCTACCTGCTGGAACGCCTGATGGACGTGATCGCGCACGACACCGGGCTCGACCGGGTGGCGATCCGCCGCAAGAACTTCATCGCCACCGACGCCTTCCCCTACCAGACCCCGGTCGCCCTGCAATACGACAGCGGCGACTACCACGCGACCCTGAAGACCGCCCTGGCCCACGCCGATTGGGACGGCTTCCCCGCCCGCCGCGCCGCCGCCGCCCGGGACGGCAAGCTGCGCGGCATCGGCATGTCCACCTACGTCGAAGCCTGCGGCATCGCGCCGAGCAAGGTGGTGGGCCAGCTTGGCGCCCGCGCCGGCCTCTACGAGGTGGCCAACGTCCGCGTCCACCCGACCGGCAGCGTGACCGTGTTCACCGGCACCCACAGCCACGGGCAGGGCCACGAGACCACCTTCGCCCAGCTCGTCGCCGACCAGCTCGGCGTGCCGATCGCCCTGGTCGACGTGGTGCATGGCGACACCGCGAAAATCCCGTTCGGCATGGGCACCTATGGCAGCCGCAGCCTGGCCGTGGGCGGCTCGGCCATGGTCAAGGCGATGGACAAGGTGATCGCCAAGGGCAAGAAGATCGCCGCCCACTTGATGGAGGCCGCCGTCGAAGACATCGAGTTCAAGGACGGCCGCTTCAGCGTCACCGGCACCGACAAGAGCAAGGCGCTCGCCGAGATCTCGCTGGCCGCCTACGTGCCGCACAACTACCCGATCGAGGAGCTGGAACCCGGCCTCGACGAAACCGCCTTTTACGACCCCAAGAACTTCACCTACCCCGGCGGCTGCCACATCTGCGAGGTCGAGATCGACCGCGACACCGGCAGCGTGGCGATCGTGAACTTCACCGCCGTGGACGACGTCGGCCGGGTCATCAACCCCATGATCGTCGAGGGCCAGGTGCAGGGCGGCGTCGCCCAAGGCATCGGCCAGGCGCTGATGGAGAACGCGGTCTACGACCGCCAGGCGCAGTTGGTCACCGGTTCGTTCATGGACTACACCATGCCGCGGGCGCACGACTTCCCGCGCATGACCGTCGCCACCGAGAACACGCTCTGCACCCACAACCCGCTCGGCGCCAAGGGCGTGGGCGAAGTGGGCGCCATCGGCAGCCCGCCATCGGTCATCAACGCCGTGGTCGATGCCTTGCGGGACTACGGGGTTCGCCACCTGGACATGCCGGCGACACCCGAGAAGATCTGGTCCATCATCCAATCCAGCCAGCCGCGCATGGCGGCCGAGTAGGGAAGCGAGCATGTACGATTTCAGCTACACCAAGCCCGGAACCATCTCCGAAGCCGTCAAGGCCCTCGGCGGCGATGCCGAGGCCAAGGCCCTGGCCGGCGGCCAGACCTTCATCCCCGTGCTCAAGCAGCGGCTGAACAAGCCCAGCACCATCGTCGACCTGGCCTCGCTCGGCATGACCGGCATCGCCGCCGAACCCGGCAGCATCACCATCGGCGCCATGACCACGCACCACCTGATCGAGAGCAACGCCGACATCAAGGCGCGCATCCCCGGCCTCGCCAAGATGGCGTCCTGGATCGGCGACACCCAGGTGCGCCACCGCGGCACCATGGGCGGCTCGCTCGCCAACAACGACCCCTCCGCCTGCTATCCCGCCGCCGTGCTGGCGATCGGCGCCACCATCCACACCGACCGCCGCAGCATCAAGGCGGACGACTTCTTCCAAGGCATGTTCACCACCGCGCTGGAACAGGGCGAGCTGATCACCGCGGTCGAGTTCCCGGTCCCGGAGAAGTCCAACTACGAGAAGTTCCGCAACCCGGCCTCCCGCTACGCCATGGTCGGCGTCTTCGTCGCCCGCGGCCCCGCCGGCGTGCGCGTGGCCATCACCGGGGCAGGGCAGGGCGGCGTGTTCCGCCACGCCGCCATGGAACAGGCGCTTGCCGCCAACTGGTCCGCCGACGCGATCAAGGACATCAAGACGCCCGCCGACGGCCTGAACGGCGACATCCACGCCAGCCCCGAATACCGCGCCCACCTGATCGGCGTCATGGCGCGCCGGGCGGTCGCCGCCGCGTAACTTGGACATCGACCGCCCGGAGGTCGTCGCCGAAGCGCGCGCCGTGCTCGACCGCTACGAGCGCGCGCTGATGCAGAACGACGCCGCCGTGCTGGACGAGATCTTCTGGGCCGACCCCCGCACCGTCCGCTTCGGCATCACCGAGCTGCTGTTCGGCCACGACGCCATCCGCGCCTTCCGCGCCGGCATCAAGGCCTACGCCGCGCGCGTGCAGACGCGGGTGCAAATCACCACCTACGGCACCGATGTCGCGGTGACCAACCTGGTCTACGAGCGCACCGGCAGCGGCCAGGTCGGGCGCGAAACCAAGATCATGGCCCGCTTCCCCGACGGCTGGCACGTCGTTTCCGCCCATGTCTCGCTGCTCGCGGAGGCGGACCCCGGAACGCGGCGTGCCTAGGGTCGCCGGTGCCGGCGCCAGGGACGTCGCCGCTGCCGGCGCCAGGGAAGTCGCCGGTGCCGGTGCCAGGGACGTCGCCGTCATCGGCGCCGGCATCGTCGGCGTCGCCTGCGCCATCGAGCTGCTGCGCGATGGGCACCGCGTTACCCTCATCGAGCCCGGCCCGCCCGGCGGCGAACAGGCCGCCAGCTACGGCAACGGCGCCTGGCTCAGCCCGAGTTCGGTGGTGCCGATGTCCATGCCCGGCACCTGGCGCAAGGTGCCGGGCTTCCTGCAGGACCCCCTGGGGCCGCTGGCGATCCGCCTGGCCTACCTGCCGCGGCTGCTGCCCTGGCTCGCCCGCTTCGTTCATGCCGGCGCGACCGTGGCGCGTGTGGAGGCGACCGCGCGTGCGTTGCGCGCCCTGGTCGGCGACGCGCCGGAGCGGCACCGGCGCCTGGCCGCCGAAGCCGGCGTGCCCCAGTTGATCGAGCGCCGCGGCCTGCTCTACATCTTCCCCGAACGCGCCGACTTCGAGGCGGAAGCGCTGGCCTGGCGCCTCCGGCGGGACAACGGCGTTCGCTGGCTCGAGCTGGACGCCGACGAACTGCGCCAGCAGGAGCCCGAGCTGGACCGCCGCTACCGCTTCGGCGTGCTGGTCGAAGCGGCCGGCAACTGCACCGACCCCGGCGCCTATGTGGCGGCACTCGCCGCCCATGCCGTCGCCTGCGGCGCCACGCTGCGCCAGGGTGCCGCCACCGGCTTCCGCGTCGAGGGCGGGCGGCTGCGTGCCGTCGTCCTGCACGACGGCGAGGCGCCGTGCGACGCCGCCGTCATCTGCGCCGGCGCCCGCTCGCGCGCCCTCGCACGCGGCGTGGGCGACCGGGTCAGCCTGGAAACCGAGCGCGGCTACCACGCCGTCATCACCCAGCCCGGCGTGGAACCGCGCCATCCCATGATGCCCAGCGACGGCAAGATGGCGATCACCGCCACCAAGGGCGGCCTGCGCGTCGCCGGCCAGGTGGAGCTGGCCGGGCTCGACGCCGCGCCCAACTGGCAGCGCGCCCGCATCCTGCGCGACCATCTGCTCCGCACCTTCCCCAACCTGCCGCAGGACCTGCCGGAGGACCGCGTCAAGCTCTGGATGGGCCACCGCCCCAGCACGCCGGACGGGCTGCCGGTGATCGGCCGGGCAAGCGGCTGCGCCGACGTGGTCCACGCCTACGGCCACGGCCACGTGGGCCTCGCCGCCGGGCCGATCACCGGCCGCCTGGTCGCCGACCTACTGGCCGGCGGCCCAACCGTGATCGACCCCACCCCCTACGCGCCGCAACGCTTCAACTAAGGAGGACCCGCCATGGCCTATACCGCAGCCGACCTGAAGGCGCTCGAGGCCTGGGACACGCCGACCATCTGCAACGGGCTGGAGTTCGTCGTCCCCGACCGCCGGGCCATCGGCTTCACCGTGGAACCGATGCTGGCCGCCGACCGCAGCCTCAAGCCGATGGTGGGCGTGGCCCGTGTCGGCATGATCCGCGCCAAGGAGGCCCCGCGCGGCAAGGTCGCCAACCGGCTCGACTGGTACGACTACGTAGCCGACGCCGACCTGCCGACCGTCGTCGTCCTGCAGGACCTCGACGACCGCCCGGGCTACGGCGCCTGGTGGGGCGAGGTCCACTCCACCGTGCACAAGGCGCTCGGCGCCCTCGGCTGCGTCACCAACGGCTCCTTCCGCGACTGCGACATGCTGGCGCCGGGCTTCCAGATCATCGGCGGCCGCATCGGCCCCAGCCACGCCCACGTGCACATGGTCGATTTCGGCAAGCCGGTCGACATTTTCGGCATGAACGTCGTCCACGGCGACGTCATCCACGCCGACTTCCACGGCGCCGTGGTGATCCCGGCCGACGCCGTAAAAAAGCTGCCCGACGCCATCGCCCTCTCCGCCCGGCGCGAAAAGGTCATCCTCGACATCTGCGCCAGCCCCGACTTCAGCCCGGCGAAGCTGCGGCAGGCCGTGCAGAAGGCAGGGGAAATTCACTGACGGCACCCCCGCCCGCGCCCGCTACGTCGCCGACGCCATCGCCGCCTTCGAGCGCGGCGAGCAGCCGTCCAACCTCTACGATGCCGACCGGGGCTACTGATGGCCCATGCCTTGCTTGACACTGGCTTGACCCCGCCCAGCACGCAGGCGAAAGATCGTCCCAACGGACCGGAGCACCGCAATGAACATCGCGACATCCCCCGCTGCCCTGGCCGGCATCCCCGCCGAGGAATGGACCATCCGCTGCGACCTCGCCGCCCTCTACCGGCTGATCGCCCACCACCGCATGACGGACCTGATCTACACCCACATCAGCGCCCGCCTGCCCGGGCCCGAGAACCACTTCCTCATCAACCAATACGGCGTGATGTTCCACGAGATGCGCGCGTCCGACCTGGTCAAGATCGACTGCGACGGCAACGTCGTGGGAACCCAGCAATCCCGCCGGGTCAACGCCGCCGGCTTCACCATCCACTCCGCCATCCACATGGCCCGGCACGACCTCACCTGCGTGATCCACACCCACACCGCCGCCGGCATGGCCGTCGCCGCCCAGAAACACGGGCTGCTGCCCATCAGCCAGCACGCGCTCAAGTTCTACGGCCACCTCGCCTACCACGGCTACGAAGGCATCGCGCTCGACCTGGACGAGCGCGACCGCCTGGTGCGGGACCTCGGCCAGCACCGGTCGATGATCCTGGCCAACCACGGCCTGCTCTGCGCCGGACGGACCATCCCGGAGGCGTTCAGCAACATCTACTACCTCGAGCGCGCCTGCCAGGCGCAAGTCGCCGCACTCGCCGGCGGCGGCGAGCTGATCCTGCCGCCCGAGCAGGTCCGCCAGCACACCGCCGCACAGTTCAACCGCCCCGAAGCGCTCGAACACTACGAGCTAATGTGGGAAAGCTGCCTGCGCCTGGTGGAAGACGGCAAGCCCGACTACCGTAGTTGAGCGCCGTCATGAACATCCCTGGCATTCCCAACCCGTGAGCGACGAACCCGACAACCCGGTCCTCCGCCAGCTCCGGCGCATGGACGAAAAGATCGATCGGCTCGGCGATGACTTGCGCGACATCAATCAACGGCTGACGACGTTGGCAGCCGCGAAAGCCGGCCACGACGCCGCAACCCTGTCCAGGCTGGACCGAATGGAAGTACGGCTTGACCGCATCGAACGCCGCCCGGCGCTCGCGGAAACGCACGCATGAGCGCCGCCGCGCCAATTGCGTCGCTCCTCGAGATCGAAGGCATCCGCACCGTGTTCCGCGGCGCCAGCGGCGACATCCCGGCCGTGGACGGCGTCAGCCTCTCCGTCGAGCGCGGCAAGACGCTGGGCATCGTCGGCGAGAGCGGCTGCGGCAAAAGCATGCTCTCCCTCAGCGTCATGCGCCTGGTGCCGCAGCCCGGCCGCATCGCCGCCGGCCGCGTGCTGTTCGACGGCCAGGACCTGCTCACCCTGCCGCCCGCCCGCATCCGCGATATCCGCGGCAACCGCATCGCCATGATCTTCCAGGAGCCGATGACCAGCCTCAACCCGGTCTTCACCGTCGGCGACCAGATCACCGAGGCCATGCGCGCCCACGACCGCAAGACCTCCAACGCCGCGCTGCGCACCCGCGCCATCGCCGCCCTCGACCGCGTCCGTATCCCCGCCGCCGCCCGCCGCTACGAGGAATACCCGCACCAGATGAGCGGCGGCATGCGCCAGCGCGTCATGATCGCCATGGCGCTCGCCTGCGACCCCGACCTGCTCATCGCCGACGAGCCCACCACCGCGCTCGACGTCACCGTGCAGGCGCAAATCCTCGACCTGCTGCGCGACCTGCAGCAGCAATCCGGCATGGCCATCATCCTGATCACCCACGATCTCGGCGTGGTGGCCGAGATGGCCGACGAGGTCGCCGTCATGTACGCCGGCCGCGTGGTCGAACGCACCGGCGGCACCGCCATCTTCGACGACCCGCAGCACCCATACACGCTCGGCTTGCTGGGCAGCATCCCAAAAATCGAGGAGACCCGCGAACGCCTGCTCGCCATCGAGGGCTCCGTCCCCGCGCCCTTCGCCCTGCCGCAGGGCTGCCGCTTCCACCCCCGCTGCGTCTTCGCCGCCGACGAATGCACCCGCGTCGACCCGCCGCTGCGCGAACTCGGCCCGCACCACCGCGCCGCCTGCATCCGCGCCCCCGTCGAGGACCTAGTGGCATGACCGGCCCGCTGCTCGAAGTCGACGGCCTCGCCAAGCACTACCCCATGCGCCGCGGCCTGGTCCTCGCCCGCACCGTCGGCAACGTGCGCGCCGTCGACGGCATCTCCTTCAAGCTCGAGCGCGGCGAAACCCTGGCCCTGGTCGGCGAGAGCGGCTGCGGCAAATCCACCACCGCCCGCCTGGTGCTGCGCCTCATCGACCCCACCGCCGGCAGCGTCCACTTCGAGGGCACCGACATCACCGAAATGGGCGGCGACCCCCTCCGCAAGCTGCGCCGCCGCATGCAGATCGTGTTCCAGGACCCCTTCGCCTCCCTCAACCCGCGCATGACCGTCGGCCAAATCCTCGAAGAGCCCCTGGTCGTCCACAACATCGGCGACCGCCCGGCCCGGCGCGCCCGCGTCGAGCAGCTGCTCGCCCTCGTCGGCCTCGCCCCCTACCACGCCGGCCGCTACCCGCACGAGTTCTCCGGCGGCCAGCGCCAGCGCATCGGCATCGCCCGCGCCCTCGCCGTCGAACCCGCCCTCGTGGTCTGCGACGAGCCGGTCAGCGCCCTCGACGTCTCCATCCAGGCCCAGGTGGTCAACCTGCTCAAGGACCTCCAGGGCCGCCTCGGCCTGTCCTACCTCTTCATCGCCCACGACCTCGCCGTCGTAAAACACGTCGCCGACCGCGTCGCCGTCATGTACCTCGGCCGCATCGTCGAGATCGGCCCCAAGGACCGCGTCTTCGCCAACCCGCGCCACCCCTACACGCGCGTGCTGCTCTCCGCCATTCCCCGCCCCGACCCGCACCGCCGCCTCGCCCGCCAGGTGCCCGGCGGCGACGTGCCCAGCCCGGCCGACATCCCCCCCGGCTGCCGCTTCCACACCCGCTGCGCCTTCGTCATCGACCGCTGCCGCGTCGAGGACCCCGCGCTGCGCCCCATCGAACCCGCCCACCTCTCCGCCTGCCACCGCGCCGAGGAACTGCCCCCGGCCGACGTCATCGACGAGGCGCACGCCGCCCCCCCCAAGGCCGCCCTCCGCCTCGCCCTCTACGCCGAACGCCGCGCCCTCGCCCATGCGGACCTGGCCCACGCGGGCCCGGCCCGGCCCGGCCCGGCGTGATCGCCACCCTCGTCTCCCCCCGCCTCATGCTCGTGGGCGGCGGCGCCGTCCTGCAACTGGCCGACGTGCTCGCCAAGCTCGGCCTGCGCCGCCCCCTGGTCGTCACCGACCCCTACATGGTCTCAGCCGGACTGGTCCGCCGCTGCCTCGACCCCCTCGAGGCCGCCGGCATCGCCGCCGAAGTGTTCAGCGACACCGTGCCCGAACCGACCGACACCGTCGTCGCCGCCGGCGTCGAGCGTCTCCGCCAGGGCACCTTCGACTGCCTGATCGGCTTCGGCGGCGGCTCGCCCATCGACACCGCCAAGGCCATGGCCATCCTCGCCCACGGCCCGCCCGGCAGCCACATGCGCGACTTCAAGGTGCCCGCCCAGGCCGACAGCGCCGCCCTCCCGGTGATCGCCATCCCCACCACCGCCGGCACCGGCAGCGAGGCCACCCGCTTCACCGTCATCACCGACACCGAACGCGGCGAAAAAATGCTGATCGCCGGCCTGGCCGCACTGCCCCTGGCCGCCGTGGTCGACTACGAGCTGACCTTCACCGTGCCCAAGCGCATCACCGCCGACACCGGCGTCGACAGCCTGACCCACGCGCTCGAAGCCTACGTTTCCCGCCGCGCCAACCCCTATGCCGACACCCAGGCCCTGGCCGCCATGGCGCTGATCGGCGCCAACCTGCGCACCGCCTACGCCGAGCCCCGCAACGCCCCCGCCCGCGAGGCGATGATGCTGGGCGCCATGCAGGCCGGCATCGCCTTCACCAACAGCTCCGTGGCCCTGGTCCACGGCATGTCTCGCCCGATCGGCGCCCACTTCCACGTCCCCCACGGCCTCTCCAACGCCATGCTGCTCCCCGCCATCACCCGCTTCGGCCTAGACGCCGCCGAGGCCCGCTACGCCCAAGCCGCCCGCCAGATCGGCTTCGCCGCCCCCAGCGACCCCGACCCGGCCGCCGCCGCCCGCCTCGCCGACGGCCTCGCCGCCCTCAACCACGACCTCGACGTCCCCACCCCCGCCGCCTTCGGCATCCGCAAGCAGGACTGGGACGCCAAGCTCCCCTTGATGGCCGACCAAGCCCTCGCCTCCGGCAGCCCCGCCAACAACCCCCGAATCCCCACCAAGGCGGAGATCATGGCGCTCTATCAAGTGGTCTGGTCCGGCAATGCGGCGTAAACTCAGCCCATGAACGTCGCAGTCCGCACGCGCATGACGCTCGAGGAGTTCCTGGCCTGGGAACGGCCGCAAGAACGGAAATGGGAGTTCGATGGCCGGAGCCCCGTAGAGATGCCCGGCGGCACCCACAACCACGCGGTCTTGCAGGGCAATTTGAACTATTCGCTGGTAGGCCTTTTGCGCGGCTCGGCCTGCCGCTTCCTCGGCAGCGAAATGAAGCTGCTTGCGGCCAACCGCATTCGCTATCCCGATGGCATGATCCTTTGCACGCCAGTGCCCGGCAAGGCCCTTATGGTCGAAGCCCCCGTGGTGGTCTTCGAAATCCTTAGCGACAGCACCCAGTCGATCGATCGCGTCGACAAGAACGCCGAATACCGCGCCGTGCCCTCCATCCAGCGCTACGTGATGCTGGAACAGGACCGCATCGCCGCCACCGTGTTCCAGCGCATCGGCGCCCACTGGCTCGGCCACCTGCTCACCGCTGGCGACACCCTCTCTTTGCCGGAAGCCGCCATCGACCTACCCCTCGCCGCGCTCTATGAGGGCGTCGAACTGCCCCCAATCCCCGCGTAAGCGCAAACCCCGTCCCGCTAACGACGACGCCTCACCCGCCGGCGGCCAAGCCGGGAATGATCGGTGCCTAACACCCCGCACCGGTCAAGGTGCTGTTTCCAGTGTGGGCCCACCACGCGTGCATATGTCAGGCCCGCGATCAACGAACTTGGCGGTCCCTTGACATAGGACTGTCAAAGCCGGCCGAAGTGCATCGCTGGCGTCCCGCGCATGGTGCCAAGCCTCCTCGCGGGAGGCCCGCCAGCCTGGGGCGTGTTACCGTTTGGGGAAGGCGTCAAGCGGCCGTAACCCGAAACGCCAGCCCAAAGTCGTTCCTTGTAAGGGCCATTGCACGGCTCAGATTGGCCGAAGGAGCCGGTCGGTTTCGAGAGAACACACGTAGGCGAGCAGACGTTCGCCGCGACGGGCAAGACTTCGAAAGGCCGACTTGCGCAACCTTGAAGCCGCTACCAGCTCGACCTAAGACTTGAGCCCTTCAGCTTCCATCGCAGCCTTCCATCGAGCAAGCGCACCTGCTGTTTGTGCGGAGCCGAGGTGCTCCAGCCAGAGTTCCATTGCTCGAACGCTTGCGGCAGTTTTGCCGCCAACAAATCGAGCGGCTATGTCGACGAATACCTTCGCGTGTTCCGCGGCATTCCCCAATCGGCGGGCTGGTTCATCGTAGTCTTCACCGTTCGGCGTTAGGTCTACGTATAGACCTAATTCTTTGAAGACGGTCAGCATTTCCTCGATTGGCCCAAGGTCAGGCTTTACCAACTCCGGATTGGCGGACACGACAGACAGCACTTCGCGCATGAAATCGCTTTGCCGAATGGCATGATTGCGAAAAGCTTGCCACGCCTCTTTTAAGACCTTTGGCTTTGTCGCGGACACGATGAGTCGCACCAGCTCCGCTTTCGTGGCTTCCTCAATTGCCAATACGGCCAAAGTTATGGCAGTCGGATATCGGCAGGCC
>JAABUK010003656.1_pt1 | contig 25768 bp, 16 predicted proteins | sample 5559141 | NCBI WGS metagenome assembly JAABUK01 (sample SAMN10711869, study PRJNA513367) | rock metagenome | isolation source: Antarctica rocks | place: Antarctica: Victoria Land, Pudding Butte nord | collected 2016-01-03 | reverse complement strand
ATAACCGGTTCTCCTGATAACCAGATGTTTCTTGATTATACCAGGTTTTTAGCTCAAAAAGCGCCTATGCTTGCTTCGCTGCAGCAGCAATTATCGGCTGCAAAAAGCGCTGAAGACTCTGTTACAATAAAAAGTTTGATTACTATATCAGATAAAGAACTCAATGTATATCGTGAAAATGTAATGAAAACAAATCCATCTTCTATGCTTGGCAGGTTCTTTTTTGCAATGAAGCGGCCTGAGATTCCTGCCATACCTGTGCTTGCCAATGGTAAAAAAGACTCCTCTTATCCTTACCGCTACGTAAAAGACAATTGGTGGAACGGCGTTTCTTTTGATGATGAAAGCCTTGTGCGCACCCCTTTTTTCGAGCCAAAGCTGGAGGAATATTATAAATATTATGTTGCACCCGATCCGGACTCTGTTATCAGCGAAGTCAATTATATGCTGTTGGTAGCGCGTGAAAACCGTGAAATGTTTAAGTATCTGCTGGGTAAGTTTACCGATAAATACATTAACCCTGAATATATGGGACAGGAAAAAGTATTCCTGTTTCTATTTGATAAATATTACAGTAAAGGTGATACAGCATGGCTGAATGAAAAACAGAGAAAATTTATTTTTGACCGTGCTTACAGCCTGATGGCCAACCAGCTTGGCGAGCAGGGTGCAGATATGCAAATGCTGGATACAAGCGGTAAGGCAGTATCATTATACAGCATAAAATCGCCTTACACGTTCTTAACTTTTTGGGATCCTAACTGCGGGCATTGTAAAGAGACTGTGCCGAGAATAGATTCAATTTATAAGGCTAAATGGAAAGCGATGGGAGTGAAAATAGTAGGTGTAAATGTAGACGAAGGAGCGAATGATGCATGGAAAAAATTTATCGGGGAGCATAAGCTGAATGGCTGGGTCAATATATACCAGTCAAAATCTGTAAAAGAAGAAGAGGCTAAGAAAGGTGTTGCTAATTTTCGCCAGCTATACGACGTATATAAAACGCCCACTTTATATTTGTTAGACGCACAGAAACATATCATTGGTAAAATGCTGAGCATTGAACAATTTGATGACGTGCTGCAGGCAAAAATTAAAAAAACTGTCCCTTTAAAATAATAACGGATATAGATGAAAAGAATAGGATTAGCCTTTATTTTTATAACTATAATAACCTGCTCTTTTGCACAAAGCGTCTTTACTTATGGCAATAAATCAGTGACAAAAGATGAATTTGTAAAAGCTTTTAATAAAAATCCTAACATCGCCGGTGACCGTAAAAAAGCTTTAAAGGAATACCTTGATTTGTACATTAAATTCAAATTGAAAGTGCAGGCAGCTTATGATGCCGGTCTTGATAAAGATGCAACACAGCAATATGAATTACAAAACTTTCGCAATCAGATAGCAGACAATATCATTAATGAGCAGGCAAACGTAAAAGCATTAGAAAAAGAGGCTTTTTTGCGCAGCCAAAAAGAAATACATCTTGCCCAGGTATTTATAGAAGTGCCGGGAAATGCTGATACAGCAGAAGGTTATAAAGCTATTCATACAGCTTTTAAGCAATTACAGCAAGGCAAAAGTTTTTCAGCAGTAAGCCAGGAATTTTCTACTGATGAATCCATTAAACAAGCTAAAGGCGACCTCGGATATATTACTGCTTTCTCACTGCCTTATGACCTGGAGACTATTATTTATAATTTAAAAATAAACTCATTTTCTGCCCCCATAAAAACAAAAGCCGGTTATCATATATTTAAAAATACAGGCGAGCGGCCGGCATCGGGTTCACGAAGAGTAGCTCAGATTTTAATTGCCATTCCTCCTGAAGCATCTGTAATAGATAAAAATGCTGCTTTAAAAAAGGCAGACAGCATTTATAGCCTGCTTTTAAATAATGCAAATTTTGGAGACCTCGCTGCAACCGCCAGTAACGATATGAGCAGCAATAATAATAAAGGAGAACTTCCTGAATTTACTGTCGGAACATATAGTGCGGATTTTGAAAATGCAGCTTTTTCGTTAAAGAAACCTGGTGACATATCAAAGCCGTTTCAAACTTCTTATGGATTTCATATACTAAAACTGCTGGAAGCCAAACCAGTTGATGCAGATAGTAATAAAACTGCAGTGCTTGCCAATTTTGAAGAAAAAGTAATTAAGGATAACAGGATGGACAAATCCAAAAAGGAACTTATAGAAAAGAAATTAGCACTTATTAAATACAAGCCGGCACAATATAATGAAAAGAATCTTTTTACTTTCACTGACAGCGCCATTCTTAAAGCTAACGCTGCAGCAATAAAAGGAATAAATGAAAATACTGTGTTATTTTCATTTGCGAAGCAAAACATAAAAGCAGGTGATTGGATAAACTTTGTAAAATCTGTTCGTAATTCTCCTGATCAGGATTCCCGTGATAATTATCCTGCTTTATTTAAGAAATTTATACAATCAGCAGCAGATGACTATTATCGAAAAAATCTTGGTGATTACAATCCCGGTTTTTCCAAACAGGTAAACGAGTTTAAAGAAGCCAACCTGTTGTTTGGAATAATGGAAAAAAACGTTTGGAACAGGGCAAATACAGATACTGCGGGACTTGTACAATATTATAACCTGCATAAATCAAAATATGTTTGGCAGCCAAGCGCCAATGCGATAATTGTTACCTGCAACAACCTTAATACAGCCAAAGAGATTCAACAAAGGCTAAAAGACAGCGCAAGCAATTGGAGAAAAATAACTGCTAATTATGGCTCTGACGCAATTGCCGACAGCAGTCGTTTTGAACTTTCTCAATTAGCTGTTGCTGACCGAACCAACTTTACACCCGGTTTACTTACGACTCCTGTAAAAAACACAAATGAAGGAACATACACTTTTAATTATATAATTAAGGTGTACCATGAACCTGCGCTCCTGAATCTCAACGATGCACGTGGAATGGTGATAAGTGATTACCAGCAGGTTTTGGAAGATAAATGGGTAGAGGAATTAAAAAACAAATACCCGGTGAAAGTAAATGAAGTTATTTTTAAATCTATTAAATAAATACGTCGCTACATACCGTTTATATTAACAATAGAAAGAGTCTGCTTGTCACTTAAGAATAAAACCTCTATAAAACATTCAAAACAGTTAGTGCATTTCTTCTTCCAGCTTTGTCAGGATATCTGTTTGTAAGAGATCTTTTATAGTATCAATATCGTTTAGCTGAGGCAGCAATGCAGAGGTTAAGCCGAGTTTATGTATAGTATCAATAGAATCATCAAACACAGTTGAAGTGCCCCAATCTTTGTTTATAAATAAATCAGTGTACAGTTGACTCAGACCTAAAAGGTAATAACCTCCATCTGTCGATGGACCTATTATTACGTTGCCTTCGTGCAGTTTTTCAAAAGCTTCATGCAACGTTGCGGTCTGCAGCTCATAGCAATCGCTTCCAATGATGCAAATATTTTTTAAGCCAAGATCAAAAACTTTTTTAAAGGCGTTCATCATTCTTTCTCCCAAATCGTTGCCTTCCTGTAAATGTTTTGAATAAACATCATCATCAAAAACATCATTTATATGTATAAAATCTGAATAAAAAACAAAGAGATTATATTTACACGAGATAGTAACCTCTTTGGTATACTCCAGCAAATACTTATATACTCCAAGACTTTTATCTTCTCCTATACTTTTGGCAAGACGTTTTTTTACTTTCCCTTTCTCAAGATTGCGAACAAATATGATTAAAGCATTTTCCATTAAATAGTTTTTTAATTTTAACGAAAAAGCAAACAAAAGGTTTGATTGCTTAAAGAATACAATAAAAAGCCATCCCGGTAAAGAGATGGCTTGTAATGATCAATTCTGAAAGCTAAGCGACCTTTGATTCAGCTATTTTACCTCTTATTTTACCTTCCAATTCGGCGGCGAGTTCAGGATTATCGGTTATTAATTGTTTTACAGTATCACGCCCCTGACCAAGTTTATTTCCATCGTAGCTAAACCAGCTTCCGCTTTTTTGAATAATACCCAGCTCAACGCCCATATCTATTATTTCTCCCATTTTGCTGATGCCTTCTCCAAAGATTATATCAAACTCGGCAGCACGAAAAGGCGGAGCCACTTTATTTTTTACCACTTTCACTTTTACGTGGTTGCCTACGGCTTCGTCACCATCTTTAATCTGTGTCATCCTGCGAATGTCTAAACGAACAGATGCATAGAACTTAAGTGCATTACCGCCCGTTGTAGTCTCAGGATTACCAAACATTACACCTATTTTTTCGCGTAATTGATTAATGAAAATACAAATCGTATTTGTTTTACTGATGGTTGCGGTAAGTTTTCTCAAAGCCTGGCTCATAAGCCTGGCCTGAAGGCCCATTTTGCTGTCACCCATTTCACCTTCGAGCTCTCCTTTGGGCACTAATGCTGCCACAGAGTCAATAACAACAACATCTAATGCGCCGGACAAGATCAGTCTGTCAGCTATTTCCAAAGCCTGCTCGCCATAATCCGGCTGTGAAATAAGCAGGTTGTCTACATCTACGCCTAATTTTAACGCATACGAGCTGTCAAAAGCATGTTCCGCATCTATTATGGCGCACATGCCGCCTTTCTTTTGCGCTTCAGCTATTACGTGTATAGCTAACGTTGTTTTACCACTGCTTTCAGGTCCGTATATCTCTACTACTCTTCCTTTAGGCAACCCGCCAATTCCGAGTGCCACATCCAAACCTATTGATCCTGTTGATATTACTTCCTGTTCATCATTCCCTCTTTCGTTCATCATCATCACACTCCCCTTGCCAAAATCTTTATCAATTTTATCCATTGTCAGCTTCAGCGCTTTCGCCTTCTCTATATTGCTCATTACACGTTTATTTTTATCAAAATTATTGAATAGGTAAATGTATAATAATTAAGTTATTAACACTAACCTAATTAATTTGATAAAGCATGTCTATAAGATAATTATGGTTTAAATTAATTATTTTCCTGTCCACGTATTATTTGCTTCATTTATGTCGGGCAATCTTTTCTCAGGATCAATGACCACTGTTTTAATCTTCTCTGTTGTGTTTGCTTTAAAAGTCCATTTACTGCCATGATGCCATACTTCAACAGGTAGTTTCACATCTTCTTTTTTCCCGCTTGTTTGGGTTATCTGTACAGTCAGCGGCATAGGCATCATCTGCAGCAATTCCACTGTAATCAATGCTCCTTTTGATGAATCATTATCCACGTACTGAACATTACTTACGCCTGCATCAAACTTCCAGTTATTAATAAACCAGCCACGCCAAAACCAGTCGAGTGTTTCTCCACTGTAATTTTCTATAGCATGAAAAAAGTCCCACGGAGTGGGATGCTTAAAAGCCCAGTTATTGATATAATAACGAAAAGCATTGTCAAATCTTTCTTTTCCCAGAATCTCTTCGCGGAGGATTTGCAAACCCAATCCCGGTTTAGCATAATTATTTATGCCCCAGTTTTTAGGTGAATTAACATCAGGAATATTAAAAATGCTTTCAGTGCTGTCAGAAAAATACACTTTAGCGTGGGCATATCTGCTGGTAGTATCATTTCCATATTCTCCATTATTGAAAGCTGTATTTGCAATAGTGTTTATGAAAGTATTAAATCCTTCATCCATCCAGCCATATTTTCGTTCGTTGCTCCCAACTATCATAGGAAACCAGTTATGCCCGAACTCATGGCTTGTAACACCCCACAGCCTCTTCCTGGCTGCATTCATACCGCAAAACACAATTCCTGGATATTCCATACCACCTACTCTTCCGGCTACATTCACTGCCACGGGGTATGTGTACGGATACCATTGTTCAGAATAATGTTCCAAAGCTCCTTTTACATATTCTGTTGATCTTTTCCAGGCTGTGTCTGTGGCAACTTCTGCCGGGTACACAGACATTGCCAAAGCTGTTTTATTACCGGGCAGGTTTATTCTTGCTGCATCCCATACAAAAGCTGTGCTGGCAGCCCAGGCAACATCCCGTGCATTGCGGCACTTAAATCTCCATGTTTTATTTTTTGTTTTGCCGGAAGAAGAGGAATCGCTCACTTCACTTGTGTCGCGGATCATCACTGTTTTATCACTTTGTCTGGCTTGCTTTAACCTGCTTATCTGTACTGCCGTTAATACCTCAGAAGGGTTTTGCAATTCTCCTGAGCCAACTATAATCTGGTTTGCAGGAGCAGTTATGTTGTATTCAAAGTTGCCGTACTCAAGGTAAAACTCGCCCTGGCCTAAATAAGGCAAAGTATTCCATCCTGAAACGTTATCAAAAACACACATTCTCGGGTACCATTGCGCTACTTCGTTTATCCAGCCGTTTTTAGTTGATATTCTTCCCAAACGATCTGTGCCATACTCAGGAATAATGAAAGAATAATTGATTTTTATCAGCACAGAATCTCCATTTGCTTTAACTGCCTGCGGCAGCTTTACCTGAAGTCTTGTGTCAGTTATAAAATAATCTGCTTTTGCTTCTTTACCTGCCTTTATGATACTTACAGAAGCGACATTGTAGCCACCGTTAAAATTTTGATTGGCCCATCTGCCACCTGTAACGGTTGTTTGTGCAACGCCTCTTGATTGTAAATTGTAAATATTCTGGTCTGCCTGCAGCCATAGAAAAGGAAGACTTTGCGGACTGTTATTTTTATAAGTAATGATTACATTTCCGGCAACAGAATGATTGCTGTCATCAAATGTTACATTAATTTTATAATTCGCACTGTTTTGCCAGTATTTTGGTCCGGCAGTTCCCGCGGCAGTTCTGACCTCGTCACCGTAATTAGGGTAAAATTCAGGATTAAATGCCTGACGCTGATCAAAAATAGAAACCTGGGCAGAAAGATTTTTATTAAAGAATATTGAAACGAAAACAAAAAGAATACTATAAAGAATTTTCATAATAATTTGTTGTAAAGACTAAAGAGTAAATAAAGAAAAGACGAGTGTAAAAACATGGCAAATATCTTTTGATTATTGATAAAAAATACTTTTTCAGATTTAATTAATACAATTTTTTATTTTTTGTAAAAACCTTACTTTTGCAACCCCTGCGGATGTGGCGAAATTGGCAGACGCACCAGACTTAGGATCTGACGCCGCGAGGCATGTAGGTTCGACCCCTATCATCCGCACTAATTAAACCCGGTTTTATAGCCGGGTTTCTTTTTTTCTGATAAGTTCGAATTAGAAATTTTTTTCAAACTGATTTTCTTAGTATAATCAACAACTTTAATAGTTTGTAACTATTTTTAAAAAAAAAGCAATTTTAAACAATTACTTCTTCCTTTTTAGAAATAGCGAGCAAGCCAATAAAAGTGAGTAAACCATTTAAAATAAGCAGCTCTATTCCTATCTGAAAACCATTGAACCATACTGCTGCATGGTCACTGATATAATAACAAACAGCAGGAGCAATAAGACAAATTACAGGCACAGCCAGTGAGTTGGGAAGCCGGCGGCTGGTAAAGATTCCAAAAGCAAATAAGCCAAGCAACGGACCGTAAGTATAGCCGGCAAGCTTTAAAATAATATCAATAATAGATTTATTATCTATTACTTTAAAAATAATTACGCATAAAAAGAAAACGACGGCAAAAGTAATATGCACGCTCATCCTGATGTTTTTCTTTCGTTTTTCACTCCATTCCTTATTTCTTTTTAAACCGATAATATCAATACAAAAAGAAGAAGTTAAAGCTGTCAGCGCTCCATCAGCACTGGGGAAAAGCGCCGAAATAAGACCAAGAATAAAAATAATTCCAATGACAGGCGGCAGGTAATTAAAGGCAATTTGCGGAAAAATATTATCACCAATTATATTTTTATTATCAAGCAAAAACTGCATTTGTGGCTTACCATTTACCATTGCTTCATGAAAAGTGCCACCTTTGCTAAGCGCAAATAAATATAATAAGCCACCAAGAATAAGAAAAATAAAAACAACAACTCCTTGCAGAATACTCAGTGAAATCATGTTTTTTTGCGAGTCTCTTAAATTACGGACGCTTATGTTTTTTTGCATCATCTCCTGATCTAATCCGGTCATAGCAATGGTTATAAATGCGCCGCCAACAATTGATTTAAGAAAATATCCTGAACTTTTATAATTAGCATTAAACAGTGTATTGTAATTATGATTTGTAAGTGAAGCCCAGGTTTCTGAAAAAGTGAGGTTTAAATGTTTCATAACGTAGATAAGGCAAACCATCAATCCGATAAGCATAAAAGAAGTCTGCAGTGTATCTGTAAAAACAATCGTTTTAACTCCGCCTTCAAAAGTGTACAAGAGGATCATCAGCAGAATGACGAATGTGGTTAACCAGAAAGGAATATGCATTTCGTCAAGAATAAAAATCTGCAGCACATTTATTACAAGATACAATCTTGCCGTAGCGCCTAACGTACGCGAAATAATAAAGAATAAAGAACCGGTTTTATATGAAGCAGTACCAAAACGATCTAATAAATAACTATAAATAGAAGTAAGCTTAAGGCGGTAATACAGCGGCAGCAATATAAATGCTACGACAAAATAACCGGCAAAATAACCAATAACTACCTGGAAATATCTAAACCCCCCGGTACCGACTGTACCCGGCACACTTACAAAAGTAACGCCGCTAAGCGAGGTGCCGATCATGCCAAAGGCCACGAGCATCCAGTTGCTGCTGCGGTTTCCTATAAAAAAAGTATCATTATTGCTGTTGCGGCTTGTATACCAGGCAACACCTAATAAAAGAAGGAAATACCCAAAAACAAAAGTAAACAGCAATACAGGAGACATAGAAACTAAATAATATTATCGTTACATCATTGAAGGGTGAAAAGTAGCTAAAAATAATGAGGTAATATTGTGCTGTTTTTAAAAAGTCATCTTATGAAAGTAAAATCTCTTGCTGTTTTTTGCGGATCACAAACAGGCTCCAACCCTTTGTTTGCAGAACACGCAAAACAATTGGGAGAATATATGGGAAGGAACAATATTACATTAATATACGGCGGCGGCAAAAAAGGATTGATGGGCGCTGTAGCAGATGCAGTCATGGAAAACGGAGGCACGGTGACCGGAATCATTCCTGAGTTATTAACAGGCCGGGAAAGCCAGCACACAGGCATAACAGACCTGCGGATTTCAGAAGATATGCATTCGCGAAAAAAGATGATGTACGATTTGTGTGATGCTGCAGTTATATTACCCGGAGGAAACGGGACGCTTGATGAAATGTTTGAAATGATTACCTGGAACGGGCTTAAAATTCATAATAAGAAAATAATTATCCTTAACTCTGCCGGATTTTACAATCATCTCATTAAGCATATTGAACACATGCAGCAGTGTGATTTTTTATACGAAAACTGGCAGGAGCGTATATTTGTTGCTGACTGTGTTAACGGTATTATCTCCTTTTTGGCCGAAGATAAAAATTGAAGCCGGTTCGTAATATAGGCCGTTTACTTCCTAAATAGCTAATGTATGGAGAATTGGTATTAGTGCCGGCATCAAACATAATTGCTGTATAAAAGCTGCTTCTGCCAATTTCCCTGCTTGTATAGCCTACCCCAAGCAGAAGACTTGGAGCCTCCTGATTGAACTTTTGTTGCTCCCCGGTATAGGCGCTTCTTAGATTAGTATTGATCCGGTTATACTCCGGTAAAACCTGCACAAAAATATTCCTTATTGGGTATAATCGCACAAATACCCCTCCGCCGTAATTAAAGCTTCGCTGCCTTACACCACCATTGTATTCGGCAGAAAAAGAATAATAGTTTACATTCGTTGATATCCCTGCGTCAAGCCACTGAGCAATGCTGTAACCTATCTCAGGATTTGCACCTGCGCTAAATCCGCCGCTGCCTGCACCTAAGCCAATTGCGCCACCAAGAAAAATATTATCTCTTCTGAATTTATGGCTCTTCTCTTCCTCATTATTATCCTGGGCAAACAAAGAAAGAGATGCAGAAAACACACAAAGGATAACTAAAAAGCTTCTCATTTTTTTAAAATTAGTACTTCAGGAAAGTATGCCTGATATTTTGCAGAATAATATCCAAAATTAAGAGTAGTTGACAAGCTTTCTCTTTTTAAAATGACTCTTCTCTTTGAATTGGAGCATTTTATTATTTTTTTATAAAATCATTTTAACAGACTGTTATCCGGCCCGTTCTTTATAAAACTTGTTAGTAACCTTTATTTAAAAATTAAAAAATGTCTATTAAATGCTTTAACCGGTTGATTTATTTTGCCCTTTACATAGAAATCATAAAAAAAGAGCCACTTGCTTTTGGGGGCAAATGGCTCTTTTTTATAACGATAAACTATCTTACTGAACTACTAATTTTATTAAATCCGTTTTAGTGCCTGAGTTTATTTTAACGAAGTATACTCCGGGCTTTAAAGATAAGTTTGTTATATCTGCTTCTGCTACAGTTCCGGCAGGCTTTAACTTTCGTTTTCCAAGTTCGAATGTCTTACCAACCGCATCAACAATCTGCAGAGTTACGTCTTCAGAATACTTAGCCGGAAATTGAATGCTGAATTTTTTATGAACCGGATTTGGATAAACCCTTGGTTTTTCTGCATTATCAACCAGCGGAAGTACTTTATTATCCAGTATCATTACGTCTGCCGGATCATCACAACCAGGCCTTGTAGCGGACTTGGTGACAGGAAGAGCTGTACCTGCACTACGTTTTGAAAAAGACTGACTTACAGAGTCGGTAGTGATGATTAATTTAGGCTGATTAGCACTGTTTTGTTTGCTGTTAAATGACACATTTCTATTTTGATTTGCTGTATCTTTTATTAAAAAACTTACAATCTTATCTCCTCCTGCCAATTGACTTTTTACAAAATTAGTTACATCTAATTCATAATATTTTAATTGGTTTCCAACATTTAGAGAACCTAAACAGGGCGCAGTTGCTGCGGGAGCATTGCTCCAGGTTATTCCGTTTTCTGTCCAGGAGTCACTATTTATTCCAAAAGCAGCAATATTTATATAAGCAAAGTTCTCGGTATTTTTACCATAAATGCGTAAAACTGCTTTGTTTACTGTTTTAATGCTGTCAAGTGAAAATTTAAGGTAAGATGCACGTGTATAACCGCTCGAAGCAGAACCTTTCACAATCAAAGAAGTATCAATTCCATAATTTTTTGCGGCATAGCTTCCATTACGAACGTAAGCGTCAGCAACTAATGTAGATGTTTTAGTTGTGGCCTGTTTAATTGTAGTTCTTGGCCTTAGTAAAACAATTTTTCCATCTCCTCCGTATTCAGAAACATAAATATTGCCTTTCGTTGTATCTTCTATGAGATTTAAAGGGTCATTAAACCCGGAAAAACCATCTATTGCATAACCTTCTGTTGCACTTATAATATCATTATTTGGCCCGCCAGGAGTAAGGGTTATAATATCATCATGCTGGCTGTATCTTACAACAAGAAGCTTACCTTTTAATGCTCCGTTAAAGGTATTACTTCTATACTCTATTGTGCCATCCGGAGACGCATTCATTTGGAAGTCATAAGAATAACCACGGTAGTTTGCGTCAGGTGCAGTACCTAACGGATAATCCGTCACCTGAGCGGGATCTATGGGTGATGTAGGATTTCCTCCGTTCATAACATACTCACCTCTTAGCGGATTGGGATGCCCGTAATAACCGCCTTTTACAATTCTGAATAACCAGTCGCGTTGAGTTTGCTGAACGCTGGTTAAAGCCGGAACGGAAGGTCCGTTGTAGGTGGTTCCGTCTGGTCGCCGTGTTCCGTTTACAGAAGCAGGTGTATTTCCACCGGCAGCAGAGCCATTAGCAGCCACGTAAAGATTACCGTTACTATGCCACACGAGATCATACCCGTTACGCACACCAGAAGCATATATAGTTAAAGGCGCATTAGGATCATAAGGATTATAAGTACCTCCGCCTTCAGAAGTTTTAACATCAAGGGGAAGCGAACCCAGTTTTGAAAGGTCGAGCCTGAGAACTGCGCCAGAAAGCAGGTGTTCACTTCTGTAGCCCCATGTCTGGTCTGCTCTTCCCATAGCAGAAGTACTTGCCTGGGTGATATATAAAGCTCTGTCAGGTCCGAAGTCTATACTATTGGTAAGGTGATCTTTTTTTGATCTTGGCAGATTAACTACTACATCCTGAACTGACTCAAGATTGGGTCCGCTAAGTCTACTCAGTTTACCATCCCAGTCAGGTGCATTATAAAATACAAATGTGCTATGGGTAATCCAGACGATCAGATTAGTGGCTGTAGAGGAAGGGTCAAATCTGAAACCAATAGCAAGTCTTTGTGTGCGGGCTCCATACTCATCCTGTAATGAATATAATAATTGCGGCGTTCCTAAGGTGCCGTCAGCGCTTATTGTAAATCTTTTAATTATACCATCAATAGTTAATGCATATAATTTACCATCAGGGCCGACAGCAAGGGTGGAGTGTTGGCCTGTAGCATTGGGCAGGTCAATTTTATCAAATTGAGCAGTTGTTACATCACTTCCTGAGTTTGACCCTGTAGTAAATGTACTTGAATAAGGAATGAATGAAGAATCATTTAAATCCTTCACACCAGGTGTGATAGTAAACCTGTAAGTAGTGCTTGATTGCAGCGGAGCAGAAGGAACAAGTGTTATGGCATCACCTCCGCCGGTTCCGTTAACGTTTGCCGGGATAACAATACCTGTTCCTTCTTCTGCAAGGCGAACGTTGCTCGTAGTGATCGTAGCATTATTTATACCGCTGTTAGGCAGTTTTAAAACACTGCTTGAAATGGAAGTATTCTCACTTACATATAAGGAACCATTATCAGGATTAACAGATACCACAGAAGGTCTCTTGCCTGTATAAGGCTTAACAATAATCCAGTTTATTTTAGTATTGGTTCCACCGATCGCATCAACTGACAAGTAGCCGTCGGATACAGAGACTATAACGGTAGCTGATTTAAACTTCATAGTTGAGGTAGGAACAAAGCGGTTAATAGCACTTATGCCTTCAACATTTATAGAATGTTTGCTGTCAATTGCAGTACCGTCACCTGCAGAAACAGTTACCTGATAATTTCCGTTAGCTACCTGGGCTTGCCATATTCCTTCTATGCGGGTTCCGCTGAATGTAGGCATATCACTTGCCTGCATGTGCATCAAAGTAGCCAGCAAAGTATCTGAAGGAGAACTTCTTTTGCGCCCGTTTTTAGTAAGATCAAGCAAAGTTCTGTCTAATCTCTTTACCCATCCAAAAGCATGTCCGCTGCCTTGATAAGCAGAGCTGCGTAGGCCGAAAGATTGCCCATAGTCACGAAGCCAGCCTGCAGGTGTTTTTGTTGCAGAGTCCTGAAAATTTACTTTAAAATTTGCTAAAGTACCCGAAGAGCCTCCTACTACACTTAGCTTGATACTTAAAACAGCATTATTATACCCGGTTGCTGAAGCAGTCACCGTGGCATAATAGGTACCAATAGATAAATTGGTTGCATCAAAAGTAAAAGAAATCTCGGAGCCTGTAGTATAACTTATCCCATTAAGCAATTTCCCGTTTACAGTAAGCCAGGAAGGCACACTCCCTGCATTATCTGCGGCTCTTAACTGCGCGCTGACAGGAGCATCGTCTGAGGTAGAGATATACTCAAGCAAATCCTGCGAACTTCCCTGTCCTATTTCCGCGGACTCCGAAGCCTGGTTAAATAATATAGACTTTGCAGTCTGAGCTGAAAGAGGAGACAAAATAATTGCCAATAAAAATAAAGTAAAATAACACCGTAACATACATCCAAAAGAAGAATTCTTCATCAAAGGCAGGGTAGGTTTTTTCACAATTTTTGTGTTTATGCTTGAATTTTAATTAAAAAATAGTTAAATGGTTCAGTTAAAATATTGGGGGTCTATCGAACGCTTTACAAATATCTTTTTCCAAAAATATTTGTAAAGTTTGCAAAACGGGATAAGTGTTATAAACTTTTGTGAAACAAATAGCTTTCATTATAGACCAGCAGAAGTCATAAAAGTTGCATCCTGGTTGGATATTTTTTTTTATTTTTTTTTTCAATATTTGATATTAATCATATCAAATCTGTTTATCAATTAGTTAGGAGATTATGCTCTATTATTCATAATTCAAAAGAGACATTTGCATAAATAGCAAATGTCTCTGGGCATTCTTTTATACTATTATTATTACTATTTAACTATCAATTTCATCTCCTCACTTTTTGTATCAGAAGTTATTCTTAAAAAATAAATACCTGCACGTAATGACAGTTTTGAAATATCTATATTTACATCTGATCCCCCCCGTTCAACTCTTATTTTACCCATATCAAAAATCCTGCCTGACTGATCCATGATTTGAATAGAAAATAGTCCTGAATAACTAACCGGAAATTTAATATTGAACCTTTTATCCAGCGGATTAGGATAGATTCGGGATTTGTTTAATTTATTATCATTATAAGAAATATTTTCCTTATTTCTTGAAGCTGTATTTTTTATAGTGTCTGACGAAGCTGTAATAACTAACTGAGGCTGATTTTGTCTGTTTTCTTTGCTGTTAAATACAATATTTTTGTTTTGGATTATTGTATCTTTTATTACCAGGGTAACGACTCTATCGCCCGTTAACTGAGTTTTGACAAAGTTGGTTACATCAAGCTCATAATATTTCGCCTGGTTATTAACACTGACAGAACTTAAAGAAGTGTTTACAGCAGAAGGAGCATTGTTCCAGGTAATGTTACTCTCTGACCACGTGTCATTGTCGGCTCCGTAAGAGGAGATATTTATAAGTGAGGTATTGTCTATATTGCGCCCATACAGCTGCAATCTCGCCGAAGTTACATTACTTACATTATTAAGAGAAAATTTAAGGTAAGAAAAACGTGTATAACCACTCGTTGAAGAGCTTTTAACTGTAAAGGCCGTATCATTACCGTAGTTAATTGCTGCATAAGTACCATTACGAACAGATGCATCGGCAATCGGAGACAATGTATCGTACGTAGGTGACGAAGCCAAAACCACACTAAAGGTAATCACGTCGGTAACAGTTATGTTTCCATTACTATCTTTAGCCTGAGCCTTTATAGTATAATTACCAGGAGTATTGATGATAAATGAAGAGTTGTAAGATTGAAATGCAGCTTCGTTTAAGCTATATTCGGTTGAAGCCAAACCTGATCCGCCCTGGTCTGAAGAATTGATAATGACTTCAACCTGGTTATTATAATTATTAGGGGAATTTGCAATTCCATTAAATTGTATGTTTACCGCCGGAGGGGTAACATCATGGTCAGCGGCAATAACAATCAATTGAGGAGGATTTTGTTTATTTTCTTTACTGTTAAAAGCAAGATTTGTATTTTTATTGAAAGGATCTTTAATTAAAAAGCTTGCCGTTTTATCTCCTGAAAACTGTGCCTTAACGTAGCTTGTAACATCAAAATCATAATATTTCTTTTGGTTGCTTATTGCTGCCGAGCCAATAACACCTGTAGAGGCAGCAGGAGCATTATTACGTGTAAGTCCATTTTCTGTCCACGTGTCATTATCAACACCATATGCCGAGATATTTATACTCGAGGTATTGTCTGTATTACTGCCAAAAATACGCAGTTTTGCAGATGTTATGCTGCTTAAAGTATTAAGAGAATATTTCAGGTATGATAAACGTGTATACCCGCTTGATGTCGAACTTTTTATAACCAACGAAGTATCATTGCCATAGTTAATTGCTCCATAGCTTCCGTCGCGGACATAGGCATCAGCCAGCGGCACTAAAGTACCAGCCGGATACACCGTAAGGGAAACAGGCAGGGTGGCATCGGTATAACCACCGGAAGAAGCTGTAACTGTACACACATAATTTCCTGGCAAAAGCCCGGAGGTATTTATGCCAAAAGACAAGGAACCCGGAGCTGGCGGTGGCAATACCAGCCAGTCACTATTAGCAGACCTGGTTAAATTAATTACGGCAGTTCCCCCATTGGAGGAAAGCTGTACAGTTTTGTTTGCAACAGTTCCATTCTGAGTTACATAAAATGACAATGCAGAAGGACTAAACGATAAGGCCGGAGCAGCGGGGGTGCCTTTGAATGTAATATTAGATAAAGAGCCGGCTGAATAATAAATATTATTATTATTAAAAACTGCAGCTACCCCGGAGTAACGTGCAGAGGGCAAAGGAGTCAAATTTTGCCAAGTATTAGTTGCAGGAGAATAGGCGGATACCATATTAGTTCGTCCTGTTTTGTGCACGGTTTCTCCACCTAATACAATAATACGTTGGCCAAATACAACCACTGCTGAAGAAATATGTCCGCGGCCGGCAGCTCCGGGCGGTACCGGCAAATCAGCAACACGCGTCCATATATTGGTCGCGGGATCATACACATTTACCTCTTTTTGGGTTATTAAAGTATCATTTTCTCCTACCTGACCACCAATAGAGTATATCTTACCACCGAAAACAACAGATCCTGCATGTTGACGGGGATTTGGTAAAGGAGCCAATGTTTTCCATCCCTCATTAAGATTATTTAAATTAAGTACATAATGTGTAGCAACATCTGTAAACCTGTCTAACGTGAAACCCCCAAAATAATGCAGTTCTCCGTTAAGGTATTCCAATTGGCCACTGCCTATAGCTATAGGTAAATCGGGTAACCTGGTGTAAGCATTTTGAGAAATAAGATATTTCCACACCTGGTTTGTTCCCTCTGTGCTTCCTGTTCCCGCAGAGTCTGCAGTCACCCCTCCTGCTAAATATATATCGGTTCCGTCAGTTGCAATCCCCGCATGTGTTACTCCTCCAAAATTGGTTCCATTAGGAATATATGGCAGGCTGGCAATAGCAGACCAGGTATTGGTTTGAGGGTTAAATGCATAAGAACGCTTTGTCGGCAGTAACCCTGCCTTCCTGCTGTCAAAACCTCCAAAAGTATATAATCTACCATTTACAACTCTCCCCTGCGCTTCATTTACAGCGTAGGGTTGAGGTGCTGCTGTAGTCCAGTTTACCTGGGTAAAATCACCGGAAATATTTTGGGCTATACCTATTAAAGGTGCAATGGTTAAAATAAGTACTACTAAAGAAATATTTAAAATAATAAAATACTTCTTTAAAGAAAAAGTGGAAATTTTTTTCACAATAACTGTTTTTATAATTACAAAAATTAATTTGACAGAATATTGTGATAGTACGGAAGACGGAGAAATACCAACAAATGATGCAATAATACAAATTACTGCTGATAATACTAAAAAATAATTAAGTGCTTACTATGTCTAAATATAAAGATTGCCATAAGTAGTAAATACTGTGAAGATTAAAGATAATGACATGTGTCACATCACCTGCAAGATAGAAATGTATTTTTTTTACCTTCTTTACAATTGAATTAGTTAATTAAACAAGAAAGTCTGTTTACTTCTCAAAGCAAACAGCCCAAATTTTACAATTACTTATTTCGCATCAATTATTGAATAATTAATTTTATTTCCTCGTTTTTCGTACTTGAATGTATTTTAAGAAAGTAAACCCCCGGACGCAACGAAAATTTTGAAATATCTACCTCTGCAGTCGAACCTCCGGTCAGTACTTTTGTTTTACCAACATTATAAACTCTTCCGCTTTGATCTGCAATTTCTATGGAAAAATCTCCTTCATACGAATCGGGAAATTTAATATTAAATCTTTTTTTAAGCGGATTAGGATATACAATAACTTTTTTTACGTCTTTACCAAAATCAAAAACATTTTTTTCTGGTATTGTAACCTGTAGGGCAGTATCGGAAACACTGTTTGACCGGTTTGCATAAGATGCAATGATTAGTTGAGGCTTACTTCTTGCATTCTCTCTGCTGTTAAACGTAAGGTTGCTATTTTGATTGGCAGAATCTCTTATTAAAATACTTACAATTTTATCACCTGTTATTTGAGATTTTACATAATTTGTCACATCTAACTCATAATATTTTTCCTGGTTGCTGACACCTGCAGAACTTAAAGCAGCAGTTGACGCGACTGGTGCATTTTTAAAAGTAATGCTATCTTCAGCCCAGGAGTCATTATTTGTACCAAATGCTGAAATTCTGATGGCTGTAGTATTGTCAACATTTTTACCGTAGATGCGCAATTTAGCAGAATCTATAGTACTAATGTTATTAAGTGAAAATTTGAGGTAAGATGTGCGGGTGTAACCACTGACAGCAGAACCTTTTACGATTAAAGCAGTATCACGTCCATAATTTGTACCTGCGTAACTTCCGTTTCGAACGAAAGCGTCAGCAAGGGGAGACAACGCAACAGCATTACCAGCAGGTACTCCTTTGAAAGTAGTGCTGGTTTTTGCTCCGCCGGTATAAAAAATGTTACCGGTGATAACTCCTGCCACGCCGGAGTAACGATTTTGCGGTAAAGGAGTAAGGTTTGTCCACGAATTGAGATCCGGAGAAAAAGCAGAAACCATGTTTATACAAGTTTGATGAACTATTTCACCACCAAGAACTATAATGCGGGTACCCATAACTGCTACTCCCGAAGAAATATGTCCGCGGCCATTAGCGCCGGAAGGTACGGGCATATCTGCCAGCCTTGTCCAGGTATTGGTTGCAGGATCATATACATCTGCTTCTTTTTGAGTTATCAGCTTAGAATCCTGCCCGTGCTGGCCGCCGATAAAATATATTTTTCCTTCATACACTGCTGACCCCGCGTGATTTCTTGGATTTGGTAAGGAAGCAAGGGTTTTCCAGCCTGCGGTTACATTATTTAAATCAAGCACATAGTGATTGCCAAGATCTTCAGTGCGGGCCGAATTAGTGCCGCCAATGTAATGTAATTTGCCGTTTACGTATTCTAACTGTCCTGCTGCAATTTTAATAGGTAAGTCGGGCATTTTAGTATAGGCATTTTGAGATATATTATACTTCCATACTTGCTTTGTCCCAAAAATTTGTCGTGTTCCTGTAGAGTCTGAAGTGTACCCTCCGGCAATGTAGATGTTCGTACCATCGGTAGTGATGCCAGCATGTGTTACTCCGCCAAAACCCGGGCCGTTAGGAGTGAATGGAAGATCGGCAATAGCAGACCAGGTGTTAGTCAGGGGATTATAAACATAAGCCCGCTTTGTAGGTGTAAAAGTAGACTTTTGGCTATCAAAACCTCCAAACGAATAAAGCTTTCCGTTTACCACTCTGCCCTGCGCTTCACTAACGCCATATTTTTGACTTGCAGCAGTGCCCCAGGAAATAGCAGTAAAGTTTTGGGCAGAAATAAAGGTATAAGCTATACTAAATATGATAGTTGAAAGATAACATTTTAATATAAAGCGTACGCTATGCTTACAAGCAGACAGGTAAAACTTTTCCATATATTATTAGTTTTAATTAGTTTTAGAATAAATGGATAATAAAGATATAAAAGCGGGTTAACATTTTTTGCAGAGAAAGAGTAAGGAGCTCAAAAAATGTTATAAATATTGCAAATTTAATTAATTGGACTTTTTAATTATTATAGTAGTTTAAGCAAATAAAAAATATTTCTGTTTTTAAACTTCATATGAGCGGCGCAAGAGCTGTGGGAGCTTATACAAAAAGTTGCTGCCGGGAAATGGATAACACGACCTCTTCTTTGTCGGAACAAGGAGCCTGTTTAATGCCGCTTCTACGGGTTGTTAAAAAGACCTCTTAAAAGATTGATATAAAGCACCCGCGCGTATATTTGCGACCTGCTGTGATTAAACTAAAACTTATATCATTTTTTCTAAGCCTGCTGCTGGCATTACAAATGTTGCCGATAGCGCAGATTGGCAGTATGCTTAGCAAAAATCAATGGACAGAAGAGTTGCCTCATGATACGTCTGATGATATAGGTAAAGCCGATGCCATTGCTAAATTTAATCATCCTTATTTATCACCTGCAGGTTATTCTGATAATATTTCTTTGTTATCTGAAAGTAAGGCGCTTGCCTATATTCATTTTTCAGATCAGATTCCTTCTAATCACTCTGCAGAGGTTGTAATACCGCCTCCTGACTCTGCATCTTAAACAGATTGCTTATTCATTTTCTCTAATAGTGACTTTTATTTTATTGATTAGATAAATCCTTTTTTGCATGAAAAAATATTTAAAACATGCAGGCGCTGATATTCCGGCCTCTGTAGTGGTTTTTTTGGTGGCATTGCCGTTGTGTTTAGGTATTGCCCTTGGTTCAGGTGCGCCGCTTTTCTCTGGAATTATTGCCGGTATTGTTGGCGGTATTGTTATTGGCACACTTAGCGGCTCGCAACTAAGTGTTAGCGGGCCTGCAGCCGGTTTGACTGTTATTGTCGCTTCGGCAATTATTAAGCTGCAGGTGTACGAGGCTTTTTTACTTGCTGTGGTTTTAGCCGGTATTATACAAATTATATTAGGATTTGTAAAGGCTGGTGTTATTGGTGATTACATTCCAAATTCTGTTATTAAAGGAATGCTTGCGGCAATAGGATTAATCCTAATTTTAAAACAATTACCGCATTTTGTCGGGTACGATGTTGATTACCCGGGAGATGAATCGTTTGAACAAAATGATAAGGAAAACACTTTTTCCGGCATCTTTCGGGCATTAAATTTTATTACTCCTGCGGCTGTTATTATCGGTATTGTGTCAATAGTGATATTAAGAGTTTGGGAAACGGATTTTTTTAAATCACAAAAAGTATTAAAATTAATTCCCGGACCTTTGGTGGTAGTGTTGATAAGCGTTTTTTTAGGCAAAGTTCTTTCAAACTCCCTTGGTTTGTCACTGGAACAAAAGCAACTGGTATCTTTACCTGTAGCAAAAAATGCTTCCATGTTTCTTTCATTTTTCACTTTCCCTGATTTTTCTTTTATTAAAAACCCGGCCGTCTGGGTAACTGCTTTCACATTGGCTGTTGTTGCCAGCCTCGAAACATTACTTGGCATAGAAGCGGTTGACAAACTCGATCCGTTAAAAAGAGTTACACCAACTAACCGCGAGTTAAAAGCGCAGGGAATAGGAAACATAGTCTCAGGGTTGATAGGCGGATTACCTTTAACATCTGTAGTGGTACGCAGCTCAGCCAACGTAATGTCAGGCGCCAAAACAAAAACATCCTCAATCGCTCATGGACTGTTATTGCTTGTTTCAGTGCTTCTTATTCCTGGCATACTTAACTTAATTCCATTGTCTGCATTAGCAGCCATCCTTATTTTCACAGGGTATAAATTAGCAAAAGTTTCTTTGTTTAAAGAATTTTACAGCAAAGGTTTGGATCAGTTTATTCCTTTTGTGGTAACGATAACTGCAATATTGCTGACAGATTTGTTAATAGGAATTGTAACCGGTATATTCGTCGGCTTGTTCTTTATGATTCGCGCAAACTTCAAATCATCGGTGTTAGTTGTAAATGATGCTAACAGGTATCTTGTTCGTCTTCGAAAGGATGTTTCTTTTTTAAACAAACCCATCATAAAACAAAAGCTTGAAGAAGTGCCGGCAAATTCATTTATTATAATAGATGCAACAAGAGCGGATTTTATAGATAAGGATATAATTGAAGAAATAAATAATTTTTTAAAGCATGCGCATTTAAAGAACATTCATGTAGAAATTAAAAAAAGCATGTCTAAAACAATGCACATGCTATTTGATGAACCTCTAAAACTTAAAATTGCATGACATCTTACGAAAAATTACTTTTAGAGAATAAAGCGTGGGCGAAAGAAAAAACAGATGATGATCCGGAGTTTTTTTCCCGGCTTGAGCATTTGCAAACGCCCGAGTTTTTATGGATCGGCTGCAGCGACAGCCGTGTGCCGGCAAATGAGATTACAGGTACACAGCCGGGAGAAATTTTTGTGCACAGAAATATTGCTAACCTGGTTATAAATACCGACGTAAACATGCTGAGCGTTTTGGGTTACGCGGTAGAGGTGCTAAAGGTCAAGCATGTTATTGTCTGTGGCCATTATGGTTGCGGGGGCATAAAAGCAGCCCTTACAAATACTGATTATAAACAAGTATTAAATATGTGGCTGCGAAACATTAAAGATATATACAGGCTGCACAAGCAGGAAATGGAAAGCGTGCCGGATGGAGAAGAAAGAGTAAATAAGCTGATAGAACTGACTGTAAAAGAGCAAGTGATAAATCTGGCAAAAACTTCTATAGTGCAAAAAGCCTGGAAGGAAGAACAAAGGCCGCATCTGCATGGCTGGGTGTACAGTCTTTCCAATGGTGTCATAAACCCCGTTTTTGAAATGCAGGCAGGTACCCATATTGACCCTATATATGAATATGATTATTAAAATTAATAATCTGTTATTTATATTTTTGAAAGAAAACTCCGGTAAGTTTATCGGGGTTTTCTTTTTATAAGCAAGCCTGCTTTTAATTCAGATTGTGCTTTTGCTTCTGAATTTTTTAATAAAACTTTTTGTAAAATCACTTAAAATTAACCGCCCGCTGATAGCCGCTCTTTCTCTTAGAAGGTCATCCCAGTCCTCTGTTCCTTTCCAAAAAACTTTTTTAAGTTCTTTGGTTGCTTCAGGACTATAATGAGACAATGTAAAAGAAAGCCTTTCAATAGACTCTTCCATACCCGCCGGTTCGGGGTGCACTTCTGAGTATAAACCTTTCCTTCTTGCCCAATCTGCAGAGCGCCACATATTGGCATCTATAGTTAAATGTGTGAAAGAAGACAAACCGATTTTTCGCTGCACTGCAGGGCCTATTACAAAAGGACCAAAACCTGCCGCTAACTCACTCAGCTTTATATCAGCGCCTTCTGTTGCAATAGCATAATCTGCTGCAGCAGCCAATCCAATACCTCCGCCCACACATTTTCCATGTATTCTTGCAATAATAAACTGTGGTGTTTTGCGCATAGCATTTATCACTTTGGCGTATCCGCTAAAAAATTCAGTACCTTCCTGTACTGTTTTAATGGTTTCAAGCTCATCAAAAAATGCCCCTGCACAAAATGTTTTTTCTCCTCCCGACCGCAGGATAATAACTTTTGTTGCCGGATTGACTCCTTCGCTGTGTATTGTCTGTGCAATAGCTTCAAGAAGCTTTCCGGGCAGGGAATTACTCTGAGGATGAAAAAATTCTATTGTGGTTATACCATGTTCTTTTTCTGTTTTAACGTATCCGTCTTTCACTTCTGTTATCATAATTGAATGCTTTATAATTATTATAGTTTTTAAGAGTTTTTTGAGAGCTGAATTAAAAAAACTGCTTTTGAGTTCAATGCAAAAATCAAGGCCATTCTTTTTTCTGCCAAAGGTTTGTCAGATTTATTGATCAAAAAATTAATTTTTAATAAATAAGAATCACTAATGGATATCAACCTGAACCGAATAAATTACAAAACATCTATAATCATTTGTTATGGATAAAATTATGATTATAAGTTTTAGTAATAATAACCGATATTTGCAAGCAACAAAACAATAAGTAAGTAAAAATATGGGGAAATCTCAGGAAACTTTCAGTAAAAAAGAAAAAGAAAAGAAAAGATTAAAACAGCGGCAGGAGAAAGAAGAAAAAATGGAAGACCGCAAAGCGAACGCTAAAAAGGGAAAGTCGCTCGATGAAATGCTCGCTTATATTGATGAAAACGGAAACATTTCTTCTACGCCTCCTGATCCCAGGAAAAAGAAAATCTTCAAGCAGGAAGATATGCAGATAGGTGTGCCCAAGCACGAAGCCGGGGAAGAGGCAGATTTAATAAGATCAGGCGTGGTAAGTTTTTTTAATGATGCAAAAGGTTTTGGGTTTATAAAAGATCTGAAAACGCAGGAAAGTATTTTTATCCATGTAAACCAACTGCAGGAGCCAATAAAAGAAAACGATAAAGTAACTTTTGAAGTAGAAATGGGGCCCAAAGGATTAAGCGCTGTAAATGTGAAAAAAGGCGGTTAAAAGTCTGTGAGCTAAAAGTTATTTTGGCTCTGCACTCATTTCTTATAAGCGAGGGAAAAGTATTTTCCTTGCTTTATCAAATACATTTTCTCTTTCTTTAGAAAAAAATCATAACTCCTTTCTAAAACTTGATGTTTTACATCACCGCTTTTTCAAAATAGATTAATTACTGTTTTTCTTTACTTCTTTCTAAAAAAATTTCACCTTTTTATACTTTCGCTCAAAAAGAAAAAAATCCTTTAAATCCAATATTATTTGTTGAAAAAGTCCGGCCTTGCTCTAAAAGAATTACTTATAATTGAAATTATTTAATCTTGTCAATTCTTTTCTTTACTTCTTATCTTAAGCAATTTATCCTTTAAGAAATAATATTAATTCTCCCTTTAAATGTATCCGACATCCAGTCATAATGAACACGCAAATTGAAAGAATAAAAAAGATAAGAACTTTCTTAATTGACTCAATAAGTGACTTATCTGTTGACCAGCTTAATGAAGTTCCTTCCGAATTCAATAATAATATCATCTGGAATCTTGGCCATCTTATTGCAACACAGCAAGGCGTATGCTATAAACGTGCAGGTGTAAAACCTGCAGTTGATGAAAAATATATAGTATTGTATAAATCAGGTACGAAGCCAGACCAATATATTAATGACAACGAAGCAGAAACAATAAAAAAATTATTATTGTCGTCACTTGACTTGCTTGAGACAGACTATCAGAACAATGTATTTGCCAATTATCCTTTGTGGGCAACGCGGTATGGAGTAGAACTTTCAAACATTGAAAATGCCCTGCAGTTTTTGCTGTTTCATGAGGGGTTGCACTTAGGATCCATAATCGCATTAAAAAAGCTGGTAAAAAAATAAGCCGTCTTTGCAGAATAACCTGTATAAACAATGCGGGAAAAGCTGTTGAAAACAGGAACGGAATTAAACTTACGAATGATGCAAAGAAAAATAGTTTACCTGGTAAATCCTGTATCGGGAACGACGAAGAAAGAAATGCTGGAAAAGTTAATTGAAAAAAAAACCAGGGAACAATCAATAGGGTTTGAGATACACAAGAGCAATATTTACGGAGATTACGATTATTTAAAAAACAAAATAGAAAATGGATCAATAACAGACATAGTGATAGCCGGAGGCGATGGTACAGTCAATAAGGTAGTATCAGCGCTGTATGAAACAGGCGTAAACTTTGGTATTTTGCCTGTTGGCAGTGGCAACGGCCTTGCTTTTTGCGCAGGTATTCCTAAAAATCCTGTAAAGGCATTAGAAATTATTTTTAAAGGAAATTATAGTGAGGTTGATGCTTTTACAATAAATAACCAATTTAGCTGTATGCTGAGCGGTCTTGGTTTTGACGCTCAGGTAGCCCACGATTTTGCCAATAAAGCTTTTCGCGGATTATTAACTTACACACAGCAAAGCCTCTACCAATATTTCAAAGCGCACCCGTACCAGTTTCAGATAATGCTTGATAACTTTTCATTTTACAGTGATGCTTTTTTTATAAGCATTGCTAACAGCAACCAGTTCGGAAACAATTTTACCATAGCGCCAAAAGCCTCACTTAATGATGGCTTGCTTGACATTGTAATTGTACAAAAAATGAATAAGGCGAAACTGCCTTTTGCGATTTTAAAACAAATCAGGGGAAATAACGAAATTCAGCAATTAGTTGAAGATATGTCTGAGAAAAATATCCTGTATTTCCAAACGCCATCACTTACAATACGCAACCTGAAGCATGCACCTTTTCATATAGATGGCGAACCAGCCGAAACAGAGG
>JAABUK010003655.1_pt1 | contig 25771 bp, 33 predicted proteins | sample 5559141 | NCBI WGS metagenome assembly JAABUK01 (sample SAMN10711869, study PRJNA513367) | rock metagenome | isolation source: Antarctica rocks | place: Antarctica: Victoria Land, Pudding Butte nord | collected 2016-01-03 | reverse complement strand
CGAGGATCATTAAAGTCATTGAAAGTATTGCTATTGTCGTCCGAGGACCATTAAAAACATTAAAATATTGAAACGAGGATCTATTCGATTAAACTTTAATCCAGCAGAGGCCGAGGAACATTAAAAACCGAGGAACCTTAATACCACTACGGTAGCAAGTTTGCGGCTTAACACCAGGGCTGATCCTGGTGAGTGGGTCAATTCGTGGCATTCATGGCATTTGCCTACACAGGCAAGTTTTGCTCTTCTTCAGCTCGTCCTGAGCCGAAATGGTCAAACTTACAAGTCTATTTCGCGAGCACAGGCCTTGCCATCTGGTAGCTTTAGCTCTTGTTGATCATCATCATATGAACGTATCTGCATCATCAGTTTACCTGCGTCTAAATCACTCCGCTTCTGCCTTGGCCGAGCACCGATCTTGTCAATGGTCATGCCGCTGTGCTGATTGCGAAAGACGCTGAGAAGGGCCATGTCCGAAATAGAGGCGGCCAGCGCCTCAAGCGAAAATTCCGACGAATTAGTTTCAGGCAGTGCCAGCGAAGAAGACGAGGATTCCAGCCCAGAAGCACGCAAGCGTTCACCAGCTGCAGAGAAAAAGAAGAAAAAGAAGAGAAAGGTATGTTCGCTGAACGTATGGGCATCTCAAATTAACACTGAAGCTAGTCAGTTTTCTGCAATGCTCTGCAGCACAAGAAAAAGTCAGAACATGCTAACGCAAATCAGCCTGCTGAGCCGAGTACTGCTGAGAAAGCAGAAGCTGATAGAAGGCAAGCTTGTGCAGTCCCCCATCTAGCAAGGACCAGCTGCCCTCTGCACTGTGCACAATCAATGCAGCTGCATGTCAGACGCATAGCTTGATGCAACAGACGCCATAAGGATGACGCCACGTCCATGTTGCAACAGGCACACATGCATGTCAAGTTGTTGCATTGAGATTCTGGGAGCCTTGCTTGCAGGAACATAGTACTGCCTACTGTCAGTAGATAGACAGATGTACACACAGCTTGATGACACAGTTTGGTCATGGACTTGCAGGATTGCCACCGCTGTCAGGCAGTTGAAGAGCAATGATGAAGATGAGATCTGGGTCAAGCTTTCACAATGTCACTTGCGTGATTCCAAGGCCAAACAGGTCGGCTCACAAGGCCATGCACAACCACACAGCAAGCAGCCATGCACAACTAGCACGAGTTCATAGCATGCACAACTAGCAGCAGTCCACAGCATGCACAACTAGCATCAGCACATAGCATGCATAAACAGCCTCAGTACATAGCATGCACAACCGGCAGCAGTTCACAGCGTGCATGACTAGCAGCAGTTTAAAACATGCACAACCAGCAGCAGTCCAGAGCATGCACAACTAGCATCAGTCCATGGCATGCACAACTAGCATCAGCACATAGCATGCACAACTAGCAGCAGTCCACAGCATGTACAACTAGCAGCAGTCCACAGCATGCACAACTAGCATCAGTCCATAGCGTGCACACCTAGCATCAGTCCGTAGCATGCACAACTAGCATCAGCACATAGCATGCACAACCAGCAGCAGTCCATAGCATGCACAACCAGCAGCAGTCCATAACACGCACAACTAGCAGCAGTCCGTAGCAGGCACAATTAGCAGCAGTCCGTGGCATGCTCAACTAGCATCAGCACATAGCATGCATGATTAGCAGTAGTCCATACCATGCACAAGTCATTGCAGGGCTGGCACTCAAGGTCCTCAACACTGTTAACTGCAACAGAAAGCAGAGATTATTCATGGCTTGCACAAAAGGGGCCATGCTTTGATGCTGCAGATATCGGAAGCCTTGCAGCAAAACAAGTTTCTGACTTCTTTGGATCTTTCCAGCAACCGCATCACAGATGGTGGAGCTGAGGTGAGCTGACACCCCTCTGACACCTCTCTGGCACCCCTCTGACACCCGTCTGACACCCCTCTGATACCTCTCTGACACCCCTCTGATACCCGTCCGGCACCCCTCGGATACCCCTCGGATACCCCTCTGATACCCCTCTGGCACCTCTCTGACACCCCTCTGACACCTGGCTTGCACATGCACCAACTGCATATGGCATATGCTGGGCAACCTATGCAACAATCATTGTCTACTGTCTGCACCCTCCGCCAATTCTGAGGCTGTCTGATTCAAGAGGAGAGTTTATGTTATTGATTGATCACAGACAATCACAAGCTCATGGCATTGATGCTAGAGAAGTGTCCGCTGCATCTAGTGCTTTCTCAAATGCATGCATCGCTCTGCAGCCATGTGTACATTGCTCCTGCATTGGGCCAATCTTCAGAGTGTCTTTGCTGCTCACTGCAGATCAAAAGCTTGCACAGGCTGTTTGTGCCAAGTGCTGAAAGCAACTCTCAACATCATCTTGTGAAAAAGAAAACAAAACTGCACCTTTCGGTATCAATTCCATGAGAAACCAGATATTGTACCGGGCTGCCCAGGGCACATCATCTTGTGCATGTATCAACACACCAGCTTTGCATAATGATTTCTGGGTTGTGTTCTGACAGGCCCTAGTTGCAGTCCTGTCACACGGAGCCGCCCCAGAGCTGATCTACCTGGATCTGAGAGGAAATCCTCTGACTGAAGCCGGCACAACTGCATTGGTGAGTCATGCTGAGCCTTTTGATGATGCATGCATGCATGCATGCATGCGTTCTGATGATGCATGCATGCATTTTGATGATGCCCACATGCATTTTGATGTTGCATGCGTGCATGAGGCAGGTAGTATGCTTGATCTAGCAGAGGCAGCCCGATCACCATGATTGAGATGATAAATCTTGCATGCACATGCCAGGGTTTAAAAGTCATGGGGGTGGTACATGCTTGACACTTGAAACACTTTTCAAGATAACATCTTATCGTGTTGCATGATGTTCACTACTCATTGGCTTCACAAGCTGTGCAAAGTGAGTTCCAAACACACTACACACACTCAGTGCAGGGGATTTGAAAATCATGTGTCATGCAGGCTGGACTGATGAAGTCGCGCAAGCAGCTGACCGTTGAGACGGGGCCCTCAGCTGCTGAGCTGGCTGCTCAGAAAGCTGAGTCCACTCCGCCTGAGGGCACTGCCTTTGAGCACGCTGAGGTGGCTGGCGAGAGCGAGGTGCTCAGACGGTTCTTCCAGGTTGGCAAACATGTCAATGCAGTGCCATCTCACAGCAGTAATGATGTCACAGTAACCATGTCGCAGTGATCATGCTGCAGCAATGATGTTGTAATGGTGCTGCGGTAATGATGACGTCGCAGTAATCATGTCGCAGTTGTGATGTTGCAGCTATGACGTTGCAGTGCTACTGGATGTCAAAAGCAATAAGGGAATGCGCTGTTTGGTCAGAGCAATTTGGCTGGGCGCATCTATCTCCTTGGATATCTCACATGCACATGTATAGAGTCTGTGATATGTCATGAATCACAACAGGGTATTCCCAACCGTTCACTCATGCTAGAATTTCTTATGTTCCATTGTAACACACGCTGTAAAGGCATCTACTGCAGTTGCACAACAGAGCTCAGCTACCTAATCCTGAGCTTTCAAACTTGGATTTATTGCAAAACTTGAGTTCTAACTTTGAGTATCAAATTTGAGCAGTAATTTTGAGTACAGAATATCTGCTTGCAGGGAGATGGCGGGAACCAGCCAATGGCAAGGGAAGCCAGCATCCCACCTGAAGTAGAAGAAGACCCAGAAGCTGCTGCAGTCAGGCTGTGGAAAGAGGTATGCTTCTGACCAGGCACTGCAAGTGACAATGGCTTGAATACTTGCACCACTTTTGCCTGCTTTTGCCCATCACACCCTAGATCTTGCACCACCTTTGCCTGCTTATGCCTCATCAAACCCTATGTCCTTGCACCAACTTTGCCTGCTTGGGCCCACCAGACCCTAGGTCCTTGCACCACCCTTGCCTGCTTGTGCAGCATCAAACCCTAGGGCCTTGCACCGCCTTTACCTGCTTATGCCATGTCAAACCCCTGACCTTGAACCAGGGTATGTTGTACCACCCCTCCTGGAAAGACCTCAGCACTGCTAGGCATGAACGCAGTCAAGCAAACTTCTGACACGATGCAATTTGGTGATCCTGGAAAACGTTGCCGAATTGACAAATGCAAATTACGATGCCTGTGAATTCCCACATGGCAGGCGTGGCCATCTGTCAGACAAATGTCAACTGCAACCTTCAACCATCATGTAAATTTTAGCGGCTTCGTTGCGGTACTCGTGCTTTCTTATATGCCATGGTTGGTAAAATTTACAAGCACACTTCTTCGCCTGGCTCAGGAGATTTCGGGGGGGAAAAGTGTGCCAGTTTCAGCTATGGGGAGCAACACTTGGAAACACAGGGTGACAGTTGGTCGGTGTGTGTACAAGACCTTTCATTGGGTTTGCCAGTGGCACACTCGAGCACAGTTCTGGGAGATCTGCACTCCAGCAAGGATGCCTTCAGCGAGAAGGGATGCACAATGACCAGAGCAGCTGGTGATATTGAATAATGGTGTCTGCCGCGCTGTGCAGGTGTGCGAAGCCCTGGAGGCAGATCCAGTAGACCTCGCCAGCATGTCAGGAGCGCTGCGCTGGATCAGTGTTGGCCTCACAAAGGAGCTGGGGAAGATCAGGGAGGAGGCTGCCCACTCCTTCCCAATAGCTGTAAAGGCAGCAAAGGCAAAGCCCTTCTATGACAGCTCCCACAAGCATCTACAGCAGCTCAGCGCTGCCGTTGATCACAGAGGGCCGCCCATACTGACAACATACAGCAGAGATGATGTGCAGGTAGGGTTTGCCACCAACCCTACTGACAAGAGGGGTCCACCCATACTGACAATGTTCAGCAACTACGATCCTTGGGTAGGGTCTGCCAGTAACCCTACTGACAACTAAGGGCCCGCCCATACTGACCAAAAACACAATAGAGATGACCTGGTGGTCGGGTGTGCCAGTAAGCTGAGATCACAGTGTCAGGCGACATCAGCATGATTGCGTTCTTCATCTTGCTTGACTGTAAAACACATCTCTTTTGCTTCTGGCTGCAGGACACTGGCTTGAACTGTAAAGTACACTTCTTTGGCTTTTTGCTGCAGGAAACTGGGTCTGACTTTAAAATGCTGCAGGAATCTGGTGGAGTTGGTAATGCTAGCACAGCCGACGAGACATGCACAGGCAGAAATGGTCTGTCAGCTGAGACTTAGATTGCTCTTGGTCCTAAGCTCTGAGTCAGCTTGCAGTTGCAGGAAACAGGCGGCAACCACCTGCCTGGTGCTGCAAGTGTGCTGGCACAGCTGATGTTCTGTGCACTACCAGCCAAAAGCAGAGAGCCAGGCAACTTCTGCATGATTGTTTCTACATCAAGCTTAAACTGTGTGTGTTTGCTGTGACTTTTTGGCATCTACTTACAGAAACAGGCGGCAGTCACTTGCCGAAGAACTGCCGGACCAGGCAAATTGTGCTGCAAGTGTGCTGGCACAGCTAGTTCTCTGTGCCCAGCCAGAAGTAGACAGCCGGTCAAGATCTACATCATGCTTGCCTGTATGGTCTGATTCTGTCGCTTGTGCTTGCAGGAAACAGGCGGTGGCCATTTGCCTGGTGCTGCAAGTGTTCTAGCACAGCTGATGTTCTGTGCCCAACCAGCCAGAAGTGGAAAGCCAGGCAACATCTGCATGAATGTTTCTTGTCTCCAAGCTCAAGTGTGTGTTCTGATTCTTGGGCTTCCTACTTACAGAAGACTGGTGCTGCAAGTGTGCTGGCACAGCTGGTGACCTGTGCCCAGCCAGAAGTAGACAGCCAGCCAACATCTACATCATGCTTGCCTGTATGGTCTGATTCTGTCGCTTGTGCGTGCAGGAAACAGGTGGCGGCCATCTGCCTGGTGCTGCAAATGTGCTAGCACAGCTGGTGCCTTGTGCCCAGCCAGAAGTGGAGAGCCAGGCAGTGGCAGAGCGCTTTGTGGCTCGCCTGCTGACTGCCTGCCTGCGCTACCCCTGTGCAAATGCCCTCCACTGTGCCACCATACAACTCATGAGGTGAGTCACTGTGCTCTACCTTGTGCAAACGCCCTGCCCTGGGGCGTCATGCAAACGCCCTGCCCTGGGGCGTCATGCAAACGCCCTGCCCTGAGGCATTGTGCAAATGCCCTCCACTGTGCCACCATGCAAGTCATGAGGTGGGTCACTGTGCTCTACCCCTGTGCAAATGCCATGCTTTGGGGCGTCATGCAAATGCCCTGCCCTGAGCTGTCATGCAAATGCCCTGCCCTGTTCTGTCATGCAAATGCCCTGCCCTGTGCCATCATGCAAGTCGTGAAGTGATTGTGCTTCCCCAGCATCAATTTGCATTGGATCTCATACCCTCACAATGCAAACCACAAAAACACTTTCAAAAGACCTGAGACCCTACGTCATATCTGACTCTCTCTTCACAAAACCAAATGTCTGAAAAGTATGGAAAACCCATGCATTGACTGATTTCACACCAGCCCTCAAGTTTCCAAACACGTTTTAGTGTCACCTATGACCATGATATCTTATGAAGCATCTCACAAATGTTCCCTGATGAACACCAGTGTAAGCCACACCAGTGGCTGTATAGCACGCTGCATTGTTTTCCTCCTGATGAATACAACAATTGACTGCATTGACTGAAGGCTATGCGGTACATGCAAAGCTCCAGGTCTCAACAACTATCAACAATGACAACATTGTTGCACATAAGTTCTTTGCACTGCAGCAGAGAACACAAATAAGTAAGCAGCGCCTGTCTGCACAGCAGCAACTGTCTGCCTCTGCACCTCAAATGATGCAGCTTCACAGCTTAGCAAAGAGACATGATGCATGCACCTTCCGCTTGGCTGACCCTGAGAGTGTGATGCTTTCGCCTTCTGTATATATCTGTTTCTGAGAATGCACACGCCTTCTGTGTATCTGTTTCTGAGAATGCACACGCCTTCTGTGTATCTGTTTCTGAGAATGCACACGCCTTCTGTGTATGTGTTTCTGAAAATGCACACGCCTTCTGTGTATCTGTTTCTGAAAATGTATACGCCTTCTGTGTATCTGTTTCTGAAAATGTACACGCCTTATGTACATATCTGTTTCTGAGAATGTACACGCCTTCTGTGTATCTGTTTCTGAAAATGTACACGCCTTCTGTACATATCTGTTTCTGAGAATGTACACGCCTTCTGTGTATCTGTTTCTGAAAGTGTACACGCCTTCTGTGTATCTGTTTCTGAGAATGCACACGCCTTCTGTGTATCTGTTTCTGAGAATGCACACGCCTTCTGTGTATCTGTTTCTGAAAGTGTACACGCCTTCTGTGTATCTGTTTCTGAGTTTGCACACTACTTGTTGCAGAGCCTGCATCGACAGCCCTTGTCCACAGCTGATGTTACCTGTGGTGGAGCCTCAGACTACCGCTCACATGGACATTGACTCTGAAGAGGCAAGCGTGCCTTGGCACCACCAGCTCATGGCAATAGGTGAGACTAGCTTCACCATGCTTCACCATGCGTCACCATCCTTCACCATCTGTTACCATTCTTCACCATCTGACACCATCTGACACCATGCGTCACCATTGTTCACCATGCAGCACCAAGCATCACCATTACTCACCATGCGTCACCATCCTTCACCATCTGTCACCTTCAGTTGCATCTACTTTGGCTATGATGAAAGTCAAAGGATAGTGAAGAATGGTGATGTCAATCTCACCTATTGCCACGAACTGGTGTATTTGACTCTACCATACTTCACCATCCTTCGCCATCCTTTGACTTTCATCACCATCCTTTACCTTTTATAAGCACAGCCAGACTATCAGTAAAAGTACCATAGTACATGATATGGCTGTTGTTGCCTTGCAATTAGTACAGCCGTTCTGCCACTGTCAGAAAGGCGCGCCCGCAGATTGCTCATTCACAGCAGCTCCTGCTGCATTGTGCTACATATGGGAGGCTGATGATTTTTGCTTTACCAGCCTGATCTGACGCACTACTTTGGTGGCATGCTGACTCTCGGTGCTACTAAGTCATCTTCAGGTGTGAGCAGGTGTATCACCTCATTATTCATGACAAACGGGATGCTTTGTTGACAAACAAAATGCAACATTTGTGCATTTTGTTGGGGTTTGAGGTGATGAGGTGATACACCTGCTCACACCTGAAGATGACTTAGTAGCACCGAGAGTCAGCATGCCACCAAAGTAGTGCATCACATTCCCATTTTTTTTGTCACTGTATGTACATGGCCCTGCAAGCCGTTTGTCTACAAACAGGAGGAGGTCTACTGTGCTCTGTTCATGCTGGTCTTCTAGGCAATCCACACATCAACACACAGGAGTACATCTAGCCTGATGTCCATTCATGGTTGAACAAGTCTGTACAGGTGGACCAAACTTTTTGGAATGACTAAGCAGGCGTCATTTTGCCATGCACTGATGTCAGATATAAGGCGGCCATATGCGAGGCAGTGGGGAGCGATTATGATACACTTGTGCTTTCAAGCCAGGATGTCTGATTAGTCACAACTGGGTCCACACCAAAGACTGTAAGGTGCTAAATGAAATGCATGCATGAGTGATTCTTTGCATTGCAGGCATAGCAAGTCAGGATAGGCCCATTGGCAAACGGCCCTGCCACCTTGCATTTGTCATTCAGCTGTCACAGCTGCTGAGACAGGTTCAGGAGGGCTTCTCTGGGGACCATCAGCAACTTGGGGAAGCCCTCAGGGTCAGTGCCCTGCCCTGTTGTGAATTTCTTGCTGTTTTTGTTCCTATTTGCCCTTGATTACCCAGGTCATCGGGTTGCTCATGTATTTCAGCAATACGCATTGCTTTGAAGCTCTTGGCATGATTTGCTGTGCAACAATACCAGTTGTGTTACCTGCTGCCTGCAAGCCCTGTTCAGTGACAACTTGTCTAACACGACTTTGTGTGACACGACATGCGTAAACACAAAATGTTGCAAAGCAAATGCAGCCATTTCAAGCGTATGATGCACAATACAGTACCAGTCTGTATGCTGGGGTGGAGGCTGTGTGATGGCTAGAACTTTCTTATTGACATCAAAGCTGCATCACAGGCAGACAAAGACTGGATGGCATTTGTTGGTCCACATGGCCCCCTGCAGCTTCTCATTAGTGAACAAGATGGGGTGCTGGTAGGGCCACGCCCAGAGAAGCCCCCTCCCCTGTCCCAAGGGTCTGCTGGTCAAGGGGGAGGCCATTTTGAGGGGAATGGAAATGTCTTTTCTGAGCAACTTCTTAGATTTCTTCAAAGTATAGGAAAAGGCGGAGGCAGTGCTGGCTTTTGATTTCAGATTTGACCACTTTGAACTCTGCAGCAGCACCGCTTGTACTTATTTAATGTAATGCCAGTTAATGCCCCTTGAATGTTGTGAGCGCAATTGTCACTGGAACTGCGGTGTTCTCATTAATTGCCTGGCTGACCCCTGACCGTTTGCCAAAATGCTGACTATGTCAGGCTCATGTAAGGGTTCATGAGTAGCCATGAGTCTGTCAGTGTGTGTCAAATCCCATCAAAACAGGCTAATGGCATGGCATGGCGGGAGTGAGGTTCTAGCAATTTTTGGAACAGCCCCATTTTGCCTGTTCTAAAGTCCGTCCCTAATGCCCCTCAGCCCCTAGTGCTGAGTGCACTACTTTAGCCCTGCTTACCTATATACATATTCACACTACCGTAGTGCCACGAATGATCCTCGACCAAATATTTAATTGATTTCTGAGACGAGGCGAATTAAAAACAATAGATTAATTAATATCCTCCTCCGAGGTTCATTAAAAATATTCCATTATTCTTCTAAAAGACCGCGATTTGGTGCGAAAGGTTGCTCTTGCTTGTGATCAAGCTCACGAGCCCTTGCAACGGCGGCCATGCGCTTTCAAACTTGATCGAAACGACCATCAGAACTTAGTCGTCATTGTTCGTTACATTGGATTGTGCAATGAGTGTCATCAAGCAAGCCGGTCTAGCTAGGTTTGATTTGAGGCCCCTAATTAGCACGGTCAGACAATGGCAATCATTGAATGCCTGTTTTTGGGCATCCAATGGTGTAGCAGCCGTGTGATGGTGGTTGTTGTTTTGGACATGTAAGAGTGTCCGAGGATCGTTAAAGTCATTAAAAGTATTGGCTGCGTCGTCCCGAGGACCATTAAAAATATTGAACAATCAAACGAGGATCTATTCGATTAAATTTTATTCCAGCCGAGGCCGAGGAACATCAAAAACCGAGGATCATTCGTAGCACTACGGTACCGGTACTCATAAACACAATATGGAGGTCGACTCAGAGTTGAGACACTCTATCAGCCTCAGCCCTGCTAGACATGCATGCCATATGGCTATAACTAATCCCAGGACACTAGCAGCCAGCTTGGACATGGTCACTCACATGTCCCACAGGCTGGGCTGAATACAGCAGGACATTGTAAGGTTTGTCCATGCAGCTCGGCGCACCTTCCAGTACCGTAGCAACCATCTGTAAATAGTTTGGGCACACTTGTGGCAATGCGTTCAGGCAGTTGACAGGCTGGTAACTTGTTAAATTGAATATATGTTGCAATTTCAGGGATTTCGCAACATCCGCATCCGCACCTGCGGTATAGTGTAGTGGTTATCACCCCAGACTCTGAATCTGGTAACCCCGGTTCGAATCCGGGTTCCGCAATTTGATTTTGCTGCATGGCAATTTTGCCCTGCTGTTTCACAGATTGCAACACCGAGCATTTTTTTTCTAAGCTCGCTTACAGTGCATCATGATGTATTCAATCAATGCTGTATTACCGCTTGAGCTAGCTGGACTCCTAGATGCCAAGCAACAGAAGCCTAGTTGCAACTGCTGCCACTGTGCAGACACCAAGCTTTTTAAGATGCTAGCAATATGCATTCAACCTCAGCCTTGAAACAAGTTACACTCCTAGATGCAAGCGTGATGTCCTTAAGGTCCTGCCTCCTGGAGCTTGCAACTTTGCCAGATACACTACCAATGTATACACGTAGATGTATACTATGTAGAGAAGTAACAACCAGCTAGTTGCATGAGGACCTGGTCATTTGGTTTGGCTGCATCAGGGTAACCTCAGAGCTATTCTGATCTTGGTGGTGTTGAAATAACACCATTTGAAGTTTAGTTTGGAAAGGCAAGCTTAATCTTCAGCCTTCTTGCCAGTTTTCTTTGGCAACAATACACTATGGATGTTGGGAAGCACACCACCAGCAGCAATAGTGACACCTCCCAGCAGCTTGCTCAGCTCTTCGTCATTGCGAACTGCCAGCTGGATGTGACGGGGCACAATACGAGTCTTCTTGTTGTCACGGGCAGCGTTGCCTGCCAACTCAAGGACCTCAGCAGCAAGGTACTCCAGCACTGCTGCCTGCAACAGGTGGGCAATACAGGTCAACACATATCACATAATCTGTTGCAGCAGACCACGGAGGTAAGTGTGGGTGCTCAAAGTGGTGTATTTAGTTTGTTCAACCCAAGCAAGTCAGGCGTATACAACAGGAATTTGAAAGTTGACATCACAAACTTACCAAGTAAACTGGGGCCCCAGCTCCAATACGAGTGGCAAACTTGCCCTTCTTGAGGTAGCGAGCAATCCTGCCCACAGGGAACTGAAGTCCTGCCTTGCTTGATCTGCTGACTTGTTTCTTGCCAGCAGTCTTTCCCTTACCGCGTCCAGACATGGTTGCAAGAGTTTCTGAGCAGGTAGCGACGACAAGATGAAGGTGGTTGGCAGATGAAAGGCTTTACCATTCACAAGGCAGCCGTTGACTCTTGTACTTCCGCGTGCACAGACCCTATCGTTACACAGCCTGCTCGGTCAAGTTGAACCATTAAACAACATCCAAATAAGGATATTACACGGCCTGCTCGGTAAGAAAGTTGAAGTTTCTGCAGTGACGTCTCTTCTTCAAAACAGCCTTCTGTCAGTCAATTCCAACACCTATCCTCATCTGTGCCTTCGGTCTCACCATTTCCACAACCGCTTCAAGTGTTCATTAGTCTTGCAAACATGTCTGGCAGAGGCAAGGGCGGCAAAGGTCTTGGCAAGGGAGGTGCAAAGCGTCACAGGAAGGTTCTTCGTGATAACATTCAAGGTATCACTAAGCCAGCCATCAGGAGATTGGCCCGCCGAGGAGGTGTCAAGCGTATCTCTGGCCTTATTTACGAAGAGACCCGTGGTGTTCTCAAGGTTAGACATCTCTAACCAGCTGAAGTCTTGGGGGTCAGCCCACTCTTGGCCCACTGTTGTAGTGCTTATCATGTGGAATTACTTGTAGTGATTTTCTTGCACGATCTTTACAAGGCTTCAGCTGAGCTGTCTGTCTTTGATTTATAGGTGTTCCTGGAGAATGTTATCAGGGATGCAGTCACATACACAGAGCATGCGCGCCGTAAGACAGTCACCGCCTTTGACGTTGTATACGCACTGAAGAGGCAAGGACGTACCCTGTACGGCTTTGGCGGTTAAGCACTTTAGCTTAGTCCACTTTCAAATCACAAATGGTGTTATTTTAACACCACCTGTCATGGATCTCTTGTGTTTTCTGTCTGCTATTTCCTGCAAGTTTCACTGTACACACATAGATATCACAGCAAACAAGCCATCTGCATGCCATGAATGTCAGATAAGTCGGATGTAAGCCAAATATGATGTGTACTGTTGTGCCATACAACAATTGTTGTGCAGCGCAGCAACTTTGTGCCGCTAGGACTTCTTAGACCTGACAAGCAAAACAAAGTTGACCTACCATAGTGTTACAAATGCTGTATCTCATTGAGAATATCTCCTCTGTGCGACCTTGGTTGTTGGCGGCGGTGTCAGTAAGAGCGCTTATAAGCATACTGTCACTGTATTACAGACTTGACTAGTCCTTGTTGAATGACTGCATAGAGACTTGAAGAGAGATATTGCTGGCATTGTTCAATCCACATCTGCAGTCGATTGCTGTCATCTAGAGAAGAAGTTGTGCAACCTCAGTTGAACACCTCTGTGAGATGCATGTTTGTCTGCAAGGCAGAGTGCACTCTTCAAGATACGGGTCTGAAATTGTTACCTGAGCTAGTCAGCCTGGACTGAACATCAGGAAAGTCATATAAGCTACATGAACATTATAACTTTCATGGACTTCTGGCGCTAGCTCACAAAGGCATGTCAGTGATATCATTTGCATTAATGTGGGCTTGCCAGCAGGCATGCCCAGGTGCATGCATACAGACCAGGTCAGTGGTCAACAATCAATGAAGCATGACAGATTCTAGAACTGGAATCTGTCATGCTTCATTGATCAGTAACATCTATCACAGGTGGCATGAGCCTGCAAGGCAGTGGTGACAAGTAAAGTGATTGTAATGTTGGTTGCGCTTCATAATGGCAACTTGCCTCAGGCATTTGCTGAATAATCAGTGCACTGGTCGTCCCACTTTGGACAGCTTAGTACAGGGTAAACAGTTTTTTCAAGCACTGAGACAAAGTGGTCAGACCTTCAAGGGTGTCAAGCGTTCAATCTTGCTTACATGCACAAATGTGAGGAGGATCTACTTATAGCAGCTTAATTGGTCCAAACTTCAAAACAGTAGCTATACCAAGTTGGTTTCCATAGCAAGGTGGTGTTGAAATAACACCATTTTGAGTTTGAGCAGGAGTGAGGATTTATGCAGATGTAAATTTGGTTACAGCCTTGGTGCCCTCTGAGACAGCGTGCTTGGCTAGTTCGCCGGGCAGGATGAGGCGGACTGCAGTCTGAATCTCCCGAGAGGTCACAGTGGGCTTCTTGTTGTATCTGGCCAGGGAGGCAGTCTCCACAGCGATCTTCTCAAAGATGTCAGCAATGAACGAGTTCAAGATTGACATGGCCTTGGAAGAAATTCCAGTGTCGGGGTGGACTTGCTTCAGCACCTGCGCAGAGACACAACTCACTTAGCTAGTGTAAACTTCAGATAGTAACTGGCGAGCACAACCGGCTGACAACGATAACAGGCACAACGTCAAGGTTTGTTGGACTGTGACCTTGTAGATGTAGATCTTGTAGCTTTCCACGGCCTTCTTGGAACCCTTCTTCCTGCCAGCGCTTGACTTCTTTGCGACTGCCTTCTTGGCAGGCTGTGCCGGTTTCTTTTCTCCCGAAGCCTTAGGAGCCATGTTTGCTGAGCTTGTTAGCGAACTAGAGGTAGGGAGCTAGGATGTGCGGTGGACTGAGAATGTGAGAGGTGAGAAGCTTGTACTGTCGTCAAACGCCTCCCCAGCTATTTGAGCAGAGGGCTGCTTGCCCGGACACAAGGGCTGCTCGGTCAAGTTCTGGGGCACACGCCCTAATGAATTCAACAAAGATACCCCTTCAAAAGGGTTGCTGTCGTTGCATCAAGGTAACACTCTTTGCCTCCTCAAACCTTCCGGCTAACGTTTTACATACCTTGTCGTCCGTCAAGCAACATGGCCCGTACCAAGCAAACAGCTCGTAAGTCCACTGGTGGCAAGGCACCCCGCAAGCAGTTGGCCACCAAGGCCGCTAGGAAGAGTGCACCTGCCACTGGAGGTGTAAAGAAGGTAAACATCGACGCCTTGTTGTTGTGCGTACAGCATTCACCTCAACTCAATTTTCGTTTTACAAATTTTGACGGGCAGTCATCTCAACAGACACCTCAGCAGACTGACCTGTTTCGTTGTGTTGCAGCCTCACAGATACAGGCCTGGAACCGTTGCCCTGCGTGAGATCAGGAAGTACCAGAAGTCCACTGAGCTGCTGATCCGCAAGCTGCCCTTCCAGAGGTTGGTGCGGGAGATCGCCCAGGACTTCAAGACTGACCTGAGGTTCCAGTCCTCAGCAGTGCTAGCCCTTCAGGAGGCAGCTGAGGCCTACCTGGTTGGCCTCTTCGAGGACACCAACCTGGCTGCCATTCACGCCAAGCGTGTCACAATCATGCCCAAAGACATCCAGCTTGCCCGCCGCATTCGTGGTGAGCGTGCTTAGGCTTTCAAGTCTGCAGCACATCATCTCTCCATCCTCAAATGGTGTTATTTCAACACCACCCTCCTGGAAGGCTTGCACACATACACTGCAACTTGAGTAGGCAACAGTGCAAAGGTGCTGCCCCAAAGAATCATAGTTGCAATGGCTGTGGGCCTTATTGAGATTATAGAAATGAAGTGTGCTAAGATGCATAGCGCCTGAATCCACAGCGTTAGACCGCACAACCTTCAATCTGCAGACTGCTAACTCTGCAACATTTATTAAATGTGTGAACTTGGAGGCTGTCCTGAGCAAAGCAGTTGAGCTGCAGAGTATGCACTGATGTCGTTTTTGTCCACTGTCACTTGGCAAACGTATTTACATTGCAAGACAAATAACAACAATGCTGATATGCTTCTGGGCAATCTGTGTTGTCAGGCTGTTTGCATCCCTTTCAGGCAGACGCTCAGCACAAAGTTTTCTTAAGCAACCTCGCATGTGTTCTTACCAGAACATCCAATCTTGAGCAGAGACAACCCAAATGCCTAGCATAAGGTTGCATACTGCATGTGCAACGATTGCAGGACCTAGTGATTCAAAGTAGAAAACTAAACTATGCATGCACAAAGCAAATAGCATCCCCAGGACAGGCTCACAAGCAAATCTTGTATGTCCAGCACCAAAGCAGAAGATCGCAGCTGCCAATGAGACTATGTTGATTGCTTTCAATGATATGGCCTGAAAGGATGTATACTGCCAGCCAGACAGCAAGTTGAAGAAAGCCCTATACAGAAAGCCTCTGTCATAGACTTCCTCGAAGAACGGTGTGAAGACACTTGAATTAAACAGTCTGATGAAAACCAGCAAATGTGCTGTACTTCCTTCGTGAGCTGTATATGGATTCCAAGGTCTCCTTTTGGACTTGCCAAACGAAATCAGCTTTGGACCACCCACCCACAAAATTGTGCTTACTATACCCATGGCTGCACCAGCAACTGATGATTGCAGACTAAGAGTGAACTCAGCAAAGCCGACTACATTACCAAAAAAGATAGCTATCATAATGTTGAACGGCAAACGCACTGCATACAACTGGTAGCGCGACAGTGGTATGTAAGGACTGAGGTAGGCCAGCACTGTCATGACCAACTGGTGTGCAGAAAACCACCCTGCTAAACTGTATTGTCCTATAGTCAATATATTCAGGCAATGCAGTAGCACAGGTGGGACCATATGAGTTGCCACATATGTCAGTTCAAGTGTCTGGACAATTTGTGCTTTGTGCAAGGGCTCAGCTTTCCTAGAGGGGTTTTGAGAAGGCTGCTGTTCAAGAGCTGACAAGGGGCGATCTCTGTTCCTCATGCTACCGCTACTTCAATGTGTGCCTACGCCAGACTACAACTGCTTAAGAGCCTGCTCGGTGAGCTCGCACTGCAAGCACGTGCAGGTTGAAAGTACACATGCCTGATCGGTGAAACTCGCTGAAGCAGCCCGGTCAGAAGACGCAAACGACGTGCATGCTTGTTTTAACTTCACCTTGCCTGCACTGCATTGCAGAGGGTGATCCGACCAATGTCTGTTCTGCGTCAACCGGTTCACAACCTTTCAGGTGCATGCGCTCAATGACGCGACCCAAGCGCGAGACTGTTGCTTGTGCAAAGCCTGTGCGCCCCTTCGCTCGCTTGCCGACAGATTGGAAGGCCGATTTCTACGCGTATCTCTGACGCTGATGTGCCAGCCTGAATGAGCGTTCGCGCTATTGTGTACGCACAGCGCTAGCGTTCGCACACGACACCGATGTTGTGTTATTGCGCACCCTTAACACTGCAAAGCTGCATAAGCATACGTCTGATTGTTACAGTACTGTTTGCAGTGTCCCAGGAACACGCTGCATTTGGGTGTTCGTCACAGTCAGACCATGCAGGATGAGGCTGTGGCGCACTTTGTGCTCGTCACAGGAGCTGACGCCAAGACAGCAGCAGGACTGATTGAAGTTTGTTTGTTCCCTACTTACGTCGCATGCCTGATTTTGTTGCTGTAAAAGTGTACGCTTGACAGAGCGGTGTGTGGCATAGGCTTGTACTGGTGACTTGGAGTCTGCGATCCAGCTTTACTTTGACACGCAAGGTGGATCAGCTCACCATAGCGATGAGGCTTTCGCCAGAAGCCTGCAGCAGCAGCACACTTCTTCAGCTCAAGATGGGTGAGCTAATCTCACCGCACAGATCACTCACGCTAAAGGGTTTCATGACCAGCATGATGCCTTGACATACATGAGTCCTATGCCACAATTGACAATTGACTGGCAGTCCATTCTATCCCGTGCACTCGTGCAGGCCATCAGACCTGTCAGCTGAGATACGTGCGCCAATACCCATTATGAAAGACACCTTGTATGGAGAAGGGGCACAGCATATGCTACGGCATCATTCAAAATCCAGGCATGCATGCAGACCTTTTGCTCTGTTATTTGCTTACCATGCTTGCTTTGGTCATTTTGACCAGCAGCCAATGCAATGACGCCTGTTTATTACACATTGCAGCTTTCATGCCATGTTGCTGCAGGAACAGTGAGCGATCATCTGCTCAAGATGTGAATGCATTCCGAGATTTCCAGTAAGTAACTCTTCGTCATGCTGGCTGTAGCAAGGCACTGCTTACTTTGCTTCCTCTGCTCACTCCCCCTGTGTTTGTGAACAGAGCAGAAGGTCGAGGGCCCTCAGGTGCAAGCAGTTCTTCAGTAAGATCAATACGGCCCTCTCATGCCTCACATTTTATCAAAGCAATGTGGATAGGAACTTTCCCGCAACTTCACAATGAAACTTCTAGGAAATTGGGTATTGGTTCGTGCCTAGCCTGTCCAGTCTGTTACACACAGTCTGCACCTATATGCTGTGCACTCACTGGTGTATCTGTATCTGCATGCGTATATGCACTGTGTAAGCAGGCACATGCATGTGCGCAGACTACAGTCAACACCTTGAAGCTGTCCTATGTCTGGTCCATCACACCTGATGATGCATTTGTCAAGTGATGTGAAAACTCCATCATGTGTATTGTGCTGACACATTTATTGTGTCTTGACAGGGACTTGCTAGTCTGTTCAAGGCGCCATCTGATTTGATGTTTCAAGGCACAATTGATGAGGCCAAGGCCAAGGCAGTACAGGAAGGCAAATGGCTGGTGAGTGTCTCCTTCTATAGTCTTTGTCCTTGTTGAACGACCAGCAAATGGCTGGTGACTGTTGCCTTTATACAGTAATTGTCCTTGTTGAACGACTAGCAAATGGCTGGTGAATGTCTCCTTTCTGCACTAAATGTCTCTCTTGTACGATTGGCAAATGGCTGGTGACTGTTGCCTTTCTACAGAGGACGTCCTTGTTGGACAATTGGCAAATGGCTGGCAAGTGTGTCTCTTTCATACTCATTGTCCTTTGGGTGCTACTTAACACCTGGGCAGCTCAAGCTTCTCTGGCATGCTGCACACGGCAATGGAAGTCAACGATGTCTGCAGATCATGTCTGCCCTTACAGCAATGTGAGACAATGTGCACTTTGACACAGTGGGTGGATTCCACCTGTGTGTTGAACTACTCATGGCAGCTTCAGAGATGTTTTCAGACTAACATTACATAAAGAACAGGTAGAAAAAGCCACAGCACGTGTTGTTGTTTGAATCAATCTAACCATCAAATATCTGTATTTACAAATTCTGAGTTGCCCATGCAGATGGTGAATGTTCAGAGCAACAGCGAGTTTGCCTCGCATCAACTGAATCGAGACACCTGGTCGGATCCGACTGTCTCCAGCATCCTCATGGGCTCCTTCGTCTTCTGGCAGGTGCACCACTGCACTCTCATCACAAACACATTGCTACATCATGGTAATGTCAAGATTGCTACATCATAATTATGTTAAGCTTGCTGCATCATGATAATGTTAAGATTGCTACATCATGGTAACGTTAAGATTGCTATATCATGGCAATGTCATACCACAACACATTGCTACATCATGGCAATGTCATACCACCACACATTGCTATATCATGGCAATGTCATACCATAACACATGGCTACATCATGGCAATGTCATACCACAACAGATCGTTACATCATGGCAATGTCATACCATAACACATGGCTACATCATGGCAATGTCATACCACAACACACTGCTACATCATGGCAATGTCATACCAAAACAGGGCCTCATACACCCGGTCATACAGGACTGTACATACCTGATCCTAGGGGAAGACATGCAATCAGTGAAGGTATTGTGGGCAGTTGCCTGAGGGTAGGCTATTGCAATGCATGCAATGACACAAGTCTTGCAGCATGTGTCTGTGTGCATGGACATGAAGCTTGACAGAGCTAAAGTATTCACAGCACGACATAGCACAGTGATATTGTCATGAGGACTCATTTGTCGAACCAGAAGTCAAGATATGCATGTATTGGCATGAAGATGCATATCTTGACCTTCTGACTCGACATATGAGTCCTCATGACAATCTCACTGTACTGTGCCGTGACTTGAATTCTGTAGCTCCCGGTCCATCTGGGCAGCCTGGTACAATGCTGGAGTCTCATTAAATTTGACGCCAAAAGGCATAGTCTTTTCTTTTCCATGTGTCTTCCAGCTGGTGGGCAGCTGCTTGATACTGTCCTGCAGCATTTACTCAGTGACTGAGCTGCTTGTAATTAGAGTCTCAATATTCAAGCTGAGTGCTGTTTCTGCTTTCTACGCAGCCTTTCTTCTTACCATGCATTTGCACTACAGCTCAGGCCTCGGCAGCCAATGCGTGCGAATCCACATAGCTCATGACAGCCTGTCACGGCATCCAAGGAACCTATCACACAGCCTGTGCCAGTGTCATCCACTCCACGTCCGCATAAGGCACGATTCATCAATGACTGAAAGCCCTGAGAGCAGCAGCCCATATATATTTGTTGTATAGCTGGTCACATGTGGATGCTGGTGTATTGCAGGCAACTGACAGCTCAGACATCAGCAGCCTGTGCATCTCTTGTAGCTGTTACTAACTGGAACATGATGCATTGCAGGGGACTGACAGCTCAGACATGGGCAGCCTGTGCATCTCGTGTAACTGACGCTAAATGGGTTGTCATACATTGCAGGTGACAGACAGCTCAGACATGGGCAGCCGATTCATGACCTCCTACAGGATTGACTCTGTGACTGAGCTGCCTATCACCCTGATTCTGGACCCCATCACAGGCGCCAAGCAACGCCAATTTCTTGGCTTCATTGAGCCGCAAAGGTGAATGAGCGTTATTCAAACTGGGCTGATGCTAGCAGCTGTCACTGTCCTGGCGTTGCAGGCGCCATCACATTCACCAACCTATGCCTACTGTTGCATCCAACCCTATGGTGGCTTGTGCAGGGCGATTATTATTGTTGCTATTATTATTATTATTATTATTACGATTATTACTGTCACTATATTATCATAGGTGAATGAGGTAGACTTTGGTGGTCCCGCCTGTGCCTGCCATGGTACATGCTTTGCTTGTCTTGTACTGATGTCTATTGCACCGCTGCACACTTTCCCATCCAGTGGCCGGAACCGTTGCAGCCGCTGCTTCAGATTCAGCCTGCAGCTGAGACAAGAGAGGAGAGACAAGACTTGCCCTGCACATGCCTAGCTCACAATGAATTAGAAAGTGTCAATGATCATTACTATTGTTACTCTTCACAGCTCGTTACAATCGCTGATAATCGCCATCTGTAGATGCCGTACTACATGAGTATCATCTGATTTGTTCATGTTTCTGCAGGCCAGCTGAAACAAACAGAGAAGAGAAAAAAAGCAAAAACACAAAGAAAAAGGAGACCCTATGCCTGCCAAGGAAGTTGCACTCATCACCATCTGCTGACTTCACATGCGCAGGCTGGCTGAGAATCTGGTGCCTTTCATGGGCCATGATATCAAACACGCCGCTGCTGATGTCATAAAGTATACATATATCTGCAGTTAATCAATGTTGCTGCAGGCGACCTTTCACGGGAATGTTGTTGCCTTTGAATGCAAAGGCTGGTGCCTTTCCGGGAAAGCCTCATGCCTTTTGTGTGATCATGCACTCTTTGCTGTCTGTTGATTTCTACACTACTCAATATGCGCACATAAGTATACATAATATAGATACAAGTATTCATACAAGTAACGTATACATACACACACACATGGCCTGACCGAGTATGTACATATTGTTATACACCATCTCGTGACATGCAGGCTGGCTGAGGACCTGGTGCCTTTCATGGACCACGACATCCACCATCCATCAGCCCACAAGCTGGCCACACAGCACAAGCGCAAGCAGACACAGCATCAGCCGCCCACCAAGGTCAGCCCCTCTTGTCCCAATGCTGCACTGCGTACAAAGCAATGTTGATCACAGCATTAACCACAGCATTGATCACAGCATTGACCACAGCATTGACTGTGGCACCGATTACACCCATTTGCAAACTTGCCCTCTCACCATGTGGCTTGTCCCAAATGCTGCGTCTGAACATGCTGTATTAAATGTGTTCAAGTGGCACTGGGTTCAGCAACAGTCTGTCGTGTAACATCCTGCTGACAAGGCAGTATATAGCATGAACGCATATCAAGCAAGAAGTACTGTGTTATTGCAGCGCTGTACTGGCATGCTTTGATGAGCCTGACCAAATGTATCAAAGGGAACAGACTTAGAGGGGCAAGAATGTAAATTTTAGAGCAAAACCCTCATGCAGCATCATCAAAGCTAACATTGCCCTAAAGAGCATTAGTACACTGTGTGCTAAGGACTGCCCATATACTTTGTCAATTCCAATGTAACAGCCATGGTTGTTTTAGATGCCTGTAGATGCAACTTTTCACATGGCCTCAAACGTCCACTGTACACCCTGCTGGTGTCACGGCCAATGCCCTGCCCCTGCCTCTGCCAATGGCCCTGCCCCGGTCCCTAATGCTGAAGCACCTTTCTTGTCGACAGTGGTTCTTCATTCCGCACATTCCTAGCTCATCATGAGCTGGAAAGCGTTATTATTAAAATCATTATTAAGGTTATTAAAATTGTTATCCTTATCTGTGCAGAAAGTGATGACTGAAGAGGATGAGCTTCAAATGGCCCTTGCAATGTCAGTGGAAGACGTCCCACAGCCTCAAGCTTCCACAAGTGCCCCTGCCAATGTCACAGCACAAGCCCCTGCTGCTGCTGCTGCCAATGGCCCTGCCCCTGTGTCTAGCAGCCCTACCAGAGCGACCCATAATGGCATGCATGGGAGGGAGAATGCTTCTGCTGTTGCCAATGGAGCTGCACATCAGGTAAGAAAAGGGGGGAAAAAGAAAAGAATACCCCTTTTGGCATCAATTTGATGAGAAGCCAAGTTTTATATCGGGCTGCCCAGGAATATCAGGCAACGCCCTCTAGTTATTGTGCTGAATGTGGCAATACATGTAACAAAGTTCTGTAACCATGTCTGTGACAGTGCACGTGACAATGAATCTCACAACGCATGTAATCTTGTGATGTGTGACCAGCTGATGTCGCGGCGTTAGGCATGCACATCTTTTCACACTGCTGCAGTGCACTATCAAGATGAGTATGCCTGGTCTCTGCAAACATGCATTCCATCATCAAACATGCGTTCCATCGTCAAACACGCATTTCATCATCAAACATGCATTCTACCATCAAGCATGCAGTCCATCATCCAGCATGCATTCCATCGGTAAACATGTGCTCCATCATCAAACATGCATTTCATCTCTCCCCAGGCTCAGAGCAGAGAGAGAGACAGACAGAGAAAATTACGATGCTTGAGCCAGCCAGCAAGTCTGATCATACATAGGTTGACCTTTGTCTGCATCAATGTATGATCAGACTCGCCAACTAGCTCAAGCATTGTATTTTTCCGTCTCCCTCTCTTTCTCTCTCTCTCCTGACCCTAAGATTATCTTTGGAGGACAGCAAGACAGCTCAAAACAAACTGCAAAACTTGCATGTGATCTGTGTATGACCCCCTACTTTGGCAGTCAGCGTATTGCCTGTTGCAGATGTACTCAACAATGGCGATCATGTGGGCGGTCATGTTTGTGGTTTCATTCATTGTGAGAGATTGTTTGACTTGGTGTGCTCATGCGTGCTTGTGTAGCATGTGAACTGCGTATCAAGGACTTTGGGCCCAAAACTGAACCCTAAACATAGACAAGAAATGTAATTGATTGATTGATTGACTGGCCTTGCTTCCACTCATGCTCAATTTTAGTTGTGCATGTAATACGCAGCAACCCACATGGTACCTATGTGGTCCTACCTCATGCTCAATTTGTTGTGCATGTAGTACGTTACAACCCACATGGTGCCTGTATGTTTCTACCTCATGCTCCGATTCAGCTGTGCAACAACCCACATGGTGCCTGTACGTTCCTACCTCATGCTCAATTTCAGTTGTGCATGTAGTACGCAACAACCCACATGGCACACATGTGTTCATTGTTGGTTCTTCTTCTTCATCTTTGGTTCTTCTTCTTCTTCATTGTTTCTTTATCTTCTTCTTCTCTGTGATGTGCAGGTGCCTGATGAGGCAAGTGTGGTTGCTGAAGCTAAGGCAAGGCTGCCCTCAGAGCCTGACAGCTCTGACCCCAATGGCTGCAGGATAGGTGAACCTTTCCACCACTTTCTCCACCTTTTCTCTGCCGAAACTGCAGAATTTTGAATGGCTTGTTTGCTTTTTTGTGCTCTTTTGAGCGTTTCAAAGTATCATAGCATGTTTTTAAAAGTGTTTCACGTGTCAAAGGTCAAATCACAAACAAGGAAACATGCAAAGGCTGCTGTGACTGCTGTGGAGTGGAGATTTGTGCAGCAAAGTGTTCAGATGCATCAGTCCATAACACACACAGGCACCCCCCTTGCCCTACCCATGAACCATCAACAGCTTCACTCTCAACCTACATCAAGTCCCCTCTAGCCACTTGACACCTGCTGGTGTCAGGGAAAGGCAAGCACACGTCAGGACAGAATTGGCATGATGCTTCTAGTCAACATGAATCTAAATGCCTGCATGTGCTAGTCCAGCTTGGAGCATGTCAACATGCGTATGTGGGAAGCTGCAGTAACTGATACATATGTTGGCGACTGCAGCTGTTCGTCTGCCTAGCGGGGACAGGTTGACCCGCACCTTCTCCAAGACAGACTCTGTCTCTGCGCTAGAAGACTACTGCATGAGCGAGGTACACTCCTCCCCCTTTTTTTGCTGTCATTTATTTGTAACTTGTATTGTCCCTGTCTGTGCGTCACTCAAAATGCTAGCAACACAGGTCTGACTGGCTGAACAGGACATCTCATCAACTAGCGCGCTGCATACGCAAGCGGCCGGCTCAGCTGCCATGTTGTTGGTCAAATTCAGATTTTGTGAACCCTGGTTGGGTTGTGCTGTTTCATGTGATTGCAACATGGACCAAGTCTGATGCTACATAACACCTGGTGCCCTTTTGCGGCAGCTGTCATGCATTTACATGCTGTGCTGAGGCAGATGATCATTGTACGCCGGGCATTTGAACGCAGACATGATAGCAACAGAAGTAGTTACATCTCATTTTACATGCAAGGAACACACACTCAAAGGTGACAACCCCAAGTTATAAATCCCACAATCATAGGGCAGCACATTAGATGTGCAATGCCATGCTACAGATTCTGCTGCACACATGTACCCTGTCCATGGCGCACTCTGCTGGACCCTGACTTCAGCCCCAGCTAAAGCCCCCATCCGTACTGTGTGTGTCTGAGTCTGTGGGTGTGATTTCTGCTGCCTATGTTATGTATGATGTGATTCCTGCATCCTATGTTGCTGAGGGCTGAGCAAATGCTGTGGTCCATGGCCCAACTTATGCTCTGATCCAGGCAACCAATGTGGTGTACCGCCCGTTATGAATTTGGACATTCTGTCATTTGCCCCTTCATGCATTCATCCTTGAATTCGTTCTTTCATGCATTGTTTCCTGCCTTCCTTCCATCGTTGATGATCAACAATGCTGGAGCATCTGTGTCATCAATGACAGGATGAAGTAACAAAGAATGCATGAATGAAGGTTGTTTGGAATTGGGTCTGGTGTACCTTCCAAATGGGGCTGTTGCGCACCTCTCAAATGGGGCTGTTGCGCACCTCTCAAATGGGGCTGTTGCGCACTTCTCAAATGGGGCTGTTGTGCACCTCTCAAATGTGATTCAGTGTACCTTTTGAACAGGAATGCGGTCTACCCTGTGAATGGGGTTTTGTGCACCTGTGTAACAGGGTTTAGTGTGCCTCCTGAGTAGGGTTTGGTGGACCTTTTCAATGGAGTTTTGTGCACTTCAAGAAAAGGGTTTGGTGTACCTTTTGAACAGGAATGTGGTGCCTGCAGGCTCCAGGTGCAGCAACCAGGCCTTTCAAACTCATGTACCCTCCAAATGGGCTGTTTTACACCTTTTATAAAATTGTTTAGTGTGCCTTTTGAACAGGAGTTTGGTGCCTGCAGGCTCCAGGTGCAGCAACCAGGCCTTTCAAATTGATGCAAGCTTTCCCAGGTGATGCATGGCTCTCAACTTCCTTGCTGCTTGATGCATACCCTCAGATGTCTGGACTGTGCTACCTGATGGCTTTCTCCCATCCTGCTGCTTTGCGCAAGCCTGCTTTTTCACGCTAGTCATCATCATCCAATCACCCACTCACACTTCCAGTCATCCATTCATTGCTTCCTCCATATTATTTCTTTCTGTGTAA
>JAABUK010003652.1_pt1 | contig 25789 bp, 23 predicted proteins | sample 5559141 | NCBI WGS metagenome assembly JAABUK01 (sample SAMN10711869, study PRJNA513367) | rock metagenome | isolation source: Antarctica rocks | place: Antarctica: Victoria Land, Pudding Butte nord | collected 2016-01-03 | reverse complement strand
AGGGGCGGGAATGGAGAAAGGTTGGGGAAGGGGGATGAAGCGGAGAGGATGGAGCCGGAGTTTTATCGCTTTGCTTGGGTGAATGGAGATAGTGCGGGGCTTTATGGTGGGGTGGGGGTTTGGGATGAGAGGGGGGTTTGGATACCGCCGATGGAGATCAATGGTTAGGTTGGATGGAAGGATGGATGGTCTATACTTGCTAAGAATTGTTGCGACCAGTTCAATAGATAGATGGCTAAGACTTCTTGATCTTTGCCGGTGGCGACTGCGCTGTGTATAAATCTGATCATGTATGTCTCTCTATCTATCTACGTATTTGATCTGTCTCAGTAGTATGCTCTTCTTCGCTCACTTCCAGATGAAATTAGTATTTTGCCATCTCTCCGATATTTCCGAGACCCAACCGCTTGGTGTATCTGTCTATGATGATATGAATACGGGACTCAGATTGGTAGGAGTCCTCGTGTCCAGCTCTCTGCTCCTGGGCCCGCTCTTTTCCCCCTAATTGGCTCAGACATCGTCAGCACGTCCTCCGAAGAAAGGGGGCCGCGAGGGCTGCGCGTGCATGGTTGTGGTTTGCGAGCAGCGTTCGGAGGTCCATTTAGAACCGGGAGCGGAGCTTGACGGCGCGGTGAGGGTATCTTGGATCACTGTGGTCGTTTTGGCATCGTCAAGCCATGTTCATGTAGCTGGTACCCTTTGAAGCTCTTGGCAATGTGATAAGCTTAGGCCGTGCGGGTGGTCTTGCTTTCGACTTCAGGTATCAAGTCCGAGCGGTGGTCGTCTTGATAATAGCCACGTGAGGTCGACCAATAAGGTGTAGAGGCGTGCTCGAAATGACGAGGATTCTAGTCTCATGTCGTATCCCCGGATCTTCCTCGATCGTCTGTGTTCGGTCGCGCCGCTGCATTTTCTTCGTCCAATTCATCTTCGTCTTTCTTGTATAGGAAGAACTGCCAAAATATTGCCAAATCAAGTAGCAATGTCCCAGCACTGCCAGCAATCCAAGACGCATTCACGGAGATGTAGCGACCATAAATCGATGCTGCCTCGCCGAGTTCGCAATGACCAGGATATTGACATATTGGAGAATAAGCAAAGATTGACATTACATACGTGAGATTGCCAATGCAAGCGAAGAGAAAGAAAAGCAACGAAACACCTTCGGTGCTTTTGCGGCGATAGTTGAGCAACAGCTGTGGAATCCGGCTTCCTAGATAGAATGCGGCGCACAGATATCCGAAAATTTGTCCCAGGACATCGTACTCTGGAACGGACGGAGACTCATCCTCTGTGTGTCTACCACGCTTGGAATGTTGACCTATCCACCAGCCAAGTACGCCTGCTCCACAGACCATTACGATAGAAAACGTGTTGAAAACAATAGCTTGCAAGGTTGTGGTGGGCCTCATACTCTTGACGGCAGGAGCCTCGTTAGCTTTGGGCGCATCAAGAAGTGGAGTGGCTGGTGACAAATGTGTTCCATCCACGCTGGAAAGGTGGCGACCGATTGCGGAGAGCGATCGTCGTCGCGTCCTTTGGTCATCCCGGGGTACGTGAGGGCTAAGAATTCCAGAATCACTTCTCGCCAAAAGCGGTTCTTCCTCTTGTGGTGCCTCCTCTAGCTTCTCGACTTTGTCTGACAGGGTGAATCCCCGATAGTAGAAGACTTGTCCAACAAGCACAATATCGGCAAGAGTATAGTATAGCGCCAAGATGATCATCGTCGGAAGAACACCCTGAAGTACTGCTCCCACGATGTTGAAGAGATCGCCCAGCAGCCAAACAACAAGGAAGACGATTGAGAGGCCATCGGCAGAGCCTCGGCGGAAGTTCTCGATGATTTGAGGAGAGAAGACAACAACCCAGCAAGCGATTGATATCGAGCTACAGTCCAAGATCAGCTACCGCCACTGGTCAGGGTCACTGTAAGAAGCCCATACCCGCAAATGCCGCTCAACGCCTCAATGTCAAGGTTGGTACCTTGCGAGGGAGGAAACATGGCTGGGACGGTATTGGAGAGGAATTGGGAGATAGAGGAAGTCTAAGGCGCGTATGTCATGGAGGAACGAAAGGATCAAGGTTGAAGTGACGAGGATGAGGCTGCAGCCATGTCGGGCATGAAGTGAGGAGAAAGAGAAGCGAGGAATTTTCCCAGCACCACCGTAATCAGTCGCAGTAGTGCCGTTAGTACGTAAGGGATCCCACCGCGGCTGCCAAGCCTCGGATCTGGGGAAACGGAAACATTGTATAATATTATATGCGTTAGAAAGAGCTTAAAGTCTTATTATTCAATATTAATAAAGAAGTTTAACTGAAATAATACCTGGTCGGTCGTCCTTGGCGGCTGACTCAGCAGAGCCCTATCTGCTGTCGGTCGTCCTTGGCGGCTTACTCAGCATGCAGGCCTATTGCTTCTTTGCGCAGACAGCTTCCTCCTGCATACACCCATTCATCACTATCTTCTTCTTCGCTTCCTCCTGCATACCGGTGGAGTATTCGCGGTGGCGAGGTCCACAGTGTTGCGATAGCACGGGCTAGCTCCATCACATACACGCATTCATCAGTGACCGATGCCGGACGAGGAGAAATCTCGGGACAAACTAGCACCACGTCGGCCAGCGCCTTGTCAGGTACCATCTCCAATCCTTTCTCCGTTGTAGGACACAGCTTTGCACAAGGAAAACAGCTTGCAAAGCAACGGAACTCTCACGATAGCACGACAGCAATCTCTTATTGCAGCCACTGAAACATGGCCGTGCTTCGTCGGATAGTCAGTCGAACCCTCAACCGAAGCAAATCAGCAAGCAATGCTGAGAGGTATCGAACTTCGAAGCCATCCAGGTACAGGTCCTGAGATGGTTTCTGCCAGCCGGGCCCCTTCTGCTCCGTGTAGAAGGATGGAGTGCACGCCCCAAAGCCTTTTTGTGACCTTCCTCTTTCAATCCTAGTGCTTTTCACAGTCTGAGCAGCAGTACGCAACAGCAGGTGTGGGAGAGCAAAGACGACTCAAGATATTGGTTGACTGCCAGCTATTGGTCGCTGTTAAAGTCTTTTCCGCAAAAGCCCTTTGCCTGGCGACATCATCCAGGACAACGCAAATACGATATCTATGTTGGTTTTTCGCCTTGGATTAGTATGCATATGACCATGGGCTACAACTCTACGAGAGCGGTGTGCGAACAACTGGCCTTGATCCGTTCATCGGCATGAGCTGCATCCAACTCTAGAATCTGTCAGCGAGCTTCATCGTCCACACTTTCTGTTTTTTGGCCGTTTTCGGGGTGGATCGGGTGCGGTGACATTTAACGGTCACGGCTGACATACGCCGATGATCGGCACTCCTACGTCAGCCGTCAGCCGCGAACTCCGATTTTCGGAAGAGTGAGCTTCTATCCTACCTCGAACAATGTCGAGAAGAATCCTTAGGATTGGAGTGCAATCGATGCTGTTATGGCCGATCAACAGATATCTTCTTCTTCTTCCGGGACGACATCCTCTCGAACGCGGAACAGCACTATGCAGGACAACGGCTACGATCCTGAGGCCACCAAAGAACACATACCTCGGGATTCCAATACAGATGCCAGTCTAGCTCTACGCCGCTCTGTTTCACGGAAAGATGATATGCTCACGCACGTTCGGAGTCGCCAACCTGTGCCACCCTTCTCACATCCTTTAGCTCACCAAAGAACCACCGCACAAGACATTGTTGATTTCGACGGCAAAGATGATCCTTATCATCCATTGAACTGGGCGTTCAAGAAGAAGGTCGTGACAACCGCTTTGTATGGATTTACTACAATGGGAGCTACCTTTGCATCCTCCGTCTACTCTCCTGGTATCCGACAGATATCGGAAGAATTCCATGTGAGCGCAGAAGTTTCAACGCTGGGGCTCGCGCTATTGCTTGCGGGGTTTGGATTGGGACCATTACTCTGGGCTCCACTTTCCGAGGTCTATGGACGGAAATTGGCCGTGTTGACGCCATACTTTCTCGCTGCTATCTTCTCCTTCGCAACAGCTGTTGCTAAAGACTTTCAAACTGTCATGATCACCCGATTCTTTGCCGGCTTCTTTGGAAGCGCCCCCGTCACAAATACAGGTGGGGTCCTCGGAGACATGTTCTCTGCTGACCAGCGTGGTCTTGCAATCGTGGGGTACGCCATGGCTGTCGTTGGAGGGCCTACGCTGGGTCCTATCGTTGGTGGCGCGATAGTACAAAACAGTACCTGGCGGTGGACGGAATATACCACCGGCATTCTTATGCTGTTCATGCTCACCCTTGATCTTATCCTTCTCGATGAGTCATACCCACCCGTCTTGTTGGTCCGCAAAGCTAGAAAGCTACGACACGAAACGGGAAACTGGGCTCTGCACGCCCACCACGAAGAGTGGGTAGTAGGGATCAGCATCAAAGACATGGCTCACAAATTCCTGGTCCGACCAATCCAGGTACTCTTCACACCCATCGGTTTCTGCGTCGCTCTCTACGCCTCATTCGTCTACGGCATCGTCTATATGCTCCTCGGAGCCATCCCAATCATCTTCCAAGAAGGCCGCGGCTGGAATTACGTCGTTGGCTCGCTCCCATTCCTCGCAGTCCTGGTGGGAATCTTTTTCGGCGCAGGCATCAACATCCTCAACCAGAGGTACTACATCAGCCGCTACCACGCAGCAGGCGACCATGCAGTCCCAGAGGCGCGTCTGCCGCCGATGATGATCGGCTCTGTTTTCTTCGCGGTGGGGATCTTCATCGTCGGCTGGACAGGCGACCAAAACTTCCCCTGGATCGCACCATGCATCGGCCTGACGTGCATGGGCCTTGGCTTCTTTGTCATATTCCAAGCTGCGCTCAATTACCTCATCGACACTTTCTCCGTCTACGCGGCCAGTGCGGTCGCGGCGAACACCTTTCTGAGGAGCTGCTTCGCATCCGCGTTTCCGTTGGTGGTTGCGCCCATGTATCATAATCTCGGCATTGCTTGGGCGAGTAGTCTGTGGGGGTTTATTGCTGTGGCCCTGATTCCGATTCCGTTTTTGTTCTATGTGTTTGGGAGGAGGATTAGGGCGAGAGGGAGGTATAGTAAGGCTTCTGTGTATTAAAAAGGTCTGGTTGGGCTAATAGTAGCGTTGGCGTTGGCGGCTTGCATTTGAAGCATTGCGTTTGGATTTCTGGACTGTGCTTGCAGAAGCTGCCCGGAAAGGGTCTTGTGGACATCAGGGTACGATTATACATACATACAGCTCTGCTCCCTGGAAGTCTTCCGGCATATAATGTAGCTAGCTTTTCCAAGGATGCCTCAGAAGAATATATGAAATACAACGACAACCTCAATCAAGTATCCAAAGACACCTTACCGTAGCTCGCCATTCATTCCCCTACCCAAACGGGAATTCTCAGACCAAGTGACCTTGCACAAACCCTCCCAATCACCCCCGCCTCGGCTGCGAATGGAACCGCAGTGTCTTCTGGAGGCTTACTTAGCGCACTGCGGTGCTGTTGGGATCGATGGATGCTGGTGGGAAGAACGTCGAGCTGATTGCGTAGAGGAGGACGGATGATAGGAGATGTGAAGGCAGCGCAGAGAAGATGGGGGAGGGAAAGATTGGATCGCATTAAGGTGCGAAGGATATGGTGGCTTCTGCTGTGTGGTGGTAGGAAAGCTCGATGCGGGAAGCGCTTCTAGAATTTTCAGACTGGTTGTGTCTCCTTAGGATGGCTTTCTCGTGGAAGACATGGGCATCACGGATTCTGTCTTCGGCCTTTCTGGCATCTCAAGCACCTCTCATCCTCATTCTCCGCAGCGTACGCAAACCGCAATAGCCGTCGATGTCAATCGCCTCCTCTTTTGTCTCTTCATCTCCTCCTTGCCCCTCCCTCCTTCACATCCGCACCCGAGGTAACACCCTGCTGACTCTTCGTCGCGCCTGCCATCCAACTCGCCAGGTCGAAGTTACTGGCCCCTCCTACTCCACCTGGAGCACTCCCACCCGCGGCTACCTGAAGCGCGCTATGCATGCCGGATAGGGGGCTATTTTTCTTTTGCTCTTCGAATTCGGCTTTCATTTCGGGGTCCACTGTGATTAAGCGCAGGTAAGTTAGCTTGGGTATGGATGTATACTTTGGGATTTGAAGGATGGAGAAAAGACGGGTTTGAGGCATACTATTATCCATCAAATACGGCATTCCGAATGTGATTCCCATAGCCACAACACCAAGCAACACCATCGGATTCATCAGCAAGCCCAGAGGATTGAAACCCGCACTCTCCTCGTAGAAGTCTCGTTTAGCCACTGCTTTGGCGTCGATACTAACGACCTGCTCCTGCTCCGCCTCTCTTGAGCTTGCGGAGTTGACACTCCCGCTCGCGCCTCCATCCTGCGCTGCTTTCCCGCCCAGTATCGGGCCCTTGTCGGACCATGCTGAGCCTGTGTAGGTTTCCCATACCCCTTCAATCACTGCGTCACCTGCGTTGAATCCCTCGGGGATGATGTCGACGCGGTAGGAGGCGAAGACATGGCTGAGGGATGAGATTGTGAGGAGGTAGGATCGCGGGGTCAAGGCTGAGTCGGGGATGGTAAGATTGTGGATTTCGAGGGTTGAGCGTGTTGTTAGAGGGGCTGTGAGAGGTGGGATCGAAGGGGAGCCCGAGAGGAGGGTTGCGTGGGTTGAGGGGGAGAGGGCGTTTGGGTTTGGGAGGAGGGGAGAGGGAGAGATTGAGATGAGGAGGGAGGTTGCAGAAGAGATGGGAAGAAAGAGGGTGAGCAGAGGTATGAGGAGGAGTAGCATGTTTGTATGTACGATAGTGTTGCTTTGAACTTAGGAATCAATGATGGAAGTTTTGAGGATTCATTCTATTTTACCGAGGTTTCGCCGCATAACTCGACGTTCGCTTATCAAAGTGATTTCTCTCTAATATATGGAACTGATTTCGACAAAGTACTGGCTTTCTCCACCAATAAAGTAGATTCATTCCACGTCCTAACAGGGAGTATATTTCCAAAGTCAATCCAGTCCTCTGTAGACCATCTCCTTCCACCTGACATCACTTCAAGCAGTAATGCTGCCAGCGACGGGTGCCAAATCTTGCAAGACCTGCCCCGTCCAATTCAGCACAGCGTTGGTGTGTATGCCCTTTAACCATAGCATGCGCCTGGGCACAATCAAGGGCCTTTCACGTGGTATCGTTTGTAGACTTCTTTCGCACCGCCTGTGCTTGGCAGAAAATGCGTTGGCTGGTGAATGAAGCACAGTCATAGAACAAAGCGCAGTGGTTCTTACCCTTTCACATCTTTCGCGCATATGTGTCTGTCTGCTTCAAGTGGCCTGTGGCCATTTAGCTCTGAAGAAATCATGTGCTGTTGTAATTCGTCTGGACAACATTGACTTGAGCATCATCAAGTTACCGGATCTCCCACTAGCATCTGGAATGCCTGCAAGATACTCTTCCACTCCTCCGGACGCTCTTCAGAAAACTTTCTGACTTTTTCCAACGCTTCCAGATCTGCTCTCATTCTTTCGTCTTGTTTCGTGCCGTTTAACACGACTGTGTTGCCCAAGCCAAGCACAAGGCAATAAAGAGCTGCTTGTGGTGAGACGTATAAGCGATTAGCAAGCTGCCAACTCCAACAGACCAGACGAGAACCGGATTTGCGGTCAACGTCCAGAAACTTTGGTAGATGATGGATTTCTCGCAACACAATTTTTGCAAAACGATGTCGAATTTGGTTGCAAGATAGAATCGATTTTGGACAACGGCCAGCTTGATTTTGACCCTCTCATACACATCCATCAACGTAAATAAATTACAATTGGAGATTCCAAATTCCGAATCTTTTCTGGGACGAATCCTTCTAATGCTTCCCACACTTCCATAGTCTCAGCAAAGGTGGGTAGTGGTGGATGAAGTACCAAAGTGTCGATGTACGATCCCTCAACATCATCAAAATGATCACCCGCTGATCGCAGATGTTGTAAGGAAGAGTTTACAGAATCCTGGACCTGCTTCCGGATGGGATCCTTCGGGTTGTATGGAACGTTGTCCGAATCTTGCCCAGAAAATGGTGTAAATTTGGTTTGAACATAGATATTGCTCCTCTTGACCTTACCGTCTTGCAAGGCCTTCCGAATCCCAGAGCCTACCAAATTCTCTTGATAATGCTTAGGTTGATTGGTAGTGTCGTTGCCAGTGAATCCTACATTCAGTGCTTAGTAGACAAGATCTGCGGTGGCTTCCTTCTTCCAAGCAGTTCCGTAGATGAACGTGGGAAGAGCCTGGGTGATGTGTGGAATGTGTGGACAGTTAAGTGAAAGCCTCCCGGCTATCGCAGTCGCTGGCATTTATTTCTTCCTTTACTCACAAAGATGGTTTGCCAGGGAAAGGGTGAATTGCTTAGGAGAGCAGGATACGTGAATGGGAAGAGTCTCGCATTTGAAAGGAGTGAGGATGCAATATCTTGGCATATCTTGGCGTATCTTGGCGTATCTTGGCATAGTCGATAAGGCTGAGCTTGGATTTTACGCGCTAGTCCAGATGTAGAATGCCATCTTCAAATGACGCTGGCCAGAGCTCACCAATATTATTATTCTCAAACTAATGGGCATGCGCCTAGCCCTGATCAACGTTGTCTCAACTCCCAAAGGAACAGTTCATGCAGCTGTGCTAGACTGGCACCATCTGTAACAGTTCGACTCTTCACTCAAAGAATCCCAATCGCGCCAGAAACCCTGCCGGGCACCAGACTTCTGCAGCCTTCCGCTTGCTCTTCGATAGTCCGAAAACGTCATCCATCAACAGCCCAACTTTCTGCGACAGATCGTTCCAAAGTCTTGCACGATCTTCCGGACACGTGAGGGCCTGGCCCGGGCCTTTCTGTGGCCCTCTTGAGGGGCATCAGACCGCGGCGAAAGAGCTTTGATAGAAACATCACTTAAATCCTCTTCCGACCTTCCGATCCTTTCATTTCCCTTCAGATTCATCATGGCTTCGCGAGGTCTATCTAGAAAGCGACCTGGGCCTGGAACTTCACCTGCGCCATACCAGACTTCATACCCACCACCAGCATTGGCAAACTACGGCGGTTTTGATCCACATGTTTCCAATGATCAGTTCCTCCAATTTGGATATCAACCTCAAGTCGAAAATCCTCAAGTTCCTTACACCGACAGTTCAACACCTCAACAGGCAAACTACAACGCAGATGTGGGGGGAGGTTCTAACCAGCTCGCCCGAAGACCAGCGAATCCAGTCATCTCTCGTGACCGAGGCCGGGGAGACTCGAGCCAGTTGCAGTGGTCAGAACAAGCGGACGGGCAGCGGGCTGACAACGCCTGGGGTGATAACTTGGATAAGTTAAATCGAAGAGCACAGCTGGCTAAGAAAGAAGCTCAGTCGAAGAGGAAGCAGATACCGCCATTCATTCAGAAGCTCGCCAGGTGAGTAGTCGTCGTGGTCCTCACAAGACCAATACTAAATTTGATGAAGTTTCTTAGATGATGGAAAGAACACCAACCTCATCCGATGGTCCGACGATGGGAAATCTTTCATCGTGGAGGACGAAGATGAATTTGCCAAGAAGCTTATCCCTGAACTTTTCAAGCACAACAATTATGCATCGTTCGTGAGACAGTTGAACATGTATGGATTCCACAAAAAGGTTGGTCTGTCAGATAATTCGATGAGGTCTAGTGAGAAGAAGGCCAAGAGTCCGAGCGAATACTCAAATCCATATTTCAGACGTGGACATCCGGATCTTTTATGGTTGATTCAGAAGCCAAAAAACACTGGTCTGAATGCAAAAGCAAAGGGGCCGAAGAGGACAGACCTGGATCAGAATGAGGATGACAATGACGACTACCTCGAGGAGATCCGACCAGCGCCACAATCAAGAAACCCACCACACCAGCTTGCAATTGGGCAAGGTGACGCTAGTCTACCGTCAGAACAGCTTAACAGCGTTCATCGAGAGCTCCAAATAATCCGACAACAGCAATCTCAAATTACAGCAATGATACAAAGACTAAAGCGTGAACACGAACAACTCTACGGACAAGCCGCCAACTTCCAAGATCAACACTCGCGTCACGAAAACTCCATCAATGCCATTCTTACGTTTCTTGCGACTGTCTACAACCGAAGTTTGCAGGGCCATGAGGGGGTGCAAGGTATCGCCAATCTCTTTACTAGCTCCATACCTCACGACACCAACCAGAGTCACGTGGTGGACGTAGGCGATTACACGTTCGACCAATTAAACGGCGCAGAAGGCTCCATCCAACGTTCTTTCAAGAAGCAGCCTCTATTACTGAAAGCACCACCTGCCGAGGGGGGCCGCGCTTCCACCGCATCTCCTTCATCGGTTGGTAGTCCGTACGATGGGCGACAAACCAGGCGAATGTCACAGATTGCAAGGAACGGGGTCAATCAGTCCGCTGATGTGGAGGAAGTCTTTGACATGCGAAAGCAGCAGCAAAAACCTCAAAGAGTGAATCAATCCGGCCGTCAAAATCAAAATGATATCCTCTCTGTGATTCACAATACCAATGCGCGGAACTCGACACCTGGGACTCCCGCACCAGACTTCTCTAATGTTCTCAACTCGCTGGAAAACTCTGGAGGGGGCTCACCTCTTACGAGCACACAGCGTGCAGACGTGCTACGTCTCATCAACAACCAAGGATCCGCTACTAATGCTGGCGAAAACGCTCTGACTTCACCGAACCCTCCACCAATGCCCAACCACTACGATCGTCGTCTAGCCGCCACCAAATCTGATCTTGAGCATCTCGCGAAAATGCAAACCGATCAAGACCGCTCGGTTCAAAAGTTGACCAACCTCCTGCAACCGCTCAGTCCAACAGGCTCCATACCTGGACTTGCCGACGGCACAGACGTGCAGCCACCACCCTTGGACATTGATGACTTCCTGAACAGCAGCGCCAACTATTTTACGGACTTCCCACCCGACCAGAACTTCGACTTCGACGGCACAGACGTGAACAACAACAACACCAACACAAACGGGATCAACTTCGCCAACCTAGGTGACGGCGACGAGGAGCTCTTCGGCAATGTCGGTAGCAACAATACCGGAACAGACCATGGTCTAGCATCAAATACCAATAACGGCTACGATCACCTCAACGTCGACGGCACCGCCGACGATAGCGGCGGCAGAGTAGAGTCAATGGCCAGCAGTGAAGGAGCGAGTCCGACAAACACGTCGGCAGGCACGGTGGATGGCGATGGACCGACCACGAGGTCTCGCGCAAGTCCTGCCGCCGTGGAGCAAAACAGTCAGAATGGGAGTGGGAATAGTCCTGCTAGGAAGAGGAAGAAGATGGGCTGAGCGGAACAAACGAACGTCAATTACCATGTTCTTGGCGATCAGGTCCTGTTGCTTCTCGTTTTTGCAATTTTGCTCCCCCCACCAACTTACGCGATACCCGGACATCCCATCCCATCCCATTCTATCCGCCAAAAATAGGAGGTGAACTGGAATGTTGGCTCAACGACTTGGCAGGGGGAGCGTGTGGTGCGTTTACGAATTCAACGATGTTCATGATACGTACAAATACCACATATGCTGCTGATGTGGTTCATAAAAGCTACTACATTTCTCAGCTAACTAATTGATTTGATTGGCTGAGTGGCTAGCTAGCAAGCTGTCACGTTGGCTTGCATATACATCGTGTCAATAATTCAAAGTCAATGAGTTCATCTCCTTCAGGAAGCGCTCAGCTGCGTTCCGACTCCCTCTCCGTCTTTTTCTTGGTTTAGCAGTCGTCTAGTCATCTCATCTCCCCCTACCACCCCATTCCCTCTCCTTCCCCCTTTCCCTTTTCGCACTCCCCCTTAGATCCATGTCCCGCTCCTTCTCCCGCGGGTCAATAACAACCAATTCCTCTTCATTCTTCCTCTTCCAGGTCAAATCCTTGCCTAGTCTATCTTTTTCGAAGGAGAGGGCGTGGGACATCCAATCTGTGCTTTCTGCGTCGTCGTCGTCGTTCGAGAGGGGGGGGTGGTGATCGGTGGTGTTGGTATTAGGGTTGGTGGGGTCGACCGGGGGGTTGTCCCAGTTTGAGCAGGATTGGCAGTTTACTATGAAGTGGAGGTCGCAGAGGGTTGCCTCTTCGTCGTCGTCGTCGTCGGCTACGGTGGCAATGGCGAGACCATGTTTCTTGGCGTTCTTTTTAGGTTGCCGGTTCAGGATACCGTCTACACCATTTGTCCTCCCCTGTCCGTTCAAGTTCAATGAGGGCTGAGCAGACAAACCGGCACGATCGGCTCCCTCAAGCCGGGCTTTGAATGCATTCAGGATCTTCAGGGCACTCCGGTCGTTGTTATTGCTGCCGCCACTGTTACCTGGCCGCGGCCTCTTCCGTCCACGGATGCTGGTCTCGGGGATGAGTTGCTCCAAGGCGGATTTTTTCCGAATTCTTTCAAGGGCGGGGGTAACTCTGTGGCGCATGGAGGCTTTTAATGCGGCGATTTCGGCGTTGAGAGTGAATGATGCTGAGGGTTTGGAAGGCGGTTCGGGAGAGACGGTGGCAGAGCGTGAGGGTGAGCGCGAAGGGGACTCTGGATCTTTTAGCGGGAGCTGGGTTGTTGAGTCGTGGAAGGAGGGCTTGCGGCGGTGGGCTTCGGGGAATTTGGAAGTTGAGCTGGAACCGGTAGGTTGAGAGCGAGCTGGAGGACTGGGCGAAGAGCGCCGGCGAGCGGGTTTCTTCTTCTCTTGTGGTTCTTTCTCCGAGCGGGAATCCTGCGATACTTCCTCTGCCGGTCGACCACTGCTGTTTCCCGAACTGGACTTGAGTTGTCCATTCGCGGCGGAAGTCTCTTTGTTGGCTAGGCTGTCAAGCAGTCTCGTATTAAACTTCGCCTTCGGCTGAATTATAGGCCCCGTATCTCCCTCGCCGTCTTCCTCTTCAAAACTCAACAACGTTTTGCCTTTCTTTTTCGTCTTTGCCTTCTTTTTCACCTTTCCTTCTATCTCCTCGTCTTGTGGCGCCGTCCTCTTAGCAGTTCTCTCCCTCTTTTTCATGCTTGCCCACGGTTCCCCCTTTGGCATCTCCAAAATCTCTGCACCCGTAATCTTGAACGGATACATGGGCCTCTCAGTGCCCTCCACATTCTCTGCCTCGGCAATTCGTACCACATTGTAGATGCCATCTCCTTCCACCCTTCCGAACATGGTGGAATCCCCATCAAACTGCGCTCTCACATCTGCCAACGTGATGAAAAACTGGCTTCCATATGAACTCTCACCCATCTTCGCCATCCCCACCAAACCGCGTCGATTGAACTTCAGCCGGCTGTGCACCTCATCTCCAAATACCACTTTCTCCCCGGATCTTGCATCGATCTCGAATTCTCGGTCTTCGTAGATGCTTTCCCCGCCTTCTCCGGTTCCTGTAGGGTCTCCGCCTTGGATGACGAAGCCGGGGATAACCCTGTGGAAGGGTGTTAAATCGTAGTAGCCATCTAGGATGTGTTGGAGGAAGTTTCTAGAGGTGAGAGGAGTTTGCGTTGCGAACAACGAGATCTGGATGGAGCCAGCTGTCGTGTGAAGGAGGACGGAGGCTGTAGGAGGTGGTTCGGTCGTGTAATGAGACGACATCTGGTCTGTGATGCGGGAGGTTGGACGAGGGAAACGGGGACTGGGAGAAAGTGAGGGAGAAGAACGGCAGATTTCATGCTATTCGAATACATAAATCCTTCTGCTGCGGGTTTCCACACATCATACAGAATAGAAGTGTGGGTTCGTTTTGAAGAAAGGTAAATACAATAAATATTTGAAGCTCCCCGAATGAGGTCATCCGAACCTACATGCTCTCATTCATAGTACCAAAACGTCTCCCAGAGCACTGAACTAAGACGTGTTGTGCTTACTTTCAGACAAATCCGCAACGAGTATTGCCGAACCACGAATGAGACGGACCCGATGGCAGAGCCATTCTTCTCAAACACAGGGAATACGCTTCTTCGATGACTTCTTCCGCCTGTACTCGCAGCTCCCTCCTCCTTCCAGCAGCTAAAGCAATATCGCCATCTTAGAAAACATGACCAGCCAGTTCGATTGCCCGTTCAGACTATGTCGATTCAAGCAGCGGATGGACGAGGCCCTGCCTTTGGCAGCATCTGCTGTGGACGTGACGCTCCACCACAACCTGGTCAGCTTCGTGATTGCTCCACTGATGTGAATACCTCCGCTTCGAAAAATCTGCAATGTAGCCAAATTTTCTATGTTCTCCTAAGCGTATCCCAAGCTACCACGAAAGAACCTTCATCCGTTGCGTGGACGGTCGACACAGTTCCTTTGAGCTTGAGTCTTGCATAACCTCGATCTTTCCCACCTTGGAGTTTGGTATATCCCTGAAGGGTCATTTTCAAAGTTATAGAGAACAGTTTACATACGAGTAGGTTGGAGTATAGTAGTCAGACTGCGAGTTTTTCAATCTCTTTGCAAACAGCCTCCGTTACACCTTTCGTGCCCTCCTGTCCTCCAAGGTCTTTCGTCAGGATACCTGTTGCACATACCCTCTCCACGCAAGCCATCATTGTATCTGCTGCATCATTTTCACCAATCCATCTCAACATCTCTGCAGCACTCCAGAATGTCGCTACGGGATTCGCAAGTCCTTTCCCAGTAAGGTCAAAAGCACTGCCATGTACTGGCTCGAACAAGCTTGGATTCTTCCTTGTTGGGTCGAGATTGCTGCTTGGAGCAACCCCGATTGAACCTGCCAATGCCGCTGCAAGGTCGCTGAGGATGTCCATATGGAGGTTCGTGCCAACAATAGTGTCAAGCGAGGTTGGATCGGTGACCATTCTGATCGTCATCGCGTCCACCAACACCTTGTCCCAGGTAACGTCAGGGTAGTCCTTCGACACCTCTTTCGCAATTTTATCCCAAAGCACAAGACCATGCCGCATACTGTTACTTTTCGTGACAACAGTAAGATGCCGCTTCGGTCTCGACTTGGCTGTTTCAAACGCAAATCTCATGATTCGCTCAATTCCTACTCTTGTGAAGATGGCCACTTCTGTCGCTACTTCGCATGCCTGGTCGATATGTGATGTCCCTCCTTGGCCGGCATATTCACCTTCAGAATTCTCCCGTACAAGCACCCAGTCAATATCCTTGTCACCAGCATTGCGCAGGTGGGAGTGTGTACCAGGAAATGTACGAACGGGACGGACGTTTGCGTATAGTTGCAGAGGTCCCCGAATGGCTAAAAGCAGACCCCACAGTGAGATATGATCCGGAATGTCTGGCGCACCAACTGAGCCGAAGAGAGTTGCATCATACCCTCGTAGGCGGTCCAGCACGTCAGCGTCTACGTAGGAGCCGGTCTTCTTATAGTAATCAGTGCCCCATGGAATATGGTCGAATTCAATGGTAAATGTCTTGAGGCTTGCGCACAATGACTTCAAGACCTGGATCGCAGCGCTGACTACCTCAGGGCCAATTCCATCTCCTGGTATGGAAGCAATACGGTAGTTGGATTTCCTGGTTGGAGGCTGGATGATACTCATTGTGTGAAGTAGAACGATGTTCTCGACGGAGCTGTATCAACATTTCCCAGAGCTCCAACTTCTCAAATTGTGTCGATAATCTCCCGTGGTCCAGACGTCCACGTCGCATCACAACTTCAACGATAGGATCGAACACGAGGTCTCTGAAGAACATTGGTCGAGTCCAACCAAAGGCCGAGGATTCCACTTGAATGTCGGAGGGAAGGATTTCCTCCACGTATGCAGATCACCTTCTCTTCCGCCTCATAATCAGCAGAATAAAGCCTAATACGGTAACTGCCAGTCTTGGAGTTCTCTCAGGGGCCCAGCGGCTTTGCCAAGACCCTTGCCACAGCTCTCAACTTCCAACTTTCGAACTCTGCCCTTTCTAGTATGGCTTCGTCAAACGACCAGAAGTTTGCATTATAGCCAACAACGGGGCATATCACTCTTGGCTTTTTGGAACCAAGGGGACAACAAGCAATGTGGGTCTCGCATGCATCAGGCGAGCATGACAGCCACAGTCAAAGATGTATTTGACGCCCTGGCTGATCAAAGATATTAGATTCCATTGGGCATTTTGGCACTATACAGCCTCATTCTTAAAGAATCTTGCATCTGTGTTCCTTGATCTAGATGAGTGTCAGAAAGGAGCTCGCGTCTGCGACGTTCTTGGAGCGGAACTATAAAGACCGTGGATTAATCCTCCTCAAAGATCACCCTTACCACTCAGCAGAAATTAGTAACATCATCTAAGGGCTCCAAGTTTCTGCATTCCTATTCTATATCTGCTCTCATCCGCACTAAAAATGCAATTGCCCGCGCTGGACAAGCAAGATCTTTCGATGATACATAGTAAGATGGACAAGGGATCCCCAAAATATAGATGTTCATTGCTATGCCTCCAAACAAAAAGATCGGTGGCTGCTACTACGAGAACTTCGCTGGGCCTATTGTCCAGGAATTGAACCTGGATCACGACGATATCATTGGCAGGACACGCATTACGACGATTGGACAACCCTACCTGGAAGGGTTGAATGGTTTCAAGCCCATCGTTCCGGATATATGCGGCCCCAGTTGCAGAGACTTTGTGATTAAACCCCTCCTCAGACCGAGCAGAACTAGATTGTCTCTGATGGAACCTACATCGAAAGGAGAGACAAAGTCCTTGGACCCGATCTGGGACGTCGAAAAGAGCGGCCTTCGGAAGGTAGCTTTCGTGATCATCCGTCTCATGCATTGACAGCGCGAACAGCAAGGTCAAATGCAAGCTGCGGTTGCAGGTTGGGGCGCCAGCTCGAAGCTCATTGCAGCACTGGAAAGAAGCTTGAAGGAGATGTGAATTGCGGGATGGAGTATGAGCAGTCGCTGTGGAGGTCACTGGTGCGTGCATGGTCCTGGGATTCTGATGCATGCGTGTATGCCGAAGGAAGCTATCTCCGCAAAGCAGCGAGGAAGAAAACAGGCCGATGCTGAGTAAGCCGGCCAGGAGGACCTACACCCCACCTCACGAGTGCAGCGGCGGAGACGAAGCTCGCTGTCGACGTAAATAGACAATGAGATAGAAAAGCAGGATTGTTCCCCGTGTCTTCTTGGATCTCTTCATCCTTCTTTGCAACGACATTCAGCCCTTCTTCTTGAATCAAGCCTCCAGTGACACAAGGGCGAAACAGGGCAGAGGGCCTAGAACGGTGCAGCACAGCGTAGAGCGCTCGAGTGCTGGGGATCCAGATCAGGCGTCTCAGGGCGCTCAGGGCCGCGGCCCCGAAGTTGTCTTAGTCAGCCAGTGAGGCCCGTTGCAAACAGTATTGATGACAATGAGGCTGCTGAGACGTTGCAGAAGATCATGAGACACAAGGATGATTCATGTCTGAGCGGCCTCAACTGCCGAGCATGCAGGCTGGATGCGCCTATAAAGGATAAAGGGTGCCCTGATGGCCACCTCACGATAGCTCTGTCAACGCGCCAGTATACAACTCAACTCGTTATCTTTCAAAGTGTTCATCTTCTGTTTCCGACTACCTTCCACATTGCCTTTTGCTGGCTGGCCTAGCTTATCATCTACTCTCAGCACTATGATTAAAAATTACAAGACCCGTCCACAAGCAGTAAAGCCATCAAAAGGGGAAAGTAGACCCCGTGGCAATGATACTGTCGATGGTGAAAAGCACGGCAAGGAACACGGCGGATACTGTCTATGGAACCTTTGCAACAAAAAGAGCGACCCAGGCCATAAATTTTACTCTGATTACGAATGTGACCAGAATGGTTATAAAGAACGGAAGACAATGGACTCGGATTACTGCAGCAAACATACATGTTGTGTCAATAAGTGCACGATGCGTGTGAAGTTTCGATCGTTATACTGCGAACAACATGGGTGTAAGGTATGGGATTGTCCGCGTGCGGCTACTCAGGAGGCTTCCAACTTTTGCCAACCACACACCTGCACAATTTGCAAAGAGTGGAACGACGAGCAAGGTCCAGCGTGCTCAGAGTGCGCGCCACAAACAGGCCCGATGCCGCGGTCATTCAGAAGGATCCGAAGAAGCGGCGTGGGTCGCGTTGGTAAAGGGCAGTGAGTGCAACATGCGACAGGGCGTTGTGGGGAGGTGTCAGTCAAGGGTGTGGATAGTTGTATCAGCTAGAAATCTAAGCAGACCGGCACAGATCTCGAGTCAATCGACTCTACCTCTTTCATGCTCCGGTGAATCAATCTACTGTCCGCAATGTCTGACTCTTCTCAGCCTCTTCGCATTGGCTACGTGCCCGAGCATTACCTCCTCCCACTCCACCTGGCCACCTTCCCATTCCCTGTCGAGCTTGTAGCTTTCCCCTCCGGTACGGGCCACATGATCACATCGCTACGCTCGGACTTGATCGACCTCGCAATCGGGCTGACCGAGGGCTGGCTAGCAGGCCTTCTCACCCCGCAAGGACAGAAGGAGAAGGGATACAAGATCGTGGGTCGATGGGTGCAGAATCCACTACGATGGGCAATCGTCACGGGTAGGAATAGAGACGAGATCCATGGCGTGGCAGATCTGCAACGTCATCGAAGAGTTGGCGTCAGCAGGCTCGGCAGTGGTAGTCATATCATGGCCTTTGTACTGGCACAGCAAGAAGGATGGGCCGCTTCATCATCAGAATCGAAAGCTCTTGATATCGTCCCATTGGGCCCACTGGCAGATCTGATCTCCGGTGTCACCGGGAAAGATGGTGGAGAGGGAGCAGCAGATTTCTTCCTGTGGGAGCACTTCACCACGAAACCACATTTCCATGCCCAAGATTCACCGCTGAAGAAGATTGGCGAGATCTACACGCCCTGGCCAAGCTGGCATATCGCGGCAAGTGAGAAGGCGTTTCCGGATCCCGACAAAGATGAGAAAATGGCAAAGATATTTGAGGTGCTGGACCAAGGTATCAGGAGGTTTGATAATGAACCGGACACAAGTGTGCGGATGCTTGGGACTGGAGAGCTCGGATGTTACTATGATGCGGAAGATGCAAGAGAATGGTTGACCAAGGCAGAGTTCGCAAAAGCCACCAGGGGAGTTGACAGACAGGTCTTGATGGACGTCCTGAAGGTCTTGCAGGGCGCAGGAGTGGTCGATCAGAAGACAAACATTACTGACGGAGATGGCGTGATTGGCATCGCAGATGAGTGAAGACCTCGGGACCACCATCGGGGACATCTCCAAACAAAGTACCAGCCTAGTCGGAGTCCCCGTGGATATCTGGAGTTGTCGACCTTCTCCCGAACAAAAGCCCAGCGCAGTGGCATGGTCACGACAACCACGGTCACTGCTTCATGGGGAAAACATGCAACCCTCAAGGACCAAGGGATAAGATGCCACACCATACCATACCAACGACCCCACCCTACATCTTGCATAGACTGGATACGGACAAGGATGTCCCAAACCGTGCTCGGGAAGAGAGTCGGTGAGCACGGGGTGGGACCCAAACCCCAAGGCTACCGGGTTCCAAACCAAAACACAACGTCGTAGATCAGAAGCCAAATGGAAGAAGAAAGCGATGGTCTTCATCAACATGTCCCTAGGACCCAGCAGCCGAACAGTGAAATACAAGGAAAGGCCAAGGCCAGGCGATCGATATGGATGAAGCTCAACCTCCTGTGTATCGCACGAACGTCCAGGAAGCGCGTGCTCCGAAGTAGAAGGGAGAAGAGATCCTCCCACCGCTGTCCCATCCTCCCACCCCGCAGAATCGGCTTCGACGGGGCTGAACTGGACCGAACCGAACCGAACTGATCGTCTCCATCCGTCCATGAATTGCTCCATCCATCCACCCATCCATCCCTCGTGAAGATAAAAATCCAAGTACTTGAACGGGGCAGGCAGGCAGGCAGGAAGGCAGGAAGGCAAGCAATACCCAACGAAGCAAGGCAGCGGAGCTTCGTGAGCCACGACCTCGCCACACGTAACACTGGAATACTCGATACCTAATGAATGGATGGATGGATGGATGAATGAATGACAGAACGCAAACCCAAGCTGAACAAGAATACCACCCATCTGTATTGATATTGATATTGAGAATGGAATGCAATGCAATGCAGTGAGCTAGCTATATGAACGACTGTGTCCAGAAACCCCTTCCGCTGTACGTGTCTGTCTATCTCTGGACGAGCAAGGAAGGGGAAGGGGAAGGGAAGGAAAGGAAAGGAAAGAAAAGAAGAAAGTAGTATACAAAGAAGAAAAAGCTCCCAACCCATCTCCACCCGTAACCACAACCACGATGCCGGAATGCCTGTTCAAGAAAGACTTCGTGCTCCCTCCTCACTTGTCAGCATCAATCACGTCGGTATTCCACAATGCATCCCCATAGATCCTCTCCATCCGTCTCCGTCCGTCTCCGTCCGTCCGTCTATTTGTTTAGTCACGTCTCGACTTCGACTCCGACTGCGACTCCCCTTCCCTCTCGCCTATACGGCCTCGATCCCTCACCTGCGTGCAACAAAGCAAGACAGCAGCCGTCAGCATCCCATCGCGACCCCATCCATCACCCTCCAACCCCGGCATTCCCGCTCCACCTCCCCCGCAGCCCCTCACACCACCTCTCAAACAACACATCCCCCAGCACTTGCACATGTTCCATCCCTTGCCCCTCCCCCTGCCCGCCCGGCATCAAAGCTCCAATCGCCCTGTCTTCCTCCCTCTCCTCTCTAACCTCCTTCACCGCCGCCGCCGAGCGTGGCGAATCCCTCATCGAAGACGTCTCCTCCCCGCCGCCAGCAAGCTGGGTTGGGTACGCTTGGATTTGGATGGGGACCTGGGTAGACTGCCTCCTCCGATGGTGCGATTTCAGATGCGGATTATTCTGCGCCAGAACCAATTTCGTCGCCGCACCAGCTTTCTGCCCGCCTGCTGGTTTCTGCAGCACGTGCCCCTGCCGCTCGTCCCTTGACAATGTCCTCCCTACCGTTCCTGTTGATTCCCCCGATGTAGCAGGAAGCAACCCCCTCAGTTTCTCATCCCTCCCCATCATGTCGAGCGTCCCCACGAGGACATGATACAAACCCTCTGGATCGACGACCTCGAGATCGGAGAAGGCTTCTGCGAGGCGAGAGAGGGCCTCTCGTTTCTGGGGGGAGGCGGTGTTGTTGAGGATTTCTTGGCAGGTAGGGCCGACAGAGGTGGTGTAGAGGGCATGGCCTAGGGTTGCTTCTTTGGTGCTTGAGGATGAGGAGGAGGAGGACCGAGGGGGGGTATCGGTGAAGGAGGTTGTCGTTGTGATTGTGCTTGTACCATTACTGTGGCTGTTGCTGTTGCTGCGGCTAGAGCTGGATACTCGCGCCGTGTTTCTAGCTGGTAATGGAGGTGGAAAAGGAGGGGGTGGCATGTTCTCTGAATCTGCGGAGGACGATGATGGTGCTGCATTGCGGAGTTTAGAGGGAGAAAGTGAGGACTGAGCTGACAAATTGTCGTTGTTGAGCCGTTCATTCTCAATCGCGGTGGGCGAGACGCGGCGGAATTGACGGACTGTCGATGGACTGTTTCCAAAAGACATGTTGACGCCGAGAGGCTGCTTCTGCTGTCCGCTGGAGATTCGTTTCTTGGTTGATCGGTTGATGGATGAGGAGGATGAGGACGGCGGTAGAGGAGGATCGGGTAGTCGTCTCATGGTCGAAGACGGGGTTTGTTGCTGAGCTGTATTAGTTTCTTCTGTCATCTCTCTGTCGTCGTCGTTCGGTCCGTTGTCCTCAATTTTCGTCACCGTCAATTTCCGCCTCTTCTGCGTATGACGCACAGTAGGCATCGCCTTGACAGTATCAAACACCCAATCATCATCCTCTTCCTGCACCGGCATTTTGATGCTCCTCAGTGTCTCAGCATAATACTTCAAGGTCTCCTTCTTCTCCAATCCAGCTTCCCATTCCTGCCGTCTCAATATCAATTCCTGTAGGGCTTCTGTCCTACCGGCACTGCGAATGAATTTATGCTTCAACAGCTCCTTTGCCGAGGGTCGTTGATCAGGATCCTTGATCAGACATTTCGCCACGAAATCTTTGAAATCCTTGCCGTACTGAGTCCCTTCCAGTCTCGGTGCAGGCATCTTGGGAATTTCCATCAACACTTTCATCGGATGTTTGCCTGCATTCGGTGGTTCGCCATGGATCAATTCGACCGCCGTGATGCCTAAAGACCAGACATCTGCTTTGAAATCATAGCCAGATTGTTCTATCACTTCGGGTGCCATCCAGAACGGTGTTCCAACAAAGGTGTTTCGCAACGATCTGATATTGACGAGTTGTGCAGCGACGCCGAAGTCGGCCAATTTCACTTTTCCAGATTGTGATAGCAGGATGTTGGCTGCCTTGATGTCTCGATGTAGTTTTCCTTCTTGATGCAGATACTGGAGACCGAGGAGGATTTGCTGGCAGACGATAGCGATGTGGGCTTCGGAGAAGACTCCTGGTTTGAGCTGGGAAATTCTTGTTAGAAGAGGAAGCGGGGAAGGGCTGCGTTGGGGAAAACGGTACTAGATCTTGACATGATCCGCCCCCCAGATATTCCATAACAATCCATAGCTTGTATCCTCGAAGGAAACTGGCTTTGTATTGGGTGACAAATGGACTGGCGCAGGTGCTGAGCAGGGAGATCTCGGCTTGGACTTCTTGAAGGTCTTCGTCTGTGGATTCGAGGTCGATCTGGACAGCATCGTATTAGCATTGACAGACATTGTTCGATGTAGCTCATCTCTTGTGACTGACATGTTTGACAGCCACAATCTCTCCTGTAGCCTTCTCGATGGCCTTATATACCGTGCCGAAACTGCCACCTAGAGACGACGAACATCAGCTGCTCATTCCTAGAGAGAGGGGAAGTGGTTGAAAGCATACTTCCCAGCTCTTCTAGCATCTGATAGCGGTCAGACAGCGGGTCCTCTGCCATTGCTCCTGCCACGTTCTCTCGAGCGTCTGCTTTCCAGATTGACTACCTCCAATCCACAACAACTTCAACCAAAGTAAGTGCAGTCTCACCCGAACCTCTATCAGGTGCCAATTCGATTTCTAAAGCACACCGGTGAAGAAGAAGGGCGCAACGGGAAGAAGACCAAGACTACCAAAGTGCTGCAGAAAGCCACTCACGTTCAGGGGGCCAGACGTCAACGACCAGAGCAACCATGTCCAATGCCTTGGAGATCGATCTTGGCCGCATCGGGCGATTGTTTAGAGTCCCTAGCAACAGCCGAGGCAGGGTCCATGGCAACCGGGAGCGCGCATTTAGCTTCCGGTTTCAGGGCCGTGGACTCGCCGCGTTTAGCGCGCGGCTCCTGAGCCGGAGATCCGGCACCTGGATATATCCGTAGTACGTAGTACAGTAACTAAACTCCATGGTAATATTCATGGTAAGATTCATGAAGGCGAAGGCTGTCCGAGAGCTATGATGGAGATGCGGTGATGATCGAAAGTTGAACAACACTTCTGTCGCAAGCTGCACTGATTACGCTTTCTGCACATTGGAAGCTCGTCATGGCCACCGACTCCGAGAAACATTCATCCCGTGCCGCACTCCTCTCCGCCGCCCAATCCCTATGCGCCGACTTTGCCTCCGCCTCCTCAACCTCCACCTTGCTTTCCCATTTTGCCGCCTCCTCCTCCTCCACCACCAACTCGTCCGCCTCCTCATCGCCCGACCCACCTTCAACAATCGCCTACGAGCACGGCCACCCTTCTCTAGCCCCCTTCCTCGGGCGTCCCTTCCGTGGCCGTTCCGGGGTGGAGGAGTATTTCAATCTACTACAGCAATACCTCACGTTCGAAAACATGGAGTTCAGCGACTACGTTGTGGATGAGGCGGAGAAGGTGGTGGGAGTAAGAGGCAGGGCAAGGTTTACGTGGAAGGGGACGGGGAAGGGGTGGGATGAGGTGTTTGTTTATCGATTGGGGTTTGTGGGGCAGGAGGACGGGGAGTGGAAAGTCAGTCAGTACGAGGTGTGGGCTGATAGTGGGTCTTTGTAAGCATTTCTTGTGCGGAAGTTGGGTGGTCGTGGAAAGGGCTCTGATCCTCTGGCTGACCGTGAATCGTGGCAGGTATCTTGCCAGTGTTGGGAAAGAAGCGGGCGAACAATGATAATAACATTTCCTTCAATATGTTCGAACGGGAAACGGGTTTCATTACTCCAGATGGTGGCTAGATATGCGGACTTACTACAGCTGGATCATCCAAGCCGGCCAAGCCGGCCGGATTTGTTCCTGGCGCAACAGCAGTACTCTTCCAGTCTTTCATCAGATCCGACACCGTTCTCGACAACCGTGAAGGTGTCAGCTTCGTCAATTCCGGCCAAGGTAATCCATCGCTACCCGACGGAGGCTTTTCGTCCACGGTGGCGCCATGCTTCGGAGAATGTGGAGGCATTCCAGGAGACTCCCACACATCCCAGCTATCGTCAATATCAACCAAAGGCGCGTCCGCTCCTGGCTTTCGCAGCCGATCGGCTTCGATAGTGTCGGTCTCCTTGTTCGAAGGTGTCTCTAGCCCAAATTCATTCCAGAACGAGTTGTCCTTCTTTTGGTGAGGCGGAGGAGTTTCGGTGGTTCGATCTATACTCGGCATCATTTCTTTCTGCCTCTCTCCTTTGATCTCCTCCCCAAAATCTGCCTTGTTCCCAGGTTGCCCACTCTCTGGTGTACCTTTGGAGCCTTGCCTGTCTAGCCTGCCAGATCCGATTGTTCTCGTCTCCATCCCATTGATGCCCTCCTCGCCCACAGTAGCTTGTCGTATGTCCTCGAAAAATGTCCATAACCCTTCCCGAAAATCTGACGCCATCTTCTTCCCGCTATTGACGATCGCATCTTTCGCTGGTGGAGGCATTGACCTTCGTCCTGCCAACTGCTTGTATGTTCGGCCAAATCCAATATCCTGCTCGCCAATAGACATTGTTGACGATCTTGATAATGGAGGATGCTTTGAGTGAACTTCGGTTGTGGTCACTGTTGGGGAAAGAGCTTCTTCAAGCCAACGTGGTTGTGCTGATTCATTGCTCGTTGCGCCTGGCGATAATAGTGATAGAGCCCTCGTGTGTCGGGAACCTGAGAACACCCGTTGAGTTGATTTCCTAACCACTGGTCGGTCTGTACCATTTTCGAGGGATGCTCTCAATGCCGCCGCAGGTGATGCGCCAATTTCAATTTCGCCATCAAGCACAACGGAGTGAGTGATTGGCAAAGGTTGGAATCGTTCAACATGACGCAACGCGTTCTTCTTTCTCCCCGCTTCGTGTTGTGCCCATTGTTTTTTCAAGTGTGACAGATCCACTTCTGCTTTGTGCAGCTCTTCTCGAAGCTCAAGTACGCGCCTTTCCTGTGCAGCCAAGGAGGTCAAGAAGGTGCTCGAGTCGGTAGGAGATGCTGCGATGGTGAGAAGTCGCGGAGAACTGCGGATTGAGTCGCCGGGGACGCTATGCTTTGGTGACGGGGATGAGTGACTGTCAGGCTGAGAAGGGGGCGGTAGAACGGGAAAGTTCAATGTCAGCCGTTTCGATAGTCTTGGAAGGCCCTTGTTTCGATCGTGAGTTGGATGGTGGAGAGGGGGTGATGGTGGCCGCTTTGTTGAGGTCATGGGGGGTGAGAAGATCATGGTCGCAGACATGGAGCCAGAGCAGTGCGAAAACAGACACTGAAGACTGGCAAGAAAAGTCACAAGGAGAACCGGGTCTCCAACTGATGCACCTGTCTAACAAAGAGCATGGCTATAGTGCACGGACGAACTGCTGAGGAGGCGGATTTCAGATTTGAC
>JAABUK010003651.1_pt1 | contig 25789 bp, 26 predicted proteins | sample 5559141 | NCBI WGS metagenome assembly JAABUK01 (sample SAMN10711869, study PRJNA513367) | rock metagenome | isolation source: Antarctica rocks | place: Antarctica: Victoria Land, Pudding Butte nord | collected 2016-01-03 | reverse complement strand
GGGAGAGCACCTGCCACCCGGCGCCCGCGGGGGCACCGTCGACAAGTTCCAAGGCCAGGAGGCGCCGATCGTCTTCTTCTCGATGACGAGCTCGACCGGCGAGGACGTGCCGCGCGCCGGACTACGCTCCGGGCCGTGCCCCGGGCCGACGCCTTCGTCGTCGCGCGCAACCCCGAGGAGGACTCCTCGCTGCCCTACCTCGTGCGCCTGCCGCTCGAGGACGGTCTCGTCCTCAAGGTCCGCGAGCCCTGGCCCGTGACCTCCCGCGTGTACTGCCATCCCCTGGACGCGTGGCCCGAGGACGTCGAGGTGCTCGAGGAGGTCGCGGTGCGCGCCTGTGCGCGGCGCGGGGCGGCCATCGACCTCGTGCTCGACCGTGGACGGAACTTCCGCTCGCAGTTCGTCTTCACCGCGCCGCACCCCGGCCGGGCCGGCGGGCGGCCGATGGTCTTCTGGCAGACCGCCAAGACCGCCCGCGGGGCGCGGCCGGGCCAGCGCGCACCGACCCGCCGGGCTCCCGGCACGGGAGAGCTCGAGATCGTGGTCGACAGCCGCGAGCGCTACGCCTACAAGTTCGCCGGACGAGCGGTGGCGCGGCGCGGCGCGACCCTCGCCTGCGGCGACTACGCGGTATGGGGGGGCGAGGAGGTCCACGCCGCGATCGAGCGCAAGACCCACGAGGACCTCGTCAGATCGCTGCTCGACGGCTCGCTCGCGTTCGCCCTCGCGGAGCTCTCCGGACTACCGCACGCCGCCGTCGCCGCCGAGACGCGCTACTCCAAGCTCCTCGCCGAGCCGCGCGTACAGCCGGGCTGGCTCGCCGAGGTCGTCGCCCGCCTGGCGGTCCGCTACCCCTCGGTTCCGCTCGTGTTCTGCGACTCGCGCAAGCTCGCCGAGGACTTCACCCACCGCTTCCTCGCCGCGGCCGCCGCGGGCGACGGAGCGGAGCCAGGCGGTGGGCTCGCGCTACCCACCCGCTGAACGCGCGGGGAGTGTCGTACGCAGCCGCTCGGCGAGCACGCTTCGGAACAGAGAGCTCACGGGCTGCGGCGGCCCGCGGCGATCCAGGCGGCGAAGAGCGGGTCGATGATCGTCAGGCGACTGCCCTGATCCGCGAGGGCGCCCCCGTTGAGCAGGGCGGTACGGGCCTGCTGGGCGCCGCCCTTGGTGAGCTGGAAGCGCTCGAGGGTCGCGCGGGCAAACACCGATTGCTCCCCGACGGGAGTCGCCTCCCACAGGTGGTGGGCGAGCAGCATCGCGCGCTGTGGATGCCCCTGGGCCAGGTTGGCGAGCGGGGGGAGCGTGGGTCCGGGGTCGCGCCCGGTGGCCTCGAAACGCGAGCCGACGTAACCGATGAGCTCGGCCTCGGGGAGTGGGGCGAGCTCGACGGGGCGGGCCTGCCCGAAGAGCGCCCGCTCGCGATTGTGAAACAGCTCGGCCATCAGGCCGGGGTGCGAGCCCGCGAAGATGTAGGCGGCGGCCGGCACGTGGTGCTGGATGCGCGAGCGGATGAGCCGATCGATGGTGGTGCCGACGGTCAGCACCTCCTGGAACTCGTCGAAGACGACGAGCGTGCGCCGTTCGGAGCGCTCGTGGAGCTTGGCCGGGAGGTCGAGCAGCTCGAGCAGTCGCTGCTGGGCGGCGCGGACCGCGGGGATCGGGGCGATCTCGATCCCGACACCGGGTAGGGGCGCGAGGCGCGCGGTCGGCCGCAGCGTGGTGAGGATCGCGTCCAGAGCGCGTCGGAGCCGGCCGGTGAGCGCGGTGCGGTAGGCGTAGGGGCGGCAGCGACCGACCCGTGCCGGATACTCGCGCGTCGCATGGCTGAGCGACCGGCAGACGACGACGCTCCTCGCCGAAGCGTCCTGGTCATCGGGCAGGGGCGCCTGACCGATGTCGTCCGCCGCGCTCTGGACGACGCCGGTGCCCAGGTCGTCCACCTGCGCGAGCCGACCGACCGCCAGATCCGGCGGGAGCTGACCCCGGATGTCGTCGCGGTGATGGTCATCGGCCGCGACGACCGCGCCCTGCTGCGCTACGCGCTCGTCGTCGAAGGTCTGCGACCGGGGGTGCGCCTGATCGTGACGATCTACAACCGCGACCTCGGCGCGCAACTGCGCCGCGCGGTGCGCAACCTGCGGGTCATGTCGATGGCGGACATCGTGGCTCCGTCGCTGGCGGCCGCGTGCCTCGGCGACGACCTGATCTCGGTCCGGCGGCGCGGGGACCCGGCGCTCGGCATACGACCCGGGGCGGACGGTCCCGTCACCGCACCGCTGGCGGTGCACCGTCCCAATCCGGGCGACCGCCTCCTGGCGAACCTGACCTCGCTGCTGCATCCCTTCGAGCTGAGCGCCAAGACGCTCCTGGCGGGCCTGCTGGGCTTCCTTCTCATCCTCGTCGCCGACTCCACCGTTCTCTCCCTGGCCCTGCACGAGCCCGTCGTCGACGCCGTCTACTCGGCGGTGAAGACGATCGTCACCGTCGGTCCCGGCGCCGGGGTCGAGGGCGGACCCGCCGGGCTGAAGCTCTTCTCCGCGGCGATGATGCTCGCCGCCCTCGCCTTCACCGCCGTCTTCACCGCGGGTCTCATCGAGCGGCTGCTGGAGCGTCGCCTCGTCGCGATCCTCGGCCCGCGCGCGATGCCCCGCTCCGACCACGTCGTCGTCGTGGGCCTCGGGCAGGTCGGGTTGCGGCTGTGCATGATGCTCCGCGGGCTGGGCATCCCCGTCGTGGCGGTCGAGAGCAACCCCGACGCCGACAACATCAGACGCGCCAAGCGGTACGGCATCCCGGTCGTGATCGGCCGGGGCAACAGCCGCGCCGTGCTGGGGCGCCTGTCGCTCGCGCGCGCCCGTGCGCTCGCCGCCGTCGCCTCCGACGAGATCGAGAACATCTCGGCCGCCATGGCCGCGCTGGCGATCCGCGAGGACCTGCGGACGGTCCTGCGCGCCGGCAGCGGCGATGTCGTGGACGAGACGCGCGCCCTGTTCCAGATCGGCGCCGTGCGCAACGTGTACCGGATCGGAGGGACCCTGCTCGCCGCCGCCGCACTCGGCTCGCCGGCCGAGGAAGCGTTCGTCGCCGACGACAGCGTCTGGGCGATCGGGCAGGACGGGCGGATCGAGCGGTTCGACGCACACCTGGAGACGGCTGCGCCCGCGGCGGGGGAACCGGCGAGGCCTGCCGCGCCGCCCCCCGCGGACGCCTGACGCGCCGGGGCCGACGCCCGGGTCACACCGCACGGTCAGACGTCAACCGGTATTGCGCAGCCCGCTCGCGATGCCGTTGATCGCCAGCAGGCTCACGCGCGCGAGCCGATCGTCCGCCGCGCCCCGAGCGGCGCGGCGGCGGCGCAGGAGCTCGATCTGGACGAACGAGAGCGGGTCGACGTACGGATTGCGGCGATCGATGGAGGCCTGCAGCACCGGCTCTGAGTCGAGCAGCCGCTCACCGCCGCGGACCCGCGTGAGCTCCGAGCGCGTGCGCTCGAGCTCGGCCTCGAGCGTGCCCCAGATCCGCGCGCGCGCGGAGTCGTCGTCCCAGAGCTCCGTGTAGCGCTGCGCGATCCGGGGGTCGGCCTTGGCGCAGGCCATCTCGGCGTTCGCGAGCAGGCCGGCGAAGAACGGCCACGCCTCGACCATCTCCCGCAGGATCGCGAGACCGTGGCGCTCGCGCGCCGCCGCGAGCGCGGTGCCCAGGCCGAGCCAGGCCGGAAGCACGATCCGCGACTGGGTCCAGGAGAACACCCACGGGATCGCCCGGAGATCGTCGATGCCGCCGCCCGCGGGTCGCGTGGGCGGCCGCGACCCGAGCCGGAGGCGCGAGATCTCCTCGACGGGGGTCGCGGCGGCGAAGAACCGCCCGAAGTCGGGGTCCCCGTGGACCAACGAACGGTAGGCCGCGGCGGAGCTCTCGGCCATCTGCTCGACGACCGGCTCGAACGCCGCGCGCCGCTCCGGGTCCACGGCGCCGAGGACTCCGGCGGCGAGGGTCGCGCTCGCGGCGAGCTCGAGCTCGCGATGCGCGATCTCGGGCACCGCGTACTTCGCGGCGAGGACCTCTCCCTGCTCGGTCATCTTCAGCCGCCCCTCGACGGTGTCAGGCGGGAGGGCGACGATCGCGCGGTTCGTCGGTCCGCCCCCGCGCCCGAGAGCGCCTCCGCGCCCATGGAAGAACACCCAGCTCACCCCGTGGCCGCGCAACACCTCGGCGATCTGCGTCTGGGCCCGGTACGCCCCCCACGCCGAGGCGACGTAGCCGACGTCCTTGTTGGAATCGGAGTAGCCGATCATCACCTCCTGCTCGTCGCCGACGGCACGCAGGGCAGCGCGGTAGACCGGCAGCGAGACCAGCGCGTCCATGGTCGCGGACGCGGCGGTGAGCGTCGCGCCCGCCTCGAACAGCGGCACGATCCGCAGCACCGCCCCCTCGCCGCCGGCCCGGGTGAGGCTCGCCTCCTTCATCAGCAGGAGCACCTCGAGCAGGTCGGCGGGGCTCTCGGTGCCGGACACGATGTACGTCTGCATCGCGCCGCGGTGCGGGCCGGACAGCACGCTGCGGATCATCCGGAAGGTCTCGATCGTCTCCCGCGCGCCGGTCGAGAAGCGGGCGATGTCCGCCGGGATCAGCGGCCGGCGATCGGCGATGTCCCGGCACAGGAGCGCGATCCGCTCGTCCTCGGGGAGCGAGGGGTAGTCGTCGCAGATGCCGAGCGCCGCGTAGATCTCGCCCACCGCCTGCCGGTGGACCCGGGCGTGCTCACGGATGTCGAGCCGCGCGAAGTGGAAGCCGAAGACCTCGACCTGCCTGATCACCCCGCGCAGGTCGCCCGCGGCGGTGAACGCGCCCGCGCCGTCCAGCAGCGATCGCTCCACGCGGCGCAGGTCGGCCAGCAGCTCGGCGGGCTCGGCGTAGCCCTCGGGGAGCGCGTACCGCGCCGTGGCCCGCACGCGCTCTGAGACGAACGTCAACGCGCGGCGGTAGGGCTCCTCGGGGTTGAGCGACCCGACCTCGGCGGCGAGCCCGGGGAAGTGCTCGGCGCCCGCGTCGAGGATCGGGTCGAGACCCTCCGCCGGGCCGCTGACGCGGTCCGACAGCGACAACCGGCCGGCGACGAGCTCGACCCGGCTCACGAGGAACCGGAGGCACTGCTCGCGCATCAGCTCGAGCGCAGCGACCGTGGTCCCGGGGGTCACGTGCGGGTTGCCGTCGCGATCGCCGCCGATCCACGACCCGAAGCTCAGCAGGGGTGGGACCTCGATCCCGGCGCCGGGGTAGAGCTCCGCGACCGCCTGCTCGAGGTCGTCGTAGATGCGCGGGATCGCGTCGGCCAGCGTGGCCGTGAAATGGACCAGTCCGCCGCGGACCTCGTCGAGCACGGTCAGCGTCATCGCCCGCAGCTCGTCCGAGCCCCACAGCTCCTGTACCGTGGCCAGGAGCCGCCGTCGGGCGTCGGTGATGTCCCCGTCGGGGCGCTCGTCGAGCTCGCGCAGCACGCGGAAGACACGCGCGAGCTTCTCGATCGTCGTCCGGCGCCGCGCCTCGGTCGGGTGCGCGGTCATGACCAGTCGCAGCTCACCGCGATCGAGCAGCGCCTGGAGCTCTGAGGCGGTGGTCCCGCTCCGGGCCAGCACCGTCACCGCATCGCGCAGCGAGCCCCGCCGCGGGGCCGGCGCCTCGCGAGCCTCGCGACGGCGCACACGGCGCACGCGCTCGTTGTCCTCGGCCAGGTTGACGAGCTGGAACCAGCGCGTCAGCGAGCGCACCAGCACCTCGGTCTGGTCGAGGTCGAGCTCGGAGATCAGTGCGGCGAGCCGGTCGGCGGCCCCGTCGTCGCCCGCGCGCGTGGCGCGACCGAGCGCGACCGTCCGCTCGAGGAGCTCGAGGGCGCCGTCGCCGTCGCTGCGGCGGATGACCTCGTCGAGGACGTCGGTCAGAAGCGCCGCATCATGGGCGAAGTCACGCGACGCGGGGTCCTCGTGTCCGATGTCGACGACCCTCACGCGCGGAATGGTCCCAGCGCGGCGCGCGCGGCGTCGTCAGGTCGCCCGGCAGGCCGTGGATTCCTCCTCCCGAGCGAACGGCGGACGGACATCTGCTGCTCTGACCAGCGCCGACTGCGCACGGCGGTGGCCCGGGCCCGGTCAGCCCGCCGGGGCGACGGCGCATCCGCTCTGTGCCGCGGCGCGCCGGAGATCCTTGTCCCAGCTGACGAGCGTCGTGGCGCCGCCGACGGCAAGCGCACTGGCGAGATGCACCGCGTCGTAGCCGCGCAGCGCGAGCTCCTCGGCGAGCCGTCCGGCTTGGCGGGCCAGCGGCGCGTCGATCCCGATCAGCAGGAGCTCGCTCTGCAGCGACTCGAGCTCCTCGCGCGATCGACAGTGCGCGTCGGAGCCCAGACGCCCGCCGCGGCGTGCCGCCGCGAGCGCCGCGCGCCCTTCCGGATAGGACAGGATGCTGGACGCCGCCCGATGCCGGGTGGCCCACAACTCGGCGACCAGATCCGAGCCGTCCTCCACGATGACGAGCTTGACGAGCGCCGACGTGTCGAAGTAGAGGATCAGCGGCGCTGATCGGCGACGAGGTCGGTGACCGAGCCGTGGGCCTGGACGCGCGCCCGGCGGGGAGTTCGCGGTCGGTCCGGCGGCGTGACGAGACCGCGGCGCACGAGATCCTCCAGAGGATCCTCCCCGGCGACGGCAGACAGACGGGCAATCGGCCGACCGCGCCGGGTGACGACGACCTCGGCGCCCCGCTCGACCCGCTCGAGATGCTCGCTCAGGCGATCGTGGAGCTCCCGGACGCCCACCTCGTAGCCCTGAGCATGTAGCGTCATGTTCACGAACCTAGCAGCTACATTACTGGCGTCCAGCGGCGATCTCGCGCTCGCGCGCGCGGGCGAGCACCGGGGGGGAGTCGTACGCTGTCCCCTCGCCGGCGAGCCAGCCGTTGAGGTCGGGTTCGTGCGGGCGAGCGCCGCCCAGGAGGTAGACGGCGACGAGCGCCAGGCCGCCGAGGACCACGAACGCGAGCGTGAGGCCGATCGCCAGCCGGATCCCGCCCGGCAGCCCGACGCTCACCGCCAGCGTCAGCAGCACGGGACCAATGAGGAACGCCGCCTCCGAGCGCAGCAGCTCAACGAGCGCGAAGGTCGGTCCGAGCTTCGTGGACGGGACGCTGAAACCGGCGAGAAACAGGCCGGGGGCGACGCCGGCGCCGGCACCGAATCCGAGCAGGACGCCGGCGATCGGCACGACCCTCCCGGCGGAGGTGGGCGTGAGTGCGACGAGCAGTAACGTCGCCGCGACCGCGACGCTCACCAGCCCCGAGAGCGCGAGGACCGGCGTCCACTTCGTGGGCAGCACGCGCTTGAAGATCCAGGCCGCCAGGACGATTCCGGCGACCTGTGTCGAGAGGAGACCACCCACGGCGAGCGGGCCGTGGTGTTCGACCATGAGCAGCTGGACCTCCATCAGCTCGGCGAGCGTCGTGAACGCCGCGCCGACGAGCATCGCGCCCGCCGTGCCGACCACCGGGAGCGTGCTGGTGATGGGACGGACGGGCATGAGCGGCTCCCGTTTGCGGTACTGGCTGACGACGAGCACGAGGAGGATCGCGAGTCCGGCCGCCACGGGGACCAGGAACGGTGCCGAGGCGAACCCGCCTCGAGAGAGCCAGGCCACGCCGAAGAACGGCAGCACGGTCGCGCCGATCGCCAGCGGGATCGCCAGCCAGTCGAAGTCCATGCCGCGGCGCGGGGCCTCGTCGTGCTCGAACGCCAGCAGGCCGACGACGGCACCGACGGCGCCCAAGGCGCCAGCGGCCAGGAAGACGATACGCCAGGCGTCGAGCTCACCCGCGAGCCCTCCCAGCACCGGACCCAGGGTGACCATCCCGAACAGCCCGAGGTTCACGTAGGCCGCGGTGGAGGGCAGGCGCTCAACGCCGTGCTTGGTGACCAGCGGCGGCAGCGCGGCCACGAGCAGCATCCCGGTGGCCAGTCCCTCCACGAACCGGCCGATGGTGAAGACGACGACCCCGCTCGCCAGGCCCGCCAGCAACGACCCGGCCAGGAACCCGACCTCGCACGTCACCAGCAGGCGCCGCCCCGGGATGCGCTGGATCAGATCCGCCGACGCGACCGCTCCGAAGGCGTAGGCGGCGTTGGCCAGCCCCGCGGCCAGCTGCGCGCCGAACGCGCTCGTCCCCAGGTCCTTCACGAGCGGCGCCTGAAACAGGGACGCCGCTGTCGTGAGCACGATGAACGGACACAGCGCCAGCAACGCCAGCGCCACGGCCGCCGGGTAGCTGCCCACGAGGGGCGTGTCGCGCAGACGGCTCAACAGAGGGCGAAGCGGCGTGGAAACGAAAAGCCCGCCGCAGCGGGGAGTCCGACCAAGCCCTCTTCCGGACTCGAACCGGAGACCCCTTCCTTACCATGGAAGTGCTCTACCAACTGAGCTAAGAGGGCGGGTTCGATGGAGCGTAGCGGGTCGGGGGTGGGGGGCGAGAGGGTGGCGTTCCGCTTCCGCGAGCGCGTTCGGTTTGCCGATCTCGACGCCCGTGGGCATCTCAACAACGTGGCCTTCCTGGCCCTCGTGGAGGCCGCGCGGCAGGCGTTTCTCAAGGCTCTCGGCGTGGGCTACGAGCCGACCCGACCCCAGGTCCGCGACCTCATCCTCGCGCGCAACGAGATCGACTACCGGGCTCAGGCCTCCTGGGAGGACGAGGTCCTCGTGCGGCTCTGGCCCGAGGACATCGGCGACAAGTCGTTCCGGCTTCGCTTCGAGATGTGCGTCGGCGAGAAGACCATCGCCGAAGGGCATTCCGCGTACGTGGGCTTCGACTACGAGCAGCAGGAGCCGGCCGCGCTCGAGGCGCGCCTGAAAGCCGCGTTGGAGGCGTGGGGCCAGGGCCCGCGGGGTACGCGGACGGTCATGCCCGAGCGCCCCGACTCGGAGGACCTGAACCCCGCCGACGACGTCCCCTCGGGGCTTCCCGACGACGCGCCGGAGGACGAGCCGCTCGGGCCCGGCGAGCACGACGCCGACGCGGCGCCGCCGGGTGAGGAGCGCCAGCCCGGCATCCCGGACGCGGGGGAGCCGCCGGCCTCTGCATAACCCGGCGCAGCACGGCGCGAGCCTCAACCCCGCGCTCGAGGAGGTGTCGTTCTGCCCGCGGTGCGGGCGCGACGCCCAGGTCGACTTCCCCCAGCGCATCCTCTGCCCGCACTGCGGCTACGGCGCCTACTACAACCCCAAGCCGGTCTCCGGCGCGATCCCCTTCGACGCCGACGGGAAGCTTGTCCTGCTCCGCCGCGCCTTCGATCCCGGCGCCGGGCTGTGGACCTTCCCCGGCGGGTTCGTGGACCTGGGCGAGTCGGTGGAGGATGCGGCCCGCCGCGAGGTCCGCGAGGAGCTCGAGCTCGACGTGGAGCTGGGCGAGCTCGTCGGGGTCTACTCGCGCTCCGACGAGCGGGTCGTCCTCATCGTCTTCAGGGCGGTCGCGCTCGGCGAGGCGAGGACGACCGAGGAGGCCACGGAAGTGCGGTCGTTCGGAAAGGAGGAGCTTCCCTGGGACGAGCTCGCCTTCTGGTCGACCCAGGCCGCGCTGCGCGACGTCCTGGACAACGCTTAGGGATCCCGGAGGCGGGTCCTCGGTCGCGAAGAGCTACACGTGCTCTCACGGCACGATCACAAGCTTGCGCCGCGGCGAATCGGCCTGACGCTCCCAGGCCGTGGGCGCGTCGTCGAGCGCCACCCGCTCGACGTCGACCACGAGCTCCCCCCTGGCCCCGTGCGCGGCCATCTTCGCGAACGCGGCGCGCTGCACCTCGGGTGGGGCGGCGAAGTTCGTGTGCCCGAGGAGCACGAGCATCTTGTTGCGGAACGACGGCGCCGCGAGCGAGATCTCCTGCGCCGCGGACGAGCCGATCTGGACGAAGCGGGCGCCCTCGGCCGCCGCAGCCATCGCGGCGAGCGCCGGATCGCCCCACAGGGGATCGATGATCACGTCCGGCCCGTCGCCGCCCGCCGCCTCACGCAACGCGCCCGGCAGGTCGTCCTCGGCGTCGAGCTTCACCACGGCGTCGGCGCCGAGCTCCTGCGCGCGCTCGAGGCTCTCCGGGTTGCGCGCCGCGGCGACCACGCGCCCCGCGCCGAGCAGCCGGGCCGCCTGCACGCCGATCTGCCCCACGACGCCGCTCGCGCCGAGCACGAGGACGGTCTCGCCCGGCCCGAGCTTCGCCCGCCACTCGAGCGCCAGCCACGCCGCCATGCCGGCGATCCCGAAGCAGACCGCGAGCCCCGGATCCAGGCCCGCGGGAACCGTGAAGGCACGCTCGGGCTCGATCAGCGTCCGCTCGGCAAACGAGCCGAAGGGCGCGACCGACGAGTTGAAGTAGGCGGACGTCCCGTCCTCGAGGCGGGCGATCCCCTCGCGGCCGACCACGGAGGGCACCGGCGAAGCTCCGCGCGGATAGGACCCCGTGGCCATGAGACGGTCCACCGGGTTCATCCCCGCGGCGAGAACCTCCACGGCCGCCTGACCGTCCCCGGCCGAGGGCTCGTCCCACTCCCCCACCTCGGGGGTCGTGCCGTACTGCCTGAGGATGGCTGCGCGCATGCCTCTCCGTATGCCCCTGCCCCGCAACGGCGGATCGGGCATTCAGGAGTCGTTCACACCGCACCCGGGAGGCTCCGGCGAGCGTGGTCCGAGGACTCCTGCTCGCCGGTCTCCTGGTGGCCGTCGCGACGGTGGTCCTGCTGTCCGATACCGACCATCACCGCCACCACCCCACCCGGACCACCCCGCGGGCCGCCGCGCCCCCCGCCCGGCCGCCGATCCGGCGTCGCGTCGTGATCGGCCGGTCGGGTACCGGCCGCCCACTCGTCGCGCGCGTCGTAGGCGACCCGGCCGCGACGAGGAAGGTCCTGGTCGTCGGCTGCATCCACGGAGACGAGAACGCGGGCATCGCGATCGTCCGCCGCCTCCGCGCCGTCCGTCCACCGCCCGGCACCGCCCTCTGGCTGCTCGAGGATCTCAACCCCGACGGCGTCGCCGCGCGCACGCGACAGAACGCCCACGGCGTCGACCTCAACCGCAACTTCCCCTACGCCTGGCGCCCGCTCGGCCGCCGCGGCGACCAGCAGTACTCGGGCCCGCATCCCCTCTCCGAGCCCGAGGCCCACGCGGCCCGGGCGTTCATCCTCCGTGTGCGTCCGCAGATCACCGTCTGGTTCCACCAGCCGCTCGGCCTCGTCGACGAGTCCGGAGGACAGGTGGCGGTGGAGCGGCGCTTCGCGCGCGCCGCGCGGCTGCCGCTGCAGCGGCTCACGCGCTATCCGGGCAGCGTCGCGGGCTGGGAGAACCATCGGCTGCCCGGCTCCACGGCGTTCGTCGTGGAGCTACCGCGGACGCTCCAGTCCCCCGGCCGCTACGCGCGGGCGGTGCTCACGCTGCTCCCCGTCCGGCCGCGGTGAACGAGCTCCAGACGGTCGACGGCCCCGCACCCGGGTCCGGTCCGGCGTGGAGCTCCACCCGCTCCACCCACTTCACCCACTGAAAGCCGCGGCGCCCCGGCGCGACGAGCCGCACCGGCGCGCCGTGGCCGTGGGAAAGCGCCTCGCCGCCGACGTGCGTGGCGAGCAGCAAGCGGTCTGCGTCATGCAACGCGAACGACCAGCGGTAGCCCGTGTGGGAGACGATGCGGACGTGGTCGGCGCCGTCACGGACGCCCGCGCGGGCGACGAGCGTGTCCAGCCGCATCCCGCGCCAGCGCTGGCGGGACCAGAAGCCGCCCGTGCAGTCGAGCACGGCCTCGAGCTCGTCGCCGGCATCGAGGTCGGCCGGGCTCAACGAGAGGGGCGAGGACACGAGCCCGCTGACCCTCACCCGGTGCCCCGCGCCGAGCTCGCGCGGCGCGTCGGCCACCCATGACGTGGTCGGAAACGCGTTGCCCTCCCCGCTCGCCTGCTCGTAGGAGCCGGTGAAGCGCCGGTCGGGACGGAGGAGGGCCTGCACCCGCCACGCCGCGACCGCCCCCGCCGCCGTCCCGCCCCACGCGATGAACTGCCGCCGCCCGGCGAGGTCGCGCCGTCGCAACCGCTTCGCGCGACCCAGCGCGTGGACGAGCACGACGACCACGAGCACCGCCCCGAGCGCGGTGTGCCAGACCAGGAGGGAGAAGCCCGCCAGCGCGACGGGGCCGGCGCTCGACCACAGCCAGCCCGCCAGGAGCGCGAGGAGCACGAAGCCGAGCGCGCCCAGCGAGGGAGCCGACGCGCGCCGCAACGGCAGCACGCGCCGCAGCTTCCACACGAGCACGCCTCCCAGTGCGAAGCCGCCGGCATCGTGCGCCGCGAAGACCCAGCCGCGGCCGGGCGACCCCGCCCAGACCACCAGCGCGCCTGTCACCCCGAGGAACGCGACGAGCGCGGCCAGGCTCCAGTCGGTCCCGCGCGGCGTCATCTCTCCAGTAGAGCCGGGAGATCCGGCGCGGTGATTACGGGCTTAGAACCTGTCTCGAACCCGATTGTGGGTGGGAAGACCGCCTCGTGGTCGCCGGGGAGGGTTTCTCAGTACGACAGCCCGGCGGGCACGGCCTCGGGCCCGCAGGCCCGGACGACCTCGACCAGGCGCTCGGCCGCCTCGAGCTCCCAGCGACCGGAGTCCACGAGGTGGTCGGCGAGGGCCTCGACGTCCTCGAGGGCGTCGCGCGCCTCGTCGTCCCACACCTCGGCGAACACGAGGATGTCGGCCGCACCGCGGACGCGCTCCTGCTCGTCGGCGTGGAACTTGACCTGCCCCACGTCGCGCATGAGATCCACGAGTTGGGTGTAGGAGTTGGCCCGGTCGGCGTTCATCGTCGGATCAGTCTGCCCAGTCGGGCGGGCGGAATCACGCACGCAGGGGTGGCGAGAACCGTGCGAAGCATCACACATGTGGTGCGGACGTCGCCGACCGGTGGATCACCGGGAGCGTTGCGGCGACCGGCGAGCAGGTCGGGGACGGGTGTATGGCGATCGCCACGAAAGGGAAGACTTCCCCTGTCCACAACACGGGAGGCAGAACGATGTCTGAAGCCAACGACCGCGAGCAGGGTCCCGAGGGCGGGACCGAGAACGTCGGGACGGGCGACACGTTGGACGAGGCGGCGACGGGCACCGAGGGCACGAACCCGGCGACCGGCACCGAGCGGATCGAAGGCGGGGGCGTGCCCGGCCAGACGCAGTCGCCTGCGCCGGCCGACGACGTCGGCGTGCCCGAGGACCTCGAGGAGCGTACGGAGTAGCCGTGAGGGTCCCCTCCTCCGGGTCTGCTTCCGACGAGTCGGGGCACTCGGAGGGGGGGAGGAGGCGTGAGTGGCGGGAGCAGGATTCGAACCTGCGAAGGCGTGGCCAACGCGTTTACAGCGCGTCCCCTTTGACCGCTCGGGAATCCCGCCGCGACCGCCGACAGTCTAGAAGCTGCGCGGCCTACTACGCGCTCCGCAGGCGCTGCGCCTCGGGCAGCGCCTCGAGCTTCCTCAGCGTGTGCGTCTCGATCTGTCGGATGCGCTCCCGCGTGACGTTGAACGCCCGGCCGACCTCCTCCAGGGTCTGTGGCCTCCCGCCCGTGAGCCCGAAGCGCAGCTCGATCACCTCCCGCTCGCGCGTGGGCAGGGCCGCGAGGGCGCGGTGGAGGTTGTCGGTCCGCAGGTTCCCGGACGCGAGCTCGAAGGGCGACGCCGCCCCGACGTCCTCGACGAAGTCGCCGAGCTCGGACTCGTCCTCCTCGCCGACCGGCTTCTCCAGCGACACCGGCTGCTGGGCCAGGCGCAGGATGTCCCGCACCTCCCCCACGGCGATACCGAGCTCGCGCGCGATCTCCTCGGGCACCGGCTCACGCCCCAGTGACTGCACGAGCTGGCGCTCCGCGTGCACGACCTTGTTGAGCTTCTCGACCATGTGGACGGGCATGCGGATCGTCCGGCCCTTGTCGGCCGCGGCGCGGGACACCGCCTGACGGATCCACCACGTCGCGTAGGTGGAGAACTTGTAGCCGCGGCGGTAGTCGAACTTCTCCACCGCGCGGATCAGCCCGAGCGACCCCTCCTGGATCAGGTCGAGGAACGTCAGCCCCCGTCCGAGGTAGCCCTTGGCGATCGACACCACGAGCCGCAGGTTCGCCTCGGTCATGTGCTGCTTGGCGCTCATGTCCCCGCGCTCGATCCGCCGCGCGAGCTCGACCTCCTGGGTCGCGGTCAGCAGCGGCACCCGGCCGATCGAGCGCAGGTAGAGCCGCAACGAATCCAGCGACGGCTCGACGGTCAGGTCGATCTGCGCCTGCTTCGGCGCGAGCCGCTCGGCGCGGCGGGCCTCGGCGGCGGCCTCGACCCGCCGGCTCTCGCCCTCGGCCACCCGACCGTCGGCCCCCACGACGTCGATCCCCTGCTCCTCGAGGTACCCGTGGAGCTCGGAGACCTGCTCCTTGGTGACCTCCACCTCCTCCAGGGCCCGCGCGACGGCCTCGAACGAGACGCATCCCTTCTCCTGCCCCTCGGCGATGAGCTCTGAGAGCCCGTCCCGCTCGGCGATCGGGGCCTCGCCCCCCAGCAGCGCTGTGTCATTCACGTGGCAATTGATACCAGGCGCCGCACCCGGAGCTGTGCGCGGGGCCACCGCTACGCTCCGCATACCAAAGGCATACCGTCATGGCCGACCGCCTCGCCCCCACCCTCCCCGACGTCCAGGCGCTCGCGCCCGCCACCGCGGTGAGCCTCTCGCGCGTCGGGGTCACCGGTGTGGAGAAGATCATCCGCATCGTCCACGAGGGGGTCGAGCAGCTCTTCTCCGCGCGCCTCGAGTGCGTCGTCGACCTCGGCGCCGCCCAGAAGGGCGCGCACATGTCGCGCTTCGAGGAAACGGTCAACGCGGCGATCGGAGAGGTCATCCTCGGTGAGGTCGGCTTCCGCGCCGAGGCGCTGGCGGGACGCATCGCCCACCGCGTGCGCGAGGCCCAGGGCGCTCACCGCGCCGAGGTGACGATCGCGGCGCGGTATCCCGAGCACAAGCCGGCGCCGGTCTCCCGGATCCCCACGCAGGAGATCTACACCCTCTTCGGCTCGGCCACCGCCTCGACGCGCGGCACCCGGCGGATCATCGGCGTCGCCGCCCAGGGGATGACCGCCTGTCCGTGTGCCCAGGGTCTCGTCGCCGCCTCCGCGCGCGAGCGCCTGGAGGAGGAGGGCTTCGACGCCGACGAGATCGAGCGGATCCTCGAGGCCGTCCCCGTCGCCACCCACAACCAGCGCGGCCTGGGGACCCTCCACATCGGCTGCCCGGAGACCTGCGATGAGGACATCGACGCGCGCGAGCTGCTGGCGATCGTCGAGGGCTCCATGTCGAGCGAGATCTACGAGCTCATGAAGCGCGCCGACGAGGCCGCGGTGGTGGAGAAGGCCCATCGGCGCCCCCGCTTCGTCGAGGACTGCGTGCGCGAGATGATCCGCGGCGTGGTCGAGCGCTTCCCCCGACTCGGGGACGACTCGTGGGTCTCCGCCCGCCAGGAGAACCTCGAGACGATCCATCAGCACGACGTCGTCGCCGAGCGCTTCGGCCTGCTCGGGGAGATCCGCCACGAGCTCGCCACGGGCGAGCGCGCCGCGTCACACGTGACTAGGCAGGACTGGCTGGGCGCGTAGCCAGCCGGCGGCGCAGCCCGAACACGAAGTCCGCGCCGCTGGCGATCGTCAGCGCGACCGTGAGGTAGACGAGGACGTCGACCCACGGCGCGGAGCCCACCGCGATCAGGGCCATGACCATCGCGACCTGCACGACGGTCTTGAGCTTGCCGAGGGTCGCCGCCGGGGTGATGACCCCCTGCGCGGAGGCCGCGGTGCGCAGGATCGTCACCACGAGCTCACGGGCGATGATGACCATCGCCACCCAGGCGGCGAGGCGGTGCAGCGAGACGAGCGCGATGAGCGCGGCGACGATGAGCAGCTTGTCGGCGAGCGGGTCCATGAGCTTGCCGAACGTCGTCACCGCCCCGCGCCGGCGGGCGATCTCCCCGTCGACGTAGTCGGTCAGCGAAGCGACGGCGAAGACCACGGCGGCGAGCACGTCCCCGTTTCGCGTCCGGTCGACCAGCGCGACCACGAGCACGGGCACGAGGAGGATCCGCGCGACCGTGAGGACGTTGGGGACGTTGAGCGGGACCATCGCGGCCCGGGAGACTAGGGACGGACTAGGAGTCCGAGGAGGAGTGCTGGTCCGTGTCGCCCATATCGGAGTCGTCGTCGGCGGGGGCGGCGGGCGGCTTGTCGGCGGCCTCGGAGTCCTCGTTCTCGGCCCCGGCGGCGTCGGCGTCGTTGGGCTGCGTCTCGGCGAAGGTCATGCGTGCCCCGTACCCCTGGCCCCATCGCCCCAACCAGGGACGGGAGGATTGGCGCGACCCGCGTAGGCGCGGGCCTCGCCGTAGAGCCGCGCCAGGTCGGGAAGCTGGTGGTTGGCGTTCAGCCCGCTCGGGTTGGGCAGGAGCCAGACCCGCCGCCCGCCGACTCGCTCGTCCTGCAGCCCGATTCTCGCGCGCGGGCGCGCGAAGGCGGAGCGGTAGGCGCCGAGACCGACGCAGGCCACGAGCCGGGGGGCGTACCGCCCACAGAGCGCGGCGAGCGCCACCGCCCCGGCGCGGAGCTCGTCGCGCGAGAGCTCGTCGGCGGCGCGGGTGGGCCGGGCGACGAGGTTCGTCACCCCGACGCCGTAGGCGAGCAGCTCCGCGTCCTCGTCCGGACGCAGCCGCCGCGGCGTGAAGCCGGCGAGGTGCAGCGCCGGCCAGAAGCGGTTGCCCGGGCGCGCGAAGTGGTGACCGCGCTGCGCGGACAGCAGCGAGGGGTTGATGCCCACGAACAGCGTGTGGAGGTCGCCCGCGATGACGTCCCGGAGCGGCTTCACCGCGACAAGAACGAGAGCAGCCGATCGACGACGAGCCGCGGGCGTTCCTCCGGGAGGTAGTGGCTCGCGCCGGGCACCACGCCTCCCTCGACGCGCCAGGCCGCGCGCCGGACGTCGGTCGCGTCCGCACGGCCCTCGGCCGTGTCGGCGTCAAGCACGAGAACCGGCAGGGTCAGCCGCCGGCCGCCGCGGTTGGCGGCGACGTCCGCGGCGAACGCGCGGTAGGGCCGCAGTGCGATCCGCAGGCGGCCCGGGCGCGCGTACGCGCGCAGGTACTCCGCGAGCGCCCCGCCGTCGAACGTCGCCGCGGGCTGCCGGTCGGGCCCGAGGTAGCGAGCGACGAGGTCGTTCCCCGGCCGCGGTCGCCGGGAGAAGTCCCGGCGTCGCTCGAGCCCCCACCCCGGCAGCCCCGCGCCGAGGACCGCGACCCGGGTCACGAGCGACGGGTGGAAGCGCGCGAGGGCGTAGGCCGTCCAGCCCCCGAGGTCGTGGCCGACCACGGTCACCCGGCGTAGGCCGAGCCGCTCTACGAGCGCGGCGATCCGCGCCGCCGTGGCGCGCGCCGAGGCGCTCCCCCGCGCCGGGGAGGACGCGCCGACGCCGGGCGGATCCACGGCGACCACCGTGTAGCGACGCGCGAGCGCCCCCATCACCTTGCGCCACGCGTACCAGGTCTCGGGGAAGCCCGGGAGCAGGACGACACCGGGACCGTGCCCGCCCCGGACATAGTGCAGGTCTGCCCCGGGGACCGCCACCCGTCCGTCGCGGAAGGCGACGCTGCCGGTGGGCAGATCGGTGGCGCCACGGGGACCGGGCGCGTGGCGGTCGCCGGAGGGCAGGACGAGCGCCGCGAGCACGGCCAGGAGGGCGAGCCCCGCGAACGCGCCGCGCCCGCGAGCCGCGCTCAGGGCGCTGCGCCCGGATCCGGCATGGCCGGCGAGAGCTCCTGGACGGCCGCGAGGCGGTGGAGCTGCTCCTTCGTTGACGGATAGAGGTCGCAGTAGGTCTCGTAGAGCTCGTCGTAGAGCCCGCGCGGCCCCGGGTCGGGCACGAGCCGGTCCGACACCCGCGACCAGTCCGTCTCCGGCGGCACGACCCCCGTGCCGATGGCCGCGATCAGCGCGTCGCCGTAGCTCGCGCCGATGGTCTCCGCGGGCAGGAGCTGCTCGCGCCCGGTCACGTCGGTGACGATCTGGGTCCACAGCCCGCCCTGCGTCCCCCCGCCCACCGCCACGACCCGCGACGCCGGCGCCGCCGCCTCCTCGAGCAGCTCGAGGATCTGCCGGATGCCGTAGGCGATGCCCTCGTACACGGCCCGGAGCACGTGCCCACGGCGGTGGCGGAGAGTGAGCCCGGCCACCACGCCCCGCGCCTCGGGATCGAAGATCGGCGTCCGCTCCCCCGCGAAGTAGGGCAGCACGACCAACCCGTCGGCCCCCGCCGGCGTCTGCGCCGCCTCGGCCACGAGCTGCGCGAACGGCGCGCCGCCCGTGAGCTCCTGCACCCAGGCCGTCAGGCTGCCCGACGTCGCCATGCCCGCGGCCAGCGTGTGGGAGCCCGCCTCCACCCCCGCGGTGGTCCACAGCCCCGGGTGCGCGCGCGAAGAGGCCGCGACCTGGACGAGGAACATCGTCGATCCGTACATGAGCATGAGCTCGCCGGGCGCCCGGACCCCGGCCGAGAAGCTCTCCGCCCACGCGTCGACGGTGCCCGCGCACACCGGGGTCCCGGCCCGGAGCCCGGTCTGCTCGGCCGCCGCGGGGGTCACCTCTCCCACCACCTCGGTCGGCCAGACCAGGCGCGGGCGCTCCAGGCCCGGGGCGACGTCGTCGGCCCAGTCCTCGGCCCAGTCGTTGGCGTCGAGGTCGTAGAGCGGGTCGTTCTGGCTCGCCGTGTGATGGTCGAGCACGTACTCGCCGGTCAGCCGCGCGACCACGAAGGAGTGCGAGGAGTGCCAGCGCCGGGCGCGTTCCCACACCTCGGGCTCGTGCCGGCGCACCCAGAGCAGCTTGGGCCCGACGGCCTGGGTGGAGAGCTCCTTGCCGCAGCGGGCGAGGATCGCCTCCGCCCCGTAGCGCTCGGTCAGCTCGGCGATCTCCTGCGTCGCGCGCATGTCGATCCCGTAGAGGATCCCCGGGCGCAGGGGCCGGTCCGAGGTGTCGCCCATGAGCAGGCACGGCCCGAGGCCCGACACGCAGACCCCGCCGATCGCCGCCGCGTCCACCCCGTCGGCGAGCTCGGCGATCACCGCGACCGCGTCGCCCCACCAGTCGGCCTCGGCGTCCATCTCCGCCCACCGCGGGCGCGGCAGCGACATCGCGTGGGGGCGCGACGCGGTCGCGACGACGGTGCCGTCCGGCCCGACGAGGACGCCCTTCGTCGAGCCCGTCCCCACGTCGACGCCGAGGAGGTACCGCGTCATTCGGCGCAAGCTAGACGACGCAGGGCGTCCCGGGCCGGCGGGGTGCTTGACTGGACGTCATGCCCCTCGTTCCCATGGTCATCGAGCGCACCGCCCGCGGCGAGCGCGAGTTCGACATCTACTCCCGGCTGCTCAACGAGCGGATCATCTTCCTCGGCACGCCGATCGACGACCAGATCGCGAACCTCATCGTGGCCCAGCTCCTCCACCTGGAGTCCGAGGACCCCGACAAGGACATCTCGATCTACATCAACTCCCCGGGCGGATCGATCTACGCCGGCATGGCGGTGTACGACACGATGCAGTTCATCAAGCCCGACGTGTCCACGATGTGCGTGGGGATCGCCATGTCGATGGGCTCGCTGCTGCTCATGGGCGGGGCGAAGGGCAAGCGGATGTGCCTGCCCAACTCGCGGATCCTCATCCATCAGCCGAGCGCCGGGTTCGAGGGGCAGTCCACCGACATCGAGATCCACGCCCGGGAGATCCTCAACACCCGCCGGCGGATCGACGAGATCTACGCCCACCACACGGGGCAGCCCGTCGACCAGGTCCACGTCGACATGGAGCGCGACCGGTTCTTCAAGCCCGAGCAGGCGGTGGAGTACGGCCTCATCGACCGGGTGATCGAGAAGCACTGAGCGTCAGGCGGGCGCCATGCGGCCCGCAGCGTCGGGATCAGGTGATCGCGTGCTCGATCGTCCCCAGGCCCTCGATCTCGATCCGGATCACGTCGCCCGGAGCGAGCCACGTGCGGGGGTCGCGGCCCTGCCCGACGCCGGCCGGTGTCCCCGTGAGGATGAGGTCGCCGGGCTCCAGCGTGCACGTCTCGGCGATGAAGTCCGCGCAGGCCTGCGGGCCGAAGACCAGCTCAGAGGTAGGCGAGTCCTGGCGGAGGTCGCCGTTGACCCAGGTGCGCAGGTGCAGGGCCTCGGGGTCGCCGACCTCGTCGACCGTGGTGATCCACGGGCCCCAGGGGCACGAGGCGTCGAAGGCCTTCGCCCGCGTCCACTGGGGCTCGGCGCCCTGGAGGTCGCGGGCCGAGAGGTCGTCGCCGACCGCGTAGCCCGCGACGCGGCCCGCGGGCCCGAGCACCGCGACGAGCTCGCCCTCGTAGTCCAGCCGGGCCGCCGCGGCCTCGGGCACCCGGACCGGCGCGCCCGGTGGCGCGGAGCTCGCGGGGAGCTTCATGAAGACGATGGGTCGCTCGGGCAGCTCCTGGCCCGTCTCCCGCGCATGGTTGGCGTAGTTCAGGCCGATCCCGAAGATCGCCCGGGGACGCGGCACGGGCGCGAGGAGCTCGACCTCGGTGAGGCCCCACGTCTCGCCGCCGTCGGCCGGGGCGGGCGCGTCGAGCGCAAGCAGGTCGTGCACGGTGGTGCCCATGGGAAAGGCGACGACCTCCTGCCCCCGGATCTCGACGGCGCGGGCCTGGCCGCCGGGCGAGCGGACGGTGGCGAGCCTCATGCGGCCACCCGCGCCTCGGGCCAGGCGTAGGTCACGCCGGTGAGCGACTCGGAGATCGCCCACAGGCGCGTCGCGTCCGCCGCGTCGCGCGCGGCGCGGGACGTGCCCACGACCTTCGGGTGGCCGCGCGCCTCCCCCGGGCCGCCCGGTCCCAAGTACGTCCCGCTGGGCAGGCCGGGCGCGGTCGCGGCGAAGAGCGTGGGCAGGGCACCCATGTCGGCGGACTGGGCGAGGACCACGTTGCCGAGGCGGCCGAGGCGCTCCTTGAGCGAGGAGCCCTCCATCTGCGCCCCGCGGACCTGGAGGTTCGTGTCGGCGTAGCCCGGATGCGCGGCGACGGCGCGCAGCGGGATCCCGCGGGCGCCCGCCCGCCGCCCGAGCTCCAGCGTGAAGAGCAGGTTGGCGAGCTTGGACTGGCCGTAGGCGCGCCAGCGCCGGTAGCTCCTCTCCCCCTGCAGGTCGTCCCAGCGCATCTTCCCCATCCGATGCGCGCCCGAGGACACGGACACGACGCGCGGATCGTCGGCCTCGACCAGGGAGGGGAGCAGGAGCCCGGTCAGCGCGAAGTGCCCGAGGTGGTTCGTGCCGAACTGGAGCTCGAACCCGTCCTGCGTCTTGCGGTACGGCGTCGCCATGACGCCCGCGTTGTTGACGAGGAGGTCGAGCGGGCCCGTCCAGTCGCCGGCGAACGCGCGCACGGAGGCGAGGTCGGCGAGGTCGAGCGGGCGGACCTCCGGGTCCGCCCCCGCCGTCGCGTCGGAGATGCGCGTCGCCGCCGCCCGACCCTTGTCGATGTCACGGACGGCGAGGACGACATCGGCGCCGGCCCGGGCGAGCTCCCGCGCCGCCACCCAGCCGATCCCCGAGTTCGCGCCGGTGACGACGACGCGCCGGCCGGTCTGGTCAGGGATGTCCGCAGCGGTCCAGGGCATACGGTGGAAGCTACCCCGGGGCGGGCCGAGCTAGAAGCGGAGACTCAACCACAACCCGATCGTCGCGAGCACGAGCGTGGGCGGAACGGTGAGGACGCCCAGGCGCAGGAACTGACCGAACCCCGGCTCGGCGGCCTCATCGCGCAGCACCCGGCGCCACAGGACCGTCGCCAGCGAGCCGGTGTAGGTCAGGTTGGGTCCCACCCCCAGGCCGACGAGCGCGGCGAGTACGGGCCCCGTCCCGTGCAGGGCGGGCAGGAGGATCAGCGTGGCCGGGAGGTTGTTGGCGAGGTTCGCGAGCGCGGCGGCGAGCCCGGCGACGAGGAGCAGCGCGCCGAGTCCGGCCCCCGCGGGCACGAGCGCCGCCACCTGATGGCCGAGGCCGTTGCGCTGGGCCGCGTCGACGACGACCGCGAGGCCGAGGACGAAGAGCAGGAGTCCCGGCCCGGCCGCGGCCACGAGCGCGCGCGGATCCAGCCGCACCCGCGCGGCGAGCACCACGGCGGCGAGCCCGGCCACCCACGCCGGGTCGACCCCGAGGGGCGACGCCGCTGCGAACCCGGCAAGCGCGGCCAGCACGACCACGACGGCGAAGGCCGGGGGCGGCCCCGGTGGCGGAACCTCGCGCCCCGGGCCGCGCAGGTCGGCGGCGAACATGAGCCGCAGCACGACCCACTCCACCGCGAGCGCCGCGAGCCACGGCAGCGCCATGAGCGCCCCGAAGTGGGCGAAGGAGACCCCCACCGCGGAGAACGCGAGGAGGTTGGTGAGGTTGGAGACCGGCAGCAGGAGCGAGGCCGAGTTGGCGAGGTGGCCGGCCGCGAAGACGTGCGGGGTGGTGCGCATCCGGGCCGCGGTGGCGGCGGCCACGACCGCCGGCGTGAGCAGCACGACCGTCGCGTCGAGCGAGAGCACGGCGGTGCACGCGGCAGCGGCCGCGAACGTCAGCGCGAGCAACCGGCGGGGCCGTCCGCGGGCGCCGGCCGCCAACCGATCCCCGGCCCAGGCGAAGAGTCCCGCCCGCGCGCAGCCCTCCCCGAGCACGAGCAGGCCGGCGAGCAGCGCGAGCGTCGGCGCGAGCTCCTCCCAGCGGTCACCCACGTCGCCGGAGCCCAGCGCCCCGAGCGCCACGAGCAGCGCCGCCCCGGCCAGCGCGGGCACCGCCTCGGGGATCCCCCGCGGGCGGACCACCGCCCACCCGAGGATCCCCGCCAGCAGCACGAGGGCCAGCGCCTCGGCCCCCGGGCCGGTCAACCCACCCGCTCGGCGCCCGCGTAGACGTTCACGCGCCCCGCGCGCGCGAAGCCGCCGAGGGTCAGCCCCCGGTCGCGGGCCAGCGAGACCGCCAGCGAGGTCGGCGCGCCCACCCCGACGAGGATCGGCGCGCCCGCCACGGTGGCCTTCTGCACGAGCTCGAAGGACAAACGGCCGCTCACGCACAGCAGGCGGTCGTGGAGGGGCAGGCCACCGTCGAGCAGCGCGCGGCCCACCACCTTGTCCATCGCGTTGTGGCGGCCCACGTCCTCACGGACGCTCAGCAGCTCCCCCTCCGCGGAGAACAGCCCGGTGGCGTGCAGACCGCCCGTGCGCTCGAACCCGGGCTGGCGGAGGCGGTCGGGCAACCCGGCCAGGAGCTCCCGGGCCACCACCGGGCCCGCCGGCAGCGGGGCGGCATGGACCGCCACCTCCTCCAGCGCCCCCTTCCCGCACACCCCGCACGAGGAGGACGTGTAGAAGCGCCGCGTACCGGACGGGCGATCCAGCGGGCCCGCGACCTCCACCGTGTTCTGACCGAGATCCGCGGGGAGGCCCACCGCCCGCGGCGCGGGGCCGATGAGCCCCTCGCCGTGCAGGAACCCGAGGGCGAGCTCCTCGTCATGGCCCGGGGTGCGCATGGTCACCGCGAGCGCCTCGCCGTCGACCCGGATCTCCAGCGGCTCCTCGACGGCGACCGCATCGAGGATCCCGTCGTGCTCGACGCGGATGGAGAGGCGGGCGGACACGGGAGTAGTTTCCCCCCCGATGCGGGGTTTGAGCGCACGGACGGCGCTCGCGAGCGCGGCGCTGGCCGCCGTGCTCGCCAGGGAGCAGAACAAGGCGCTCGGCGTCCGGCGGGAGGAGCTCGCCCACGCCGTGGACCGGCTCGAGGTCGAGAAGGCGCGGGTCGCCCGCTACGGCGCGTTCGGACGCCGCATCGCCACCCAGACCGAGCGCGGGGAGCTGGCGCGGACGATCGCCACCGAGCTCGCCGAGCTCTCGGGAGCGCGCGCCGCCGTCCTCTACGCCGCCGAGGAGGACGCGTGGCCGACGGTGCTCGCCGCCGTGGGAGTCGCGGATCCCCCGCCCGAGCTCCCTGAGGCCGGTCCCGCGGCCGGCGCGCTCGCCGCGGGCGAGTCGGTCGCGCTGCCCTCCGGCGCCCCCGGCCGCCTCCTCACCCGGATCGGCGCTGAGCTCGCCGTCCCCCTCGTGCACGCGGGGGCGACCGTGGGCCTCCTCGTCCTCGCCTGGAGCGGCGAACAACCGGCGGGGACCCAGGACGAGCTCGCCGACCTCTTCCCCCCGGCCGCCGCGATGCTCTCCAACGTCATCGCCCTGGCCTCCACGCGCCGGCGGCCGAGCGTCATCCGCGCTGACCGGCTGAAGGACGAGTTCTTCGCCCTCGTCTCCCATGAGCTCCGCACCCCCCTGACCTCGGTCATCGGCTACCTCGAGCTCGTCCTCGACGACGAGGAGCCCCTCGCCGAGGACCACCGCCACTACCTCGGGATCGTCCAGCGCAACGCCACGCGGCTGCTGCGCCTCGTCGGCGACCTGCTCTTCGTCGCGCAGGTCGAGGCGGGGACGCTCGCCCTCGATCCCGGTCCCGTCGACCTCGCCGCGGTGACGGGCGAGGCGGTGGACGCCGCCCGCCCGCGGGCCGAGAGCCGCTCCATCGCCCTGAGCGCGGAGATCGCCGACATCGGGCCGGTATGGGGCGACCGCGACCGCCTCGGCCAGGTGCTCGACAACCTCGTCACCAACGCGCTGAAGTTCACGCCGAGCGACGGGGCGGTCGTCGTGCGCCTCGGGCGGGAGGCCGGGTGCACGGTGCTCGAGGTCGAGGACACCGGCCCCGGGATCGCTCTCGCGGACCAGGGCCGGCTCTTCGAGCGCTTCTTCCGGGCGGACTCCGCGGTGCGCCAGGCGGTGCCCGGCGTGGGCCTCGGGCTGACGATCGTCAGGGCGATCGCCGAGGCGCACGGCGGCACGGTGGGAATGGCCTCCGTGGTGGGCGAGGGGACGACGTTCCGGGTGGAGCTGCCGGCCCGGCCGGTGGTCTAGGGGGAGGTCGGCAACGCCGACCGGGACGCCTGCTCGCGGAGGGCGTCCTCCGTGGACGGGCGGTAGCGGTAGCCGAAGCCGCGCACGGTCTCCAGCGGGGAGCGCTCGGCCACGTCCCACGCGAGCTTGCGCCGCAGGTAGCCCACGTAGAGCTTGACCTGGTCGGCCGCGACGGTCTCCGCGTCGCCCCACACGAGCTCGAGGAGCTGGTCGCGGCCCAGCACCTGGTTGGGGTGGCGGACGAACGCGCCGAGGAGGCGGAACTCCAGCGGGGTGAGCTGCACCGCGTGGGGGCGCGGCTCGAGGATCTGGACCTCCCGGGAGGCGAAGTCGATCTGCACGGCGCCGTCGGCGTAGGCCTCGCGCACCTCCGGCGGGCCGGCCGAGCGGCGCAGCAGCGCCTCCACACGCGCGAGGAGCTCCTGGCGGCCGAAGGGCTTGGTCACGTAGTCGTCGGCGCCCGCCTTGAGACCGCGCACCTTGTCGAGCTCGGCCGCGCGGGCGGTGAGCATGAGCACGGGCACGTCGGAGAGGTCGCGGATGCGCTCGAGGGCCTGCCAGCCGTCGAGCTCGGGCATCGTGACGTCGAGGACCACGAGGTCGGGGTGGACCTGGTGCAGGCGGCGCAGGGCCTCGCGCCCCGAGCCGGCCTCGGTCACGTCCAGGCCGGCGCGCTCGAGCAGGAGCCGGATGAGGCCGCGGACGTCCTC
>JAABUK010003650.1_pt1 | contig 25803 bp, 36 predicted proteins | sample 5559141 | NCBI WGS metagenome assembly JAABUK01 (sample SAMN10711869, study PRJNA513367) | rock metagenome | isolation source: Antarctica rocks | place: Antarctica: Victoria Land, Pudding Butte nord | collected 2016-01-03 | reverse complement strand
CTTGTGCAAAGCTGATGACTGCAGTACACGTGTAGGAGCGCAAGGTGGCCCCACCTGACTTGCCCCCCATAGACATTTACAAGACCTTGGCCAGCCTGCTGCAGCAAGTAGAGGCAGGCCACAAGTTCCGCCCTGTAACTGTCCAAGACATTGCAGCTGCACAAAGCTCTGCCAAGGTTGGAGACTCACTGTATTTGACATGCTAACATCACATTTTGTCTGCCTGCGCAGCTCTTGTGTGCGTACATCTTAAGAAGTCGCATTAGAGGCGTGCGCTACAGTTGCCAGAGACATGTGGGTTTTGTGCTGAATGCCCTCAAATGACCTGGTATAACAAGTAATGTGCAGCACACATACAAAACTCGAAATGTGCTGCTCAATTATGTATCAATTCAGTGTGTTTGTGGTTTGCAGGGGCAGGAGAGGACTTCCAACGATGGTGCTGAAAGTGTAGAAGCCAAGCAGGAGACAGCTCAGGGCACACAGCGTGGTACTGCTGAGACAGGCAGCAACCAGGATGCTGAGAGTGTGACTGCCAAGGATGGCGGCAGTGATGACGACTCTGGCACTGAGGAGGGCGAGATTGCAGGTGTGTGAGTGAAAATTGTTGTATGTCACTGATACTCCTGCTTTGGGTCACTTGTGCATGTCTTCTATGCCCGAGGTAAGTTCTTGTTCATTGAGTATTACAAGGAAACCTGAAAGGGAACTTCAGCATTGTTATTCCATACACTCAAGTGGTTATGCTGTTGGCTCTGTGCATTGCTGGTGTGGGGTGAAGTGGCATTTTACAACATGCAGGACGTACTGCCGCTACTGATGAGGACAGTGACTTTGATCCTGATGGCAATGACTCTGATGCCAGTGTCAGCTCTCCCCACAGGCCAGCTCACCCTGAGCAGCCCATTGAGGCTCAGGCAGCGCAGCCAGCCAGCAGCACAGCCTCTCCTGAGAAGCCTGTGAGCCCTCAGAAGGCAGAGGGTTCCTCATTTCCCAGGCAGCCGGCCTCCCCTGAGCCCACACAGGAAGAGCAGTCCTACTCAAGCCGCCCGCAGGCTCTGCAGGCTTCTGGTCCTGCAGAGGCAGTCCAGCATGAAGGCAGCCAGGCAGCAGCCAGCACAGCACCAGTGGCTGAGCCTGCTAGTCCTGAGATGCCTGCCAGTCCTGAGAGGCCAGAGACGCACGCTGCTGAGACTCAGGCTGCCCCAGTACTCACTGACCAGACGACAGGCTCAAGTAGGGCAGAAGCTTCTCCTGAAAGGCGTGCCAGCCCTCAGAAGCCAAGTGGACATGCCACCAGCCCAGCCCCTACTGCTGCTGCTGCATCTGCTGCTGCCACAGCTGGTCCAGCCTCAACCGCAGGCCCTGCCTCTACTGCAGGCCCTGCCTCTACTGCAGGCCCAGCATCACCAGCTGGCCCGGCAGCTAATGCCCAGCCTGTTCAGACCACCAACTCTGATGTCATTGTGGAAGGTATGTACTTGCTGCAGCAGTGACTTGTGCATAACTGGAGGCACTATCATTTCAGCAGAGACAATTTACTATTGTTCATGTCCTGCTGATGGACACTGCCATGGGTCACCAATGGCTGTCTCACAGGCATGCACCCTGCAGTTCGAGGCTATCAGCTCATAATAGCAGCCCTTTTGGTCATTGCTATGGTGGCCATGACAATGCACCAGCTGTGTGGCTTGTACCAGTTGACTGGACTGAGTGCCAAATGTCCCAGTGAAGTTTCTCACATTCATTGGTGTTGCCTTCAGAGCCTGAGGAGGAGCAAGCTGTAGCAGAGCAAGAGCAGCAGGCTGACAGCCTGGATGAGAGACATGAGAGCATGCAGATAGAGGAGGTGTCACAGCAGGCGGCCCCACCTGCACAGCAGGGCAAGCAAGACACTGCAGGCTCTGGCATGGTGCAGTCGGCCATGGGTGCGGCCAAGTCCTTCTTTGGTGGTGGAAAATCTGATGAACAGGTGTGGTTTCTATGAGTGGCTGCAGCCTTGTTGGCTGTTGAGCCGGCACTTTGTTTATGGTATGGAGAAAGATGAGTCTCTCAAACGTTGCTTGTCAGCAGCAGAACTGCCAATTCAGTATGTCTAACAAGTCTGTTGTGTGATCTACAACACTGATGTGCAAACCTCAGCAATCTAAACTGCAGAACATCATGCTGTGATGTATGCAGGTGGGACATGCACATGGCAGCACCCGGATGGTCGATGAAACCCTTGAGCCCAACACCTCAAGGGAGCAAGCATCAGAACCCACAGTCTATGAGCCCGACACAACAGAGTCAGAGGCCACAGTAGATTCTCATTCCTCAGAGCGTGGTACCTATGACTTGCATGAAGAGAATGGCAGCAACTCAGGAGCTGATGACATAGGTCCTGCTGAGGATGCAGGCCCCACCAGTCACACAGCAGCAGATGTACAAGAAGGCATGCAGAACATCAGTATTGCTGACAAATAGGCCCAGCATGTCAGCCTTTTCTTTTTAGGAAGTCGGGGAATGACATTGCTGTACTTGCATGGCACATGTCTTGCTGACTGATCAATTTTGCCATGCTTGCTGATGCTGTGACGAATATCAAGTTCTCACAAAGCCACTATTGTCCGCAAATAAACACCGGAGCTTTGCTTGTGTTCTGATATACAAGTTCGAGAGACTCTCGGATGCAATCCTGAAGTCATACACTGTAATCTTTAGTCCAATATAGGCTGATCTAGCTCAGTAATAGAGCAGCCGATTGCACGTTGGTGGGTCAACCCCGATAGTTGACTGGCATGCTCCTTGTGCTTTAGAGAAGAAGAAAACGACTGCCCAAGACTGCTCTGTGACATCATCGGACAGTCTGCAGGAGCTCTGCCAAGCCTTGCATGCCAGTGCTGGATTGTGCCATCTTGCAAAGACTTGCTACCTGTTGCAATAGGGCTGCGTCGTGCCCTACATGAACCATGAGCACCATTTGACATTGCGCCGCTGCCAATACATGTAGCTGTACGATGTCGGACACAGTGTGCAGCAAGTGCACAAGCAGCAAACAAGGCTGACCATATCTGGACATATTGCACTCCTGAGTTGTGGCGAGCACTACGCAAATCGAGACTACTCTGGATTTGAAGACTGTGCAAACATAGCAGTCTAACCTGACAGTGTGTAAGCTTGCTTCAAGGCCAACTGCGCAGCTCTGTCCTCATGCAAGCCCATCAGCGCAACTGCTTTGTTCAGCATACTTCGCCAGTGCTGACTGTTGAGTGCCAGGACGGAGTCATAGCATTGCACAGCACTCTTGCATTCGTTACTCTGTCTATGAAGATTTCCTAGATTGAACAAGGCCTGCAGCACATGTACCAGTACACCATTGATGACTGGTGCATGCATCCACTGGCGCTCAATGCAACTGTGTGTGAGGCTGCTATCAGCATGCTTGAGCTAGAATGAGCGCTGTACTCAAGCTGCTTGGATGCTTGCACAGCTCGCCTCAGCAGCTTCCACTTGTGCCCTGAGCACAAAAATAATACACGCCAAAGTCAAGCAGTGTGTCAAGTAGCATTACATCACCTCGACATGCTTGGGATTGACACGAGCAGCATTGCCAAAAGCCTCCTTGGCGTCTTCCACTCTGCCCAATGCACACAAAGCACAGCCCAGGTCACAGTAGGCATCTGCATAGGCGGGGTTGAGCTGAAGAGCGGACTGCAGGGCTGTGCATGCGCCCTGTAGGTCCCCTTGAGCATATAGGGCGCTGCCCAGCAGCTTGAGGGCCCTGAAGTGCTTGGGGTTCATCTGCAGTGCGTCCCTGCACAGCCAGCATGGGCTGTCGTCAGACTGTCTGCATCATGCACAGTGTATACACCCTACTGTGAGGGCTGTGGATCAAGATGCTGCATAGCACCAGCAGAGATAGCCACAGTATCTGCAACATTATGACGCACCCCATATGGCTTCTGCCACACAAGGCACATCCAGTTTCATGGCAGCATGTCATGATGAGTCATCACAATGAGTACTGCAACTTTTGAGGTTTTCAATGAGTTTGGGCTTCAAGCTGGTTAGCAGCAGCAGACCTGTAATGCTGACAGGCTGAATCCAGCTGGCCGTCTGCCTCAAGACTAATGCCCAAGTTGACATGAATCTTAGGCAGCAAGGCAGCATCATCAGGCAGAGTGGCTGCTTGCAGAGCCTCACTGAAAGCCTGTTGCGACTGGGGCAGCTGGTGCGCAGCAAAGAGGGCATTGCCTAGGCGGAAGAGTGGACGCGCATCTGCTGGAGCTGCTGCAGCGGCATGCTGGAAACTCTTCACTGCTTCCTCATGCAGCTTCCTGCAAGCACTGACTTTTGTTTGTACTATAGTAGTACTGGATATCACCACACAATTTCACAGGATTTCAGGTGAATGGACAGCAGCAGTCATTTGATGTGTCTATCTGCTGTCTGTTATACTGCAACCACCTCCAAAGGTGCTCCCATGGCAAATGCATATGATTGACTGCCCCGCTGCAGCTTACTCAGCTGTAATTCAAGATCAGCGGACATCATGTCGTTGCTGTGGTGGTAGTGATGCTACCGTCTAGCAGTTAGAGCAAAGCTACAGACCATGCAACCTCCTCATCTCCATGATGCACGATGCATGCTTCAACCATGTCATTTAGAGCAGCTCTGGATAATAGTGGGTGTAATGCCAATTGTCCAGGCAGAAGTACACAGAACAACTTCTGCTGCAGCAGCTACACACACGTTCACCACATTGTTGCCATGACATTTAGCATCACATGTCACATGTGTAGCAATGTGTTTCCCTGAGCAGCTATCATCCGTGTCTGTGTCATCAGCGCAGACTAGGTGCAGATGAAAAATGTGCAGATTGAAAATGTGCAGAATGTGTCTGAAATTCAGACTCTGAATCATCACCATCCACAGATGAGCCAAGAACAGGCATTTGCCTCCCAAACCTGCCAGGCTATAATCACAATCACAATGCAAGCACAGATTGACAGAAAGCCCGTGCATGTGGCTGCACCTGGCTGTGAGCAGCATACCCATCTCCATGTGGGCATCATAGCAGTCAGCACTATCCAGTGCATCTGCTCTTCGCCTCAAAGCATGCGCTGTCTGCTGCCAGTCACCGCCATCCTGCTGCACTGCTTCTGCCAGCTCATCCACTAGAGCACCACAGCTCTGGTCCTCCTGTTGCATCAGACACATGCGCATTTGGTGAGTCTTGTCATGCAACATTTACAGAAGCTCTGCAGTCACACGGCAGACAAGGTATACGAGCAGATGACCTGTCACAACAAGCTGTTTCTGGTGCAGATATACCGGCAGACTTGCTGACTTGTTGGATGCTTGTGTCCATGGTGACATCATATAGAATCATGGCAAGATGGCGCTGACTTACCTCATTTGTGGCCGCACAGAATGTTGCAGGCATGTCACCATGTACATGATATTGAACAGGCAGTGAAGTAGGAGCGCCCCAAGCAGCTTTGCGCCGGCGCCTAGCGCTGTCCTGCTGTGTACCTGGTTGAGGCACACTCTGCAATGGCTCTTGCAAAAGCACTGCGTCCAACTTGACACCTGTTGCGAGACCTGAACCATGGAAGGTGAAGCTTTGACTGCCTGGTGCAACCAGGGTCATGTCACAATGTGAGGCCAGGTGGCTTTGGAGAAGTATGGGTGGGCCAATGTTGGGTGTTGTGTTTTCATCACAGCTGGCATCTTGCAGGTCAAAGCTGAACCTGTTCCTGCCTGGTGACTTGCTGGTGATGCCTGGGGACTGGTCAAACAGGTCTGCAAAGACAGCGTCATCTGCTGTTTGTTGCTGTTGAGTCGATTTGGCTGCCTTCACAACGCTTTGATCCTGCACATCAAGGATGGCGTTGCAGTATATGCTAGGTCTGACGCAGCTGCAGACCGTAGTATCAAAGAATGACCATTCTGACCTTGTTGTCCGCTAACTGCAGTGTGGCAAAGTCCAGGTCACAGTCTCCTATGCCATCCAAGTACAGCTGTGCTAGACTTTGCCTAGTCAAACCATCTGCATCTGCACTCCCCTCATATTGCTCCAATACCTGTCAGCATGCCACTGCACACTGCTGCCACTGATCACCTCACAATTTCGACATAGCGGCGATGCAGTTCGTGCTGCCAAAGCAGGCCGATCCCATTTGACTTCAAGTGCTGGTGTTTACCTCTCCCACAATTGCCTGCAGCTGCACGTCTGTAAAGTTTACTGAGGGGTTGCACTGTTGGATCAGAGCTTGTAGCTCCTGTGAGCTTAGTTTAGCGTCTTTGTCGATGTCAAAGGACTCGAAGATAGAAGAGACCTTCCTCAGGTCTGCTTGTGCATGGCTGACCATGCTGTCTTGCCACGCGTCAGGTGCAAAAGTCTAGAGGCATGCCGTGCTTCCGGATCATTCGGAGTTGCTTGTCACTCACTTGTAAGCCAAGTTTTAGAAAAGAGCTTCCCCGGCACCAACAAGCAATCTGACTTGCGTCGTTGATGTATCACCGTGATCGGAAGCCTGCTCACAGCAAGTTCAAGAAGTCCAAAAGTTATCGGGAATCTGGTTCCAGAGCACTCATTAACTCTAGGAGCTCTAGGCCTGCAGTCAGCTTGAGGGAAGCCATTGTCCAGCTTGTCTTGCAGTCAAGTATGTAGCTGTGCTCACAGTCAAGCATGCAGCTGTGTCACATACTGTGTCAAGCTAAAGGCACATCATGATGAGTCACCAAAATTCATCCTCGCAACAGGTTACCTTTCATGACTATGTATACTCCTGACAAAGCGTACTGAGTCAGGTTTGACACCTAGAGCCCTTGATCAGGATCCCCAAAGCCTGACTTGAGTGCGCTTTCAACAGTGTTGTATTTGGCAATTACATGCATGCATACCTAAAGAAATGCAATGTACAAACTCATACATTCAATCATTGTTCAAAGGGCTCATGCCTTCATCAGAAATCTACATCCTGCGCAAACATTCATATACACACATACAACGCTGCTGCATATGCTGGCCCAACTCACGTCTGCCAGCACTTGACATGCAACAACACCCGGCAGGCAACATGGGCAAAATGGTGGTTTGTGATCAGCAGCTAGTGCACTTTGAAGCAGCTAGGCACAAGACAACACCCTGTCTGGCTTGCAAAATCTACTACATAAACACCCCCAGTGACGACGAATGCTGCAAAGGACCACTCCCACCCATGTCTGCCATTTCCTCATTGCCCAGAGCCTGCGCATCACACCAGTATTTTAGCAGCCATTTCAAAGTGTTTGCATGCTTGGGTGACACACGGTGAGCGAGCTCTGCCATATTGAGCAACAGACGGCGCACTGGAAGTGATCGACAAGCGTGATACATGCTCTATGGTGCAGCATGTGTGCATTGAGGGCATCATTGCCCAATTCTGATGATAATCCTTCAGGTATCTCACAGCAGAGCCTGCTCACCTCCAACAGCATGTTAAGCTCCTGACTGCTGAAATTGGGCGTGACCAGCACCTCAAGACGTGGGCTTTCAATCATGCCTTCCATGGCCTGTTCACCAGAGGACTGCCCATTTGCAAAGCTCTGTCCCCTCGTCAGCATCCCTTGCTGCCCATTGTTGAAGCTCTGTCCCCTGGTTATCATCCCCAACTGCCCATTAAGGGCAAAGCTCTGACCTCTTGTCAACACGCCTTGATGCTGGGCCAGGGGTTGTGTCTGACCCCCACCAAATTGCTGCTGAGCATAGTTGACACTGTCATACGCCTGAGCAGTGATGTGATACGTGGGTTGCTGCAGCTGCTGCTGTTGCTGCTGCTGCGCTTGCTGGTCAGGTCTGCCAGGCTTAAATGGGCCAGCCAAGTTCTGACCTCCAGCACCCATATGCATATGCTGTTGTTGCAGCTGCTGTTGTGGCATGTACTGCAGCTGTGCACCGTAACCACTCGGTGGCTGTTGCTGCTGCTGCTGCTGCTGATAGTACATGTTTTGTTGGGCAGTGTCTGACAGCATCTGCTGCTGGGATGGTAAGCTGCCTTTGGAGAAGAGCTTGTGCAGCAGCTGGCGCTGCTGGTTGTTGATCAAGGACTGGGTCCTTGGTGTATTGGCGGCAAATGTCTGAGGCTGAAGATCACCAGACTCTGCAACAGCAACAAACGCTGATACTGAAGATAAGGCAACAATGCAGCAACATGTCTGCACTTGCAAAATCACAATCAGCTAAGGTAGTGAGCTATTACTGCCTGTGAGTGTATTTGCAATGCATTCCAGTAGCAGTAACACTGCAGCAGGGTGGGGAAATTGCAGGGCAGGTGACCCACCTCCAGCCCTGGGGGTGAACCCATTGTTGAGCCACTTGGCAATGTCCCCATCAGTGTCTGTACGCCACAGGCCATTGGCTTCTACCATTTGATCCTTTGCTTCACTGTTGCCGGCTGCAGCATAGGCCTGGGGCAGTGGAATCATCTGGTCTTCCAGGTGGATGGTGACCGGCAGGCCCAAGGCATTGACCTCCTGTGCTTGTTGCCTCTCTTTGGGCGTCAGGGAATCCTGCATTGCACAATTCCGACAGCATGAGGTCAGCATGGTGGACAGCCTCATGCTGATTGAACATCTGCTTTGGAAGGGCAACCTGCTCATGCAAAAATAAAAGTCTATGGTTGCGCAGTAAACTGGCGCCGCACCTCTGCAATGACAAGCAAACCCATGAATAGCAGTTGTGCAAGATGTATGCCCAAGCGTACCTTCCAAACACGTATGTTGACAGACCCGGGGGTCCTACCAGACCCGCTCCCATCTGACCCATGCTCAGATTTGGCATGGGTACGCACAGTCAACCCCTTCAGGTGGGGGTGGGTCATCACTGTGGGGCCACTTTCTGTGGAACCCTGGTAGCGTGACCTGGTCCCGCTGTTGGAGGTGGACATCTGATTGGGCTGTGCATCATCTGCCCGTGTAAGGCTGCGCAGCCTGCTTGGTCTCGTACCTGTTGCATACATGGCTAAGAATGGCTAAGAAGCTTCCATCATGAATTCGATTGGTTGAACCTTCCATTGAAGCACACAAGGTTGTTCCCACCACCTGAGATCTACTGTTCCTAATTAGTATTGGCAATCAATATGCAGCCACAGATGCAAATTTGCATCATCAAAGTTGCCAAAATTCCAATTTCACAGCAAGCACCACGCTGGATGCAACAGCTGTACTTCTGTGTGGTGGAGTTTGTATACCTGGCAACCTGGTGGGCTGCATGGAGACTGAATTTGATTGTGCTGACCGAGACTGGCTAGGCATGGACCCACTGAAGGAGGAGTCAGCAGATGCGGAGGGTACTGAGCTGGGGCTGCCATTTGCCAGTCGAGGGTTCTTCTTGGTCAAAGACGCCCATCGGTTCTTGACAGCATTGTCAGTTCTGCAGGCAAACCAGATAATATGATGTTCTGGCCCATTCAACGCAACAGTATCTTGTGCAGCATTCTGGTGTTAGGTGTCCTCAATTAATTATGCTGGTGCATGGTGTCAAGAATGCAATGTTCTTTCATCAGCTGAGTAAATGATCCACAATCCTCAAATGCACACTGCATACAAAGATCACCATGCAGAGTGGGCAAGCTGCCAGATAGGATCATGGTGTACCTGCCTCCAACCATCTTTGCAATCTCTGTCCACTTGTTGCCATACTTGCTGTGACCCTCCCTCAGCAAAGCATCTTCCTGCACCACACAGGTGGCCTTACATGACCAAAGGCACAGACGCATCAGTTTGAGGTTCCAGGCTTAGGTTTGAAAGCAGTCGAGCTGCATACTGCTGGCGTCCAAACCCCAGTCTTCTTCAGCTCTGCATCCTGAAAGTTCTTCCATCTTCTTCGGCACTGCAGCACAAGATCCTTTTGTGTGTAAGCATGTGTGGATAGTTGTATGAGATCTCTGTGCATGCCAATTGAGCTGCATACGATAGAAAAGTGTCTTGTCACCGTGCAATGCGATACCTGCTTGCTCTTTTTAGACTTGATGATGGTTGCCAAGTGAGCCCACTTCTTTGTTCCGTGTTGTGCCACAAGGCGTCTAAGCATCTCATCTTCCTGCATGAGCACAAAAGTCCAAACCTAAGCAGCAAAAGCTATGGTTGAGTTTTGCAGAGGTCACTGGGTGGTCGGTGCGTGAAATCAAGAGAAGCTGAAACCGTCCTCCGTAGCACAGCGTCAATGCTTTACATAACACACCTCTGCTGTCCAAACCGGCCCGGCAACAGGCATGACGGCAAGTTGTGCGCTGGCACTGCTCCGACTGAACTGGTTACATCAGGTGGATACCAGCCGACGAAACGAAGCTAAAGGGCACAGTAGGTTCTTGCAACTGCCACTCAAAAAGTATCAAGAAAGAGTTGTGCGCAAGACTGCAGTGTGTATTGCGATCATCGAAATACGCGGCTAGGCCAACTGACGTTGTGCAGTTTACGAGCTGCTTTTGTGAGCTTGCCACGGAAAAGCTGAGCGTAGCTCCGCAATGACCTGCAAGTTGGTACGTTATCTTGTTCGTGACAGAACAGAGTCAAGTCGGAGGGTGTAGTGTGCTGTTCACAGCTTGCGCAACATGGTCAACATGTCGAGGCATTTGGGGATTCAGGAGTGAGGCAGCATACGAAGAAGAGGATTAGCGTCTGTCGCAAGCATAGGCAATTTTGTGTCCACGCATAGACTAGCGACTGACGATTTTGTGTAGGTCGTAAGTGTTTGGTGCCGCACAATCGAGATCAATAGCTGAAAATATTGCTTTCTTACGTCGAGTGCTCGCAGCAAATTCCAGCAACATGGGTCACTTTAAGTATGTCTTCCTCGGAGGAGGTCAAGGAGGAGGATATGCCGCTGCTGAGTTCGTGAAGCAGGGCGTGAAACCAGGCGAGCTGGCAATCGTGACGGCCGAGAAGGTGAGTGGCACAGGCAGCCATTGCCGGCTTTCGCTCGTTGCATGCTCGCACGCATCGCTGTTGTCCTACTGATCGGCGGATTCCTCAGTTCAAGCTCTGTTTACGAGTGCACATGGCTGACACACCTTCGCCTCCGGTTGCAGTACGTTTCCTACGAGCGACCCGCACTCAGCAAGGCCTATCTAAAGGCAGAGGGTATGTCACAAAGTTGCATCTATTTTGCTTGAGTATGCCATAGATTGTGACCTCATGCTCTCCGGGACCAGGTGCTCCAAGGCTGCCTGGATTCCATGCTTGTGTCGGAGGAGGCGGTGAGAAGCAGACACCTGACTGGTACAAAGAGAAGGGTAGGTCACTACAAATACCTGACCCTGGCTGGTGTGCATGTAATGGTTGAAGGTGGCTCTCAATGTCAACTGTCTGCAGGCATTGAGTACTTCACAGACAGCAAGGTGGAGTCTGCGGACATCAAGAGCAAGACCCTGAAGCTAGCTAAGGGTGGTGACGACATCACCTATGACAAGCTCATTATTGCCACAGGATCAACCGTGAGCTTGCTGAAACTTCATTGTGCCATGTTAGGAAGACGTTCAGATTTGTGCATGTTACAATCTACAAATGCTAAAGACAAGAGCTGCAAGTTGCGCATGCACACAAGTCCGCATGTGCGGGAATTTGTCAAGCACGCCCATAATGGCCTTTATGGCCAGACCTGCAAGGGTTGCAAGCAAACTGATTGTCCTCAGGCACTGTTGCTAGTTCAATGGGCAAAACTGATTGTCCTCAGGCACTGCTGCTACTTTCATAGGTGCCTGATGGCACAAAGCCTGTTTTGGCACAAACTTCAATACAGTTTAAACTCTGCACATGCACTCAAGGTTGCAGCATTCAGGCATTCATAACCAACTTAATCTGTGGGGTGCTTGAGCTCGCTCTGCTGATGCAGAACATGACATTGGACATGTTCGGTGCCAAGAATGCCCACCTGAAAGGCATCCATTACTTGCGGGATGTGGCAGACGCCGACAGCCTTGTTGCATACATGAAAGAAGCCAAGAAGGTATCTAAGAAGGCAGTCATGGTTGGCGGAGGCTACATTGGTCTGGAAGTCTCTGCCAACTTGGTACAAAATGGTTTTGATGGTGCGCTCCAAGCTCATATCACGTCTTTCACCTATCATATAAGGCTGTTCATGTGCTACGTGTTTGATTCTCCATGATCAAATACTTGTCTTTTCCTTTGAGTCAGTTTTGCACATTTGCTGAGCAGCTTCCTGTACAAGTCCTGTATTCTGGCAGTGAACGTACCAACAATAAAGTGTGGTGTGGTCCAAACCTGACTGGACATGTTCAGGGCCAAGCTTTGCAACTATGATCAGGGGTCCTGTTGCCCGCAACTTGACAGAACATACGGTCCCTTGACATGTGTGGTTGTTTAGCAACCAAGTCTCACGCGTAATGTTGAAATGTGCCCCTTACACTGTTCATAGCAATGTGTGCGCAACCAACATGTCGGCTGTACAGTCTGGTTGAGATGGCAGGGTGCGCTGGACACATCAAGGCTGTCAGCTTCCTTTTCTGTTGATCTCAGGGCTGATGTGCTGTCACAGCTCTCATACATCTCAGAGGGGTCTGAAGCATGTAGTTGCTGCCTTGCAGTCACAATGGTGTTCCCTGAGGACAGGTTGATGGCCAAGATGTTCAATGAGGAAATGGCCACCTATTATGAGAAGTACTATGAGGACAAGGGTGTCACTCTCATCAAGGGAGATACAGTCACTGGCTTTGAGGGTGACGGCAAGGTTGAAGGTATACACTGGCAAATCATACACTCTGGCAAATCATATTGCGTAGTTGCAGTAATTGGCATATTGCATTGCCACGCCTGTTGTACACTCTGCTAGGTGGTTTTGGTCTGTGGCTGCCTGGTTGCTGATCACAGAAATGTTGGCCATTTGCATTGTTGAGGTTTTTGTTGATTTTTTGATATGCTGACCAGACCTGTTTAGGATGCTGTCGATGTAGTGATCAAGGTGCAGGTCCACGCTGATCCCCAATCTTTACCAAGGGAAAAGGCTGCTGGACTGTCCCAATGCATGCATGCTGACCATGCATGCTATCTGATTTGTCAGGTTGGTCTGATGTACAGCAAATTTTGCTGACCTCTGACCGGCATGCCTGCCTGCGCAGTTGCTGAGCTGAAGAGCGGCAAGAAGCTGGAGGCTGGTCTTGTGGTGGTTGGTGTTGGAGCCAAGCCCAACACTGACATGTTCAAGGGCCAGATTGACCTGCTAGAGGACAAGCCTGGAGGCATCAAGGTGCTCTCAACTTCTTGTCACCCAATGCACACGGCATCATATAGCGTCATGTGCCATGTCATTTTACTGCAGGACTTTGGATGAGTTTGTGCTGGCCCCATGCAAGCAATTTGTTGTGCTGATGCTCTGTGTGCCCTGCCTCACTATGTGAGCTTGCAATAGGTAATGTGCATGCATTGCTAAGCAGAGCTGGACTGTGTGCAGGTGAACTCGCAGTTGCAGACCAGCAATCCTGATGTGTACGCTGTTGGTGACATTGCAGCTTTCCCAATGACTATGTACGGTGGCAAGGTCAGCAGACAGGAGCACGTTGTCAATGCAAGGTTAGTCAGCACTTTGATCACTTGTCCAAGTAACATGCTGTTCCTGTCAGTTCACCTGTCAGTTCAATCCTTTGATGCATGCATCCACAGGCGGGAGTTGGGTGCATTGGTTTGGCGACAAATTGCCTGCATGCTATTGCTCTTTGTCTTCTCAATGTCTGCCTGGTTCTGTTGCTGCCTGTGACAAGCCCGTCCACATGTGTCTCTCTGTGAAAACATTTGCAACTTGTTGCCATCCAGTTTGTGCACAGACATGGGCCAAGTCAGAAGCCAATGTGAGCCAGGTGCTCTGTGATGTAATGTACAGTGTAAAGTTTAGACTGAGCTGTCTGCCATGCATACAGGCTGTCAGCTGCACATGCTGTCAAGGCCATCTTTGGCAGCAAGGAGACATATGACTACCTACCTTACTTTTACTCACGGGAGTTTGACCTGGCCTGGCAGTTTTGGGGAGAGCCTGAGGGTGACTATGTCATCCATGGCGATCTGCAGAAGGGCAAGTTTGGTGTGTACTGGGTCCAAGATGGCAAGGTGAGCATACTGCTGAATATGGCTAGCCATGATGTGCCACTGCGAATATGTGATTGTGACTGTGACATGTCTGCGACTGATTAGGCTGACAAACCATACAAGGACAACAAGTTCAATTACACTAGGCAATGTGAGCACCTGTGGTGCCATCTTTGCAGTGCCACCTGCCAACAACCGAGACACCTTACCTCTTGCTTGCCAGCTTAGGCTTGCTGTTGCTGTTTCAGCATGTGCTCATCGCAACAAGGAACACTGGTACATCAGCTGCTTTTATTTGCCAGTGGTGAGACACGCTTTGATGTTGATACAGGTTGTGGGGACGTACAGTGAGAGCGCAAGCGATGAGCAGAATGCTGCCTTGAAGCAGGTTGCCCTGACAAAGCCCGACGCTCCATCTCTGGGCGAGTTGAAGAAGATGGGATACGACTTTGCCTTGAAGGTATAGCAACCAAGGTTTGACACCACTGACAAACACCACTTCCAGTGCGTAGGCATGAGTGTTGCTTTGAAACGGTACCTCTGCACATGTTGGGCCAGCTCCATGCCTTCATCGGCACCAGCCAGCCAAGTTGCAGATATACAGCAACATTTGGGTCTTAGGTCATGACAAAAGTCGCCCCAGCATGTGCATCATGCTGTGGCTTTGCCATAGCTTTGTGTGGCTGCTCTAGGGGCTTGATTGTGTTGTTACCTGTGAGTGCAAAGTGACACTTCAGCCACCCATGGCGTCATGCATCCTCACCAGTCTTAGCATCTGCAGCTGGTTCAAGGTTGATCTGTTGTGAAGGTTGCCCACCAACCCAATCAGCCACAGCATGACAGCAATGGGGATGTGCGCACATTCTTGGGCTGGCCTGCAAGCTCAGTCTTGCGGACATCAGTCATTGCTGTGGCCTGCGTGGTTGCTGCTGGCTTCTATTTCAGGCATCAAAGACGCCACTCTGCACCTGCTTCCTAGACCAGGTTGTCTACCCTTTCAAAGCCTCAATCATGGGATTTCTGCCTCGGCAAATAGCTAGATAGGCCTCCCTGCTTGTGTTGTCTGTTGTGCCATGTCAACCATGTTTGTCAATGAGGTTTGTGCAGTGGGGCGGCTGATCTCTGGCGATTTTGCTGCACAGGTGCCAGCAGGTGCAACAGCATCAGCATCAGGGAAAGCTGTGAATGGAAGATCTTCCTTGAAGGTGTCCTGCGGCCCATCAACAAGGAAATCATACTCCACTGCTCTGCCCCGCACCACGTTTCACCATGTTCCCACTAGGACCTTTGTATCCTCTAGATCAGTGCACAGACCTAGAATGTGCACAAGCGCAGCACTCAAGGTTGCAAACGCAGGGCGGGCAGTGCGGCTAGCTACCTTGTGAGCTGCTTGAGGGTTGCAACATGCAGGATGGCGTTTTTTTAAGGTTTAATATCATTTTTTATTCTCCTATTCTTTGAGTCAATTGCTGAGTGCTGTACAAATTGGTCTACTCAACTATGATTGTTCAGCTGACATATGCCAGACATGCCAGTTCAACCCTGCACGGCCGTTTACACACGCAAACGTCAGTGCCTTGCACACCTTTGTCCCAAGCAGATGAAGCAATTGCAAGCTGCTGAGTTCGAAGCTGGGCGTTTGCTGTCCGTGTGGCACCCTGATCACGGATTCGTTGACAAAGCCGGCTATCGATCTCCGTCGTGGAGCCAAGGTCCCTTGCGAGCTTTTTTGCCCGAGGGCTATCCCGTATCTGTGACTGAAGACTACGCAAGTGAGTCACTCGTTCATGAGCTGCACTGTATGCAGCATGCATGCTTGTAACACACCCTGATTAACAAAGGTTTGCTGGTCTTTTGCAGGATTTCAGCTTTGGGACTCTATTCAAGCCATCTGCTCCTATGTTCGTGGCACATTGTCCAGTCAAGCCATGCTCACAGGTGTCGGGGTCGGACAGCAGGCAAGTCAATTTTTATTAGTGCTAGCTTGTAATCGCATTGTCCATGACCACACCAGCGTTGCTGTGCATGCCCTAGGCAAAGCCATATAAATGGAGTGAGGCTGTTGCTACAGGCAGCAACTCCACTCAGCGCGGTCTTTCAGTTCTTTCTGAGGGACCTGTCTGGCATGCTCGGCGGTGTCACTTTTGCTTTTCTGCAGGTGAGTAGCCTTGCCTGCTAAAACTTGCCCTTGCCTAGCTTGTTTCACAAGCATGAGTGATCAGTGACAACAACGGCTGCAGCTGCTCTTGTATAGGGGTCCAAGCTAGATGTGTATGCTAAGCAGTGGCGCCTGTGTGCTGACTGCCTAAACAGCGCAGGTGTGGCCTTCTTTCTGATCTGCATCCAATAGTGCAACAAGGTTTGTCTTTGAGACATAGGAAATATGAACGCCACCAGAACCAAAAAAAAGTTACACGACAAACAAGCAGCTGTTTATAAAGCACATTCAATCACCCAGCCACTCTTCCTAAGCAGTGTCATATCGGTTTTGTTGTTGTTAACAGTTATGAAACACCGTGCAGTATATCAAGCTTGTAAAAGTATTCAAAAAAAGTGATCATCTTGTCATCTGCTAGAAAGTGCAAAATGTCAATGATCTGCATGCATCTTTATAAAGCTGTATCAGCAGAAGTTTGATGGTTGCTGTGTGCACCAGAGCCGCGCAATGAGTGGCAGTGGCCTACATCTGTGTTGCAGGCCTCATTCTGGAGTTGGCCTCACCCATCTCTCCCTCCCTCTTTCTGTTGTTGGCCTGCTTGGGCAGCGTTGCACGTGCCATCACAGGTACGCTGCATCATCCACACCCTCCTCACTGCAGCACACAACATATGCTTGGCCCTTATGCTGCCTTCAAGACACCAGCTCTCTTTGGCGTTACATAGAACCTTGCAGTTCCTCTGTGCCCATCTCTTTTCTGCCAGCAAACACTGTCCCTATCATGTCAATTTAAGGCATGAGATTCCATTCAACACTTCTGTTTGTGCCCAAGAGGGTAGCCCCAAAGGCTTGCTTGCCTCCTCTGCTAGAAGACAGACACTCATGCCTTGCCATCCAGTTCCTGTTGCATGCATACTTTTTGGCAGCCCACTAGCCAGCTGGCTCATATCCCTGCATGCATCTGTCGCCAACAGCTTTTGTATGCTATGCAGGAGTTGCAGCAGGTGCCACACGCGCTGCCCTCACTCTTCATTTTGCCAAGCAGAACAATGCAGCTGACATTGCCGCCAAGGAAGGCACTCAGGTATACTGCCATAACACACATGCATATGATGCATACAAAGGCACATGTCATGACAGGTACCCAAAAGGCACTTCTGACCTGATCAACTTTTGAGCTTGGGGTCTGAGCAGTTGGCACAACAGTGCAGGAGACAGCAACGACGCTCATTGGGATGCTGCTTGGCATGGCCTTCACTCACATGTTCAACGGTAGGCTTCTGCAGAGTTATGAGATATTTCTACCTGGTTTGAACATCTTACAGCAGAGATTGACATGTTTAATGAACCACGATACACTGTAGATGTTTTCATCTGTCCTGTGCAAGTGTATGTGCCCTTTGAATTCATTGTTGAAAGGGTCAACAGGCGCGCATGCTTGCATGGCATGCTCTTGTTTCATGTTGCTAGATGGCATCTACATGTTTCAACACATATTGCCATGCTGACAGAGAGACGTAAAGCAAAAGCAAGCAAGGCACATGTTGCAAGCATTTTCTGACACATTTTGTAGCTATTTGCAGGCTTACCTTGGCTGATCTGGGTCAACTTCCTCAGCCTGACAGTACTGCATGTGTATGCCAATATCAGAGCAGTCCGGGCGCTCACCCTTACTTCCCTCAACCCTTCTAGGTTGCAGCTTCTGGTTGACACCTTCTATCAGCAGGTAGAACTAACCATGCGCTACTGTCAGCATTTATATGTCCAACTTGAATGCTGCTTGCGCAGCCCACCTGCACCAGGTTGCAAGCTGCATTTTGGAGATGACTCTTGTCGCATAGTCATTATTGCACATGCCACCTCTGCTGTTGCTGCATGCACACACTCACATGCTTGCAGGGGGTGATGCTGACCCCCCTACAGGCTGCTGAGCAGGAGCCCTTGGCACCCCCACCCCTTCAGCGTTTGCTGAATAGGAGAGCAAAGCAGCCGGCAGTAGTGATCATGGGTGCATCCCTCAGGGGCCTGGTATGCTGCCAGATCAACTTTCATAAAACCAGTGCAACTCATCATCTTTGTCTGTGAGTTGAAAGTGGGTTTGGGCACCTAGTCTGGGCCATGTGCACATTAACCACTAAAGGCGTTTTCTTTGCTTCTGTGCATTGCAGCTTGGTTCTGTGAGGCGTTTCGAAGCACCTTGTGCCTTCAGTACCCAAACTGAGACAGCTATGCCAGCTGGTGTAGTACCAGCTGACAGCTCTTCAAGCAAGGACAACCATCATTCATAGTTCAGCTCAACACTCTGCACCAACAGTGCAGGTTGCCTTTGGACTGGTCATGCTTTCTCATTCCTGCTGCAGGTGTCATCTCACCAGTGCAATGTGTCACAGCTGTGCAAAGACAATGCTGATCAGCCCTATCTGTTGGCGCCATCACAAGGAGCAGTGCATGTTGTCTTGGCAAAGAGTAGTCAGCCAGCCGATGTACTCAAGGCATTTGTTCATGCAAGGGTGACAAGCCTGATAGGCCACACAATGTCTAGCCCAAGCTTAGGTCAGGTATGCTGTTGCTGGTATGGTTGCCGAAGTGAAGTGTCATGAATGTGATTGTGTGTGACGTCTTGATGGCAACAGTACCATCAATGATGGACATCACCTAGCAAGGGTATTGACTCCCACTCTAACGTGTTGGTTGCCTGTCAGTTGCTGTTATGCCTGCTTGCCTTGCCTTGCCCATCAGCTTTCACTTGTGTGAGCAACATCACATAGCTGGCAAGGTTTGCACCTGCTTACCGGCGGCCAGATCATGTACCAGCTAACAGGCTATGACTGATGCAGCAACACATCAGCAAAATCATGCCAAGCCATGGACAAAGTCATGCAAGCCAGCACTCTGCGCTATCATGCAGGAGTGCCCCTCTGAGCTGAGAGCAAAGCAGTGGATGCAGAAGCACTGGCAAAGGCTGTTGCAGCAACTTCAAACAGCAGGCTGGGAGACAAGCCGGGTAACACTTGCACAATCAGACATTACAGCTGAGTGGGGAGAAAGGCTGAGCACTCATGATGATTAATATCTAGGGTACCACATGCTACTACCTCTACTGTCTAAAATTGTAAAACACATCATTTTCTGGGTGGCTTGCAGCAAAATGAAAAGCAGTTGCTTTGAGTGCGTAATGCTTCAAACAACCCAGGAAAGGATGACTGACATCATCTTCAGACTCTAGCTCTCTGGCTTCCATCTTGTACCACTCCTATGTACCGACTAAACGCATCCTGAGGAATGCAGATGCTCAGGTGCTGTTGTTGACACTCTGCTCAAAATTTCTTTGCAAACTTTCTTTGCAACAGACTACAGTGATCATTACTCTCACTATGTGATGCAGCGTTAGCTGTGCTAGTGCTCCACTGTCTGCAAGGGTGTTAGTTGTGATTAGTTGAGCAGATTTCTGCGAGCAACCTCAGTCTCAAACTTAGGTGCAGACTTCTGACCTGCCGATTTGGGCTCAATAGAACAGCAACACTTCCTGTAAGGTGACAGACTCGAACTTCGGTGCATTAATTGCACCGCCACCACTAGCTGATAACGGGTTCTGTACATAATAATAAATCTGTGTCTGACCAGAGCTGCCAAACAGCGTACTCTGTGCTTGCATTTGAGCAGTCTCATCAATGACCAAGTCCCCATTTTGATACTGTCTAGATACTGCTACCTGGCTGCCTGGCTTTGACTGTGTGTATATAACAGTGTTGCCACCACTGCTTGCAGGATCAACGCCTGTGATCAGCATCCCTGCTTTTGCAGAGTTCCCACCATTTGTCCTCTGAGCATTGATGCTAGTCAGCAGGGTGGTGTTGATGGATACCAGACTGTATGTCAACAAGTCACCAATGTAGTATTGTGTACCATCTCTCTGCAGCAGAAGCAGTTAGGAGATGTGAAGCGTTTGAGCTTGTGCAAGCTATGCCATGTCAAAGCATATCAACAGCACCAGCAAAAACAGCCATACCGCTGTAAACGGGTGTTGAACCTGCAGCTGATAGCCCCCCATGTGGACTGGAATCTGACCAGGGGAAAGGTCTGCACATCCAAAGGAGTTGCACAGCCTCTGCAGACTGGGTGTGTCACCAGCGGGGTCTAGTGCATAAGACTGCAAGGTCCAGATTGTTTGGTTCTGGTCGTTGTTGGGTCCTGGGGCTGGTGCTGCCAGTTGATCTAGTGTGGTGCCAGCAGGGATGAGGGATTGCTCATAGTTCAGATGGAAGTAGGTAAAGAAGAAGTCCAAGGCCTGGCGCCTGCACTAGAGGCAGTGCTGTGACTGCACACACAGTGCAACATATCACGGTGCCATTGCTCTTGTCACCACTGCCTGCGAATCTTGCTTGTGTAGATGTCTATTGTGATGCATCACATACTATTAGTCTGGCACTGACCTGAACAGTCTCACGGCGTCAGGGCCAAAGATGCCTGCATAGTCTTGTAGAAAGTTGATTCCTGGGTATCCCAGCTGGATAGGATAGGGTTCAGGTTGCGGCGAAGGCGTGCTGCTTCCGGCCAAGCAAAGCAGATACTTCGATCCCCCTGGCAAGCCTGCAGGCATGCGTTCGGCTGTGCGACTCAAACGGCAGTCAGGCCGGCTGATGTGCTCCCCAGTAGTACACAGTGCTGCTCTCACCTGTGGGACATTGCAGCTGTGCTCCGGCACAGGCTGCTGCCAATAGCGCAAGCAAAGTTCTTGCTGCCAGCGCCTTGGGCATGATCAGCCCAAAGAGCTCACCACAGACAAGCAATGCACACGCCAAAGGGAAGCTTCGAGCGAACTTCAAGCTGCACAGCCGCTTGATACTTGAGAACCTATGCGGTGGCTGGGGTATCAAGCCGCGGCCGGTGCTTCACAGCAGCTTTTGCAAAGAAGTGTCAGATCTCATGCTAATGGTAGGCTAGGCGGATGCTCTTGCGCAGCTACGCATGTGGTGCTTGCGACTACCCTGCAAGTGTCCCACTCCTCACAGCCACGACACATTTTGGAATCCCTGATGGGCCTGTATGTCTGTCATGCGACAGAAAAAACGTGGTCGTTCCTTGGATGACTCACACCGCCACAGCCGTTGCGGTTTTTGCAGATGCCAACATCTTCAGGCCACTGATTAGCAAATCCGATCTGGTTGTTCAGCTTTCAAGCCGTATGCCTGCCAGCTGTTAACTTTACAATGCCGCTTGCTTTCACACTTGTGGGCGACAAATTTGGTTCGAAACTGACAGTGTTGCAAGCAGACAGCCAGAACCTACAGCAGCTGTTTGCAAAGCTGTTGGCAGTGGTTTTATTAATTTTATTCTAAAGGTGCTCTGCATAAACAAATACAGCTGACCACACATATCAAAATTCCAAGAACAGTATGGTGCATGGCATTGGACTCCATGAGCCTTTGTTGAACATGTCCAGATAATTGAGCCTTTTGAGCATTTTTCAGAGTTCTGCCTAAGCTGCCTTGCTTTTGTTGGTGTACAGCCCGCCACATCTCTTGCTCAACATATGCCTGCCTGCTGACAGCAGTCCCACTACCAGGGCCCAAACCAACATCACAACCAGAGCCAGCAGCAAGCAAGAAATTGTCAGCAAAAACAACTTCACGTCCACCAGGGACAGCTGCCACCAAGACAAAGTGTGCTCTGATGTTGATAGGTAGTCATCTCCACCTGTTGCCAGAACCCTCTCAACAACGTCAGCTGCCAGCTCAGCAGGATGCCGAGGCCTGTTGCGAAGTCGCTTGGAGACCTTGATTGCATTCTCCTGCAATAAACAACGCAAATGATGAGCAACTACGAGCACTCCAGATGGGCACAAACATACTGTTTAGCAGCTGATTGCACACAGGCATGAGCAGAGCAGCTCTTGTCGTGCTGTGTTGTAGAATGTGGCTGTTGTACATATGCAGACACTGCCAGCAACACCATTTCAGCACCATGTATTAGTCATCTGTTAGTCATGACAATGCTGCACGCAGGCCCAAAGACACCTAAGGGATCTGTTTCAAGTGCCATACCTTGAAAATTGGGTCATGAAGGACCTTTTCAATGGCTTGCTGCAGCGGCTTGCCATTGACCGGAGTCAGCTTGTCTGGATTGACAGTGAGAGAAATTCCGTGGTACTTTGCCTGCAACAATGCAATTGCACAAGTATTCATGTTCTGACAGGTCTGGATTGCATGCTGCATACAGGAGCGGTTGAAAATGCATGGTGATGTGCCGCTGACACTGATAACTTGTGTGACCAAGCTGCTCAGATAGGACTAACAGAAGCAATCCACATCTGCAAGTCCAGGCATTGGCTTGGATGAGATTTTTGAATGACATGCTCACATTTGTAACCAAAACAAGCATTTGTCACTTTCATGCAGGCACCCAGGCGTGTCTGGCTGCATGCATGCATGCAAGTTTGCGCATCTCAAACAGCCCAACAGCCGCAGTTTCATGTCACAGCTGCTACTCATTGTGCTCACATGAGTATCCCACCATTCTTGGCTGTGCGTGTGCGTGTGCGCGTGCGTGCGTGCGTGTGTGTGTGTGTGTGTGTGTGTGTGTGTGTGTGTGTGCGTGCCAGCGTGCGTGCGTGGGCGTGCGTGCGTGCAGCTTGAACTGAGACACGTGCATCTCTAATCATTTTTGAGGCCACACAACTATCCGAGGTCACTCAACTGTTCAAAGCATATCTCTAAAGATGCAGCACTTCCCCGGACCTTGCATTCACAAGTGATGCTCACCTTGGCAGCATTGTTGATCTGATCACCAATGATGGGCACAGAAACCATTGGGACTGCATTGTATGCTGCCTCGTACAAGCTGTTGATACCAGATTGTGTCACAAACAGCTTGACCGCAGGATGGGCAAGTATATCATTTTGGGGAGCCCAGTCAACAAACTTGATGTTGGAGCCAACTTGCAGGGACTCCCAAGTCATGTTGCCTGCACCACATGTACACATGTATGAGCTTCACAAAGTTGTAAGACTCTTTTTAAAGTGCTGAACAGACTTATGATGGAGAATGCTGTTAAGGGCTGCTTTCCTGATTTTCTGACCATGCTACTTCAAGCTTATGAGCAAATCATCATGTGAAGACAGTATTGCTATGCATCGCTACATAGTTGCATGCATCAGGACACCCCTTGTATCTAAAAGACATTGAAACACACAGCGGTGTGAACAGCATCAAGTCCTGCAATGGCAAATTACAAAAACAAAAAGCAGACCTGGCAGGTGTGCAGGGTCCAACTTCCAAAGCACAAAGTTATCTAGGGCCGACAATGCTGCTGCCATGCTGCGTGCTTCGTCCGCACTCAGCACGACTAAGGTTCCCATGCTGACATAGACAGCACTACGCCCGGTGGACATTGCCTTGTCCAGAAAAATGTTGAGGTCTGCTGGCAAGGGCTTAGCCTCCTCTAGCAGGATTGGTCCAACCATCTGCATATATACACAGTATTTCCAGCTGTGTACAAGTTCATTTACAGCTTCATCTTGCTTGAAAAACAGCTTTACAATTGACAAAGCTATAAGGCCCAAACTGGCATTGCTGCCCAAGGTAAGTAGCGCCGCTGCAGATCTGCTGGAGGCATTCAGCCCTTCCTTCACTGTCTGTAGACTAGTACACATACTGACAACTCATCACCTCACATCATGTCGCGTCACACCATGTCATGTCACGTCACATCACGTCACATGATGTCACACAACACAGCAGGCAGTGTCTGCTCATACCAAGTGGGTGCCTGTATGCTGATGACACTCAAACTGGTGCAGACAGGATACATACATGTACTTTGGGTGGCAATGGTACGGGAATCTCTAGGGACCAGTCACCAACTGCTATGGCAGCTGCTGAGGATGATACACCAGTTGCATATGTCCTGAAGCTCTGCCCCGTGCTTTGCACAACACGCTTCTGATCTGCTCTGATGGTTGGAAGGAGGGCAGCCTTGACCAACAGATTCTGTAGATAATTGCGCACCCTCTGCCAGAAGGTCTGCATAACACCACACTTTAAAGCACATCGTAAACATGAAAGTGTACCGACTGGTACACACAATATAACGCAATAATTTCTGCCAACACAGCAAAGTTTGCTACAGCTTAAAGCTGAGGCATGGTGAGATGGTTCTCTTGACATGGAGTGCAACAGATATTGTGCACGACTAACCATGTTGGGAGTGAAGTCCATGCCAACTTGTGGAAGGTAAGCCACAGGATTTGGCAAGGAGAACTCTGACTCCCACAGCCAAGGCATCAGGATGACAACTGGCCACAGTTCTACACTATCGATTCCTAGCGTGTCTTGAAGCAAAGCTGCTGGCCAATAGCATGCATCCCGAAGTATGAGGTCAAAATCTGCAGTAGCGGAGTGAACATGAAATGCACACTGATAGATCAATGGAACACAAGTTGTGCATGGGGCACAAGTGGAGCGTCGCAGCAAAATCAGAGTGTGGTTACATGTGAGGCAGATGTACGTCAAGAGGTGAGAACCTGCATCCTTGAGCTGCTGAATGGTGGCATTGTCTTTGTGTAGGACTTCTGCCATGGCTTTGTGGTCTGCGTACAACTGAGCCATGCTCTGCAAAGGCATGAGCTGGCTACAAAGTGCTTGATCGCAGGGTGGTTGCTTGACACGAGAGGCAGAGTGTGGCTTTGGACCATACCACTTGTGGATCTCGTGACATGCTAGCCGCCCAGTCATCACTTCCAACTCCAGGTGGCCCAGAAAATGTGATTACATGTAAGCCAGGAAATGCACGCTGTTGCAGCACCCTCCTGCTTTTGGTGTCCTGATCGCTGACAAGCACAGTGAAGGTGTGACCTCTTTTACAAAGCTCTTTCCCAACCCTGGGTGGTAGCGTGAAACCATGTTCTTCAGTGCACTGGTTGTTCTGCAAAAATGATATCGAAATGAGCACACTACCTGATGAGGTTCATGTGATGAGAGCTTCCGCCAACTGCTCCTACTGAGAGGATGGACGCAGCCCGACCGCACCTCGGACCCGCCAATAGACATATGACCAGACACAGAACAATCCGACTGAACAGCATCCTGTGCTTGTACAGTACCGTTTAGAGAAGTTCGCAGGTATGGATGACTATTTTGAGCAAGTGTTTGAGACTGAAGACCGCAGAAGCCCCAAACCGTGAGGCGTATAGACCGAAGGCGACCAGGATCTGGTGCAGCGCTGAGGACGGACATGATAGAACACATAGCGCCTACAAATAGTCTTACGTGCAGCAACTCAACCTTGCACAATTGGTCTTAGTCTGCTGAATGGGTCTTAGTCTGCCAATGTAAGCGGCTTACAGTAAGAAGAAGAAGAAGGATTTTACATGTTTCGGCCAGACAACACGTCCGATCACATGCAGCAGGGCCTAATGACCCTGCTCCACTTCTGGTGGAGCAGGTTGACACTTTCAAGTCAGGGGGTATATCCCACCTTATCACACCTCTGAAGGCAAAGGCAGCAGGCTCTTGGGCTGTGGTACAGCAAAGGCATTCTCAATTGCAATGTGGCAACACAGTCAACCTCAAACTCTTCCTACT
>JAABUK010003649.1_pt1 | contig 25816 bp, 24 predicted proteins | sample 5559141 | NCBI WGS metagenome assembly JAABUK01 (sample SAMN10711869, study PRJNA513367) | rock metagenome | isolation source: Antarctica rocks | place: Antarctica: Victoria Land, Pudding Butte nord | collected 2016-01-03 | reverse complement strand
CGATCCCATCCCGAACTCGGCCGTCAAACGCCTCAGCGCCCATGGTACTGTGTCTCAAGACCCGGGAGAGTCGGTCGCCGCCAGGCCCGCCAAGAACGATCGCGTGAAACAAACGATCGCGTGAAACCCGGACAAACCCCGGACCCATCAAGACCAGCCAAGGCTTCACACCATTCACTCGATCACGATCGTCACTTGCTTTCGGATCTCCGACGTCCCTCCTCCGGACGTTCGTCATCCGGAACTGTCGCGGGGTGGAGCAGCCCGGTAGCTCGTCAGGCTCATAACCTGAAGGCCGCAGGTTCAAATCCTGCCCCCGCAACCAACGATCCCGGCGGTCTCAGATCGCCCACCAGCCCGGCCGCCCAACAAAGCGCACCGGGCTTTTTGCTGTCATCCGCAGCAAAACTCAGCATGGCAGCCAGATCGCCGCGCAGCAGGATCGCCAGTTGGCCACCCTCGGGCACCAATTCGATCGCACTCACTAGCGAGCGCACCACCTGTGCGGCCTCCGCCCGCGTGTCCTCGCGCCCGAGGGCCTCGCTCAGTGAGGCGATGCGCAAACGGTAGATCTCCGCCAAGCTGGGATGCAGCAGCGGTGGCGGCACCTCCGCTTCGGCAAGCATCCGCTCGAGATCATGTTTGCGCCCTTCGAGCTCACGCATCTTCGCCTCGTAGGCACGGATGGCAGTGAGGTCTTCGGTATCGAGCACTCGCTGGACGAGCTTCGGCAACTCGCGGTCGATCCGCGTCAGTTCGGATCGCGCGGCCTCGAGCGAAGCGCCGGCCTCCATCCTCAGCCGGTTCACCTCCCGGGTGAACTCGGCACAGAACTCGCCGAACAGCACGGGCTCGATAAGATGCTGCCGAAGCCCGTTCAACACTGACGCTTCCAGGGCATCGCGCCGGATGTTCATTCGGTTACCGCACGTGCCCTTGTTGCGGGCCGACGCGCAGCCCAGCAGGTCCTTTGAGATCATCGCATAACCGCCGCCGCAGCAACCGCAGCGCGTCAGGCCCGAACAGGTGCTTGGGTCGGCGACGTTCGGCTAGCGGGTTCGCCGCCATCTCTCGCGAGGTCATTTGCAAGGACGCCTGGCGCTCCCGCACCGACCGCCAAAGCGCGTCGTCGACGATGCGCAGTTCGGGCACGTCTTGGATCACCCACTCAGCTTCCGAGTTGGGTCGCGCAATCCTCTTGCCCGTGTCCGGGTCCTTCAGGAAGCGCTGCCGGTTCCAGATCAGGCGCCCCACATAGAGTTCATTGTTCAGCACCCCGTTGCGGCGCTGGACGTTCCCGTGGATCGTGCTGGCGCCCCAGGCACGGCCTTGTGGTCCCGCTATACCGGCGGCGTTGAGGTCGAGCGCAATCCTCCGCGACGAACCGCCACCCGCGTACTCACGGAAGATATGCCGGACGATCTCAGCCTCCGCCTCATTCAGCCGACGCTCGCCCGGGGTGTGCTGCCCGTCTACGCCCATGGTCCGCACGACGTCGTAACCGAAACACAGCCCGCCGCCGGCCTTTCCCCTTTCGACCCGCCCCCGCTGACCGCGGCGCGTCTTGTCGGCCAGGTCCTTCAGGAAAAGGGCATTCATCGTGCCCTTGAGACCGACGTGCAGGTGCGAAACGTCGCCCTCGGACAAGGTGACGATTCTCACGCCGGCAAACTCCATGCGCTTGAACAGGCCGGCGATGTCTTCCTGGTCGCGGCTCAATCGGTCCATCGCCTCGGACAGCACGATCTGGAACCGACGACGCTGGGCGTCCTGGATCAGGTCCTGAATGCCGGGTCGGAGCAAGGACGCGCCGGAGATAGCCCGGTCGCTGTAGCTGTCGACCACCGTCCAGCCCTGCTTCCCTGCATGCAGGCGGCACAGCCGCAACTGGTCCTCGATCGAAGCGTCACGCTGATTGTCGGACGAGTAACGGGCGTAGAGGGCGACTTTGAGCATGGACTCACCCGGCCGTCAGTCGCGGCTGCGCTCCGCGTTACGAGCCTCTTCAACGTAGTCCCGGGCGGCCTGTCTGGCTAGCATCTTCACGATTTCGATTAACCTCGGGTCAGATGGCCCGTTCGCGCGCTTCGCAAGCCAGAGAGCTCCAGTCGCACTGGTCTCGGGTTCAGGCGTGTTGTGCCGGCGTTGGCGCGACATGGACGGAGCCATCGGTTCCCATAAGCACTCGCTTCTTGGGACAATGACTTCGATACGAGCCGTGCGGAAGTGCTCCGAAGATGGCCGAGGATCATGGCGCGGAATATAGAGTCTCGGAGAGCAAAGACATGCTGCCGGCGGTGATGGGGTGATTTGGGATAGCTCGGCGTACATTCCCGTATACGGACATGCGGATGCGACCCTTGCCAAGGTTGGGTCGAGGGTTCAAATCTCTTCGCCCGCTAGAGACTTTCTGAGAGCGACCAAGCAGCTAAGGACGGATCTGCGCGGTCGTCTTTGCTAAGAGAGGGCATCTGACCGCGGTCAATGCAGACGGCACGAAGTCGCGGGATACCCTGGCGCGCGCGCGGCGGTGCCCGTGTGTGCCACAAAGCAAAACATGTCGGCTTTTGGATTCGGACCATCAACGAAGTCAGCCATGAGAGCGCCAGTGCGGGTTTCGGGATCTCGGAGCCGCTGTGCTCCGGCCCCGATCGGTGGAGACCCGGGACGTGGTACCTCCAGCCGCTCTTGCGCAACAAGGGCGCATAGACAGGGCGGCGCCTATCGTGTCCTAGCCCATGGGGCACGCGGCATCAGGCTGCTCGGTCGCGCCGTCCCGGATGGCCACCACGCCGGCCCCGGCTGCTCAGCAGAGCGGGACGTTGACGGCGAGGCCGCCGAGCGAGGTCTCCTTGTACTTGCGCTTCATGTCCCGACCGGTCTGCCTCATCGTCTCGACGGCCTGGTCGAGCGATACGCGATGGGTGCCGTCGCCGTGCAGGGCGAGCCGCGCGGCGTTGACGGCTTTCACGGCGCCGACGGCGTTGCGCTCTATGCACGGGATCTGGACCAAGCCGCCCACCGGGTCGCAGGTCAGGCCGAGGTTGTGTTCCAGGGCGATTTCGGCAGCGTTCTCGACCTGCTCGTTCGTACCTCCCAGCGCTGCGGTGAGGCCCGCTGCCGCCATGGCCGCCGCCGACCCGACCTCGCCCTGGCACCCGACGTCCGCGCCCGAGATCGAAGCGTTGCGCTTTATGATCGCGCCGATAGCGGCTGCCGTGAGCAGGAAGGTGCGGACGTCTTCGACGGACGCCCCAGCGACGAAGCGTTGGTGATAGTGCAGGACAGCGGGGATTATTCCCGCGGCGCCGTTCGTCGGCGCCGTTACGACCCTGCCGCCGGCCGCGTTCTCCTCATTCACGGCGAGGGCGAAGAGGTTGACCCACTCTATCGCCCGCAGCGGGTCGCCCTGGTCGCGCAGGTCCCGTTGGACGAGGGCGGCGTGCAACGCCGCGGCGCGACGTTTTACGGCGAGTCCACCAGGGAGGACGCCGCATGTGGTGATGCCGCGCTCGACGCATGCGCGCATCGCCGCCCAGATGCGATCGAGCCCCGCGTCGATCTCGGCGTCGCTGCGCAGTGCCCGCTCGTTCGCGCGAGCCGCCTGCGCGATGGTCAGGCGCTCGCGGGCGCAGAGGTCGAGCATCCCGGCGGCGCTCTCGAAGGCGCAGGGGAAAGGGATCGCGCCGGACGGCGGTGCGGCTTCGCCTTCGATCTGTATGAAGCCGCCCCCGACCGAATAGTAGGTTCGCGTCACCAGCGACTCGCTTTCGCGAAGGAACGACAGCGCGAGGGCGTTGGAGTGCCCAGGGAGGAACTCACCCCTCCGAAAGCGAAGATCGCACCCCGGGTCGAAGGCAATCCGCGTCGAGCCGGTCCATGGCACCGCCCGATCCGCCCGCACCGCCTCGATGATCGCCGGAACATGCTCCGGATCGACGCGCTCCGGCGTTTGCCCGGCGAGGCCAAGGATCACGGCAGTGTCCGTGGCGTGCCCGATGCCGGTCAGGGCCAGTGAACCGAACAGGTCGCAGGCGACGCGATCGGCGGTGCCGACGAGGCCGCGCTCGATTCCCCAAAACATGAAATCGCGGGCGGCCCGCATCGGCCCCACGGTGTGGGAACTCGACGGGCCGATGCCGATGCGGAACAGTTCGAAGGCGCTGACGTAGACGGGGAGAGGCGCGGCAGCCCCGCCCGGCCTTCCGGGGACCCGACGACCGGTCCTACGGCTTGCGGCGGCGGTCGTCACGCGCGCCGCGTCGTGGCGACGACGGAGCTCGTCTGATGCGCGCCCGGCGAAGCCGCCAGTGTCCGGCTAGGCTCCAAGCCGAGCCCTTTCCGGAGGGCGGGTTGCGCCCGCAAACCCGAAGTAGACGGGACGTCGCGCGAAGCATCGCGGTCCTTCCCGGTCCGGGGGGCCACGATGAACACGCTGCTTGCAGGATTATGTCGTGCCATGGGGTCCTCGATCGGGAGGCCGCATCGTCCGGAGGGACCGGAAGAGAGTCAAATTCCCATCGGCGCCCCGACTATGCGGGGAAGTTATGGAGCCGGCCCTGGGACGACGTCGCCGGTCCGAATGCCGAAGGGCGCTCAGACGCGCTTGGAGGCGTGGAGCGGTGATAGGATCGTCACAGGCCGAGCGGGGCCAAGTAGCGATCCAGGCCCGGCCGGATTCCATCCATGAATTTGACTGCGACCCGCGAAGGTTGCCGGTCGCTGGCGACGATGAGGGCCGCTCCTACGTCGATTGCCGGGACGAAACGGCGGGCGACGATCCCACGCTCGACGAAAGGGACCGCTGAGAACGGGTCCGTGACCGTGATTCCGAGGCCTTCCGCCACGAATGCGCAGGCAATTGCGGATAGAGGCGTCTCGATCTTTTGGATGTTGGCGGCGGATCCCAACGCGACCTCGATGGTGTGTCGAGAGTAGTCTCCCCGGGCAAGGAGCACGATCCTCTCTCCTGCGAGGTCGGCCGCCACGACCTCGGTCCGTGTGGCCAAGCGGTGGTCTCCACGCATTATGACGACGGCCGTCGCCGGGATGGGCATGATCTTGAGCGACGGGCGCTCAGGGGGGAAGGTCGCGAACCCAATATCGAACTGCCCTCCGGCCACGCGCTCCAGCACGAGGTGGGACGGAATGCCATCGAGTATGATCGACAGCCCAGGATGCGCCCCCGCGAAAGACGCGACGTAGTTCGGCAGGAAACTCAGTGCCATCGCTGGGTGAGCGGCGACGCGCAGCGACCCGCGCTTGGCGTCCCTGAGGTCGCTCGCGTGCCGTTCGATGAACTCCAGCCCGAGGTACGAGCGCTGGACTTCAGCGAGAAGATCGACGGCTTCGGCCGTCGGCGTGAGCTGGTTCCCCCGCCGGTGGAACAACGTCAGCCCCAGAGCCAGTTCGAGGTCTTTGACCAAGCGGCTGACCGCGGGCTGCGTAATGTAGAGCGTCTCCGCGGCGGCCGTCATCCCGCCCGTGAGCATCACCGCCCGGAAAGCCTCGATCTGCCGCGCTTGAAGTCGCATGAGTCCATAATATTTGGGAATACGAAGCCGTCAATTATGAATTTGCCCTTATCCAATCTCTAAGGCGAGGATGCAGTTAACAAGGGAGGGGTTATGACGGCTAAGATGCGCATCGTCGCCGGGTTTATGCTGGGAGCTTGGTCGAGCCTCGCCCCGGCGATGGCACAATCCACGTTGGTGGTGGCCGGTTATGGCGGTTCCACCGAGACTGTCGTTCGCGAGAAGATCCTGCCCGAGTTCGAGAAGGCTAACGACGTCAAGGTAACCTACGTCGCCGGCAACTCGACGGACACTCTGGCGAAGCTGGTCGCGCAAGGGGCCAACCAGGAAGTCGACGTCGCGATGATCGACGACGGCCCGATGAGCCGGGCGGTCTCCCTGGGCCTGTGCGCGCCGGCGCAGGGCATCGACAGGTCCAAGCTCTACCCTGTGGCGAACATCTTCGGCGACAAGGCTTCGGGCCTGGGCATCAGCGCCACGGGGCTGATGTACAACACGAAGGTGTTCCAGGAGAAGGGCTGGGCGGCGCCGACATCCTGGAAGGACCTCGCGGATCCGAAGTTCCATGGCAAGGCCGTGATGCCGCCGCTCAACAACGGCTATGGGTTGCTCACCCTGGTCATGCTGGCGCGCGCGAACGGCGGAGGCGAGAAGAACATCGATCCGGGGTTCGTTGCGATGAAGGACGTGGCGCCCAACATGATCGCCTTCGAGCCCTCGCCTGCGAAGATGACGGAGCTGTTTCAGACCGGGCAGGCGGTGATCGCCGTCTGGGGCTCCTCGCGCGTCCAGGCCCTCGCCGACACGGGCTTCCCCGTCGCCTTTGCCTATCCCAAGGAAGGGGCGCCGGCGGTGATGTCCGCGATTTGCACGGTGGCCAAGAAAGCCGTGTCGCCCAAGGCGGAGGCGTTCATGCGCACAATGCTGGCGCCCCAGGCTCAATCCATCCTGGCCGACAGCGCCGGCTTCGCCCCCGTCAACAGGGAGGCGACTGTCCAGCACCCCGGGATGATGCCGGTGGGCGACAAGGCCGACAAGCTCGTCGCCCCGGACTGGGCGGTGATCAACCCGCAGCGCGATGCGTGGGATAAACGCTGGACTCGCGACGTCGAGCGCTGACGCGCCGTCACCCGCCCAAGTGTAAAGAACTGCCAAGACCGCGCGGCGGCCGGTCGGGAGGATCCATGTTCCACCTCGTGTTGGCCGGCCTGCGGAAAGCCTACGGTTCGATCCAGGTAGTGCACGGTCTCGACATCGCCGTCACCAAGGGCGAGTTCCTTTCCCTGCTCGGCCCTTCCGGTTGCGGCAAGACGACAACGCTGCAGATGATCGCCGGCTTCGTCGAACCTTCTGGCGGTTCGATCCGGCTCGACGGCGCCGACTTGTTGAGCCTGCCTCCCAACCGGCGCGGCCTGGGCATCGTGTTCCAGAGCTACGCCCTGTTCCCGCACATGACGGCGGCACAGAACGTCGCTTTCGGGCTCGAGATGCGCAGGATCCCGCGCGGCGACGTCCGCGAGCGGGTAAAGGACGCCTTGGCCCTGGTCGGCCTCCCCGACAAGGGCGAGCGGTTCCCGCGTCAGATGTCGGGCGGGCAGCAGCAGCGCGTTGCCTTGGCGCGGGCGCTGGTGATCCGCCCGTCGATCCTGCTCCTCGACGAACCCCTGTCCAATCTCGACGCAAAGATGCGCGAGGAGATGCAGGTCGAGCTGCGCCAGATTCAGCGCGAGCTCGGCACCACCACGATCCTGGTCACGCACGACCAGCACGAGGCGCTGGCGCTGTCGGACAGGATCGTTGTCATGAACGCCGGCCAGGTGGAGCAGGTCGGCGCCCCCCTCGACGTCTACGAACGCCCGGCGACGCCCTTCGTCGCGTCCTTCCTCGGGACCACAAACGTGCTCCAGGGCATGGGTTGCGGGATGCAGGTCAACATCGCGGGCCACCACGTCCCCGCTCCGTGCGCCGTCGCCGGCCCGGTCCAGCTATCGATCCGGCCGGAGAAGCTTTTGTTCGCGCCGCCCGGCACGGCGGGTCTGCCGGGGACGGTGAGGACTCGCGTCTTCCAGGGCGGCCACTGGCTGTTCGAGGTCGATACCAACGCGGGTCGGACGGTTGTCATTCGGCAGAATGACGGGGCGGCAGTACCTGTCGAGGGTGACAGCGTGATGCTGGGCTTCGACGCCGCGCACGCGCAGGTCCGCGACGGGACCGCGTCATGAGCGCGTCCCGCCCGGCTTCGCCCTGGGGCGCCGTCGCCCCCGCGACGCTCCTGTTCCTCGCCATCCTGGCCGCCCCGCTCGCGATGACGTTCGGGCTGTCCCTCAACGCCTGGGACTCGGCGCGGGGCGTGATCGGGACCTACGGCCTCGGGAATTACGCCGAGATCTTTGGAGACAGCTTTTACGCCACCGTCTTCTTGCGCACGCTGCGCATCTCGCTCTGGGTTACAGCGTCCTGCGTGCTCCTCGGGACGCCTGAGGCCTACATACTGAAGCGGATGCGCGAGCCCTGGCGCTCAACGTTCATCTTGGTCGTGATCGGTCCTCTGCTCGTGTCCGTGGTGGCGCGAACGTTGGGCTGGGCTATCCTCCTGAACGGCAATGGGCCGCTTTCATGGGCGCTGCGCTTCGCCGGCCTCGCGGAAGGGCCGGTGTCGCTGATGTTCACAGAGACTGGCGTCGTGATCGGCCTCGTCCACGTTCTCGTGCCCTTCATGGTGCTGTCCGTCTGGGCCGCCTTGTCCCGGATGGACCCGGCCAGCGAGGACGCCGCTCTGTCGCTCGGCGCATCGCGGGGAACGATCTTCCGCCGGATCGTGCTGCCGCAGGCGATGCCCGGTGTTCTCGCCGGAAGCATCATGGTGTTTGCCCTTTCGATGAGCGCGTTCGCGACGCCTGCCATCATCGGCGGGCGCCGCCTGAAGGTGGCAGCGACGCTGGCCTACGACGAATTCCTGAATACGCTCGACTGGCCGCTCGGCGCCGCGGTCGCCGTACTCCTCCTTTGCGCCATCGTCGCCATCGTGGTCGGCTTGAACCGCCTCGTCGAGCGCCGCTACGGGCAGGTGTTCTCATGAGGAACGGCAAGCTCGCCATCGTCTTCCACGTCCTCTTCATCGCCTTCCTGGTGGCGCCGATGTTGGTCGTCTGCCTCGTGGCGTTCACGCCGGAGGGTTACCTCGCCCTGCCAACCCACGGGTTCTCGCTGCGCTGGTTCGAGCGCCTCGCCGCCTACCCCGAATTCCTGGCCGCCTTCCGCACCAGCCTGCTGATCGCGACGGCTTCCTCCGTCGTAGCGACCGCTTTCGCGACGCCTGCGGCGCTCGCGATCGCGCGCCACCGCTTCCCCGGTCGTGACATCATCAGCGCGTTCTTCCTGGCGCCGCTGATGATCCCGCCCGTGGTCCTCGGCATCTCGTTCCTTCGCTTCTTCTCCGTAATCGGGATTGCGGGAACCACGGCAGGGCTGATCGTCAGCCACGTCGTGGTCGTATTTCCTTTCGCGCTACGCATGGTGCTGGCCGGCGCTGCAGGCTTGGACCGTCGCATCGAGGACGCGGCAACCTCACTGGGGTCATCTCGGTGGACAGTGGCGCGTCGGGTGATCGTGCCGCTCGTGCTGCCCGGCATCGTCAGCGGCTTCGTCCTGTCCTTCATAACGAGCTTCGACGAGGTGACGATGACGGTCTTCATCTCCGCGCCGTCGACGGTGACCCTGCCGGTGCAGATCTTCAACTACATCCAGGACTCGATCGACCCGTTGGTCTGCGCCGTCTCGGCGCTCCTCATCCTCCTCACGGTCCTTGCGATGCTCGTCCTCGACCGTCTCTACGGGCTTGAGCGCCTCTTCGTCGGCGAGGTTCGGGCGTGACCGCGCCAGCGAATGAGGTCGGAGGCGACCACGACGTCATCGTCGTCGGCGGGGGCGTGGTGGGCATGGCTCTGGCGCACGGACTGGTGCGCAATGGGCGGGGGGTGACCGTACTCGACGAAGGCGACGTGGCGCATCGGGCTTCCCGTGGAAACTTCGCCCTGATCTGGGTCCAGGGCAAGGGCTTCAGCATGCCGGCCTATGCGGACTGGACGGTCCGTTCCGCCGACCTTTGGGGCGGTTTCGCCGCCGAACTCGCGGGGTTGACGGGCATCGACGTGGCTTATTCGCGTCGCGGCGGCTTCAACGTCTGCCTCGACGGGGCCGAGCTTGAGGAGCGCGCGACGCGCCACAAGCGGCTGCACAACCAACTGGCCGCTGCGCCGAGGTTCGAGGTGCTCGACCGTGCGGCCTTGAGGGATAGGCTGCCGGCGATCGGGCCGGACGTGGTCGGCGGCACCTTTTGCGAGGCCGACGGCCACGTCAACGCGTTGCGGCTGTTCGGGGCCCTGCACGAGGCGGCTTCGATCCAAGGCGTCCGCTACAGGCCGAACGTGGCGGTCACGGGCATCGAACCTCACCCGCTCGGCGTGTCGGTTCGAACGGACCAAGGCGAGATCTGCGCCCGCGCCCTGGTTCTGGCCGCAGGGCTCGGCAACGCGCGCCTCGCGCCGATGGTCGGCATCGAGGCACCGGTGCGGCCACAGCGCGGGCAGGTCATGGTGACGGAAAAGGTGGCGCCTTTTCTCGACTACCCGCTCGGCACGGTCCGGCAAACCGATGAGGGCGGGGTCATGATCGGCGATTCCAAGGAAGAGGTCGGCCTCGACAACGGCAGCGACAGCCGCGTGCTCGGCGTGATCGCCGACCGGGCGGTCCGAACCTTCCCGCTCCTGGCCGGGGCGCGGATTGTCCGCAGCTGGGGCGCCCTTCGGGTCATGAGCCCCGACGGCAACCCGATCTACCACCGTTCGACGACCATGCCCGCTTACCTCGTGACCTGCCACAGCGGCGTGACGCTCGCAGCCGTTCACGCGAGGGTCCTCGCGGCGCACATCGCCGACGGGAGCTGGCCGGACGAGTTCGAACAATTCAGCGCACGGAGGTTCGGCAGTGTTCCGCAGGCTGCATGAAGTCACGGAGCCGTACCGACTCGTCGTGGACGGGCGCTCGGTGACGGCGGCACCCGGGGACAGCGTGGCCGCGGCGCTCCTGCTCGCCGGCGTCGAAGCTTTTCGCCGGACGATCAAGGGCGGAGAACCTAGGACGCAATATTGCGGCATGGGCGTCTGCTTCGAATGCCTGGTGACAATCGACGGGATCGCCAACCGTCAGGCCTGCCTCGAGCCGGCCCGCGACGGGATGGTTGTCGATACGGGCGGATCGGCGCCCTTCCTCGGCGCGGTACCCCGAACATGACCACGGACCACTCGGCCGACCTCCTGATCGTCGGTGCCGGTCCCGCCGGCATGGCCGCGGCCGTCACCGTCCGAAGGGGCGGGGCGACGGTGGTCGTGGCGGACGAGGGCGCGGGTCCGGGCGGCCAGATCTACCGGTCGGTCCTGAAGCCACTCCCGCACAGCCCCGCGCTCGGCTCCGACTACGGAGTCGGCGCCGCACTCGCCCGGGAGTTCTGCGGGTCGGGCGCACGCCTGCTCACCGGAGCGACGGTGTTCATGGTCGAGCCCGCGCTGGAAGGCGGGTGGGAGACGGGCGTCTTGGTCGAGGGCAAGGCGCGCCGCTTCCGTAGCCGCGCGGTGCTGATCGCAACGGGCGCGCACGAGCGCCCGTTCCCGATCCCGGGATGGACGCTGCCCGGCGTGATGACGGCGGGGGCGGCGCAGACTATGCTGAAGGCCAGCGGCGTCGTGCCCGCCGGGACGCTGCACCTCGTCGGCACCGGGCCGTTGCTCTACCTGCTCGCGGCGCAATACGCCCGGCTCGGCGTCAAGGTCGAAGCGTTGCTCGACACGGCGCCGCAGCGGAACTGGGCGGCCGCGCTCCCGCACCTCCCGGCCTTCCTGGCCGGGTCCTACGCTTGGAAGGGGCTCGGCCTCCTGCGCGAGGTGCTGGCCTCGACGCGGGTGGTCCGCGGCGTTCGTGACCTTTCCATACGCGGGGGGAGGCGCGCCGAGGAGATCCGATGCCTTGCCGGCGGGCGGCAGCTGACGATGCCTGTCGAGACGGTGCTGCTGCACCAGGGCGTCGTGCCCCAGGTCAACCTGACGATGGCGACCGGCGTCCAACACCACTGGGACCGGGAGCGGCTCGCCTTCGAACCGCTGCTCGGAGAGGGTGGCGAGACGGGCCGCCCTGGTCTCTACGTCGCCGGCGACACCGGCGGAATCGCCGGCGCGCAGGTCGCCCAGCACCGCGGTACCTTGGCCGCTCTCGCCATTCTTCGCGAACTTGACCGCGCCGGTTCGGACTCGGACATGGCGGACGTTGGGGAAACGCGGCGCGCGATGCGCAAGGCGTTGCGGGGCCGCCGCTTCCTCGACGCGTTCTACCGCCCGGCGCAGGGTTCCCGCGTGCCGTCGGACGACGACGTCGTGGTCTGCCGTTGTGAAGGGGTGCGGGCGGGCGAGATTCGATCGTTGGTCCGTCGCGGCGCGCAGGGGCCGAACCAGGCCAAGTTCTTCAGCCGGGCCGGTATGGGGCCCTGCCAGGGGCGCCTCTGCGGTTTGACGGTCTGCGAGACTATGGCCGCCGAAGCGGGGCGCGAGCCGGACGAGATCGGCTACATGCGCGTCCGAATGCCGGTGAAGCCGGTCACCGTGGCGGCCATGGCCGCCTTGGCCGAGGATGGGGCGTGAGGCGCCGCGTTGGAACAAGGAGGAAGCCTGAACCATGGAACACGACATCGTCCGGCAGCACACGAACGCCCGCATGAGCAAGATCGTGCAGGCGCAGGGCCTAATCTACCTCTGCGGGCAGACGGCCAGCGGGAGCGACATAGCCGACATCGGCGGACAGACGCGCGAGACCCTGTCGCGCGTCGACCGGCTCCTGGCGGAGGCCGGCGCGTCGCGGGACCGCATCCTCTCTGCGACGATCCACCTGCGCTCCATCGGTGACTTCGACGCCATGAACACTGAATGGGAGGCCTGGGTCCCACAAGGCGCGGCGCCCGCCCGCACGACCGTGGAAGCCAAGCTGGCGTCCCCGCACCTTCTGTTCGAGATTACGGTAGTCGCGCTCCGAGCTCCGTAAGCTCCTGAGTGAGGACGTCCGCCCTTCTCCGGATGGGACGTCCCTGACCAATATCCCTCCGGGCACTTCAACATCCAGGAATCAGGAGATCCCAATGCCGTCGCCTTTCGAGGAACATCTCCGTAAGCAGCTAGGGGGCATGCTGAACGACGGCCTTTACAAGCGTGAGCGACTTATCTCCGGTCGACAAGGGGGTTCCATCCGCCTGGCCAGTGAAACGCCAGGTCGGAATGTAGTCAACCTTTGTGCCAACAAATATCTCGGTCTGGCCGCCAACGCGGAGGTCATTGCCGCAGCGAAGAGGGGTTTAGACGAGTTTGGCTTCGGCATGGCTTCGGTGCGCTTCATTTGCGGTACGCAGACCCTGCATAGACAGTTGGAATGGACGATTGCGCGCTATCTTAATAAGGACGACGCTGTTCTCTTTCCCGCATGCTTCGATGCCAACGGTGGCGTGTTCGAGCCTCTTCTGAAAATTGAGGACGCGATCGTCACGGACGCTTTAAACCACGCGTCTATCATCGATGGGACGCGGCTCTGCAAAGCGAGGCGCTATCGCTTCGCCAGCGGCGACATGAGTGAACTTGAGGATCGGCTGAAGGAGGCGGATCGGGACGGCGCGCGCTTCAAGCTGGTCGCCACTGACGGCGTATTCTCGATGGACGGGCACGTGGCCGACCTCCGGACCATCTGCGATTTGGCCGAGCGCTACGGCGCCTTGGTCCTGGTGGACGACTGCCACGCAACTGGCCATCTCGGCGAGGCGGGTCGAGGGACGCCGGCCCTGACCGGTGTCGACGACCGGGTCCACATCGTTACGGGGACCTTGGGCAAGAGCCTTGGGGGCGCAATGGGCGGCTTCGTCGCGGCCTCTCAAACGGTCGTCGATATGTTGCGCCAACGCTCGCGCCCGTACCTCTTCTCCAATAGCCTCGCGCCGCCCGTGGCAGCAGGTTCTATCAAGGCGATCGAAATTGCCGAAAGGGCTGATGATCGTAGGCAGATCCTAGCGTGCCATGCTCTGCGCTTCCGGGCAGGCCTGCAGCGGGCGGGCTTCGAGCTCCTGCCGGGAGAGACGCCGATCGTCCCGGTGATGCTCCACGACGCACGCAAGGCCCAGGAGATGGCGGCCGCGCTGGACGAGCGAGGCGTCTTCGTCGCCGGCTTTTTCTGTCCCGTGGTTCCTAAAGGCAGAGCGCGCATTAGGACCCAGATGTCGGCCGCGTTGCGGGAGGAAGACATCGATCTCGCGATCGAAGCCTTCATTGACGCTGGAAAGTCGCTCGGGGTCATCGCGTGATCAGCAGAGGTGTGCTCATGAAGGCGCTTGTGAAGTGGGAGGCGCGCCCGGGCCTGTGGATGGATGACGTCCCAATCCCGTCGATCGGGCCCGACGACGTCCTGATCAAGATCGGGAAAACAGGAATCTGTGGGACCGACATTCACATTTACAGCTGGGACGATTGGGCGAGGCGCACCGTCCCGGTCCCGATGGTCGTTGGCCACGAGTACGCCGGCGAGATCGTGGAGATCGGCGCCAACGTTCGCGACCGCTTCGTCGGTCAACGTGTGTCGGGCGAGGGTCACGTAGTCGGTCGAAGCAGCCGGGCTGCCCGCGGCGGTCGCTTCCACCTAGACCCTGAGATCAAGGGTGTGGGTGTCCATATCCCAGGCGCCTTTGCGGAGTACCTCTGCCTGCCCGCCTTCAATGTCATCCCGTTGCCGGACGCCATCGACGACGAGATCGGCGCTATTCTGGATCCTCTCGGCAATGCCGTCCACGCGGCGCTGTCGTTCGAGCTCGTCGGTGAGGACGTGCTTGTCACAGGCGCCGGGCCGATCGGCATCATGAGCGCAGCGGTGGCCCGGCACGTCGGCGCTCGGCACGTGGTGATCACCGACGTCAACCCGGAGCGACTCGCACTCGCTGCGGTGGTCGCGGACGTCGTGCCCGTCCAAGTGGGTAAGGACGATCTGGCGTCCGTCAAGGCTCATCTCGGCATCAAGGAAGGCTTCGACGTCGGCCTCGAGATGAGCGGCTCACCGGCGGCGTTCGACCTGATGGTCGACCATCTTGTCATGGGTGGCAGAGCAGCGATGTTGGGGATTCCGGCAAGGCCGGCCATGGTCGACTGGTCCAAGCTCGTCTTCAAGATGCTGACCGTGAAGGGTGTCTACGGTCGGGAGATGTTCGAGACGTGGCATAAAATGCTGGCCATGCTCGAACGCGGTCTGGATGTCCGCAGGGTTATCACCCATCGGCTGCCGGTGAAGGATTTCGAGTCCGGTTTCGAGATCATGCAGGGGGGGTCGAGCGGGAAGGTGGTCCTGGATTGGGCATCGTGACCCGTCGCCGGAATTGGGGCGGGACCTGTCGAGCTTTCGGCATTGAGGGCCCGACAGCGGCTCTGGCACGGAGCTGGTGCTGCTCGACCCGTTTTGACCCCGCCTGGACCATTCCAGCGCGCAGGAGGTCGACCTTGGCGCCGCCGTACATCTGGCGGGTGACGAGCTTGAGCTTTTTGACCTGCCCGGTGCTCTGCGGTCGGACCAAGCCTCTACAATGGCGGCCTTCACCGCGTACTCGTCATCCTGAGTGCCGGAAGGCTTCTTGGCCGCCATCATGGTCCGGAAACGATCGAGGAGGTTGCGGCGGGCGCGCAAGCTCGCCGGCATGTCTGTAGGCAACTTCGCTTCGGGACCGGGGCTGGCGACGTTGAAGCGGCCGCCCCAGCCTGGGACGCCGTCGTGCGTTGAGGCGCCGCTGTTTAGCCGCCCAACGAACCAGTGAGGACGGGGTATGTGGACGAGGCTTCGTGGATGACCCTCGTTGCGACGCGACGGTGCAGTAACCCCGGCAGCGGCACCAACAGGAATGAGGCGGAGAATGTAAGCTGAACTCATTGGATTCGCTTTCTTCCCCGTTTGACTCGGAGCTTGGCGGAATGCGACCTGAAGTGCTCTGTGTTCTTGAATTTGCACAACGCGCCGATAGTATCACCCGTCTGGAGGTGTTAACCGGAGCGGTTGCCCAGGTTCTCCGCCCCTTTGGGGTAACTTCCGTCTCGGCCAATCTCATTGTCACGCCAGGTCGCAGTGTCCGACCAGGAATTTTGTTTGGCCGAGAGTGGCGGGAATGGTCTCAGCGCTATGTACGATTGGGCTACCATCGATATGATCCGGCCGTGCGAATGCTTCGCGATCAAACCCGCCCTTTTACCTGGACGCAGGCTCGGACCCGTCATGCCTCAAGTGAAGGCGAGCACGTCATGAATGCGTGCCGTGACTACACCGGGTGCGCAGAAGGCTTCGTGGTCCCGGTGCGAGAAAGCGACGGCGCTCTCCTGTCTGCCGCCTTTTGCGGGCCGACCTTGGACCTTGAGCCCGACGCCAGGGCGGCATTTCACCTCGCGGGTTACTATTATGCGACAAGAGGTCGGGAAATCCTGAATCGGATCGAACTCGATCCGATTTGTCCGCTGACCCCGCGCCAGCTCGAGTGCCTGCGGTGGGTCCACGCCGGCAAAACCGATGGTGAGATCGGTAACTTGCTGGGCGTATCCGGTACTACCGTTCACAACCACGTCGAGGCAGCGAAGCGAGCGCTCAATGTCTCCAAGCGAAGTCAAGGTGCCTTCGAGGCGTGGCGTAGAGGTTGGTTCTCCTAGTCTATTTGGATTATTTTCGGATCTCTATAAGCGGCGTCTAATCCCTCCGAAGTAGGAGGCTAGAATGATCCACCTCGTAAACAGCAGCAACCGGCATCTTTACGGACGGGAACTCGACGAATTACACCGGGAACGCCATCGGCAGTTCGTTATCGAGCGGGGCTGGCCATTGCGGTCGATCGACGGCGGCGAGTACGATGACTACGATGACGACAAGGCGCTGTATCTGGTCGGCTTGTCGCTCGATGGTGACATCGAGGTGGGATGCCGAATCCGGACAACCGCCCAGGGAGGCGTGCTACCGGATGTCTTTCCTCATCTGATCGCGGACAGCGAGCCGTCAGTCAAAGAGCCTGGGACCTTCGAGTGCACCCGGTACTTCAGCACCAGCAACGCTCGGGGCCGGCGCGGCTTCGAGGCTCGGTCCAAGCTTCATCTCGCCATGATCGAGCTTGTGCGCGACATGGGCGGTCAACGCCTCCTCGGATTCGTCGATCTTCCCCTTCTCACCCACCTCCGGCGGTCCAGCGGCTTGAGGATCCGGCCGGTCGGGCTGCCCGCCCCTTACGACGGTGGCGTCACCATTGCGTTCGAGATCGGAGTCGAAGAAGGCGACCTGCGAACGACACGCTCCCTTTTACAAATTCCGACCCGGCAATTGTTTGTGGCGCCCGCTTGGCTTCCAAGCGGGACGGACGTCTTTTCGCTGGCCCAGGCTGTTACAGTGATGGTGAGCGGGCATTCAGAACAGAAGCGAGCTCTTGTGAGCACCGTTCGCGAGACGGTTCCCTCGGTGGTGTTCCAGCCTGACGTCGACAAGCTGATGGTCAGCCTGGCTGCACAGGCGGCTTAAGCCCGGCGGTTATGTGGCCGTTGCTGTTGTCGAGATGTGCACATCGGCATTCGGAATGCATGACCGATGATCGACATTCAAGCTGTCCGTCACGCGCTCCTGGTCTCCGAACATCTCAGCATCCGCCGTGCCGCCGCTGAGCTCGGCGTGCGACCGTCGGCGGTGAGCCGGAGATTACACTCTCTGGAGGAGGGACTTGGCGTCGCGTTGTTTGAGCGCAGCAGCGCCGGCGCACGGCCAACATTTGCCGGCCGGCGATTCCTGGACCGAGCGCGATGGGCCCTGGCCGAGCTGGAAGAGGCGGCCTCAGGTGTCACGAGCGTTCAGAAGGGACAGGCTGGGGCGCTGGCCATCGCGTTCTATCCCTCGCTCGCGTCCGGCCGCCTCCAACGTCTCCTGGATGAGCACCGCACGCGTTTTCCGGAACTTGATTTCACGTTTCTGGAAGGCGCCCCAGCCGACCAGCTGACAGCGCTACGGCATCATCAGGTCGACGTGGCGTTCCTGATCGAGGTCCGGAACGCTCCGGGAGCAGCCAGTGAGCATTTGTGGAATGAGCGCGTCTACATCGCGGCTCCGGAGCACCATTCCCTCGCCAACTTGGCGACGCTGACCTGGGCGGAGCTGCGCGACGAGGTCTTCGTGGTGCGGGCGTACGGCTCTGGGCCCGTCATCTATGCCTGGCTCGCGGGCAAGCTGGACCCTGGCGGTTTTGCGCCGGATATCCACCAGCACGACATCTCCCGCGAGTGCTTGCTCGGCTTGGTCAGCGCGGGTTACGGACTCACTGTCGTAGCCGAGTCCGCGACCGCGCTCGTCATTCCCGGCGTCGTCTATCGCCCCGTTACGGACGAGGACGCGACCATGTCGGTGCGCATGGCCTGGCTGAACGAGAACGAGAACCCGGCGCTCGGTCGCTTTCTTAGCCACGCTCGCCAGGTCGCCCGTTACGCTCAACGGTGAGGTCGGCTGCAGGAACGCCGCCTCGGTCTGCCGCCGCGGCTCGGCGGGCCTTGGCGAACGCCCGGTCCGTGTTCATAAACCGCGCCAGCATGGGTCCGATGAGCTTGGCGGGCTCAATGGGCGCTTCGGTGACGGTCTCGCGGCCGAGCACCTCGGCATAGGCGACGAGATCGCGATGCACCTGCGCCGGCAGCTCCACGGTGAGCCGGACCGGCTTGTCATCGATCAAGGGTCCCAGTTTCAGTTTCGCCATCGAATGCTCCGTCAGCCCGCATAGGGCTCCATCACAAGATCGCGCGTGACGATCACCCGGACCGGAAAGCCCGGCCGGATGGTGATCGTGGGCTGGACCTGCAACGAGCGCCCGACCACTTGGCGCCCGGTCTGGCTGAATGAGTCGGACGAGCCGCGCCGTATCGCGTCGACAAGGCTGTTCTGGTTGTTCGAGGTGCCGGCCTCTGAACCCACCGAAAGGATGGTCGAGAGCATCGCGGCCTTGAACAACGCCCCCCAATGGTTGTCTACCTCGTCCTCGAGCCCAGCATATCCTTCCGGGTCGGCGCCGGGTTGGCGTTCCAGCAGGATGGAGCGGCCGTTCGGCATGACGATGCGGTTCCAGACCAGGAGCGCGCGGGACTGCCCGAAGGCGACCTGAGCGTCGTACTGGCCGATCAGCCGAGCACCTTGCGGGATCAGCAGGATCTTGCCGGTCGGGCTGTCGTAGACAGCCTCGGTCACCTGGGCGGTGATCTGCCCGGGCAGATCGGATCGGAGGCCGGTGAGGAGGGCTGCCGGGATAACCGACCCGGCCTGGACGACGTTGCGGCTCGCCGGCGCCTGAACCCGGTCGGGGCTGGTCGTCTTGCGGTCGACCGGCGCGGTCAGGAAAGCGAGCTTGCGGTCGGCTTCGCTCGGCTGCGTCGTGCTCCCTTCGCCACCTTCTCCAGCCAGCGTTCCTCGTGGAAACCGCAAGCTGGCTCCGCCCCCGTTCAGCCCCATCACGCTCCGATCAAGCAAGGGCATCGGCGCGACGGGCACCGCATCTGTCGAGACCGACGCGGGCTGCACGGCCGCGCGCGCCTCGCTGGCGAACAGCCGGCTGGTGCGCGCCGCCTCCATCTCCTGGGCAAGCCGCTGGCGCTCCTGAGCCAGGCGCTGCGCTTCCGGGTCGGGCACGGCTGGTTGCGGCATCCCAGGCGCCAGTGCCCCGGCGTTCAGCAACGGTTTGCCGAGATCGCCGGGCAGCGGCGGACCGAGCTGCGGGACCGGTCGGGGGACGGCGGCATAGTCGCGCGGCAGGCCATTCAACCCGTCCGCGACGTTGCGGTTGTCGGTATTGAGAAGTTCCTCGCCCTCGCGCTTAGGTCCGTGCGGCCACAGCGCCAACATCAGGGCGGCCGCGATGGCGATGGCGGACGCCGCTCCCAAACCCATCAGCACGCGCCGGGACAGGCGCGTTACGCGCGGCCGCTCGGGCCGCAACCGCAGCTCGGCCGCGATTTCCCGATCGGTTCGCACCCCGTCCAGCCGTCCGGAGCCGGACGGCTCCGCCGCTCCGCTTTCCTCCTCGTCCCGGTCGCTCACGTCGGCCTCCCGTCCGTCCGCACGACGCGGACGATCTTCTGATGTTCGCCGCCGAGCCGCAGCTCGGCCGCGGCGAACAGCCGGTCGACGATCATGAAGTGACCGCGCACGCGATAATTGACGAGCTCGGCCCCGCCGTTAGGTCCGATGACCCAGAGCGGCGGCATCTCGCCTTGACTGATCCCGCGGGGGAACTCGATGAAGACTTGATGCCCGTCATCATAGGCGCGGGAGGGCCGCCACGGAGGCGTGTCGCCCTCGATCTCGTAGCGGAAGTTCAGCGCCTCGAGATCGACCCCGCTCGCGACTGGCTGTGCCGCCTCGGCTCGGGCGTTCTGCTGGCGCAGGGCGATCAGCTGGTCGCCCGCATAGGCCCAGGACAGGCTCGCCATATAGGTGTGTTCGGACGAGCGCATCTCCAGGTGATAGGTGCGCCGGTCGGTGTTGATGACGAGGTTGCTCAGGAGATCGGGCCGCGAGGGCTTGACCAGGATGTGGACGCGCTTGGTGGCGCCGGAGCCGCTCTCGGTGTCGCCGATGATCCAGCGCACGGTATCGCCGGCCGCGACGGGACCGGAGCCGACCAGCTGCTCACCTGCCTCGAGCGCGATGTCGGTGACCTGGCCGGGTGCTGCGTAAAGCTGGTAGAGGGCGCCGTCCGAAAACGGATAAACCTGCACGGCGTTGAGGTAGCCGGAGCGGGTCGGCTGCATGCGAGCGGCGCGGTTGGCGAGGTCGACGCGGGCGCGCGGATCGGCGGGTTCGGGCAACGCTGTGCGTGCACCCGGCAACGGCTTGAGCTGGCCGGGCAATGGCAACAGCTTCGGAACCGTGACGATCTGCACGGGCTTAGGCGGATCGGACGCGAGCACGGCCGGTTTCGGCGTGTCGTCGTAGCTGATCTCGGGCGGGGTGTAATGGGCGCAGCCGCCGAGCGAGGCCGATCCGAGCAGCGCGGCGAGGGTGATCGTACGGCGCATCAGCCGAGCTCCTTCGACCAGTTGAGGGCGGTGACGTAGACCCCGAGCGGGTTCTTCTTCAGCGTCTCGGCGTCGCGCGGGGCCTGGATCGCGATCGTCAGGATGGCGGTCCAGCGCTCGGTCGTGGCGAGGGCGCCGTCGGTGTAGCGGCGCTCGGTCCAGGCGACGCGGAAGCTCGACGGCGAGGCGCGGATCACGCTCGAGACATCGATCGAGACCTGGCTTTTGCCGAGCTTGCCGAAGGGGTCGTTGCTGCGGGCATAGTCGTTCAGTGCCGTGGCACCGGATGTCGCCGTGTAATCGTAGGCTCTCAGCCAGTTCTGACGCAGGATGATCGGGTCGGCCGGGATCGAGCGGACCTCTTCGATGAAGCGGGCCAGGTGCCAGGCGATCTGCGGATCGGTAGGCTCATAGGCGGCGTCGGCTGGCGCGACCGCCTGTGCCTGGCCGAGCCGATCGACCTGCACGACCCAGGGGACAATCCGGCCAGTCGCCGATTGCCAGACCAGCGCCGAGGCGAGCCCGGCGGAGAGGAGCAGCGACCCGAACGCCATCAGCCGCCAGTTCCTGGCCTGGACACGGGCGGAGCCGATGCGCTCGTCCCAGGCCTGGGCGGCCCGCTGGTAAGGCGTCTCGGGTTCTGGGGTGCGTCCGTAGCGCACGTCTTGCCGCTTGAACAACATCACTCGCCTTCTTCGAGAGAGATGGAAGAGCCGGACCCGCCGCCGTCGCCCGAGCGCACGGCGTGGGCGGCGGTGGAGATTCCTCGATGGGCGGCTTGGCGGCGGCGCATGGCGCGTGCCCAGCCGGGCTCGCCGGAAGGGCCGCCTCCACCGGACGCATCCGCGACAGGCGCGCCTCCGGATGCGACGGCAGCTTCACCGTTGGACGAGCCGCCATTGGCGGTGAACGACCTGCGCGCGGCGGAGCTGTAGCTCTCGCCCATACTGGTGGCGGCGCGGCGGAGCGGGCTGGTGACGGCCTGTGCGGCGACCGAGCCACCCGCGCGCGCCACACCGCCCATCCCGGTCGCGACCGAGGCCGCGCCACTCTCCCCGGCAGAGGCAGTGCGGTAGGCCGTGGTGGCGGCGCCCGCGATGCTGGCGCCACCGCGCGCCGCGCCGGCTGCTGCGGAGCCGGCTGCGCCAAGTGCTCCGACCCCGCCCGTGGCGAGGCCAGCACCGGCTGCAACGATGCCGCCCGCTGCGAGCCCGGAGCCGACTGCGGCGCCCGCGCCGAGTTGCGGTCCTCCGGAGACGATGCCGTTGGCAATGCCCGGTCCGAAGATGCTGAGGCCGAGCAGCGACAGAGCCGCGAGCACGAGGCCCATGGCGTCCTCGATCGTGGGCTGGTCGGTGATGCCGCTCGTGAACTGCGAGAACAACGTCGAGCCAATGCCGACCACGACCGCCAGCACCAGCACCTTGATGCCGGAACTCATGACGTTGCCGAGCACGCGCTCCGCCGCGAACGCGGTCTTGTTGAACAGGCCGAACGGAATGAGCACGAAGCCGGCGAGGGTGGTCAGCTTGAACTCAATCAAGCTGACGAAGAGCTGGATCGCCATGATGAAGAAGGCGAGCAGAACGATCATCCAGGCGAACAGCAGCACCGCGATTTGGATGAAGTTCTCGAAGAACGACACGTAGCCCATGAGGCCGGAGATGGAGTCGAGGATGGGCTTGCCCGCATCGAGCCCGACCTGGGCGACGCGGCCGGGACGAAGGAAATCGGCTTCCGCCATACCGGTGCCCGATGCCTTAAGACCCAGGCCGGCAAAACTCTCGAAGAGGATGCGGGCGAGATTGGACCAGTTGCTGATGATGTAGGCGAAGACGCCGATGAACAGCGTCTTCTTGACGAGCCGGGCGATCACGTCCTCGTCGGGCGCCATGGCCCAGAACAAGGCCGCGAGCACGAGGTCGATGGCGATCAGCACGCCCGCCAGCCACTTCACCTCGCCCTGGAGCAGGCCGAAGCCCGAGTCGATGTACTGGGTGAAGATCCCCAGAAAGCGATCGATGACGCCCGTGCCGCCCATGGCTCAGTTGACCTCGGCTGGGCCGGTCTCAAGCCGGGGGGAAAGGGGTTGGACGACATTCGGGGCGGACAGCCGAGCTGGCCAGGGGTGAGCGCGGCCTTTGAAGAAACGGCGTCGGTTCTTGGCCCAGGCGGCGCGCCAGGCGGGATCGTCGGCCGCCGCAGTGCCGCGGCGGTTGCAGCGCGCGAACTCCGCCGCGAGCGGGTCCGTGACCGGCGCCGTCGCCAGCATGGTTGATCGCACGCGCAACCCGTCCTCGTCCGTGTCGGCCAGCACGACGGCGACCGCGATCAGCGCGGAGCCAATGCCGGCCACCACGACGGCGCGGCGGATCGCTTTCGTGTGCAAGGCCGCGTAGGCGCGCGAGCGCCGGGGATCGGTCGCGCTCATCAATGGAACATCGTCACATCGGTGGGCTGGTAGCCTGCTCCGGGCGTCAGGAAACGGCGGAGCTGTTCCTGCCCCTGGCTCTGGGCGGCGGCGCGCTGGGCCATGTCGAGGTCCTGCGCCCGGCCCTGCGCCCCCACCACGGCCGTGAGGTCGGCGATCTGCTGCGACTGCAGTGCCAGGAGCTGATTGCCGGCCTGAGTCGCCTGGAGCGCGCCCGTCGCGGACTGGCTCGACGTCACCAGCGCCGACATCTGCGCGCTGTTGGTCGGCTGATTGCCGAGCACGGTGGCCTGGGTGCGCATGGCGTCCTGGAACGCCTGCACCGACTGCTGCCAGCGCTGCTGGGCACCCTGGATCAACACCTGGTCGGACGCGGAGGTGCTGGCCGGAGCGTAGGTGGTGCTAAACGCCCGATCGATGTTCTGGACGTTGTAGGCGATCCCCTGCGCCGTGCTGATCAGCTGCTGGGTGCGGGCGATATCCTGCTGGATCGGTGCCAGCACGGAAAAGGGCAGGCTCGTCAGGTTGCGGGCCTGGTTCAGCAGCATCTGCGCTTCGTTCTGCAGCGAGGTGATCTCGTTGTTGACCTGCTGCAACTCGCGCGTCGCCGTCATCACGTTCTGGGCGTAGTTCGTCGGGTCGAAGACGACCCATTGCGCGTGGGCAGGCGCGCCAGCCAAGGCGAGTGCGAGGACGGCGGCGACGCCAGCGACGGGGCGCCCGCGATGATGGCGAGCCGTCATAGTCGAGGCTCCAGGGCGAAGGTGGCAAGGAGGTCTGCCGCCCAGCCGACGCCGCGAGCCTGCAGCCAGGCGCGTGCGAAACCGGCGCGGCCGTGTTTGGCGAAGAGTTCGCCGATGAGCGCCTGGTCGGTCTTGGACGAGGCGGCCGCGAAGGCGAGCGCGACGTCGCCGAGGCCCAGCTCGAACAGGCGGTTGCCGCGCCGGCTCTGGCAGTAATAGTCGCGCTTCGGCGTCGCCCGGCTCAGGATCTCGATCTGCCGGTCCGAGAGGCCGAAGCGGCGATAGGTCTGGGCGATCTGCGGCTCCAGCGCGCGCTCGTTGGCCAGGAACACGCGTGTCGGGCAGCTCTCGATGATGGCGGGTGCGATCGGGCTGTTGTCGATGTCGGCCAACGACTGCGTGGAGAACACGACGCTGGCGTTCTTCTTCCGCAATGTCTTCAGCCACTCCCGGAGCTGGCTGGAAAAACCCTCGTCATCGAGCGCGAGCCAGCCCTCGTCGACGATGAGCAGCGTCGGCCGGCCGTCGAGCCGATCCCCGATGCGGTGGAACAGGTAGGCCAGCACGGCCGGTGCCGCGCCCGTGCCGATCAGCCCCTCGGTCTCGACCGCCTGCACGTCGGCCTCGCCGAGCCGCTCGGTGTCGGCGTCGAGCAGCCGTCCCCACGGGCCGTTCAGGCAATAGGGCTGCAGCGCGCGCTTCAACGCCTGGCTCTGCAGCAGCACCGTCAGGCCGGTCAGTGTCCGCTCGTGTACGGGGGCCGACGCCAGCGAGCCCAGCGCCGACCACAGGTGCTCTTTGACCTCCGGCGTGACTGCGACCTTCTCGCGGGCCAGGATGGCGGCGATCCACTCGGCCGCCCAACCGCGCTCTTCGGCGAGGTGGATGCGCGCCAGAGGCTGCAAGGCGACGGGCTCGGTCACATCCTCGGCGAGGCTGCCGCCGAGGTCGTGCCAGTCCCCGCCCATGGCGAGTGCCGCCGCCCGGATCGAGCCGCCGAAATCGAAGGCGAACACCTGGGAGCGGGCATAGCGGCGGAACTGCATTGCCATGACGGCCAGGAGCACGCTCTTGCCGGCGCCCGTGGGCCCGACGACGAGGGTGTGGCCGACGTCGCCAACGTGCAGCGAGAAGCGGAATGGCGTCGAGCCTTCGGTCTTGGCCACGAACAGCGGCGGCGCGTCGAAGTGCTCGTCGCGCGCCGGTCCCGCCCACACCGCCGAGAACGGCATCATGTGGGCAAGGTTGAGCGTCGAGATCGGCGGCTGGCGGACGTTGGCGTAGAGCTGCCCGGGCAGGCTGCCGAGCCACGCCTCCACCGCGTTGACGCTCTCGCGGATGCAGGTGAAGTCGCGGCCCTGGATCGTCTTCTCGACAAGCCGCAGCCGCTCGTCGGAAACCCTCGCGTCCTCGTCCCAGACCGTGACGGTCGCGGTAACGTAGGTCTCGCCGATGAGGTCCGAGCCGAGCTCCTGGAGCGCCATGTCGGCGTCGGCGGCCTTGTTAGCCGCGTCCGAGTCCATCAGCACGGAGGACTCGTTGGTCATCACCTCTTTGACGATGGCGGCAATGGACTTCCGCTTGGCGAACCATTGCCGCCGGATGCGGGTCAGCACCTTGGTGGCGTCGGTCTTGTCCATGGCGACGGCACGCACGCACCAGCGGTACGGAAAGGCGAGCCGGTTCAGGTCGTCGAGCAGCCCCGGCCAGGTCCGGGACGGGAAGCCCAGGACAGTCAGCGTGCGCAGGTGCGCGCTGCCGAGCCGCGGCTCCAATCCGCCGGACAGCGGCTCGTCGACCAGAATGGCGTCGAGGTGCATGGGCGTCTCGGGCACCCGCACGCTGTGGCGACGAGTCGAGACGGTCGAGTGCAGATACGTGAGCGTCTCTTCGTCGTCGAGCCAGGCTACTTCGGGCATGAAGCCGTCGAGCAGGGCCAGCACGCGGTCGGTCCGGTCGATAAAGCCGGAGAGC
>JAABUK010003648.1_pt1 | contig 25818 bp, 24 predicted proteins | sample 5559141 | NCBI WGS metagenome assembly JAABUK01 (sample SAMN10711869, study PRJNA513367) | rock metagenome | isolation source: Antarctica rocks | place: Antarctica: Victoria Land, Pudding Butte nord | collected 2016-01-03 | reverse complement strand
TCTCCTACGAAATGGTCGCCCTCTCCCCAAGGTGCTGCATCGACCTCGGCTTAGATCTTTCCGAAGAAGATCGCAAGCGCCCCTACATCGAAGTCTCCGGTCGCAAAGGCCTGGGCGTCAAAGCCGATGACTTAATCGATCGCCTCATCGAAACCATGCAGCACGAAGTCGATTCGCGCCACGCCGATGGCCCCGCGCCCGAACGCCATATGGTCGCGAAACAAATCGCCATTGGCGCACTCCGCTACTTCCTCCTGAAATTCACCAGGCCCACCGTCATCGCATTCGATTTTCAAGAAGCTCTCAGCTTCGAAGGCGAGACCGGCCCCTACGTCCAATACGCCGCCGTTCGCGCCCGCAACATCGCCAAAACGCTAGAAAAACGCGGGGGCTTTTTACCCGACTTTTATAAAGCAATGACTCACGAACTAGTAGATCGCCAATTAGCCAATGAGGATTTTTGGCAGGTGCTCCTGCAAACCTCAAAGAGCGGCCAGGTTCTTGACCGCGCCGTACAAGCCGGCGAACCCGCCCAGCTAGCCCGATACGCGTTTCAGCTAGCGCAGTCGTTCAATGTTTTCTACCACGAACATCCTATCCTCAGCGAACAGAACGATGAGAAGAAAACGTTCCTTCTCTGGCTGACAAATTTTTTCTGGAAGGAACTCGAACAGACACTCGGTCTGCTGGGCATCGAAGTACCCGTCTATATGTAAGTGGCTTACTTAGTCTCGACCGTATTGCTCTGGGCGCTTTCAATGCCCCCTTTACTCAACGAAGTCACCGCATAGCGATATTTGCGGCCAGCTTCAATTTTGCGATCGCTATAGTTCGGCCCCGCACCCGTATCGGCTAAAGGTTTGCCATCACGGTAAATGCGATACCCGGCCAGGTTCGCATCCGTCACTCGTTCCCAGGCAAGCTCCGCGCTCGCCGGGGCCAACACAACGCTCAGGTTCGCGGGAACCGAGGGCGCAAAGGTGTCTAGAGGTTTTATGGTTACTGTTTCCGTCAAATCGCTTTCGGCGGGTGAGGCAATTGCTTGAATCGCATACTTATACGTCTTCCCAAACTGTGTCGTCTCGTCGGTATACGTACGCGCGTCCGCGGTTCCCAGGCGGATCAGCGCCGTATCGTCCGGCCCTTGCCGGAACACCACAAACTGCCGGTCACCGCTGCGCCACGTCAGTTGCACGCCCCTAGGCACCCCAACAGCACGCAACTCCTCGGGCTTCCCCAGCGCAGGCACCACGTTCAAATCGATAATGTTCGACCAGCCCGCATCGCGCCCCCTGTCGTTCTGAACTTTCACCGCCACCTTCACGGTCTGCGTATAGAAGTCAGCCGCGGTCATCTCCACGTGCGCTGCCGTATTCGCAGTCCTCACGCGCAGCTTGCGTTCCCCTACATGAAGTTCCAGATACGGCTCGCCCCTCAGGTCCAGATTGTCGGTCGATTTCTTCGGCACCGTAAAATCGATAATGATCTTCGACCCGCGCTCCACTGCCGTAAGATCCGTGATCGCGGCGGGAATTTGCAGGTTCGGCGGTTGCGGATCGCCCTGATACCCACACGCGCTCAGGAACAACGGTGTTACTACCCACCAGCGGCGCATTTACAGAATGTACCTGCTCAGGTCCTGGTCCTTCACAATGTCGGCGAGCTGCTTCCTCACGTACACTGCATCCACCTTCACAATCTTCTTCTTCAAATCCGGCCCTTCAAAAGAAATCTCCTCCAGAAGTTTTTCCATGATGGTATGCAGCCGGCGCGCGCCAATGTTCTCAGCGGTTTCGTTCACACGCGCGGCAAAGCGGGCCACTTCCTCAAGAGCATCATCTGTCAGCGTAAGCTTGATGCCTTCCGTATCCAGCAGTGCGATGTATTGCTTCGAAAGCGCATTCTTCGGCTCTTTCAAAATCCTGACGAAATCCTCCACGCTCAGCGATTTCAGCTCCACGCGGATCGGAAACCGTCCCTGCAATTCCGGAATCATGTCGGATGGTTTCGAAACATGAAACGCCCCGGCAGCGATAAACAGAATATGGTCCGTCCGCACAAACCCATGCCGAGTATTAACAGTGGTCCCTTCCACGATGGGAAGAATGTCGCGCTGCACGCCTTCACGGCTCACATCCGGCCCGTGCCCGCCCTCGCGCCCCGCGATTTTATCAATCTCATCCAGAAAAATAATGCCGCTCGATTCCACCCGGTCCAGAGCCAGCCGCGTGACATGATCCATGTCGATCAGCTTGTCTTCCTCTTCCTGAATCAGGCTGTCCAGCGCATCGGCAACCCGCATGTTACGCTTGCGCGTCCGGTTCGCAAACAAAGGCGCGAGCATCTCTTTGATGTTCATGCCCATCTCGTCCATATTCGAAGAAGCGGCAATCTCGAAGCTGGGCTGGCGATCTTTAACTTCAATCTCCACCATGCGCTCATCCAGCTTGCCGTCCCGCAACCGCTCACGCAGCTTCTCGCGGCTTCGGTCATTCGGGTCCACAGTCTCCGGCGGCGGCGGCATCAGCAGATCCAGCAGACGTTCCTCCGCCACTGCTTCGGCGGAATCGGAAACCTCTTCCAGACGCTCTTCACGAACCATGTCGATTGCAATGTCCACCAGATCGCGGATCATCGATTCCACATCGCGCCCCACATACCCCACTTCGGTAAACTTGCTCGCCTCCACCTTGATAAACGGCGAGTTCGCCAGCTTCGCCAGCCGTCGCGCCAGCTCAGTCTTGCCGACCCCGGTGGGCCCGATCATCAGAATGTTCTTCGGCATCACCTCTTCCGCCATCTCCGGCGAAAGCTTCTGGCGCCGGATGCGGTTGCGCAGCGCTATCGCAACAGCGCGCTTCGCATCGGGCTGCCCGATGACGTGCTTGTCCAACTCAGCGACAATTTCTCGCGGCGTCAATTCATCGAGCGCCGGCTCTCCATTCACCGAATTGGTAGGAAGGTAGATCACCATAGTTTAGGAGAGCTCCTCCACCGTGATCTGGTCATTGGTATAGATACAAATCTTCCCGGCAATCGCCATCGATTGCTCCACAATCTGCCGCGCGGACATTTTAGTATTGCGCAGCAGCGCGGTAGCGGCCGAAACCGCAAACGGTCCGCCCGATCCAATCGCCGCAAGCGATTCATCCGGTTCAATCACGTCGCCATTGCCGCTCAGGATAAATATGTTCTTCGCATCCGCCACCAGCAGGAGCGCTTCCAGATGGCGCAGTATTTTGTCCGTGCGCCACTCTTTGGCCATCTCCACAACACTGCGTGGAAGGTTGCCGTTGAACTGCTCCAGCTTCGCCTCAAAGCGCGCAAAAAGAGAAAAAGCGTCGGCTGTCGAACCTGCAAACCCGGCAATAATCTTGTCGTTATAAAGCCGCCGCAATTTCTTGGCGGAAGATTTCAGAACCTCAGTGCCAAGTGTGACCTGGCCATCCCCAGCCATAACTACCTTGCCGTCACGCCTAACGCAAAGAACGGTCGTCGAGCGTATTTTATTTGTCATTCCGTAAATAGTCAGTTTAGCCGGAACGCCCGTCTTTCTGTATGGCTAGCTAAGTGCAATGTCGTCCACAAGTATTCGGAGGAAAGCAACAAATCCGTAACGCCATTATTGCCGGTTTGTTAATGCCGGCAGTTCTGGGGCTGTCGGCCACCGGGACACGAAACGCTTGAACCAGACAACAATGGTTCCGCGCGAGATGTCCCATGCGGACGATAGAAGCATGATCTGAGCCGCAAAATTACTCCAAAGGGAAAGTTCGCCTTCAGGGGTTAGGCAAATGACGCCACAGCCTCAGTTGGCCGCAGCCCTTACCATCCGAGCACGGCGAACCAGCAATTTGTGACTGTATTCACGTCGGCGATGGCCAGTGACTCTGGCCAAAACGCGGAGTCTCAAGGGTGCTACCTAGACATGGCATTGCGCCAATCCGCGCTTTTCCAGATACTGCTGGTGATGCTCTTCTGCACGGAAGAACGTTTGCGCTGGAACGATTTCCGTCACAATCGGCTTCTTAAATTTCGGCTGCCAGCGCTGCTTGCTGGCTTCTGCCGTCAAGTGTTGTGCATCGTCATGATAGAAAATGGCCGATCGGTACTGCGAGCCGTAGTCAGGGCCCTGATAGTTCAGCGTAGTGGGATTGTGATTGTCCCAGAAGACATCCAAGATCGCGTCAAAACTCACCTTCGCTGGGTCGTAATCCACTTCCACCACTTCGGCATGGCCAGTCCGATCCGTACAGACGTCCTTGTATGAAGGGTTGTCGGTCTTGCCCCCTTCATATCCAACAGCAGTTGAGAGAACACCTTCCAATTTGCGGAACGCGGCTTCTACGCCCCAAAAACAGCCTGCCCCAAAGGTAGCTTTCATCTTTCTATTTTACCCTCTCATCAGCGTTTGTCTTTCAGTGCGCTAACGCGGTCTATATGCAAGATCAGATCGCCCTCCGAATCCACATTGAACGCGGGTGCAAAGGATTCACCCCAAACCAATTCATCGAACCGATAGGAGTAACGGGCATGGACAGACTGGCTGAACGTTTCGTCATAACCCTTGATCAGAATCAAGATCTCAGCCTGAAGCTCTTCCAGATCTTTGGCTGTCTTTTCCCAAAGCGGGCTGCGCGAATCGATGGGATGAACGATGGTCCACGTGAGAGGGAAAAAGTAGACGCTGGAGCGTTCCAGCCTGAGCACGGCGTAATCGCGTTTCAAACCTTGAGAGGTGGCGTCGACAGTCATCAGGAGTACCTTGGCTTCCAACTCCATCAGGCTGTTGGAGCGCTGGTTCGCAATACGGAATTGCAGGCTTGTGCCGCCTTCGTAAGGCGCTACCAGAAGATTGTCACTGAACGCGATACGTGCGGAAGGACGTGAAACCCGCCCTACCAACAAGCCGGTAACTACGGCAAAGCCCATCAAACCAAGCAGCGCTTCGAAAGACGCCAATGCGTTGGCTGCATTGCTTGCGGGCGCAATAGCTCCATAGCCTACTGTGGTCAGAGTTTGAGTGCTGAAGAAGAAAGCACTAAGAAAGGCGCGCCCCGGCGTGGATACATCAGCACCTTGCAAATGCGAGACTCCGATCAAATAGAAGAGCGCCGCGAAGAACAAGTTCGCCACTAGATATGCGGCGAGTACCACAGCCATGAATCGGCCCCAGGGTAGCTGCACGAGATATAGATAAAGATTGGCATCATGCCATGTGGTGCCGGTTCTGTGCACGTTAAAGCTGCCGTCTTTGTTGATGGACCGGCGGAGACGGCCACCGTACTGCTGAGTTAAGCCCGGGTCGAAAGAGTCGTGCGAAGATAGCTGCCGCTCAGACATTGCTCTGCAATCCTATTGCTCTCATCAGCAACCACCGGTGGCGGATAAACGGGTCGCCGTGATGGAACCGGCAAAGCATTCAGAAACATCGTGCTGGGGCAACCGCGCGCGTGACTGGTAATCGCCTGTGTAGCGATAGGTATTCCCTATCTTGTGGAATTTCACAGGCAAGGGGGAGGGATCAAGAGCGCACAGAATCAACTCCGGTTCCAGTACACCCTCTGCTGGATGGGGCAAGTTGATATTCCAAAATTCAACAGGTTCCAGATTTTCAGTGATCAAACGTTGAATGACGCGGGCCGCGCGGGCGGAAGCGAGAGCCCAATCCACTTCTCTGCCCTTTGCGACATAGTGTGAAATGGCAATAGCCGGAAGCCCCAGCAGAGCCGCTTCGCGAGCGGCGGCCACGGTTCCGGAGTACCAGGTATCCATGCCCAGATTTCCTCCGCGGTTGATGCCAGAAATCAGCCATTGGGCATCGGGAGCGAGGACGGTGCGAGCCAGCCTCGCGCAATCAGCGGGGCTGCCGGTTACCTGGAAGCGCGCGTGCGAAACCTCGGTGACAGCTATTTCCGAAGCGGTTTGCACATGATGGCTCATGGACGAATGGCACCGGTCCGGCGCGGCCACCACCACTTGGCACCAGTGCCGGCACGCCTCTTGCAGAGCCTGAAGCCCGGGCGCTTCAATGCCATCGTCGTTCGTGAGAATCACCTGCATGGGATTCAAGTATCGCAAGAGTGCTTCGCATCGATTCACGATTGGGGCGCATCTTATCCAGAGAGGAATCAATTCATGAAGCGGAGCCGGATTTGAGCGCTATGTTGTTGGCCGGCAATTCGGGCGCGCCGTACCAGCCAAGCGGATCGGGGTGGGGTTACCATGGACCTACAGGGATGGCATCCACCGATAGCAGGCTTGCGGAAGTTTCGGATGAGACGGAACTGATTGCGCAGGCCAGATCAGGAAATGTTCGCGCGTTCAGCGATCTGCTGGAGCGGTACGAGCGGAAGATTTTCCGCTTAGCGCAGCACATCACTCAGAATCGCGAAGATGCGGAAGATGTTTTGCAGGAAACGTTCCTGAAAGCGTACGAGCACCTGAATCAATTTCAGGGCAATTCCAAGTTTTATACGTGGGTGGTTCGCATCGCGGTGAATCAAGCCCTGATGAAACTTCGGAAGCGCAAGACGGACCGCACAGTGTCGATCGATGAGGGTATCGATACCGGCGAAGACATCATGGTGCGGGAAATTGCGGCGTGGGATGAAAACCCCGAGCAGCGCTATTCGCGCGATGAGATGAATGAAATTCTAAACACTGCCGTGGAGAGTTTGGCGCCCGCCTATCGGACAGTGTTCGTGCTTCGTGATGTGGAAGAACTCTCCACGGAAGAGACCGCCGAAGCTTTAGATCTTTCGATCCCAGCAGTGAAGAGCCGCTTGTTGAGAGCACGGCTGCAATTGAGAGATAAGTTGACCAAATACTTCAAGCGGAAGGGGGAGGGAGCATTTGCTTACCTGTAAAGAGTTCCTTTCTGAACTAAGCGAATTTCTTGATGAGCAGACCGATGCCGATATCAGAAACAAGCTGGAGCGGCATGTGACGGAGTGCCCGAATTGCTGGGTGATCTGTGACACCACAAAAAAAACTATACAAGTGTATAAGGGCATGGAAGCGTGCACCATCCCCGAATCTGTTCATGAGCGTTTGATTGCGGCGCTGGAACGGAAACTGGCAGCGGAAGCTGCTGCGAAACAATAGCTCTGTTAGCAGGATTTCGTACACTGAAAGTATGAAAGCTCGAGTTACCGTTTCGCTGAAACGGACGGTTTTGGATCCGCAAGGGCAAGCCATCCGCCAAGCACTTGCGGGGTTGGGGCATGCCGGAATTTCGGATGTCCGCCAGGGCAAAGTATTTGAAATGGAAGTGGAACCCGGCAGCGATCTTGAGACGATTGCGCGGGACGTTTTAACGAATCCGGTGATTGAAGATTACCGGATCGAGTACCTTTAAGGCTATGTGCGGAATAGTCGGGTACGTGGGCCAGAAACGCGCGGTCCCTATCATTCTGGAAGGCCTGAAAAAGCTCGAGTATCGCGGGTACGATTCGGCGGGAATCGCGGTGTATTGCGATGACAAGACGCTTGGCATCAGGCGAGCGCCGGGCAAGCTGCGGAATCTGGAAGAAGCGGTTCGTCTGGACCCAGTGGATGGCAGTTACGGAATTGGGCACACCCGCTGGGCAACGCACGGACGGCCAACGGAAGAGAATGCGCACCCGCACCGCGATTGCACCGGCGATGTGGTGGTTGTGCACAACGGCATCGTTGAAAATTTTATTCCGCTGAAGGCACAGTTGCAGCGCGAAGGGCACGTTTTCAAGACGGAGACGGACACCGAAATCATTGCCCATCTGGTTGAGAAGCATTTCAAGGGGAACCTGGAAGAAGCGGTTCGCGCCAGCGTTCGCGAGATCACCGGCGTCTTTGCGCTGGCTGTTCTTTCGCGTAAAGATCCGAATAAAATCGTAGCGGCGCGTTCCGGCCCGCCCGTGGTGATCGGCATCGGCGATGGCGAATACTTCGTTGCGTCCGATGTGCCGGCAATTCTAACCCACACCCGCAATATGTACTTCCTGGCCGATGGCGATATGGCGGTACTCACGCAACAGGGCGTGAGTCTGACCGATCTGGAAGGCAAGCCCGTAAAGCGCGAACTACAGCGCATTACGTGGGACCCGATCATGGCTGAGAAGGGCGGCTACAAGCATTTCATGCTCAAGGAAGTGTTTGAGCAGCCGCGCGCTGTGAAGGATACGACGCTGGGCCGTGTCAGCCAGGAAACCGGGCATATCTATCTGGGAGAAACGGACATCACGCCCGAGGAGTTCCGCGCCTTCGAGCAGGTGAAAATTATTGCGTGCGGCACCAGTTGGCACTCCGCGCTGGCCGGCAAATTCATGGTGGAAAAGCTGGCCCGCCTTCCGGTAGAAGTGGATTACGGCAGCGAGTTCCGGTATCGCGATCCGATTCTGCTCCCGAAGACCTTAACTATCGTTATCTCGCAATCGGGCGAGACTGCGGATACTCTTGCGGCGCAGCGCGAAGCAAAGGCTAAGGGCTCGAAGACGCTGGCAATCTGCAACGTAGTCGGTTCCATGATCACGCGCGAGGCAGCGGGTTCCGTATACACCCATGCCGGACCGGAGATTGGCGTTGCATCCACAAAAGCGTTCACCTGCCAGTTGACGGCGCTCTTTCTGGTTGCGATGTATATGGGCCAGGTGCGGGGCACACTGTCGGAGGCTGAGTCTATCGAGTACGTTCTGGAGTTGACCAAACTTCCAGGCAAGCTGGAAGCGGTACTGGCGCAGGATGCCCTATATGAGGAGCTTGCGCGCAAGCTATTTCGCTCTACAGATTTTCTATTTCTCGGTCGCGGGGTGCACTTTCCTATCGCACTCGAAGGCGCGCTCAAGCTGAAAGAGATTTCCTATATCCACGCCGAAGGGTATCCGGCGGGAGAGATGAAGCACGGGCCAAATGCGCTGATCGATGAGAAGCTGCCGGTGGTGGTGCTGGCCGCACGCGACGTTGCCGATGAACGCAGCCGCACGCTGTATGAGAAGACCGTTTCGAATATCCAGGAAGTGAAAGCGCGCGAGGGTATTGTAGTCGCGATCGTCTCCGAAGGCGACCAGGAAGCTTCTACGGTGGCTGACTATACGATCCAGATTCCGTCTACAAAAGAGCTTCTGTTGCCGATCCTCGAAGTGGTGCCGCTGCAGTTGCTCGCATATCACATAGCGGTCCGCCGCGGCTGCGATGTGGACCAGCCGCGCAACCTGGCAAAGAGCGTGACGGTCGAGTAAGTTGAAGCAGGCGACACGGCAGATTTCAGTGGCAACCCGCGGAAAAGGTCTTTACGAATGCACCGGTCTGGCCGAGCGCTTTATCCGCGATACCGGTGTGAGCAGCGGCCTGATGACCGCGTTTATCCGCCATACCAGCGCTTCTCTGGTAATTCAGGAAAACGCTGATCCTGATGTGGTGGCCGACCTGAACGATTTCTTCGGCCGATTAGTAAAAGAGAGCGATACCTGGTACCGGCATCGCGACGAGGGTCCTGACGATATGACCAGTCATATACGCTCCGCATTGACTCAAACTTCAATCGCGATCCCGGTGAATCAGGGCGCTTTGGGCTTCGGAACCTGGCAGGGATTATTCGTGTTCGAGCACCGGGCTACCCCGCACACCCGCCAAGTGATGCTACACGTGATGGGCGAATGAACATAGGTGAAATTGCAGTTAGAGCGGGTGAGTTCCGGCTCAAACTAGAGCAGGTGAAGAGCGGCCTTGGCAAGCAGGATTTCGAATGGTACCGCTACAATTCGCTTGCCAATTTGGAGCATATCGATAATCTGCTGATTGGCGAAAATCGTGATCTTACTGAGGCGCTGAAGGGGCGGCCTGTGCTGGATATCGGATGCGCGGATGGGGATCTGGCATTCTTCCTGGAATCACTTGGCTACGAGGTGACTGCGATCGATTACCCGGTTACGAATCAAAACCATATGGCTGGGGTGAGGAAGTTAAAAGAGGCGCTGGGGTCACGCGTTGAGATTTTAGCGATGGATGTGGATGCACAATTCACGCTCCCGTCGAAAGAGTACGGACTGGCCGTGGTGCTGGGCGCGATCTATCATCTGAAGAATCCGCTTTACCTACTGGAAGCAGTTTCAAAACAGGCGCGCTATACATTGCTGAGCACCAGAATTGCGCAGCGTATGCCCGGCGTCCCCGGTTCCTTGAAAGACGTTTCCGCCGCCTATTTACTTGGCGACCGCGAGCTAAATGGGGACAACAGCAACTACTGGATTTTCACGGAAGCCAGCTTCCGGCAGATGCTGAAGCGGACCAATTGGGAAGTGCTGGACCTGAAAACTTTCGGCGATACCGCAAATTCCAATCCCGTGGATGCACAGCATGACGAGCGCGTGTTTTGTTATTCGCGCAGCCGCTATGCAATGGCGAACGTGGAATTATTGCAGGGCTGGCATGAAGCGGAAGGCGCGGGCTGGCGATGGACGGAACAGCGGTTTGCGGTTCGTGTGCGCGTGCCGCAGGGTGCGTCTCGTGCGTTGCTGAAAATGAAGCTGTATCTGCCGCCTGACTTGATTGCAAAGTGGGGATCGCTCACGATTCAGCCCGGCTCCGCTCCGGCTGAAACTTATCGAGAGGATGGTTATCAGGAGCTGATTCTTGATCTTGGGCCGCAGGACCAAAGCTTGCGCGAAGTGCAGTTTTCGTTGAGCCACGCAGTCCCAGGGGACGCAACCGATAACCGCGAGCGAGGCATTATTGTGCACTCGCTCGAAGTTGTTTAACGAGCTTAGTTGAGCAGCTTGTTGTTGTTGCGCAGGTAAGCGGGCACGTCCAGATCGTCCGGATCGAGAAACGCGGGCACGGTATCCTCATCGTCTTCGGCCACTTCCACTACCTGTTCAACAGGATTTGCAACTTGAACCGGCGCTGGAGCGTGGACGGGCACGAAGAACGGCTCTTCGCGGGCAGGCTCTGGCATCTGAAAGCCGGTAGCGATAACAGTGACCTTCACGGCATCACCCATAGCGTCGTTCGCAATCACGCCGAAGTTGATTTGCACATCGTCGCAAGTGGCAGCCTCGCGCACAATGTTGCAAGCTTCGTTTACTTCATGAAGGCCCAGCGCGCTGGCACCGGTAATGTTGATCAGGATGCGGCGGGCACCCGCAATTTTTGTGCCTTCGAGAAGCGGACAATTGATTGCCTGGCGTGCGGCTTCAATCACTGCGTTTTCACCCCGCGCTGTCGCCGTACCCATCATGGCGTGGCCCATGCCCAACATGGTGGCGCGGATATCGGAAAAATCTAGATTGATCATCCCCGGAGTCAGGATGATGTCGCTGATGCCCTGCACGGCTTGGCGCAGAATGTCATCGGCCATCTTAAAAGCAGCGGTCATGCTGGTGCCGCGCGGCAGAATAGAAAGCAGCCGGTCATTCGGAATGGTGATCAGCGTATCGCAACTGGAGGTGAGTTCGACGATGCTCTTTTCCGCGGCCTTCATGCGCTTGGGACCTTCAAAACTAAACGGCTTCGTCACCACCGCAATGGTCAGCGCATCGAGTTCTTTCGCGAGCGACGCAATCACCGGCGCGGCTCCGGCACCGGTACCGCCGCCCAGGCCCGCCGTGACGAACACCATATCGGCCCCGTGCAACAGTTCCAGAATGCGTTCCGTATCTTCCAGCGCCGCCTGCCTGCCAATCAGCGGATCGGAACCTACGCCCAGACCTTTGGTGATCTTTGCGCCTATTTGAATTTTGCTGGGCACGTTGGAGCTTGCCAGAGATTGCAAATCCGTGTTGAGAACATGGAACTCCACGCCATCGAGCCCCTCTTCCAGCATGCGCGCGACCGCGTTCGAACCCGCGCCGCCCACGCCGATTACTTTGATGCGAGCGCCCTTGCGCGACTCGTCCTGTAGTTGAAATCGCATTCCATCCACTCCGGTAATTTCTGTAGCCGCCATGTTTTTCTGTCCCGTGTTCCTATCGCAAAATTCGTCCCAGCATCCCTACACTTTGCCGGTCCATGTTCACTTGTGTATGCAAGCGCGCCGAGTACATGGCGAGTCCGATGGCCGTGCTCCACGATGGTTCATCCAGATCCGCCGGCCAATCCTGCAGACCGATTCCGAGCCCTAGCCGAACCTGGCAGCCCAGAACTTGTTCCCCGATATCGCACATGCCGTGAAGGTGCGCGCCGCCGCCGGTCAAGACCAGGCCGCTGGTGAGCGCGCGCTGCATGCCCACTCGCGCCAGCTCTTTTTTCACCATGGTGAAAAGTTCCTGAGCGCGGGCTTCGATAATTTCATTCAGGCGCTTGCGCGATGCTTCGCGCGGCTCGCGGCCTTCCGGTACGGGAATTTCGATATAGCTGTTGTCCGATGTCCAACCGGCTACGGCACTGCCGTATTCTTCTTTCACCAATTCGGCATGTTCCGCGCTGACGCGTAAGACATGCGCAATATCGCGCGTGAAATGATCGCCGCAAATGGGAATGGTGGCGGCAAGCTGTAGGGCGTCGTCGTAATACACAACGAGTTCAGAGGAGTGCGAACCGATATCGAGGCATGCGATTCCTTCGTGCCGGTCTTCCGGAAGAACGGATGCGTAGAAAGATGCGATGGCGTCGTATACCGTTTCATCGACGGTTAAATGTGCCTGATTGACGGCTCCGACCAGCGTGCTGTGTTCCGCCAGCGAGGCCATGATCATGTAAACGTTCGCTTCGAGTGCGTAGGCCAGCATGGTGCGCGGATCGCGGTATCCGGGCATATCGTCCACAATGAAATCCTGCGGAACCATTTGCAGAATCATGCGGTCTTCCGCCATTTGCACGCGTGACGCACGCTTTAGGGCTGCGTTGATATCGGGCTGGCTAATCTCGCGCGGGCGGCCCAATTCGTACTTGCTGCGAGTGCTGGCACCACGGACAGTTAAGCCGCCGAAGCTGGCCGTGACGGATTCCACCAGCGTATGCGCCATAGATTCGGCCTGTTGCACCGCATCCAGAATGCAGTGTGAAACCGCCTGCTGATCCACAATGCGGCTCTTCTGCCAGCCTTTCGATTCCACCATGCCGCAGCCCAGAAACCGCATACGGTCATTTTCCAGTTTGCAGATAACCGCGCGCGTATACCGGCTTCCGGCATCGAGTCCAACGGCGAGTGATGATGTAGTGCTCATTTGAATCAGGCCTTATTTAGTGGTAATTCTGTCATCCAGACGAAGGTCGAAGACGGAAGCAGTGGGCGAAGTGCGGGCAATTTCAGGGTAGTGCTGAGTAAAGTTGGCGAGGCGTGAGGCGAAGTTCCTATTGCCCATCCAGAGTTCGACCACGTGATGATCCACCTGGGTGGTCACGCGGAGATCGTGCAAGCTAGCCGTGTTGATTTCGGAGATTAAGGCTGCTTGCGCGCCTAATTCCGATACCATGGCGCTCATAGCACCGACGCGGGCGCTGCGTTCGGCTTCGGTTTGCTCTTCCGTAATGCCGCTCAGGACGGGCAGATTGAAGCGGACCTTCGGTGGCGCGGAAAGGAAGACTCCGGCTGCGTCAATCAGAAGGTATTGCCCATTCGGCATATCGACAAAAGCGACGGGCTTGCGCTCCGTAACCCGCACCAGGAGACGGTTGGGCCAGAGGCGAGAAATGGAGGCGTCCTCCACCCAATCGATTGCAAGCAACCTGCGGCGACGTTCTGCCATGGGAGTGCGGAACGAACTGTGCCCCAAGTCCGCGGAGAACATTTGCAAAAGGCGCGCTTTCGATGCGTACTTGACACCTTCGAGCTTAATGCTTGCAGCTCCTGCGTTCAGCGAAAAATGTTTATCGGTAAAAACGAATTGCTGCACGCGCTTCGCTGCGTATGCCGTGGAACCGGCGACAACGCCCCACGCGGCCAGCGTGAGCGCCAGACGCCAGGGAAAGCGTTTCGGCTTGATTACTTTAGGCATGCCGGAGTTTCTCCAGGATCAAGTCAGCGGCTTGAGTAACGCTGCCAGCACCCAGCGTGATGACCAGATCTTCAGGCTCCAGGCTCTTTGAAATGGCATTTACGCCAGCTTCCAGAGTGCCCACGTATTCGGCGGAACGATGGCCAAATTGGCGTGTGCGCTCCGCCATGACTTCCGCCGTCACGCCGGGAATGGGCTGTTCGGAGGCGGCATAGATATCCATGAAGAACACGCGGTCGGCCTGATTGAACGCGCGCGCGAAATCATCCATCAGCGCTTCGGAGCGGGAATACCGGTGCGGCTGGAAGAGCACGTGAATGCGTTTCGAACCGCAGAGCCGGGCGGCATCTAGCGTGGCACGGATCTCTGTCGGGTGGTGGCCGTAATCGTCAATCACGGTCACTCCGCGCTCTGTCCCGCGCTTTTCAAAACGCCGCTGCACGCCGGTAAAGAGAGCTAAGCCTTCGCGGATAATATCGGGAGCAACGCCTAATTCCCGAGCTACGGCAATGGCTGCGGTGGCGTTCAAAACGTTGTGTTCGCCGGGCACCTGAAGTTGGAACTTGCCGAGCGGTTCGCCATGCGTGCGCACTTCGAATTCGGAATGGAACTGGCCGCAGGTCACGTCGAGCACTTCATAATCGGCCTGTGCGCTGCGTCCGTAAGTAACGGTGCGGCGGCGCACGCGCGGCAGGATCGATTGCACGTTCTCATCTTCAATGCAGAGAATGGCCGCGCCGTAAAAAGGAACCTTGTTGACGAATTCGGTGAAGGAATCGCGGATGTCATCGAGCGAAGTGTAAGTATCCAGATGCTCGCGATCGATATTCGTGACCACCGCCAGGATGGGAGCCAGCTTGAGGAAGGAGCGGTCGCTTTCGTCAGATTCCACCAAAAGAAAATCGCTGCGCCCCACGCGGGCGTTCGCGCCGCCCATGGTGCCCACTTTGCCACCGACCACCACCGTTGGATCAAGCCCTGCGTGATTCATCACGGTGGCAAGCAGAGACGTGGTGGTAGTTTTTCCATGGCTGCCGCCCACGGCGATTCCGTACTTCAAGCGCATCAATTCGGCCAGCAGTTCGCCCCGCGGAATTACCGGGATTTGCATCCGGCGCGCTTCCATCACTTCGGGATTGCTCTCATCCACCGCGGAGGTGACCACCAGTGCGCGGGCACCGACAATATTTTGGGCGGCATGCCCCGCGAAGATGGTGGCACCCATCGAGCTCAGGCGCTCCGTGGTGGCGGAGAGCTTTTGATCCGAACCGGAAATGGTATAGCCAAGGTTCAGCAGCACCTCGGCGATGCCGCTCATGCCGATTCCACCGATCCCCGTAAAGTGCAAATGCTGCTTGTTAAAAAACATTTCCTTGTGCTATTGTTTCGGCTGCTCTGGTGGCTGTCAATGGATATTTTCCAGAATGTCCGCCGCGCGAACCGCCGCGCCGGGTTTCGATAGGGATCTGGCTGCTTGGGACATGCTTTTCAGGACCGTTTGATCCGAAATGAGACCGGAGACGATCTGGAAGAATTTTGCGCCCGTCCAGTCTTTATCCAGAACCAGGAAAGAGGCACCCGCATGGGCGAGCGATTCCGCATTTTTGAGCTGATGATTATCCGCGGCAAAAGGGAACGGAATCAGCACGGAAGCCTTCCCGGCGGCGGCGAGTTCGGAAACAGAGCCCGCGCCCGCGCGGCAGATTACCAGATGCGCCTGGGCAAATGCCGCGGGCATGTCTTCGAAGAATGGCTTCACTTCGCCCTCAAGACCGGATGAAGCGAAGTCTTCAGCCAATGTTCCAGCTTGCCCCGCGCCGGTTTGGTGAAGCAATCGGACGGGCAGACCGGCATTCCGGAACAAAGGCCAACTAGCGCGCGCGGCTTCATTCAAAGTGCGCGAGCCCTGGCTTCCACCCGTGATCAGGATTGTAAATTTACCATCCGTCGGCGGTTCGGGTAGGTGGAAAAATTCCTCACGAACCGGCAGCCCGGTTATTTCCGTGCGGTTCGCGGGAAAGTACTTCGCCGTTTCGGGAAAAGTAATCAGCGCGCGCCGCACCCATCGCGCGGTGTATCTATTCATGATTCCGGGCACGGCGTTGGGCTCCATCGCGACCACCGGAATTTTTCGGAGCAGTGCCGCTATTACTGGCGGTCCGGCTACATACCCGCCCATGCTGAACACAGCCGCGGGCCGCTTCGTGCGCAGTTGCTGCATGGTGCTGACGATCAATTGCGCCAGACTGCTCAACTTCCCCAGCCCGCTTATTCCTTTTAGGCCGCCGATCCGGATCAGTTCCAGCGGGAAGCCTGCCTGACGCACAAGGCGCGATTCCACTCCTCGTTCGGTGCCGATAAAGACTACGCGATGGCCGCGGCTTCGCAGCTCGCGCGCCACCGCAAGCGCGGGTATCACGTGCCCTCCTGTTCCGCCGCCCGCCATAATATAAAACCGGTTATCCGGCATGCTCCGAGATGTTGAGCAGCAGACCTAGCGAGGCCATGGTACTCAAAAGAGAACTGCCGCCAAAACTGATCATGGGCAGCGGGATGCCTTTTGTGGGTGCCATGCCCAAGACCACCGTCATGTTCATAAAGGCCTGCATCACAATCATGGTGGTGATGCCAAGCGCCAGATAACGGCCGAAATCATCAGGGATTAAAACAGTGGCCCGGATGCCCCTCCACAAAATAATCAGGAACGCAATCAACACGCCCGCACAACCCAGCATTCCTAACTCTTCGCCCACCACGGCATAAATTTCATCGGTATGCGCTTCCGGCAAATACAAAAGTTTCTGGCGGCCCTGCATGAGGCCCTGGCCGGTAATGCCGCCCACGCCGACGGCAATTTTCGCCTGCTCGGACTGATAGTTGGTGTCCTTCGTGGTAAGCGATTTTTCAAGCCGCGCTTTGATGAGGCCTTGCTTATCCCACTTCGAAAGAATCTTGTACCCCGGGTCAACGTACTCCACAACGCGCCGCAGACGATAGGGTTTCTGATAAATGGTGTACGCCACGCCGCAACTGGCAATCAGGCCAGCAACCACGAAGTAACGGAACTTCAGGCCGGCGACATAGAAGATCATCGCAGCCGTGCAGCCCAACACAACGGCGGTCCCGAGATCCGCAATTACGACGCCGACAGCGACGAAACCAACAGCGAGCGCGGCAGGCATGACTGTAAATCGGTTGTTGATGGCGCGGCTGCGGAGCGCAAGAAAAAAGGCCAGGAAAATAACGAGCGCGGGCTTCGCCAGCTCTGATGGCTGCAGGCCGATGAAGCCCATGCGGATCCAGCGGTGTTGATGACTGTCAAGAAAGTACACGGCCAGCAAAAGCACCAGCGTGATAGCGAGTGCGGAAAAGGCAACACCGGATTGCTGCAACTTCCGGTAGTGGATGCGCTTCATCAACATAAAGACGGCCAGACCCGCCACCACCCAGAGTGCCTGGCGAAGCACGAAGTAAGTGCTGGAATTGAACTTGAGTTCGGCCATCACGGAGGAAGCGCTATAAATCATCACCGCGCCGAAAAAGACCACGCAGATAATGGTTGTGAAGAGAATCCAATCGGTTTTGAGACGTAGTGCCATTTAGTTTTCCAATGCGTTTACAAGTTCTTTGAACGCGCGTCCCCGGTGTTCATAGCTCTGAAACTGATCGAAGCTGGCGCATGCAGGCGCAAGGAGCACGGTATCGCCTGGAGTGGCACCTAGGGAAGCCTGCATGATGGCGTTATTCAGCGTCTCAACCCGCTCCGTGGGCAGTTTGAGTTGCGCCTCAATCAAGGGCGTGGCGGCACCGATCAGGAGTATCTTGCGTGCCTTTTCGTGCAGCAGCGGCTGTAAGACGGAGTAGTCGCTGCCTTTATCTTTCCCGCCCAGGATCACCCAGAGCCGGCCTTCGAAAGATTGCAGAGCCTTAAGTGTTGCGTCCACGCTGGTGGCTTTTGAATCGTTGTAGTAATCGACGCCCTTCACCTTGCGAACGAACTCCAGACGGTGTTCCACGGCTTGGAAGGTGAGCAGCGCGCTCGCAATTACATCCATGGGAACGCCGGCCAGATGTGCTGCGCTCGCGGCGGCCATTGCGTTTTCCACGTTGTGGTGGCCGCGCACGGGCAGCTCAGAGGTGCGCATCAGCCGCTCCTCACCGATCATGATCTCGCCGTCTTTCAGAAACGCCGAACCGAACCATACTTTGTGTCCGCGTCCGACACTGGCGAAGGCGCGGCACTGCGGGTCATCCTGATTCAAGACGGCGTAATCTTCAGGCCGTTGCGTTCGGAACAGATTGCTTTTGGCGCCCGCATAAGCTTCGAAGGTGTGGTGACGATCCAGATGATTTTGCGTCACGTTCAGGCATACCGCGATCTCCGCGCGAAACTCCCGGATGGTCTCAAGCTGAAAGCTGGAAAGCTCAAGCACGTTCCACTGATCCTGCCGTGATGCCGTTACCATTGCGGTCACCGGAGTGCCGAAGTTTCCGCCCACTTGCGAGGGAATGCGAGCTTCTTGCAGGATGTGCCCTACCATGGCCGTTGTGGTGGTCTTGCCGTTGGACCCCGTGATGCCGATCGTCTTCCCCAGCAGATAGGGTGCGGCAAGTTCAACTTCGCCGATCACGGAAATGCCCTGCGCACGAGCGGCGTTCAACTCCGGCAGATCATTCGGGACACCGGGCGAGGTCACAATTAGATCGCTCTTCAAGAATGGTGCATCCTGCTGCAAGACAAAAGGAACGCCGTTCACGGCATGCGGGCGCACATCGGTCGCGGTCACATGCGCGCCGCGATCACGCAAGAAAGTGACCGAAGCGAGGCCGGATTTTTCCATCCCGACCACCAACACGTTTTTGCCAGACAGTTCTCTCATCGAAGCTTCAACGTGGTGAGCGCCAATAGCGCCAGCACCAGCCCCACGATCCAAAACCGGACAATGATTTTAGATTCGTGCCAGCCCAGCGCTTCAAAATGATGGTGAAGCGGAGCCATCTTGAAGATGCGCTTCTTCCGCAGCTTAAAGCTGCCCACCTGCAAAATCACCGAGAACGTCTCCAGCGCGAACACGCCGCCGATGAATAGCAGCAGCACTTCCTGCTTGATCAGGATCGCGACGACACCCATTGCGCCGCCCAGAGAAAGCGAGCCCACATCGCCCATGAAAATATCGGCCGGGTGCGCATTGTACCAAAGAAACCCCAGGCAAGCGCCGGTCATGGAACCGCAGAAGATCGTCAGTTCCGCCGTGCGCGGGTTTCGCGCCAAGCCCAGATAATTCGCGAACTCGCGGTGGCCGCCCGCATAAGCAAGCACTGTAAGAGCAGCGGCCGCAATCACCATCAGCCCAATCGCCAGGCCGTCTAGACCGTCCGTCAGATTCACTCCGTTGGAGGAACCCACCACAACCAATGTGATGAACAGGAAAAAAATGATGAACGCAAACGGATACGTGAACGGATTGTCCAGCAGCGAACGAATCACCAGATCGGGTTGCCACGTCTTGAAAAATGGCACGTTGATGCTTGTGGAGTAACTGTTATACGTGGACATGACCGCCAGGCCAGCCGTCAACAGTGCGGAAACCAGAAGCTGCAACAGAAATTTTTTCTTACTGCTTAGCCCTAGGTTCTGCTGCTTCCTTACCTTCGCGTAATCGTCAATGAAGCCGATGCCCGCAAATACCAACAAAGCAAGCAAGGCTATCCAGACGTACATATACCGCAAGTCAGCCCAGAGCAGCGTGGGCACAATGATGGAGATTACAATCAGCAAGCCGCCCATGGTGGGCGTGCCAGCCTTTTTCTGATGGCTCTTCGGGCCCTCTTCGCGGATGTACTGGCCAATCTGAAAATCACGCAGTTTGCGAATCAGTAGCGGCCCCAGAATTACGCATAGCAGGAAGGCGGTGATGCTGGCGAAGGTGGTGCGGATGGTGACGTAACGGAACAGCCGGAAGCCGCTGACCGCGGGATAAAGACGATCGTAAAGCAGATAGTAAAACATCAGGCCGCCGCGCCTCCGGTTTCTTTCGTAAAGGCTTCCAGCGCGCGCTCAACATGAACACCACGCGAACCTTTAAACAGCACTGCATCGCCTGGTTGCGCAATTCGTTTCAGAAATTGTCCGGCCTCGTCGGGGTCTTCAAAAAAATACGCGGCACCACCCGACATTCCAGCTTTTTTGGCTTCATCAGCCATATAGCTTGCAGCACCGCGTAAGGCAATCAGCACATCCATCCCGCTTTCCGCGACATAACGACCTATCTCGCGGTGTAAGGGCTCGGTTCTACCACCGAGTTCGAGCATCTCCCCCAGCACCGCAATGCGACGCGGCGCGTTTTCGGCTGCCAGGACATCGATCATCGCTCGCGCGGCGGCTGGGTTGGAGTTGTAGCAATCGTTGAAAATGGTAATGCCATTGTGCATCATTCGCTCGCCGCGCATTTTGCCGGCTTCAAGCGATTGGACCGCGTCCGTTAAACGCGCGGTGGGGATTCCAAAAATCTGGGCAACGGCGATGCCCGCAAGAATGTTCGAAATCGCGTGCTTGCCGGTAAGTTGAGTTTCAAAGATAGTACCGAGGCAACGGAAGCGATTCTGGTCCAACAGTTCCGCGCGCACCTGAGCGTTAGCGCTGAAACCGTACGTTACCGTCGCACCGCTGTGCACTTCGCGGAAGCGCGAAACACGTTCATCATCCGCATTCAACACGGCAGTGCCTTGTGCGGGAAGAGCTTCAATCAGTTCACGCTTGGCAAGAGCCACGCCTTCAATCGACAAGAAAAATTCCACATGCGCGTAGCCTACGTTAGTGACCACTCCGATGTCTGGCTTCGCGAAGGAAGCCAGCGCGCGAATTTCGCCCGCGTGATTCATCCCCATCTCCAGCACGGCAAGCTGGGATTCATCCGGAATGCGGAGAAGGGAAAGAGGCAGCCCGATATGGTTGTTGAAATTGCCAACCGTCCGCCCGACCGGCAAAGCCACCGAAAGCAAATGCGCGATCGCGTCCTTTGTGGACGTCTTGCCCGCGCTGCCGGTGACGCCCACGACGGTTCCGCCCCAACGCGTGCGCGCCCATGCGGCAAGTTGCTGCAGCGCTCTGAGCGTATCGGGAACTGTCAGGATTTGAGCACCAGCCGTTTCCGCCACCGCGGCAATTGCACCCGCTTTCAAAGCGGCGGGAATGAACTGGTGGCCATCATGCACTTCTCCGCGCAACGCGAAGTAGAGGTCGCCCGGCGCAACGGTGCGCGAATCGATACTCCAGCCGCGAATGAGCTGATCCGGCGCGGGCTCGCTTGCACCAAGACACTGCGCCACCTGTTGGAGAGTGAGTTCCATCTAGGTCTTCTGAAACCCAAAACTGCGGAGCACCTCGCGCGCCACCTCGCGGTCATCGAACGCTATGGTGCGGTCTTTCAGAATCTGATACGTTTCGTGACCCTTGCCCGCCAGCAGAACCAGATCCCCCGTGCGGGCTTGTTCAATAGCCCGGCGGATTGCTGCCGCGCGGTCAGGCTCCACCACCAGCGGCGTATCTTTGCGTCGCAGGCCCACCAGTACATCGTTCATGATCTGCAGCGGATCTTCCGAACGCGGATTGTCACTAGTTAACACCACTACATCGCTTAACTCCGCAGCTACCTGTCCCATGATGGGGCGCTTGGTACGGTCACGGTCTCCGCCGCATCCAAACACGGTGATCACGCGCTTTGGTGACAGCCCTCGGGCGACTAGAATCGCATTGCGCAGGGCATCGTCAGTATGGGAATAATCCACCACAACGGCAAAAGGCTGCCCTTCATCTACCCGTTCGAACCGGCCGGGAACGCCGTGACATTCGGCGATGCCGCGCGCAATTGCCTCTACCGGAAGCTGGTAGCTGAAGCCCGCGCAGCACGCCGCCAGAATGTTGTACACGTTGATGCGGCCAATGAGCGCGGATTCCACGGGGAACTTCAGCTTGCCGAACTGGACCTCAAAGCGCAAACCGGTAAACGTAGAAGTCACGTTGCGTGCGCGTACGTCAGCTTCACGATCGAGACCGTAGCTCAGGACTTCCGTAGCTTTGTTTACCGTTAGGCGCGCGCCGTATTCGTCATCACGATTGATTACGGCAAAGGCGGGCGCGGGCGATCCAGACCCGGAGAACAGGATTTGTTTTGCCTTGAAATATTCCTCCATGTTGTGGTGAAAATCCAGATGATCGCGCGTTAGGTTCGTGAACACGGCGGTGTGAAAATGGAGACCATATACACGCCCCAAAGCCAGCGCATGTGACGAAACTTCCATGGTGGCATGTGTGCCGCCCATGGCATGTAGACGGTCGAAAAGCCTGTATAGATCGACCGATTCCGGGGTGGTATTCACGGCAGGCAGCACCTCCGTCCCCAGATGGTACTCGATGGTGCCGATCAGTGCCGTGGTTTTGCCGGCCGCGCGCAACACAGAATCCACCAGAAATCCGGTGGTGGTTTTTCCGTTGGTTCCGGTGATGCCAGTCAGTGCGACATGCTGGCCATAGAAGTTGCGCGCGGCGCACGCCAGTGCCTGACGGCCATGCGCGACCTGAAGCCAGGTACCGTTAAAGCCATCCGGCGAATGCAATTCACTCACTACCGCAATAGCACCGCGCTCAAGAGCGGCTTCGGCAAAAGCGCGTCCATCGGCCCTTGCGCCGGCAAAGGCGAAAAACAAAAATCCCGGCTGAATGCGCCGGGAATCGTAATCGAGACCAGTGACTTGCTGCGCGGCCACACCTGGCGGAAATTGCGCCTCAAGGTGAACACCATGAAGAACCTCAATCATGGTCATCGCCGGAATTGCACCCTTACTTTTGTTCCTTCCGCCAGCGGAGCACCAGGCCGGGGCCACTGCGCGCGCGCCACGCCACGCCCTTCAACTGAAATGGGCACGCCCGATTCCGAGCTTTCCTGAATCACTTCGCGCACAGTCTTACCGCGAAAATCCGGCGTTGCCGGACCCGTATTCATCGCCAGCAACGCGGGCGGCGTTGCGCCATCAGCAGCGGCTTCGGGCGTAGCAGCGGCCAGCATCTCAGCGCTTGGTGCCGCGGTGGGATCGTCTTCTAAGATATTGCTGCCCTCGCTCAGACCGGCGATGGACAAATCGTTCTGATCTACCTCTGCCACTTGCACGCCCTTGGGCTGCGGCTCCAGTTCCGGCAGATCTTTTGGCACATCCAGAATGCGAAGCGCCTCAGTCATGACCACATTGAAGACAGGCCCAGCGGAGGGTCCGCCGAAACCAGCATTGCCGGTTGTGCCGTTGAGGGTGACCATTACTACCAGTGCCGGATTCGTCACGGGTGCAAAACCCATGAAGGACGCGTTGTAGGTGTGCGTGTAATGCTTCGTCGCGCGATCAAAGATTTGAGCGGACCCGGTCTTTCCACCGGACGTGTAACCATCCAGCCGGCAGCACAGGCGGCCCGTGCCGCGCAGCACCACGCCCTCCATCAACTGTCGCATCGTAATAGCCGTTTGCGGTTTCAGAATACGGACTGGAGCTTCCGTGGGCAGCACCTTGTCGCCCTCCTTCAGAACCAACTTCGGCTTCACCAACATGCCGCCATTAGCGATCACGGCGGCGGCCCGCGCCAGTTGCAGCGACGTTGCACTTACTTCCTGCCCCATGGCAATGGAGGCGAGCGATGTGGTTCCCCAATGATCCAGCTTTCTGAGTAGCCCGCCCGATTCCGCCGGCAGCGGAACGCCCGCGCGCGCACCGAACCCGAACCGCCGCACGTAATTGTTCATGCCCTCACGGCCCACGCGTGTACCAATCAGGATGGCACCGATGTTGCTCGATTGTTCAAGGACGCCGGCAAACGTCAGCGTACCGTGCGCGTGTGTATCGTGCACCACGCGCCCCGGCAAAGAGAGTGCCCCGTTGCCCGTGTTGATTAAGGATGCAGGGTTCAGGTTCGTCGTTTCTAAAGCGGCGGAAAGTGTGATGACCTTAAAGACTGAGCCCGGTTCAAATGGAACCGAAACGCCCAGATCGTAGCGTGATTTCGGATCGTCACCTTTCTTCGGTTGCAGGTTCGGATCATAGGTGGGGAAATTCGCGAGTGCCAGAATTTCCCCGTTATAAGGATTCATCACCACGACTGAGCCGCTTACGCAGTGATGCTTCGTAACGGCAATTGCAATTTCGCGCTCCGCAACAAACTGGATGCGCTCATCGATCGTGAGCGTCAACGGCTTGCCTGCCACCGCCGCACTTTCGGTTTGCGCCTCAATGCCGTGGCGCTTCACATCGGTCAACATGCGCTCCGTGCCAGCATGGCCGCGCAAGGTAGTTTCCATGCCGCGCTCGACACCTGATGAGCCTTCCTGCTGTTTAAATACCCCGCCCAGCACGTGCGCCGCGATCTGTCCGTTGGGGTAAAGACGGCGAGCTTCCGTGGTGAAATCGATCCAGTTGACGGGCAAGCTGCGCAGTCGTTCGCTTTCGGTATGGGTGAGCTTGTGCTTCACCACCAGGTAGCCATGGCGGTTCGCGCGGCACCATTCAATTTTGCGCAGAAGCTCTGCCTCATTCAAATTCAAATTTTGAGCGAGCACTTCCGCTGCTACTGAGGCGTCTGGAATGTTCAGGGGGTTGATGGAAACCGAATCCATCGAAACACTCATGGCGAGCGCATGACCGTTACGGTCATAGATATTGCCACGTACCGCGGGCAGCGCGATCTTCAGCTCCTGCTGCCTCTTCGCGCTGGCTAAGTACTTCTTATGATGGAAAACCTGAAGGGAAACAAGCTTCCCAAAGATGGCAACGGCCCAGACCAACAGCAGCACCACCAGCAGAGTGACTCTGCGGTCCGCCCTGGATTTGGCTGCCCCTGCCTCCATCACGCTGCTCTACCGGCCTTCGTTAGCGAGCTTTTGAGAAGTCGGGCCCTGCCACGGAGGCAAAGGCGTTGTCGCCTTTTGGCTGTAAGTGTACGACTTGGCCTGCGGAGGGGCGGTTCAATTTTTGCTCGCCCGCCATCTCATGCAGGCGCGCGGGATTCATGAGCATCGCCTCGTCTACATCTAGCGAACGCTTCTCTTCCTGCAGTGTGGCCTGCTCCTGGCGAAGCTGCTGAACTTTGTATCCAGCCAGAACGCTGCCCAGCTTCGGGACCATTACGCTGCTGGCAAGCACCGCGAGCACGCATGCAGCGCCGATGGCGGACCAGCACTGCCCTTTCACCTGCGGATCGGCCTGGCGGACTACGCGCGAGTTATCGATCCGTTTTACATAAAAATATACATCGTCATTCGGAAGCGCACGCAGTTTGAACTGGTCCGCCGCCGTGCGGGCTTGTGCCCGCTCTAGTTGTTTTACTTCAGAATCCCGCTTCGTGAAAACATCCACAGCGGGGAAAAAATCAGATCTGCGAAAAAACGTCGCCAGCGTTCCCATTGTTGTTCAGCCCCTTCCCAACATGTCATTCCCCATACCCAGCCCCACTACTTCCACCGCCCGAAGCTTTGCGCTCCGTGACGGCGGGTTGCGCCTTACTTCAATCTCGGTTGGCTCCAAAGGCTTCTTCGTCAGAATGCGCCCGCGCCCTTCCTGCTGCAATGTCTTGAAATGCTCTTTCACCTTACGGTCTTCTGAGGACATGAAGGAAATGATTACGATCCTTCCCCCAGGCTTCACTACTTCGGGTGCTGCTTCCAGAAGCGCATCGAGCTCTTCCTCTTCGCGGTTTACAATAATTCGCAATGCCATAAAGGTACGCGTTGCCGGATGGGCTGGTCCCGTCCGATGCACGGCCCGCTCCACCACACCAGCCAGGTGTGATGTGCTCCGAATGGGCCGTGATCGAACGATTGCTCTGGCTATCTTCCGCGCCCTCCTTTCTTCGCCGAACTGGTGGATC